>WNFU01009928.1_pt1 | contig 12384 bp, 9 predicted proteins | sample 5400121 | NCBI WGS metagenome assembly WNFU01 (sample SAMN13153360, study PRJNA577476) | soil metagenome | isolation source: 100 cm soil or saprolite under grassland replicate 1 | place: USA:California | collected 2016-06-15 | reverse complement strand
ATTCACCGCGGACGGGCGCTTCGCCATCGCGACGTGCGAGTTCTCGGGCCAGCTGGTGAAGGTCGATCTCGGGACTCGCTCCGTCATCGGCTACCTGACCCTCGACCCGGGGGGACTGGACAGCACGAGCATGCCGCAGGATATCCGCTCGTCCCCGGATGGTCGGGTGTTCTACGTCGCCGACATGAGCGCGAACGGCGTGTTCCTGGTGGACCCCGAGGGATTCCGGCGCCTCGGATTCATTGCGACCGGGAAGGGGACGCATGGGATCTACCCGAGCCGCGACGGGCGCTTCATGTACGTCACGAACCGCGGTTGGAACACGACCGCCGGCGGACGTCACGGGCCCGGGTCGGTCAGCGTGCTCGACCCGCGGACCGAACGCGTCGTGGCGACGTGGGGGGTTCCCGGCGGCGGCAGTCCCGACATGGGGAACGTGAGCGCCGACGGGAAGGAGCTCTGGGTGTCGGGTCGCTACGACGAAGAAGTGTATGTCTTTGATACGGAGACCGGGCGACTCACGCACCGCATTCCGGTAGGGCGCGAGCCGCACGGACTGTGCGTCTGGCCGCAACCCGGCCGTTTCTCCCTCGGGCACACAGGCAATATGAGATAGACAAGACGACGTCGAGCAGAGTCGTCACGTACAGACGTCACGAAGAGACGTGGAGGTGGGATGACCGGGATCAAGGGGAAGCTGATTCTTGTCACCGGGGCAAGCTCGGGGATCGGCGCGGCGTGCGCCCGGCGGTTCGCGGCCGAAGGGGCGGACCTGGTACTCTGGGCGCGGCGGGCGGACCGCTTGGAGCGTCTGGCGGCCGAGCTCGGCACGGAGCACCGGGTGTCTCTCTCGCTCGCGGGGGTGGACGTGCGGGACCGCGCTGCGGTCAACCGGGCCGCAGAGGCCCTGGTGCGTGCCGGTCGCGTGCCGGATGTCCTCATCAACAACGCCGGCCTCGCGAGCGGGCTGGCGAAGATTCACGAAGGCGATCCCGAGGACTGGGATCGCATGATCGACACCAACCTGAAGGGGCTGCTCTACGTGAGCCGGGCGATCATGCCGCACATGGTCGCACGGCGCCGCGGGCACGTCGTGAACATCGGGTCGACCGCCGGCCACCAGACGTACCCGATGGGGAACGTGTACAACGCGACCAAGTTCGGCGTGCGCGCCCTCACGGAGGGCATGAATCTCGACGTCGCCGGCACGCCGATCCGCGTGTCGGCGGTGGACCCGGGGTTCGTCGAGACGGAGTTCTCCGAAGTCCGCTTCCACGGGGACAAGGAGCGGGCCGCGACGGTGTACCAGGGGTTCAAGCCGCTCAGCGCGGACGACGTCGCGGACGCGATCACCTACGTGGTCAACCTCCCCGACCACGTGAACATTCTCGACCTCATCATCATGCCAACCGCGCAGCGCAACGTGTACGTCGTGGACCGAGAGCAGATCTAGCCCGCGACTGGGGACGCGTCCCGCGCCGCCGCGGCGAATCGCCGTACGATCTCCCCCGCCGGATCGATGCTGGTGATGCCGCTCACGCTCTTCCCCGCCTGCCAGTAGTCCCGCGATGACGGCCCGGCGAAGTGGCTGCGCTTCAGGCGCCATGCCGAATTGAGCGCGTAGAGGGTGCGCATGAAGTGCTTGGTCCGGCGATGCCGCAAGAGCCAGCGTGCGATCGGGCCGGCCTTCGTCCCGACGCGCTCCACGTAGGGGGTTCGGATCACGGCGAGCGGGACGCCCCCAGCTCATCCACGAGCTGCTCGGCGCTGTTCGGTCCCGCATGCCCGCCCGCCCGCCGGTTCACGGCGATCAGGCCGCGCACCCCCGAGTCGAGCCCCTTCAGGGCCCACTTCCGCTCGGTCACGTCGTGGTACACCAGGCCGCCGACCTGGGCGACGCGATCCACTACCCAGCGCGGCTTACCGAGCGACGTGATGAAGAACCGCACGCCCGCTTCGATCGCCACGTCTACCCAGCGCTTCATACGGTCCAGGTACAGCCGGGAGGACTGCTCGATCAGGACGTTCATGCCGATCGGCTTCGTGGTGAGCCGGCGGATGAGCTGGAATCCCTCCCGCAGCTCATGTCCGTGCACGTACACCATGGACAATGGTTGGACGATGCCGATGCCGCCGGCCTCCGATACGGCGGCGACGAGCTCCGGGTTCGAGCATGGGAACATGGCGCCGCCGATGAGCGGCACCGCGACACGCGCGTCGCGGGTGAGGGCGGTGGCGAGGCCCGTCACCGTGCGGGTGTCGGGGAGGGCCCGATGCGCCAGCGGACCGTCGCACGAGCGACCACCTGGCCGGCGGCGTCCGTGATCACGGACTCGAAGTCGTGCTCCGCCTCCCGGCTCGCATCGGGGATGTCGCAGCGCGCTTCCGCCGTCAACATGCCGCGGGCCTTCTTCAGGTAGGCGATGGAGAGCGTGGTGGGGATGCCGCGCGCACTTGCGGGCAAGCCGGTCGTCACCGCGAGGCCGCTCGTTACCTCGGCGAGATTCGCGAGCGCCACCGCATGGATCGAGTTGAGGTGGTTACGCACCGCGCGGCGGTCGGCCATGCGGACCTTGGCGTAGCCGGGGCGAAGCTCCAGCACCTGTGGCCGCACCGAGCCGGTATAAGGGACGAACCGCCACAGGAGCCAGCTGAACAGCCGTTTGCCCCCCGGGAGCGGGGCCAGCCGCTCCCACCAGGCGCCCACCGTCACGGCGTCGCTGATCCTCCCTGTCCCAGCAGGTAGCGCTCGGTGAAGAGAATGGTCGCGTAGAACTGGAAGTCCTGGTTCCCCTTCTTGCGGAAGCCGTGGCCCTCGTCCTTGGCCATCAGGTACCACACCGGCACGCTGCGGCGTTTCAAGGCGGCCACCATCTGCTCGGCTTCCGTGCGCGGCACCCGCGGATCGTTCATGCCCTGAACGATGAAGAGGGGCTTCGTCACCTTGTCCACGTTGTTGAGAGGGGCAGTCCGCTCCATCCAGGCGCGCAGGGTCGAGTCGCGCTCGTCACCGTACTCCACCCGGCGCAGGTCCTGGCGGTAGCCCGACGTGTGTTCAAGGAAGGTCGCGAGGTTTGACATACCCACGATGTCCACGGAGCAGCAGATCGGGCCGTCATACTGCGTGGCGGTCACGAGCGTCATGTGGCCCCCGTAGCTGCCGCCCGTCACCAGGACATGCTCGGCGTCGAGATCGGGTCGCGTGCGGATCCACTCGAGCAGGGCGCCGATGTCCTTGTACGCGCCGTCGCGCCGCACGCCGTTGTCGAGCTTCAAGAACGTCTTGCCGTAGCCGGTCGAGCCGCGAATGTTGGGAAAAATGATGGCGACCCCGAGCTCGTTGACATAGAAGCTGTTGCGGCCGAGGAAGCCCGGCCGGGACTGGCCCTCGGGTCCGCCGTGGATGTTGATGATCACCGGGCGCCGGCCGGCGAAGCGGGCGGAGGGCTTGTAAAGGAAGCCCGAGATCGCGCGCCCGTCGAAGCTCGGCCAGTGGACGAGCTCTGCCTCGGCGAAGCCCCCGGTGTTGAGCCCGGCGGTCTCGCTCTCGGTCCAGCGGGTGACCGTGCCCCTCGTGACGTCGAGCGAGTAGGCGTCGGCCGGTGCGCGGGCCGAGGTGCGGGTGAAGCCCAGCTCGGCGCCGCTCTTTCGCCAGCGGACGTCCGAGATCAGTCCAGGCGGGAGCTTGGGAATACGGCGCTCGGCGCCGGTCGCGGCGTTGATCACGTGCAGCACGCCGACCCCGTCCTCATTGGTGACGAAGGCGATCGAGCGTCCATCGGGGGACAGGTCGAACTCGTCCACGTCCCACGGGATGCCGCTCGTAAGGAAGCGATATTGCCTGGTCGTGAGGTCCAAGTACGCGAGGCGCTGAAATTCCGAGCCGCGATCGGTCGTCACATAGACGCCTTTACCGTCCCGGCTGAACCGGGCTCCGCTGTAGGCGACGCTGTCGCCGCCCTCCCGGGGTGTGAGCAGCGTCTTCTGCCCGCCCGCCACATCCACGAGCCAGAGATAGCTCTCGTTGGCAGAGATCCCCTGAAACAGCAGGATCTGGCGGTCGTCGGGTGACCAGTCGGCGGGCCCGTACCCGCCGCCCTGGAGCTCGAGGACCATGCGATCGGTGGCCGGGTTGCTCGGGTCCACCACCCACAGGTCCAGGTCCCGCCCGGTGCGGCGCGTGGACATGTAGGCGTAGCGGTCGCCTTTATGCGACCAGGCGCCGCCCACGTTGCGCGACGTCCCGTCGGTGAGCAGGGTTATTTCCCCGGTCGCCACGTCGTAGCGATACTTCTGGAAGAACTCGGCGCCTCCCACGTCCTTGGTGAACACGATGTAGCGACCGTCGGTCGGTTGATACGACGCGCCGGACATGGGATCGGGGAAGAACGTGAGCTGAGTGCGGTCGCCGCCGGGTGACCGCACGCGGTGCAGCTGCGGTGCGTCGCCGAACCGCGTCCCGATGATCATCTCGCGCCGCGTCGGATGCCAGTCCCAGAACCCGGCCGCGCGGAACTCGCTGTAGGGACGCGCCGCCGCAGCGATGGCCGCGGGCACGGGCGGCAGCCCGTCGGTCACGAGGTTGTCGCTGGGCGTGAGGGGCTCGGACTGGGCGAGCCCCGGACTGGGGGCGAGGAGGGCAGCGGTCAGAACCAGACGCGACAGGTTGAGCATGGGGACGCTCCATAGGCAACGTAGGTCGACAAAGCTACGACGGTATCAATACGGTTGCGAGATGTAGGGGCGCAGCATGCTGCGCCCCCACCGATTCCGACGGCGCGCGCTCGCCGACTCGCACGCTGCGTCGTAGCTTTCGGCGGATTCACGAGTATTGGAGGAGCGGTGACGGCAGACCGGTATCCCGACAGCCACGTGTTCTACCGGAAGCTCGATCGCCCCTACCGGCGAATCGTGCGTGGGGAGGGGTGCTACCTGTACGACGACGCCGGCAAGCGGTACCTCGACGCCTGCGGCGGTGCGTTCGTCGCGAACCTGGGGCATGCCAACCCTGCTATCGCCGAGGCGCTGGCGCAACAGGCGCGGCGGTTCGGCTATCTCTCGGGGACCGCCTTCACCCATGAGCTGATCGAGGCGCTGGCGGCGGAGCTCGCGAGCACGCTCCCCGGCGACCTCGACAAGCTGTACTTCCTCTCTTCCGGGTCGGAAGCCGTGGAAGCGGCGCTGAAGCTCGCGCGCCAGTACTGGGTGGAGCGCGGGCTCCCCCGCAAGCACACGATTATCGCACTCGCCCCCGCCTATCACGGCAACACCCTGCTCGCCCTGTCGGTGTCGGCGCGGGAACACTACCGAGCGCTCTACCGCGAGTGGCTGGTGGACGTCCAGCGGATCCCGGCGCCCTATCCGTACCGGTGTCCGTGCCGGGGTGACGACGCCGGCTGCCCGATCTGCAGCGGCGCCGTCCTCGAGGAGACGATCGGGCGGGTCGGCGCCGAGCACGTTGCGGCGTTCATCGCGGAGCCGGTGGGCGGCTCGTCGACGGGAGCGTCCACGCCGCGGCCGGACTACTTCAAGCGGATTCGCGAGATCTGCGATCGCCACCAGGTGCTGTTCGTGGCCGACGAGATCCTCGTCGGCGCCGGCCGCACGGGCACGTGGTGGGCGATGGATCAGTACGGGGCGGTGCCGGACATCCTGGTGATGGGGAAGGGAATCTCCGGCGGGTACGTGCCGCTGTCCGCCGTCGCCGCGCCGGAGCGGATCATCGACGTGATCGCGAACGGCTCCGGGAGCTTCATGCACGCGCAAACGTACTCACACCATCCGGTGGCGTGCGCGGCGGGGCTCGCGGCCGTACGGTACCTGAAGTCGCACCGGCTCGTCGAGCGCTGTGCCGTGATGGGAACGGAGCTCCAGCGGCGGCTCGCGCCGCTCGGGCGTCTGCCGCACGTGGGCGACGTGCGCGGGCGCGGGCTCCTCGCCGGCGTGGAATTCGTGGAAGACAAAGTGACGCGCGGGCCGCTCCCTCGGGCGGCGAAGTTTGCGGAAGCGTTCACCGAAGCGGCGCACGGCGAGGGGCTCGTCGTCTGGCCCAATGTGGGCCACGCGGACGGGACGAACGGCGACCTCGTGATGATCGCGCCGCCCTTCATCATCACGGAGCGCGAGATCGACGAGCTGGTAGAGCGGTTTACGGCGGCGTTGGAGCAGACGGTGAGGAGCGTCCATGACAGCCACCGCACCCCAGCAGTCTAAAGTCACCTACACATCGGCCAACGTCGACTGGGAGGTGTTCCACAGCCAGTTCGACGCCGCTCTGGCGCGCGTCCGGGCGCAGCTCGGCCGGGACTACCCGCTGTACATCGGGCGCGACGCGGTGTCGACGGGCGGCCCGCCGATCGTCGACGCGTCGCCGCTCGACACCAGCGTGACGCTCGGACGCTTCACCACCGCGACGCCGGAACAAGTGGGGCGCGCCGTCGCCGCCGCGAAGGCGGCGCAGCGCGACTGGGCGCATCGGCCGTGGCGCGAGCGGGTCGCGACCCTGCGCCGGGCGGCGGGCCTGATCCGCGAGCGCAAGTTCGAGCTCGCCGCGATCATGGCTCTGGAGGTCGGGAAGAGCCGGCTCGAGTCGATGGGGGACGCCGAAGAGTCGGCCGACTTGATCGACTACTATTGCCAGGAGCTGGCGGACGCGAACGGCTTCGTGCGCCAGATGGCGAAGGTGACGGCGGTCGAGCGGAATACCGATGTGCTCCGTCCCTACGGCGTGTTTGCGTGCATTGCCCCGTTCAACTTCCCCCTCGCGTTGTCCACCGGCATGTCCGCCGCGGCGCTCATGACGGGCAATGCGGTCGTCTACAAGCCTGCCGAGGACGCGCCCTGGACGGGGCTCAAGCTGTACGAGGTGTATCGGGACGCGGGGCTTCCCCCCGGGGCGTTCAATTACATCCCGGGCACGGGCGAGGTCACGGGGGAGGCTCTGTGGCGGCACCCGGGCATCGACGGCGTCGTCTTCACGGGCTCGAAGACCGTGGGGATGCACATCTATCAGGGCCTCTCCCGCCAATGGATCAAGCCGTGCCTGCTCGAGATGGGCGGGAAGAACGCTGCGATCGTCATGGACACGGCGGATCTGGATGCGGCGGCGGAGGGTGTCACGCGGTCCGCGTTCGGGCTGCAGAACCAGAAGTGCAGCGCCACATCGCGCGTGTACGTGCATCAGCGGGTCGCGGGAGCCTTCGTCGAGAAGCTGATTCAGAGGACCAAGGCGCTGAGGCTCGGGGACCCGACCGAGCGGGACGTGTACTTCGGCCCGGTGATCAACGCGGCGGCGGTCGAGCGCTTCGCGCGCGCCGTGGCGCAGGCCCGGCAGGAGGGGACGGTCCTGCTGGGTGGGGCACGGCTGCAGGGCGGCCAGTTCGAGCGCGGCCACTTCGTCGCACCCACGATCGCCCGGCTGCCGCTCGAGTCCGCGCTCTTCTTCGAGGAGCTGTTCGTGCCGATTCTAGCGGTGGGCGAGGTGGCGGGGCTCGAACAGGCGATCGTGGAAGCCAACAAGGCGGACTACGGCCTCACGGCGGGCATCTTCTCGAAGCGGGCGGAGGAGATCGAGCGCTTCTTCGACGAGATCGAGGCCGGGGTGTGCTATGTGAACAAGCGCACCGGCGCGACCACGGGCGCGTGGCCCGGGGCACAGCCGTTCAGCGGCTGGAAGGGATCGGGCTCGACGGGGAAGGGCGGGTGTGGGCCCTACTACGTCGCGCAGTTCCTGCGGGAGCAGAGCCGAACCGTGATCGAGGAGTCGCGATGAAGCGGGATTACCCCCGGATCGTCGTGCCGCCGCCCGGCCCGAAAGCCAAGGCGATCGTCGAGCGGCAGGATCGCTGGTCGTCCACGTCCTATCCCAAGGAATACCCCCTCGCGATTGCGCGCGGGGAGCGCGCGATGGTCGAGGACGTGGACGGGAACCGATATCTCGACTTCATGGCCGGGATCGCGGTGGCGTCCACGGGTTACGGCCATCCCCGGGTGGTCCAGGCGATCCAGGAGGCGGCGGGGCGGTTCCTGCACATCTGCGGCAGCGATTTCTACTTCGAGAGCTTCGCCGCGCTATGCGAGCGACTCGCCCGGCTCGCACCGGGCGGGAGCAAGAAGCGCGTGTTTCTCTCGAACTCGGGGACAGAAGCGGTCGAGGGCGCGATCAAACTCGCGCGGCACTCGACCGGACGCCCCGCCATCGTCGCCTTCACCGGAGCGTTCCACGGCCGCACCTACGGTGGGTTGAGCCTCACGGCCAGCAAGTCGATCCAGCGCGCCGGTTTCGCGCCGTTCCTCCCCGAGGTGTATCACGTCCCGTACGGGTATCGCTACCGCTGCGACTTCTGTCGCGGGGAGCCCGCGTGCACCCTGCGGTGCGTGTCGTCCATCGAGGACGACCTGTTCGCCAAGCGGCTGGACCCGAAGAGCGTGGCGGCGGTCTTCGTGGAGCCGATCCAGGGCGAGGGCGGCTACGTCGTGCCGCCGCCCGGCTACCTGCGGGCCCTGCGCGAGCTGTGCGACCGCCACGGCATCCTGCTCGTGTGCGACGAGGTGCAATGCGGCGTGGGGCGGACCGGCAAGATGTGGGCGTGCGAGCACGAGGGCGTCGAGCCCGACGTGCTGCTCGCGGCGAAGGGGCTCGGCAGCGGCATGCCGATCGGGGCGATCATCGCCAAGGAATCGATCATGAAGTGGCAGCCGGGTGCGCACGGCAGCACGTTCGGGGGGAACCCCGTGTGCTGCGCGGCGGCGCTCGCGACCCTCGACGTCGTGGAGCGTGAGCTGCTGCCCAACGTGCCGCGCCTGGGCGAGCGGTTGCTCGCCGGCGCGAAGCGGCTGCAGGAAAAGTACGCCGCGATCGGCGAGGTGCGCGGGCGCGGCCTGATGATCGGCGTCGAGTTCGTCAAGGACCGCACGACGCGCGAGCCCGCGCCCGAGATCCCGCACGAGCTGGTGGAGCGGGCGTTCCGGAAAGGCCTGCTGCTCCTGGGCGCGGGGAAGAGCGCGTTGCGGCTCGCACCGCCCCTCGTCGTGGACGAGTACGACGTGGACACGGCGCTCCGATTGATCGATGAGTGCCTGGGCGAGCAGTCCGACTGACCCGCCACCCGTGACCGTGCGTCGCCGGGCCGCCGCGCTGTTCGCCTCCGTCCTTCTGGGAACGGGGGTGTCGGCTCCTGTGCTCGCGCAGGACACCGCCGTGCACGCGAGCGACGCGGGCGTCGTGGTCACCCGCGACGTGATGGTGCCCATGCGTGACGGCGTCCGCCTGGCAACCGACGTCTATCGCCCCCCCTCCCGGCCGGACAGCGGCGCCGTCGCCGAGCAGCTGGCGACCATTCTAATCCGCACTCCCTACGACAAGGGCTTCGACCCGTACACGCTCGGGCCCGCCTGGGCCGCGCACGGCTATGCGGTGGTCGTCCAAGACACGCGCGGCCGGTACAAGTCCGAGGGGGTGTGGCACTGGCTCACCGACGACGGGCCCGATGGGCTCGACACGGTGGACTGGATCAGCCACCAGCCCTGGTCCAACGGGGACGTCGGCATGTGGGGGATCTCGTATCTCGGCGGCACCGCGCACGCCCTCGCCATGGCGGGGGACGCACACTTGAAGACCGTGATCCCGATCGACGCGGTGTCGGACATGGGGTACCACGGACTGCGCAACGGTGGAGCGTTCGAGCTGCGGTTCTTCAACTGGATCTTCAGCTACGGTCTGGACGGCAGCCGCGAGGCGCGCGACTCGACCAACCGGCGCGCCTTTGGGAGACTCTCGAGTGAGCGTCGCGACTTTCTCCGCCAGCTGCCGCTGCGGCGGGGGACGACGCCGCTCCGGCTGGCGCCCGAATACGAAGACTGGCTGGTGCAAGCCATGGCCCACGGCGCGAACGACGACTTCTGGGCCCAAAACGACATCATCGATCACGCGGAGCGCTACACGGACATCCCGGTCTACCTGATCGGCGGCTGGTACGACTCGTGGGCGGCGAGCACCACCGCGAACTTCGTGGCGCTGAGCCGACGCCTCAAGAGTCCGGTCTATCTGATCATGGGCCCCTGGATCCACGGCTCGCAGGGCCGGTCCGCCCACGGGCAGGTGAGCTTCGGGCCCGACGCAGCCATGTCTCAGCCGAGCCTGTGGTGGCTGGAGTGGTTCGACCATTTCCTCAGGGGAAAGGACAACAGCGTCGGCAAGGCCCCGCCGTTCTCGTCACGAGTCCGAATCTTCGTCATGGGCACGGGCGACCACGCGAAAGACGCGGAAGGCCGGATGGCCCACGGTGGGCGCTGGCGTGACGAGCGGGAGTGGCCGCTCGCGCGGACCCGGTACACGAGCTACTACCTTCGGCCGGGCGGGGGGCTGAAGACCGGCGTGCCCGAGGCCGGAGACCACGCGACGAGCTTCACGTTCGACCCGCGGGACCCGGTCCCCACGATCGGGGGGAACATCTCGTCGGGGGACGGCATCCTGCTGCAGGGAGGGTGGGATCAGCGCGGCAGCGACACGGTGTGGAACTGGCCCCGTCCCGTCCCCCTCTCCGCACGCACCGACGTCGTCGTGTTCCAGACGCCGCCGCTCGAGACCGATGTCGAGGTCACGGGGCCGATCACGGTCAAGCTCTGGGCTTCCTCCAACCGTCGGGACACCGACTTCACGGCCAAGCTGATCGACGTCCACCCACCGAGCCGGGACTACCCCCAGGGGTTCGACCTGAACCTCGAGGACGGGATCCTCCGCGCGCGGTTCCGCGACTCGCTCGCCCGCGAGCGACTGATGCAGCCGGGAACGGTGTACGAGTTCACGATCCAGCTCTATCCGACGTCGAACGTATTTCGCAAAGGCCACCGCATCCGGGTCGATATCTCGAGCAGCAACTTCCCGCGCTTCGACGCGAACCCCAACACCGGAGAGCCGCTCAACGACAACCACGGCGTCCTGGTGGCGACGAACACCATCTACCACGACCGGGCGCATCCCTCGCACGTCGTCTTGCCGATCATCCCACCCCCGGATCGTTGACGCGTGGCGTCCGGCAAGGTGATGGCCATGCGGGACGCCGTCGCGCGCTTCGTCCACGACGGCGACACCGTCGTCATCGAGGGGTTCACCCATCTCATCTGCTTCGCCGCGGGTCACGAGATCATCCGGCAGGGCCGCCGCGACTTGACGCTCGCCCGGCTCACGCCGGACTTGATCTATGATCAGATGATCGCCGCGGGCTGCGCCCGGAAGCTCGTCTTTTCCTGGGCCGGGAATCCGGGCGTCGGCTCGCTGCACGCGTTCCGGCGCGCGGTGGAAGGGACGAACGCGGGAACGCTGGAGCTCGAGGAGTACTCGCACTTCGGGATGGTCGCCCGGTTTTCGGCGGGCGCGGCGCGGCTGCCCTTCTGGCCGCTGCGAAACTACATGGGCACCGATCTGCCGACAGCCAACCCGCGCATCCGGTCGGTCACGTGTCCCTACACGGGTGAAGCACTGGCGACCGTGCCGGCCCTCAATCCAGGCGTCACGATCGTGCACGCGCAGCGCGCCGACGCGGCGGGCAACACCCAGATGTGGGGCCTCCTCGGCGTGCAGAAGGAAGCGGCGTTCGCCTCCGAGCGTGTGATCGTCGTGGTGGAAGAGCTGGTGCCGGAAGAGGTCATCCGCTCCGATCCCAACCGCACCGTGATTCCGGCCATGATCGTGAGCGCCGTGGTGGTCGAGCCCTGGGGTGCGCACCCTTCCTACGCGCAGGGTTATTACGACCGCGACAATGAGTTCTACCTCGCCTGGGAAGGTATCTCGCGCGATGCCGGCAAGCTCGCGCGCTACCTCGACGCCTTCGTGTACGGCGTCCCCGACCGCGCCGGCTACATGAAAAAACAGCCGCACCTGGCCGCACGGCTCAAGGCGAAGGAGCGCTTGTCCCAGGGGGTCAATTACGGCTTCTAACCCCGTCTATACACCGGACGAGATGATGGCGGCCGTGGCGGCGCGCGAGCTCGCCGATGGTGAGGTGGTCTTCGTCGGCATCGGGCTTCCGAATCTCGCCTGCAATCTGGCGCGCGCGACGCACGCGCCCAACCTCGTCCTGATCTACGAATCGGGCGCGGTGGGGGCTAGCCCCTCGCGCCTGCCGGTGTCGATCGGCGACCCGGCGCTCGTCACCGGTTCGCTCATGGTGTGCGGCATGGCGGACATGTTTCAGCTGTTCCTGCAGAACGGCAGGATCGAGGTCGGCTTTCTGGGCGGCGCGCAAGTCGATCGCTACGGCAACATCAACACGACGGTGATCGGGCCGTACGAGCGCCCCGCCGTGCGGCTCCCGGGGTCGGGCGGCGCGGCCGAGATCGCGGTGCACGCGCGGCGCACACTGATCGTCGCCAAACTCAACCCGC
>WNFU01013004.1_pt1 | contig 12386 bp, 9 predicted proteins | sample 5400121 | NCBI WGS metagenome assembly WNFU01 (sample SAMN13153360, study PRJNA577476) | soil metagenome | isolation source: 100 cm soil or saprolite under grassland replicate 1 | place: USA:California | collected 2016-06-15 | reverse complement strand
GCGGTGGCATGGGCGGCAGGGGCGGCGGCGGGCACGGCGGCAGGGGCGGCGGCGGGCACGGCGGCAGGGGCGGCGGCGGGCACGGCGGCAGGGACCGGCGCGCCCGCCCGCGCGGCGCCGAGCGCCACGACGTGCTTGGGATCCGCGTCCACCGCGACGGGCCGGCGCGTCTCCACGCCGACCATCTCCGCCACCATCGGAATGCGTGACGACCCCCCTACCAGGAGCACGGCAGCGAGATCCTGGGGCTCCACGCCCGCGTTGCGCAGCGCGCGGCGAAGCGCGGCGATCGTCTCCAGCAGCGGGACGCGGATCATGGCCTCGAACTCCGCACGGGTGAGGCGGACCTCGGTCTGCAGGCCCGGCAGCACGACGGGGATCGACGTCTCGACGTCGGCCGAGAGCGCCTCCTTCGCCTCGATGCACTCCTGGCGGACGCGCGCCAGCGAGGCCACCGTCCTGGGGTCGTCTGCGTCGAGGTGCTCCAGCGCCGGCCCGATCGCGGCCCGGACGTGCGCGACGACGGCCTCGTCGAAGTCGATGCCACCCAGACGCTCGATCCCCTCCGGGGCACCCAGGATCTCGAATCCGGCCTCGGTCTTCCGCAGCACGGCGGCGTCGAACGTCCCCCCGCCGAGGTCGTAGACGGCGACACGGGCGCCGGGCTCGACGCGCTCCAGGGCCGCGTACTGGGTCGCGGCCGCCTCGGGCTCGGTGATGGTCACCACGTCCTCCAGCTCGGCGATGCGGCAGGCCTGGGCCAGGAGCTCCAGCTTGTACGGACCCCAGTTCGCGGGATGGCACACGGCGATCCGGTCCGGCGGGCCGCCCTCGCGCTCGACGACGACGTCGACCGTCCACCGCAGCAGGCGTGCGAAGAGATTCTCGGCCGACAGCGGGACCCCGCCCAGGAGGATCGGGACCGGGTCGCCCATGCGACGCTTGAACTCGCGTGCGAGCGAGGCGGGCTCGGCCAGCCCCCGCCGGACCGCCGCGTCGCCGACGAGCGCCGTGCCGTCGCGGACGAACACGACGGAGGGGATCGCAGCAGCACGATTGCCGAGCTGAACCACCTCGGGTCGTTCGTCGCCGCGAAGCACCGCTGCCGCGGTGTACGTCGTTCCCACGTCGAGCCCGATGACGTGGCTCATCCTCAGTCCATCCCGTCCTCGGTCGTCCCCAAGCTGTCCTCGAACACGTCCCCGAGCGCCGTGGCCACGCGGTCCAGGAGGTCGGCATCCTCGCCGGGGGGCGCAGCGAGCGGATCCGGCTGGGCCAGGACGTCAGGCGGGGGTGCCGGCGGCGGGTCGCTCGGCGTGATCGACCCGGCCCCAGGCTCGTCGACGGCCATCTCGGCGTCCTCAGAGGTCGGCGTGTCCTCCGGCATCACCGCAGGACCGTACCCGCGGCCGCATTCGCGATCATCGGTGAGTTCACCTAGATGTCGGGTACTGACGCCCTGTCCGTCCGCGAACGCGAACCAGGGGCATACGGACGCGAACGCCGCATTGACGGCCGACCGGCCCCCTGGCTAGCGTCGCGGGATGCTCGTGGGCCGCAGCGCCGAGATCACGCTCCTGCACGATCTGGTGGAACGGGCGTTCTCGGGCCACGCCATGACCGTGCTCATCGAGGGCGAGCCGGGCGTGGGGAAGAGCGCCCTGCTGGCCGCAGGGGCCGACGACGCCCGGGCCGCGGGCGGGCGGGCGTTCAACGCGCGCTGCGACGAGGTCGGCCGGGCCCGACCGTTCGGCCCGTTGCTCGACGCCGTGCACGACGCTTGGCTCCCCGCCGTTCGCCGGTTTCGGGATCTGGCCCAGCTCGGCCAGGCGCCCGGCCCGGCGGTGCCGCTCGAGACCGGCCCCGAGCTGCGTTCGCTGCTCGTCGAGGAGCTCGTGACCGACTTCGAGGAACAGCTGGTCCTGGGTCCCCTGGCCCTGTGCGTCGACGACATCCACTGGGCCGACGGCGCGACGTTGCTCGCGCTCGGTTCGCTCGTCCGGCGCGTCGAAGACCTCCCGCTCCTGCTCGCGGTCACGGCGCGGCCGGGCCCGCCTTCCGCCGAGCTTGAGGCCTTCTTCCACGTGGTCGGCGTGGGGGCCGGCCGGGCCGGGAATCACGCCGCGCGTATCGAGCTGGCCCCACTGGACGACGGCGCCGTCGCGGCGCTCGCGGAGACCCAGGCGGGAGCGCCGCTCGGCCCCCGCCTGGCCGCCTTCGTGAGCCGATGTGGGGGCAACCCGTTGCTGATCGTTGAGGTGATCTCCTCGCTTCGCGACGGCGGCCTCCTGCGCGAGGAGAGCGGTGTCGTCGAAACGTCCGGGGGCGCCGACGATCGCCGGCTGCCGGCGACACTCCGGGAGACCGTCCGCTCGCGCATGGCACGCCTCCGGGGCGAGAGCCAGGCCGTGGCGACGGTCGCGGCGCTGCTGGGCGCTCGCTTCACCACCGCCGCGCTCGCCACCGTGACCAAGCGCTCGGTCACCGACCTCGTCCCGCTCGTCTCGGCGCTCGTCCGGGCTCGCGTCGTGGTCGACGATGGCGACGCGCTGGCGTTCCGGCACGACCTCGTGCGCGCCGCGATCGCCGACGCGCTCCCGACCAGCCTGCGTGCCGAACTGCACCGAACGATCGCTCAGGAACTGCGTGCCGCGGGGGCACCGCTCCAGCAGGTGGTCGAACACGTCGCATTGGGCGGGGCACCGGGATCGATGGAGGCAGTGGGCCTCCTCCAGGAGGCGGCGAGCGAGATCGTCACGCAGGACCCCTCCGGGGCTGTCTCGCTGCTCCGGCGAGCGGTCGAGCTGTGCCCGCCCACCGCGCCCCAGCACGACGAGCTACTGGCGAGTCTCGTCGACGGCCTGGCCTGGAACGGCCGCGTCGTCGAAGCACAGACGATCGCCGACGAGGTCCTCACGAGGCCGGTGAGCCCGAGCGTCGAGGAGCGCCTCCGTTCGGCTCTCGGTCGCTCGCTCCTGCTCCTGGGGCGTCCTCACGAGGCGATCCGGCATGAGGAGCGCCTGGCCGCGTTGCAGGAGGAGCGGGGACGTTCGCCCGCCTGGGCCCTCGCCGAGTCCGCCATGTGCCGGCTGTTCGGCCTGGACATCGACGGGGCGATCGCCGATGCGGCCCGGGTAAGCGAGGCCGTTGCTCGAGACCCGGATCCCATGGCGGAGATCCTCGCGCTGTGCGTGGAAGTGTTCGCCCGCAATGCCCTCGGTGACACCGCCGTCGCCGTCGAGATCGGCAACCGGGCGGTCACGCTCGCGGACGCGACCCCCGCCGGCTCGGGCCATCGCCTCCATCCGAATCTCTTTCGGGGCGTGGCGCTCCTCTCCTTCGGCGAACGCACCGCCGCGCTCGCTGCCTTCACGCGGGGTCGTCAGCTCGGAGAGGCGCTGGGCGCTGCGTGGGCCCTTCCCATCTACCACTTCACCGTGGCGCTGGCGCACTGGGATGCCGGCGAATGGGACGACCTCCTCGCCGAGGTGAACGCTGGCATCGCGTACGGTGAAGAGGAGGGCTCATCCATCGGCCAGGTGTGGGCGTTCGCGATCGCGGGCCGCGTGCACCTGTACCGGGGGAACCTGGATGCGGCGGCGGCGGCGCTCGACCGGGGTGACGCCGTTCTCGAGAAGAGCGGCCTGCAGGTCGGCGCGGACTGGCTCGCGCTCTCGCGCGCGCTCCTGCTCGAGGCGCAGGCACGCCGGGCGGAAGGCGTCGAGCTGCTCGGACTGGTGTGGGAGACGGCCGCTGCGCTCCAGGCGACGGCGTCGTTGACGCTGGTGGGAGGCGAGCTGGCCCGGCTCGCGCTGGAGACGGGTGATGAGGCCCTCGCGGAACGGGTCGTCTCAGCGCTCGGCGAGATCGCAGCGCACATGCCGCACGACCGTATCGTCGGAGCACGGGAGCGGCGAGCGCGGGGATTGGCCCGCCGCGAGCCGGAGCCGCTCCTCGAGGCGGTCGGCCTGCTCGAAGCGATCGATCACCGTTTCGAGGCCGCGCTCGTCCGGGCCGAGGCCGCCGATCTCCTGGCCGCCGCGGGCCAGGCGGACGACGCCGCGCTGCTTCTCGACGCGTCACTGACGTTCTTCGAGTCGATGGGCGCGCACGCGGCGGCCGAGCGGGCGCGCAGCCGGCTGGCCCGCCTGCGCCAGGCGCGCCGGCGGGGACCTGCCCCGCGCCGGGCCGTCGCCGGATGGGACTCGCTGACGCCGACCGAGTGGGAGGTGGTCGAGGAAGTCTGCGCGGGCCGCTCCAACGGACAGGTGGCCGAACGGCTCGGCGTGAGCCGCCGGACCGTGGAGGCACACCTTCGGAGCATCTACGCGAAGCTCGGCGTCTCGACGCGCCTCGCGCTCGCGGTCGCCCAGCGAGAACGTCCGGCGGCGGGCATGCCAAGGTGACGATCGCCGGGAGTCATGGTCGATCCCGGCTTCAGACCGAGCGCTCGTACCGCTCGCGTTCCCAGTCCGTGACCGTTTCGCGCCAGGCCTTGAGCTCCCACGTCCTGGACGTGACGTAGTAGTCGCTGAATTCCTGGCCCAGGGCTTGCTGGAGCAGGGGGTCGGCTCGGAACGCCTGGAGGGCCGACTCGAGGGACCCGGGCAGCGCAGGGAGGTCGGGCCTCTCGTAGGCATCGCCCTCGACCGGGGGTGGGGGCTTCAGGGAGCGCTTGATGCCGTCCGCCGCCGACGCCGCCACGGCTGCCAGGGCCAGGTACGGGTTGGCGTCGGCGCCGGGCCTTCGGCACTCGAACCGCCACAGCTCGGGACGGGCCGAACGGATGGCTCGAACGGCACAGGAGCGGTTCTCGTAGCCCCACGTGGCGTTGATCGGGGCGAACCATCCGGGGACCAGCCGCTTGTACGAGTTGATCGTGGGGTTGAGCAGGAGCGAGGCGGCGGGGAGGTGGTCCACCAGGCCGGCGATGGCCGCGCTGAACGGTGACGGCAGCTCGTCCGACGTGGAAGCCCCGGCGAATGCGTTCGTGTCCCCGCTCCAGCACGACATGTGGACGTGCCCGCTCGAGCCCTCCTCGCCTGGCATGGTCTTGGCCAGGAAGCTCGCCCGGAGGCCCATCGAGGACGCCAGCTCCTTCACCGCGAACTTCAGGAACGTCGCGTCGTCGGCGGCCCCGACGCCCCGTCGCGCTCCCAGGTTCAGCTCCAGCAGGCCCGGCCCGGCTTCCGTGTGCACAGCGGAGAGTTCGATCCCCAGCCCTTCCAGCGCTGGGACCAACCGGGAGACGAACTCGTCGTACCGTCCGATCTCGGTGAGGCTGTAGCTGATGCCGCTGGACAGGGGCTGCCCGGCCGCGTCCCACAGCCGGATCTCGTACTCGATCGCGGCCATGACCTCGTACCCCAGCTCGCCCACCCCATCGAGCACGCGCCGGAACACCTCCCGGGAGGCGAACTCGCATGGCGCCCCGTCGGGCCAGCTCGGCGTGGCCAGGCACACCCGCCAGCCGGGTCGCCAGGTGAGCCCGTAGAGGGTGTCGGGATCCGGATGGACGACGAGGTCCGCGGCGCCGGTTCGGATTCCGAACCGCTCGTAGTCCGTGATGGGCGTGTCCACCGGGTCCAGCCCCAGGATCAGGTCCGTCATCACCGTCCCGTGGCGAATGGCCGCCTCGAACGCGTCCGGGCGGAGCGCCTTGCCCCGGATCGAGCCGTTCACGTCGGGAATCCCCAGGAGGACGAACTCGGCGTGCTCGGTGGCGTCGGTCACGGCGTCGGGGCCGTGTTCCCCAGTGCGCGCTTGATCTCGCCCTCCACGTCCTCGAGAGTCCGGGCCAGTCGCTCCACCATCTGGGCCAGTTCCTCCTCCGCGCTGGTGAAGGCGGGGGCCAGGAGCACCTGGTCGCCCGCGTACCCGTCGGCCTGCGGATGCGTCGAGGTCACCAGCAGTCCGTGTTCGAGGGCCGTGTCGTCGACCAGCGCCGCCACGTCCATCTCCACGGGGAGGAACGACTCGCCGTCACGGGGGTCCACCAGCTCGACACCGACGAGCAACCCGCGCCCCCGGACCTCCCGCACGAGCTCCGAGCCGGACAGCGCCTTCTCGACGTCGGCAAGGAAGCCGGGGCCGAGCTCACGAACCCGCTCCACCAGACCCCGCGAGACCATGAGGTCCAGAACGGCCAGCCCCACCGCCGACGACAGCGGCGCGCCGTCCCACGTGTGCCCGAGGTCGAACTCCCGCGATCCCCGGTCGATGGTGTCGTAGACGTGCTGCCGGCACAGCACGGCTCCCAGCGGCGCGTGGCCCGCGCCGAGCCCCTTCCCCACGGCCACGACGTCGGGTTCGATCGGGAGCTGGTGGGCGGCCAGCCACGTCCCGGTGCGACCGACGCCGGTGACGACCTCGTCGAAACAGACCAGGAACCCGTGCTCGTCGCGCCGCTCGGCCAGCCCCTCCCAGAACCGGCCGGGCGGCGAGTACCCGGGGAGGGCCGCGGCGCTGACCGGCTCGCAGAAGAACGCCGCCACGGTGTCGCCGTGCTGCTCGAGCAGCCGGTCCAGCTCCCGCAGCGCGGCCTCGCCGCTCGGGTCGAACCGCCACGTGCTGGGCGGGATGTGCAGGTGCTCCGCGAGGTACGGCCCGTACGGCTCCTGGAACCTCGGGCGGCCGTTCAACGCCAGCGTGCCCATGGTCGAGCCGTGATAGGCCTGCGCGGGCGAGATCACCCGCCACCGGTCGGGCTGCCCTCGATCCACCTGGTAGATCCGCGCCACCTGGAGCGCTGTCTCGACGGCCTCGGAACCACCGGACACGAACCGAACCCGCGCCATCTCCGGCGCCACCACCTCGATGACCCGGTCGGCCAGCAGCTCCTGCGGCTCGCTGGTGAAATGGTGGTTGTAGAAGTACGCGATGCGGCTCGCCTGCCCCTCGGCCGCGGCGATCAGCTCGGGGACGGCGTGCCCCAGGCACGTGACCATGGCGCCACCAGAGCACGCGTCGAGGATGCGCCGCCCGTCGGTGGCCATGAGCCACACGCCCTCGCCGCTCTCGATGCTCGGGTAGTCCAGGTTCAGGAAGCGCGGGAACACGCGGGTTTCGTTCGAGCGGACGGTCCCTTTCACGTCTTCACGTCGCGATCCGCCGGCTCAGCCCAGCGACCCGGTCCCAGAAACCCTCGAACAGCTGCCACGACGTACGTTTCGCCTCCTCGGCACGCCGGTTGGTCTCCTTCATCAACGCATCTGGATCGACGCCATCCGCGTCCAGCTCGTGGCGATAGGCCCGGACCCACTCGTCCATGATCTCCGGGGTCACTTCGGGGTGGAACTGGAGGCCGAGGCTGCGCCCGGCCACGAAGGCCTGCGCCCCGAGATCGGTCTCGGCGATGACGTCGGTACCGGGGGGCGGCTCGATGACGTCGAAGTGCCACTGGAACCACGGCCCTTCGGGTACGAGGTCCGGGTCTCGGGTCCGCACCGGCATCCAGCCGATCTCGGACTCCGGGCCGCGGTACACCTTCCCGCCCAGCACCCGGGCCAGCAACTGTCCGCCGAAACAGAGGCCGAGGATGGGGACGCCGGCGTCGACGGCCTTCTCCATCAGTCGCGCTTCCCGCGGGACGAACTCGTGGGAGTCGTCGTAGGCGGCGAACTCGGATCCCAGCGAGACGATCAGGTCGAACTCGGTCGGATCGAGCTCGCGGTCCTCGAGGTCGATCCGGAACACGTCGACGCCGGCGCCGTGCTGGTCGAGCCACTCGGTGACGTGTCCCGGAGGCGAGGGGTCCTCGTGCTGGAGGATCACCGCCCGCAGGCGGGCCCGCTCCGCGTCCGTCACGGGGCTCATCGCTTCGCCCCCGTCGACATCGCGGCGAGCTCGGAATCCACCTCGGCCGCGACCTCTCGCACGGCGTCGGCGAACCGCGACACCATCTCCGCCAGATCGTCGTCGGTGGTGGTGAACGGCGGCGCGAAAAGCGTCTGATCGCCGGCGTACCCGTCGCGGGTCGGCTGCGTCGAGAGGGTGATGAGGCCCCGGCGGAAGGCATCGTCGTCGATCCGCGCCGCCACGCGGAGCTCTCGAGGGAGGAACGACTCGCCGTCGCGAGGGTCGACGAACGACACGCCGAGGAGGTATCCGTGCCCGCGAACCTCGCGAACCAGGGCGAGGCCATCGAGCGCAGCCGCAAGCTCGTCTCGCAGCCTCGCCCCCCGATCGCGGACGTGCTCGACGAGGTTCTCGGAGCGCAGGACCTCGAGGACCGCCAGACCCACGGCGCACGCGAGCGGCGCGCCATCCCACGTGTGCCCGAGGGTGAACCGCCTCGACCCGCGCGCGATCGCCTCGTAGACGTGGTCTCGAACGAGCACCGCGCCGATCGCCGTGTACCCGGCGCCGAGCCCTTTCGCCGCCGCGATGATGTCCGGAGCGCACGGCGTCGCTTCCCCGGCGAACCAGCGCCCGGTGCGGCCGACGCCGGTGACGACCTCGTCGAACAGGACCAGGAAGCCGTGTCGCTCCCGCCGCTCAGCCAGGCCCTCCCAGAACCGCGGGGGGGGCGTGTAGGCCGGGAGCGCGGCCGCGCTGATCGGCTCGCAGAAGAACGCCGAGACGGTGTCCGGGCCGGCCTCCTCCAGGGCCCGGTCAAGAGCCTCGAGGGCAGCCTCGCCGCTGGGATCGAAGCGCCACGTCGAAGGGGGGACGTGGAGGTGGTGGGGGAAGTAGGGGCCGAACGGGGCCGTGGTAGGCCTGGGCGGGAGAGATGATCTGCCAGCGCTGCGGCTCGCCGCGCTCGACGTGGTAGCTGCGGGCCAGTTGGATGGCCATCTCGTTGGCGTCGGATCCGCTCGTCACGAACCGCGCGCGTGTGAACCCCTCCGGCGCGACCGCGACGAGCTCCTGCGCCAGGCGCTCCTGGGTCGGATGGGTGAGCCGTTCGTTGTGCACGTACGCCAGGCGCTCGGCCTGGACCCGGGCGGCCGCGATGATGTCCCGGCGGCCGTGGCCGAGCGTCGCGGCCATCGACCCCCCGCTCATCGCGTCGAGGTACCGGCGGCCCGCCGAGTCCTCGACCCAAGCGCCCTCGCCGCGGATGATCACCGGGTAGCGGTGATCGAGCTCCAGAGGGAGCACGTGGGTCCGATCGCTGGCTATCAGGGCCTCCATGTCACCCCCTGCCCGGCGGGTGGCCGGACACTCGAAGCGTAGGCTACCGTTCGCGTCGCTGAGGAGTGAAGGAGGAGTGAAGGAGGGGATCGTGGAGACCATCAACGAGATCCTCGAGGCGTGGCAGGCGCAGGACGGCATCGAGTGGGTGCGGTTCGAGCTGCCGGACATGCACGGGACGTCGCGGTCGAAGACCGTCCCCATCCGCCACGCTGCCGCGTACGCGGAGCGGGGACTGAACATGTACGGGGGCGCCAGCGTGCTCGACACCCGCTCGGACGTCGTGGGGGGCACGCTGTACAACGAGGAACGCCAGTACGGGGACCAGCTGCTGTTCCCGGACCCCGACTCGGCGGCGATCGTCCCGTGGGCCGACCGGACGGCCCGGTTCATCTGCGACGCCCGGTGGTACGACGGAGCGCCCCTCGAAGCCACGCCCAGGCACGTCTTCCGAAGGGTCCTGGACCGGTGCCGATCGATGGGGTTCGAGCCCGTCATGGGGTTCGAGTACGAGTTCTATCTGCTGGATCCGGAGACCCGGCAGCCCCTCTTCACCGGCTACCACATCTTCAACACGGTTCGGAACGAGTGGGTCCCCACGATCGGACGCATCCTCGAGCTCATGCCCAAGGTGGGCGTGGACATCATCACGTCGAACTGCGAGTACGCCGGGTCGCAGTGGGAGATCAACTTCGCACCGGGAAAGGGCCTGGCCGGCCCCGACCAGGCCTTCACATTCAAGAACGGCGTGAAGGAGATCGCGAAGCAGGACGGCCACATCGCCACGTTCATGAGCAAGCCCTTCGCGGATTCCGCGGGGAGCGGGTGCCACACCCACATCTCGCTGGTGGACGCGGACGGCGACCGGAACGCGTTCGGGGACCCCGACGACCCACAGGGCATCACGGACGTGTGCCGGTCGTTCGTCGCCGGCCAGCTCCGGTACGCGAAGGCTGTCGACGCGCTGATCGCACCGACCGTGAACTGTCACCGCCGCCGCCGCAAGCACACGTTCAGCCCCACCAACATCTCCTGGGGGCTCGAGGACCGTTCCGCGCTCATCAGGGTGAAGGGCGGCAGCCCGGAGTCGACGCACACGGAGAACCGCGGCCCCACCGCCCTGGCGAACCCGTACCTGGTCGGCGCGGCGCTGCTCTCCGCCGGCCTCGCCGGGATCGAGGACGGCCTGAGGCCGCCCGAGCCCTCGAGAGGATCGCCGGCGGAGGAGGACGCCTCGCTCGAGCCGCTGCCCACGTCGCTCCCGGATGCCCTGGCCGAGCTGGAGGGCGAGCCGGCCGCGAAGGACTTCTTCGGGGAGGAGTTCCTGAAGGCCTACACGGCCATGCGCCGCCACGAGCTGTCGCGGTTCGCCGACTGGGTCACCGACTGGGAGCGCGCGGAGTACGTCGAGCTGTTCTGAGAAGCAGTTGTCGGCCGGACACATCCGCGACCGCCGGCTCGATGTCCTTCTCCCCATCCCAGAGGATGCCCGGGGTTCTGCGTCAGTTCTCCACGCGTGGCTAGCTCGAGTAGGGTTCGGAATGTGCTCCGGACCAGGGCTATGCGGGTTCTCGAAAGCCGCTATGGTCAGCTAGCAGATGAGAAGTTGTAGGCAGTGGCGGGCCGACACGCTCGGCTAGAGTAGTCCCGCGGATGCCAAGGTGGGATACTTCGCTGGTCATTGCGAAGGAGGGGGTGCGCAATGGTCTCGGCCGCACCCGCGCGGGCCGAAGCGGCGAATATTGTGCTGGCCCAGATGTGGGACGCATTGGGTGACGCGCGCGACGCCGTGGACGCCGTGCTTGAACAGGAGGCAATAGGCGAGGTAACGAGACGCCCTCAGCCAGTGCTTGCAAATCTCGAGCGAGCCGTGGCGGAGTTGGTGGCCGTGCTCACACTCGCCCCCTCAGACCTTCCCGAGGACGCTACGGAAGAGCTGCACGCCTGGGCGGAACAGATCAAGCGGCTTTGGAAGGGCTACTTGCTTCTTTCGGCGGCGGTATCTCTTACGACCCTGCAGGGACCGGATCTGCAGAAGGCCCAATCGCTGGCCGGAAGAGCCCTTGAGGATTATCTGCGGCCCTTCCAGGTGAAAGTAAGCGGTCCATTGCCGGATCTCGAGCGGCGCCGGGACAATTCCCAGCGTATCCAGGACGCCTTCCTGGATCGCCCGACTCATCCTGTGGCTCGGGCGGCCATCGAGCTGTGCCAGCCGCTCCTGGATCCCAATTCTCGCGCCGAGGTTACGGAAGCGATCCTGAGCGGCTCGCTGCCGGGATCGTCCAGGCCGGAACACGGGCCGCTCTCTCTCGATGCGGCGCTTCGCCAACTCGATCAGATGGTGGGGCTCGCGGATGTCAAGCATGCTGTCACCTCCCTCGCCAACCTCCTCAAGTTCGAGGCGAGACGGCGGAAGGCAGGGCTTCCGGTAACCACGATGACTCGTCACTTGGTCTTCGTTGGTCCGCCGGGCACGGGAAAGACCACCGTTGCGCGCATCCTCGGGGCGATTTACCACGGGCTCGGCTACCTGCCTCATGGAAAGGTGAAGGAGGTCGCTCGGGAGGACCTCGTCGCGGGGTACATCGGGCAGACAGCGATGAAGACCGCCAAGGTCATCGACGAAGCATTGGGGGGCGTTCTCTTCATCGACGAGGCATACGCTCTGGCACCCCCTTACGTTGCGGAGGACTTCGGTGCCGAGGCAATTGCGACGTTGCTGAAGCGAATGGAGGACGACCGAGACCGTCTCATCGTGATCGCCGCTGGTTACCCGCACCTCATGGAGACCTTTCTGCAGTCAAACCCAGGACTCCGGAGCCGCTTCGGGCAGACGATCGCGTTTCAAGGCTATGAGCCCTCAGAGCTCCTGACCATCCTCCAGCGGTTGGCCGGCAACGAGGGGTACCAGCTGACGGAGGACGCCGAGTCGGCGGCGGCCCGGCTCATTCAGCAATCCTGGAGTCGCAGAGATGAAGCCTTCGGAAACGCACGATACGTGCGCGGTCTACTGGAGGCCGCCATCTCCGAGCACGCCAATCGAGTGGTCGCTGTTACGAGCGATGATGCAAGCGAACTCAGCACGTTGACTGCCGACGACTTCACTTCCGCGAGCTGATGACCGCTTCCCAAGTTCCCACAGCCGGGGCCGAGCAAGACTTCGCCGACCTCAAGCGTCACGTAGACGAGACCGGGAAGAGGTTCGCACTCGCGGCAGACACACTTATAGCGGCGGACCCCGCGAACTGGAG
>WNFU01007941.1_pt1 | contig 12387 bp, 10 predicted proteins | sample 5400121 | NCBI WGS metagenome assembly WNFU01 (sample SAMN13153360, study PRJNA577476) | soil metagenome | isolation source: 100 cm soil or saprolite under grassland replicate 1 | place: USA:California | collected 2016-06-15 | reverse complement strand
CGGCGCCTCGACCACGTGCTCCATCTTCATCGCCTCCAGCACGACCAGCGGTTGGTTGGACCGCACCTGCTGCCCCTCTTGGACGGCGATCTTGACGATCCGCCCAGGCATCGGCGCCGTCAGCCGCCCCGCGCCCGCGCTGGCGCTACCGTGTCCAGCGGTCTGCTCGATGCTGAGCGCCCGCGCCCGCTGCAAGCGATAGCTGCGACCGTCCACCTCCAGCAACCACCGGTCGGGGTAGTACTCGGTGAAGCTCACAGCGCGACCATCGATGACGAAGCGCTGATCCAACCGACTCCCCAGGGGCAGGTGCACTGTGTACGCTCCGCCGCCGATCATCACTCGCACCGTCCGTCCGTCTGGCTCTGCCGAGACCCGCGCGTCGTGCACGCGGCCGCTGCGCATCCATGCGGCTGGCTGGTTGACCCGCCCTATCCGCCAGCCGCCGCGGCGACGCCACGGATCGCCCTTTTCGGCCTCGAAGGTGACGGAGGCTAGCGCGCAAGCTACCGCCATCACTTCAGGCGGCCCGCTCGCGAGCTCGGCCAGCACGGCGTGCTCGTCTAGAAAGCCCGTGTGCAAGTCGCCCCGCACGAATGCCGGGTGCTCGATGGTGCACAGCAACAGGTCGACGTTGTGCTGTACGCCATCGATTCTTGCCAGCTGCAGAGCCATACGAAGGCGATCCAGGGCTTCTGCGCGCGTGTCGCCGTCGGCGATCACCTTGGCCAGCAGCGAGTCGTAATACGGCGACACTGTCGAGCCCGTGGCCACCCCGGTGTCGGTGCGCACGAATGCGAAGGGCGGCACCTCGAACCGCTCGAGCACGCCCGTGGACGGCAACCAACCCGCCAGGGCGTCCTCCGCCACGACCCGCACCTCGATCGCGTGGCCATGCAGCTTCACCTGCTCCTGTGTGAACGGCAACGCTTCGCCGGCCGCGATCCTCAGCTGCAGCTCCACCAGGTCCAGGCCGGTCAAAGCTTCGGTGACGGGGTGCTCCACCTGCAGCCGCGCATTCACCTCCAGGAACGCGAAGACGCCCGCTTGGTCCAGCAGGAACTCCACCGTGCCGGCGTTCGAGTAGGCGGCCGCCTGCGCGAGCCGGATCGCCGCGTCGCCCATCGCCGCTCTGAGCTGCGCGTCCACCGCCGGTGAGGGGCTCTCCTCGATCAACTTCTGATTGCGCCGCTGAATGCTGCACTCGCGCTCGCCCAGATACACGAGATGCCCATGCTGGTCGCCCAGGATCTGCACTTCGACGTGTCGCGGCCGCTCGATGTACCGCTCCAGGAGCACGCGATCGTCGCCGAACGCCGCCTTGGCCTCCCGCTTGGCTGCTTCCAGCGCGTCCGCGAACTGCTCGCGGCTTTCGACCATGCGCATCCCGCGCCCGCCGCCGCCCGCGCTGGCCTTGAGCAGCACGGGGAAGCCGATCCGCTCAGCTTCACGCTGCAAGGTCTCTAGACTCTGGTCGGCGCCGTGGTAGCCCGCGAGCAACGGCACCCCGTTCTGCTCGGCCAGCGCCTTCGCCCGGGCCTTGTCGCCGAGCGCCCGCATCGCCTCTGGACTGGGCCCGATCCACGCCAGCCCCGCCGCCAGGCACTGCTCGGCGAAGGCCGCGTTCTCGGCCAGGAACCCGTAGCCAGGATGAACCGCCTTCGCGCCCACCCGAGTGGCGACCTCGATGATCGCCTGCGCGTTCAGGTAGCTCTCAATCGCTGGCGGTGGTCCGATGCGATGCGCCTCGTCGGCCTCGCTGACGTGCATCGCCCGCGCATCCGCGTCGGAGTACACCGCGATACTGCGCACCCCCAGCCGCCGAAGGGTGCTCATGATGCGCACCGCGATCTCACCCCGATTGGCGATCAGCACACTCTCGAACGGCGGCGCACTCATGTGCCGTCCACGAGTGCCAGGACAACGTCGAGCCCGCGCGGGCCGCCGACGCGCGCCCGCGGCAGCAGGAGTGTCGTGATCCCGAGCGCCAGACCGCCGGCGTCCCGCCCAGCGCGATCGCCGACCATCAGCGCGTCCGCGGCAGAGACGCCCAGCGCATCGAGCGCCAACTGGAACAGCCGCGTGTCGGGCTTCTGCACGCCGTGCTGGTAGGAGAGCACATACGCCTCGACGCACCCGTCCAGACCGTGCTGCGCAAAATGCGGTCGCACGTCGTAGTGGATGTCGCTCACGATCGCCATGCGCAGCGTGCGCTCCGCGAGTGCTTGCAGCACCCTGGCCGTATCGCTGTAGGGCAGGGTGGCGCCGAGGTCGCCGTCCCGCTGCCAGATCGCGGTCGCCAGCTCGGGCGGCAGACCGGCGACCGTCTCGAGCAGAAGCTTGCCGGCGGCCCGGTTGGCCTCCAGCGAGCAGTCCGAGTGTGGTCTCGCAGCGACCACGCGCGGATCAGCTGCAGCCCGATCTACGGCTGCGACCATCTGATGCACCTCGTCCGCCTCGAGGCACCAGCCAAGCGACGCGGCGCTGTTCCGCAACCAGTCCGGGTCCGGCTCGTCGTAGAACAACGTGCCCTTCCAGTCGAAAAGCACGGCCTTGAAGCGGCTCACATGCGGAACACGCCGAACGGCGTTGCTGGGATCTCGGCGTTCAAGGCCGCCGATAGGCCCAGCGCCAGCACCATTCGGGTGTCGACGGGGTCGATCACGCCGTCATCCCACAGGCGCGCGGTCGAGTAGTAAGGGCTACCTTCGGCGTCGTAGCTCGCCAGGATCGGCGCGACAAACGCCTCGCGTTCCTGGTGGCTCATGTCGCGGCCATCGCGCTGCAGATTGTCGAGGCGCACCTGCAGCAGCACACTCGCCGCCTGCTGGCCGCCCATCACGCTGATGCGCGCATTTGGCCACATCCACAGTTGGCGCGGGCTGTAGCCGCGCCCGCACATCCCGTAATTGCCAGCGCCGAAGCTGCTGCCGACGATGACCGTGAACTTCGGCACCTGCGCATTCGCCACCGCCATCACCATCTTGGCGCCATCCCGCGCGAGCCCTCGATTCTCGTATTCGCGGCCAACCATGAAGCCGGTGATATTTTGCAAGAACACCAGTGGAATTCGTCGCTGGCAACACAGCTCGACAAAGTGCGCCCCTTTCAGGCTGCTTTCGCTGAACAGGATGCCATTGTTGGCGATAATTCCGATGGGATACCCCATGATGCGTGCAAATCCTGTTACCAGAGTCGTGCCGTAGCTGGCTTTGAACTCGTCGAGCTCGCTGCCGTCGACAACACGCGCAATCACTTCCCGAATATCGAACTGCGTGCGCGAATCGCGCGGTAGAATGCCGTACAGCTCACACGGGTCGTAGCGTGGTGTGCGAACCTCTTGCTTGTCCCATGGCACGTGCTTGACCGCGGGAACGTTAGCCAGAATGCGGCGTGTGATCGCCAACGCGTGCAGGTCATCCTCGGCGTAGTGGTCCGCCACACCAGAAATTCGGGTATGAACGTCTGCGCCGCCTAAATCCTCGGCGCTGACCTCCTCGCCCGTGGCCGCCTTCACCAGGGGCGGTCCGCCGATGAAGATCGTCCCCGTCCCTTTGACGATGACCGTCTCGTCGCTCATGGCCGGCACGTATGCCCCGCCGGCGGTGCAGGAGCCCATCACTACCGCCACCTGAGCGATGCCTTTCGCGGACAGGTTGGCCTGGTTGTAGAAGATGCGTCCAAAGTGCTCGCGGTCGGGAAACACGTCGGCCTGCAGCGGCAGAAAGGCGCCACCTGAATCGACCAGGTACACGCACGGCAGATGGTTCTGCTCGGCGATCTCCTGCAGTCGCAGATGCTTTTTCACGGTGATCGGGTAGTAGGTGCCGCCCTTGACCGTCGCATCGTTGGCGACAATCGCCACTTCCTTGCCTTCGACCGAGCCGATGCCGGTCACGATCCCCGCCGCGGGCGCCTCGTCGTCATACATGCCGTTCGCGGCCAGCGGCGAAAGCTCGAGGAACGGCGTGTCGGGATCCACCAGCCGCTCGACTCTCTCTCGCGCCAGCAGCTTTCCTCGCGCTCGGTGCCGCTGCACGGACTCGGGACCGCCACCCTCGCGGACGCGGCGGAGGCGCTCCCGCAAGTCCTCGATGAGCCTCAGGTTGAGCTCGCGATTCTGAGCAAACTCCGCCGAGAGCGGATCGATGCGCGACTCGAGCACCACCACGCGTGGTCAGGGTAGTACAGTGGCGCGGCCGTGCCGCGGATCGATCTGTGGCGCCAGAACCTGTCCGAGGTGCCCGAGTGGGTCTGGGACTGCCACACCGCGGACTGGCTCAACCTGGCCGAGAACCAGTTGCGGTCGATTTCACCGCGCTTGTCCGAGCTGCTGCAATTGCGCATGCTCGACCTGGGGCACAACCAGCTCACGTCGATACCCGACTCGATTGCCGCGCTCGTTGGCCTGCGGGATTACCTCTACCTCAGCGATAACCACTTTCAAGATGTGCCTGAGTGGATCGGCAATCTCTCACAGCTACGCTACCTGAATGTCACAGACAATGAGTTAACCAGTTTGCCTTCCAGAATGGGTGAGCTGCACAGCCTCCGCGAGCTGCGCCTGTACAACAATCGCTTGAGTAGTTTGCCATCATCGGTTGGTAATCTGCGGAATCTGCGCGAGCTGCATCTGGACAACAACGTGCTCGTGGAGCTGCCCGAAAGCATCGGCCAACTGTCGGCGCTGCGCGAGCTCAGCCTGCGCAACAACCGCCTCGCGGAGCTGCCAGGGAGCATGCGCGCGCTGAGCAGATTGGCTCGCCTCGACCTGCGCCAGAATCGCCTGCCAACGCTTCCCGAGTGGTTGCTCGAGCTCGGCGAGCTGGAGAAGCTTGACCTGCGCTGGAATCCCCTCGAACACGTGCCAGCGTGGGTCGATGAGCTGGAAGCGCGCGGCTGCGCGGTCCTGCTCTGACCAGGCTACCGGAACTCTTGTAACGAATCTGTAAACGTCCATGGCACGCCTTGTGCGTCTTTCGCGAGCATGCCGCGCTCGTTGTTGGCGGTGGCAGCCTTCGTGGCTGCACTGCTAGCCCCGAACACCAGCGCTGGCGCCGAAGATCTGCACACGTACGACACACGGATCGCGGGTGCTCTGGCGCTGCTTGACAGCAGCCCAGCCACGGCGCCGTTGCACGGGGTGCTCGACGCCAACCGGGTCCGCATTCAGTTCGTCCCGATGGCCCCGGGCGTGTACGCGCGCTATAGCGTCGCGCGCCACACGGTCGAGATCGACGAACGCTGGGCCGAGGCTGACCAGTTCACGCTCGCCGCGGTCATCGCTCACGAAGCGACGCACGCGCAGGACGCCGTGAGTGGGTACCTGTCGAGCGGCGGCTCCTCGGCCTGCATCGACTCCGAGATTCGCGCGTTCCGCAACTCGGCGTTGTTCTGGATCGATCGTTTCGGCGGCACCGGCAAGGTGGATCCCGCGGATGACCTGGAGCGCCAGCTGAACCTGATCGCCGATCGGCAGCTGCGCGATCCGAACGGACTGGAAGAGCTGGTCCGCCAGACGTACAGCGCGCAATGTAGCCACTAAGCGGCCACCCGCGGTTGGGGGGCCTCGCACTGAGTGGCCACCAGAGTCGGGCGCCGGCCACTAAGGGCGCAGCCACCGGGCGGGCAGTCAGCTCGCGGGCAATGGCATCTCGCGGGCGGTAGCATCGCTGCGTGAGCCACGCGGCCGCCGCGACGCCCGTGCAGCTGTGGGCCACCTTCACCGCCAAGGCGCAAGCGCTCGGCACGACGGTGCTGCACGCGGAGTCCGAAGCACACCTTGCGCAGCTCCTGAGCGAAGCGGGTCAGGTCGCCGTCACCGCCAGCGCCGCGCGGCGCTATGCCAGCCTTGCCAGTGGCTTCGAGTCGGCCGCGGACGGACCGTCCGTCGAAGTAGCCGCTGCGGCCGAGTTCGCGGTCGCCGAAACCGGCTCGCTGGTCCTCGACGAGCCGCGCGCGGACCGCGGCGCCTGCTTCCTGGCCGATCGCCTGTGGCTGCTGGTGCCGCTCGATGCGCTGGTCGCCACGATCGACGAGGCGTTCCTGCGCCTTGCCGACCTGATCCGCGCCGGGGCGAAACATCCACTGCTGATGAGCGGCCCCAGCCGCACCGCCGATATCGAGCGCGTGCTCACAGTCGGTGTTCACGGACCACGCTCACTGGTGGCCGTCATTGTCGACTCCGCCGGCCCGCGGCCGCCTTCGGGAGCCCTTGATTCGTCCATTCGCTGAGCGGTACCGCGCGGCGCTCGCCGACCCGCGGCTGCCCCGCAACCTGCTCGCCTTCCAGCGCGCCTGGCGGCTCACCCGCGATACCGCCTTCTCGCGCCTTCAGGGCGAGACCAGCAGCTCGTTCGACACCGCAAAGGCGCAGCTTGTCGCCGCCAAGGACGCGGTACTGGCCGATCCATCCGAAGCGCGCCGCGCATTCATCGACAACGCCCGCGCCTGTGGCACGCAGGTCCACGAGGTCGCGACGGCCGCCGATGCGCGGACAAGGATTCTGGAGCTGCTGCAGCAGCGCGGGGTGAAGCTTCTGGCCAAAGGCAAGAGCATGGTCGCCGAGGAGGTGTTCCTGAACCACCACCTCGAGGCAGCGGGCATCCGCGTCGTCGAGACCGACCTCGGCGAGTGGATCATCCAGCTCGCGCACGAGACCCCCAGCCACATGGTCATGCCGGCAATCCACAAGAGTCGGCAGCAGGTGGCCACGCTGTTCGAGTCCGAGACCGGCCACGCCGTGCCCAGCGACGATGTCCAGGCCCAGGTGACTCTGGCGCGGACGGAGCTCCGCCGCGCGTTTCTCGCCGCCGACGCGGGGATGATCGGCGCCAATGCGCTGATCGCCGAAACGGGCTCGGTGCTGCTGATCACCAACGAGGGCAACGGCGACCTGGTCAGCACGCTGCCGCGCTTGCTGATCGTGATTGCCGGCTGGGAGAAACTGGTCCCCAGCCTCGCCGACGCCGCCGCGCAGGTGCGGCTGCTCGCCCGCTCTGGCACGGGCCAGGAGATCACCACATACACCACGCTGATCACCGGCCCCGAGTCCGATTGCGAGCTGCACCTCGTGCTGGTCGACAACGGCCGCACGGCAATGTGGCGCGATCCTGATGCGCGCGCGGCGCTGCGGTGCATTCGCTGCGCGGCCTGCGCCGATGTGTGCCCGCCGTATCAGGTCGTGGGCGGGCACGTGTTCGGGTACGTCTATTCGGGCGCCATCGGGCTGGTCAACACGTCGTTTCATCACGGCCTCGAGGCGGCCGCCGAGCCACAGTCGCTGTGCGTCAGCTGCAACGCCTGCGCGGCCGTGTGCCCCGTGGGTATTCCTTTGCCCGAGCTCATCCTCGACGTGCGCGCCCGGGTGGTCGAAGAGCGCGGTTTACCGTGGTACAAGCGCGCCGCCTTTGCCGTGTGGCGCGACCCGCGGGTGTTCGACCGCGTGGCACGGCTGGCAAGCCTTGCGCCCGCTGGCGCGGTGTCGAGGGCGCATCGGCTGCTGCCGCGGGCGTGGTCGTGGCGGGCGCTGCCTCCGCTTGCGCGCCGGCCGGCGCGCGACCGTTGCCTGGGCCGCGTGTTCGAACCCGACTCGGTTGGGCCATGGGTGGCCAGCGGCGCCCGCGGGCTCACTGTCGCGTATTTCGTGCAGTGCGTCGCCGACCGCTGCGCGCCCGAGCAAGTCGATGCCGCGCTGCGGGTGCTGCGGGCGTGCGGTGCCCGGGTGGCGGTGCCCGAGGGACAGCACTGCTGCGGGCTACCGATGCTCGACGCCGGCGATCTCGCCACTGCCCGCGCGCTGGCCAAACAGACGATTTCGGTCCTGGAGTCTGCTGACGCGGACTACGTCGTCAGCGGCGCCGCCTCGTGCGCGATCGCGATCATGCACGACTACGCGCGGCTCCTGCGGCACGAGCCCGAGTGGGCCGAGCGGGCCCAGCGCCTGGCCGCGCGCACGCTAGACCTTCTGTCGTTCGTAGCAAGAGTCGCCGACCCGCCCGCCCTCGGCTCCTCCGATCCGCCTACGTTCACTGCTGATGCGTCTGCGCTCGCCGCCGCCAAAAGCCAGCAGCCGCTGGTCACCTACCACAGCTTCTGCCAGAGCACGAACGTCCTCGGCATCGCTGATGTCGGCCCGACGCTGCTCCGCCGCGCCGGGATCCCGCTGGTCGACTTGCCCGAGATGGACGTCTGCTGCGGCTTCGGCGGCGGCTCATCCGTCGATAACCCCGAGGTCGCGCGCGGCATCGTCGCCCGCAAGCTCGACAACGTCCACACCACCGGCGCCACGATCCTGGCCACCGACAATCCCGGCTGCATCCTGCACCTCCGCGGCGCCGCCCAGGCCGCCGGCCTCCATCTCGAGGTCAAACACGTCGCCGAGCTCCTCGCCGCGCGCCTCAGCCAGTAATCCCTTTTGCTCGCGCGCCGCGTTCGACATACTGAGCGCTCACCCCCGCATGGCCCAGGCTGAACTGCTGCAACCGCTCGCCATCCCGCGGACCCGCTGGTCGCGCGGGCTCTTCGCCGCGGCCGCGATGCTGCTGGCCGTGGCAGCCGGGCTCTCGGTCGGCGGACAGATCGGCCGCGTGGCCGCCAATGGACTGCTGTACGCGCCCGTGATCCTGCTGGCCGGGCTGCTGCAGCTGCGGAGCTACAAGACCGCCCGCGTCCTCAGCTGGATCTGGTTCTGGACCTTGGTTCTCGGCGCTGCCGTCGTCGCCCTCAGCATCGTCTTCGTCAACATCGCACCACTTGGCTTGCAGTCGCCCGCGCGGGTGACCGCCGCCGAGATGCAGCAGGTGCTTCAACAGCTGGTCGCACCGGTCGTGGCGACCCTGGGCATCCTGCTGGTGGGCATCATCCTCGCGGCGACCCCCGCCTGGGCCGCGCTCGGCCGAGTGCTCGGCGTACGGCACCTCGACCAGGCCCACCCCGCTCACGCGCAGGGCACCGTCGGGCTACTGGTCGGCAGCGCGTTGGCGATCGCGCCGCTGGCGCTGCTTGGCGGTCGTGCGCCGCTGATCGACATGCTGAACAAAGTCGACATGAGCTCGATCGGTATGGCCGAGCAAGTGATCGACCAGGTCTCGTCAGTCGCGTGGACGATCGTCCTCGTGCTGTGGGCCAGCGCGTGGCCAACCCGGCTCTCCCTCTCCGCTGCCTGCACCAGACTAGGCCTGAGGCGCCTCAACCTCCGCGCCGCCGTGCCGCTGGTCGCGATCACCGTCATGCTGGTCGGGCTCGGGATGGCGCTGGACTTCGTCAATCACGCTGTGCTCGGCTGGCTGGGCTGGCCGATGACCGACGCGAGCGTGATCACGCGGCTGATGTCGGTCGCAACCACGCCGCTCGGCGCAGTGATCATTGCCCTATGCGCGGGCGTTTCGGAAGAGCTCCTGTTTCGTGGGCTGCTGCAGCCGCGCTTCGGCTGGCTGCTCAGCAACGTGGGCTTCGCGGCGCTGCACGGCTTCCAGTACGGCGTGGACGGCCTGGTCGTGGTCTTCGTGATCGGCGGCGTGCTGGCCTACGTCAGGCAGCGCTGGAGCACGAGTGCCTCGATCGGCGTGCACGCTGGCTACGACCTGATCCTGCTCCTGCTCGCGCAGCTCGGTTTCTAGCGCACCCCCGCCGCGCCCGTTGGGGTGTCATTCCGAGCGAAGCCGAGGAATCTCATGGTTTGAACGCGAGATCCCTCGCTGGCTCGGGATGACAGGCTGGTTTCAGCCCGCGAAGTCGGGAATCAGCTCCTCCAGGTGGAGCTCCCGCAGCGTGTCCGCGAGCGGCATGCCCGTGTCCTCGTCCCAGCCCATGGTGCGGTAGTAGTTGCGCTTCATCTCCGACCACGCCAGCTCGGGGTGACTGCCCGCGGCGGCGCCATCGACCGGGTTCGACGCGTAGCGCGTACTCGGCTCCTCGAGCGCGGCGGTCAGTCCATGCCGCACGTTGAACGCACGCATCAGGTGCACGATCTGCCGACCCTTTCTGAGTGCATCCAGCGGCTCGTATGCAAGACCTGTCACGGCGTTGAACGTGTGCAGCTCGAGCAGCAGATCCTGCGAGTCGAAGCGGCACACCCCGAGTGAGTCGTCAAACTGCCGCCGACCATTGATCTGACCTACGAAGCGACTCACATCCAGCGGATCGAATCGATTTTTGACGGGCTCGATCGGCAAATTGTCGACCGGGTCCGCACCGGCGGTGGCCTCAATGGTTGACGTGTTGCTCACGCACGTGTCCAGCAGCTCGGTCCAGCGGCCGCGATGGTCGTGCCCGCGTGGCGAGGCGCCTTTCTTGGTGAAGACGGCCAAATCCTCGCTGCCGCGGCCGATGTGTTGCGCCGCGCGCATAACGCCTTCAGCCAGCCAATCGCCGCAGCCCTCGCGCACGCTGATCTTGCGCAGTAGCTCCGCCAGAGTGTCCTCGTCATCCCACTTGAGATCGAGGCCATCCAGGTCGCGCTCGCGGTCGAGGATGCCGCGCTCGACGCACTCCAGCACCCAGCCCAGCAGCCAGCCGGCCTCGTTCAGATCGACGGCGTAGCGGTCAGCCAGATTCGACAGCCAGAACGCGGCGCTCTGGTCGGTAATCCCGACCTGCGGACCAAACGCCGCGAAACCCTCGTACTCGGGCTCCTCGCCGACATAGCCCTTCTTGCGCCCCTCGGTCATGCACCCCGTGTGCAGGTGATTCATGCGGCACGCCCAGCACGGCGTGTGCTTGCCGTCGAAATTCTCGCGGAATGTGAGCCCGTTCATGGCTTCGTGCTCGGGGAAGATGTTGGTGGTGTAGTTGCGCACGGGCAGGCTGCCCAGCGTGTGCTGATCGCTCAGGCCGACTGCCGTCCCGCCGCGCGCCAGCCAGCGATCGCGGAACTCGTAGGCGTGCTCGAACAGCGCATCGGCGTACTCGGTCAATTGCTCGGGATGCGCCACCGGCACCTGCTGCTTGCCGCGAGCGACGGCGATGCACTTGAGCTTCTTGCTGCCCATCACCGCGCCGACACCGTTGTGGGCGGCGACGTGCCCTTGATCGCCCGCGATGGCCGCGAAGCGCACAAGGTGCTCGCCTGCCTGGCCGATACTGTGCACGCTCAGCATGCGGAACTTGAAGCCGAGCTCCGCGAGCAGCGCGCCCTCGGTCTCCCACGTGTCCTTGCCCAGCAGGTGATCGGCGGAGCGCAGCTCGAGGACGCCTTCGGCGACGTACAGGTACAGCCAGCGACTGGCCTGGCCCTGCAGGATGATCGCGTCGTAGCCATTCTGCTTGAGGTACGCCCCGAAGAAGCCGTTGGCCTGGGTGGCGCCGAGCAGATTGGTCATCGGCCCCTTCGTCACCGCCGAGTACGTGCCCGCGCCGTGTACCTTCGTTCCCGCCAGCGGCCCGGCGGCGATGATCAGGCGGTTCTCTGGGTCGTCCCACTCCACACCCGCCGGGACCTCGTCGTACAGGATCTTTGCGCCGAGGCCAGTCCCACCAACCCACTCGCGGGCGGTTGTCGCGGTGAGCGATTCGATCGAGATGGTCTCGGTGGTGAGGTCGACCCGGACGATGCGGCCCATGATGCCGCCCGGCAAAACGTCCAATTGCTCGCTGAGGTGGGACATACGTGGGCCAAAGGGTACCCTGTGTGGGTGGACGCCGGCCTGATCGAGGTCTTCGTCGAGATCCCGCGCGGCAGTCGCAACAAGTACGAGATCGACAAAGTGCGCGGCGTGCTGGTGCTCGATCGGGTGCTGTACTCGTCGGTGCACTATCCGACCGACTACGGCTTCGTTGTCGGGACGCTGGCCGAAGATGGCGATGCCCTGGATGCGCTCGTGGTCGTGGACGAGCCGACGTTCCCTGGCTGTCACATCATGGCCCGGCCGATCGGCGTGCTGGACATGCAGGACGAGAAGGGGCCCGACCAGAAGATCCTCGCGGTGCCCATCGGGGACCCTCGGTTTGCCTCGATTCGCGACCTGCGCGACATCGATCCGCACTGGCTGCGGGAGATCGAAAACTTCTTCCAGACCTACAAAGCCCTGGAAGACAAGTGGACCGATGTGGTGGGTTGGGAAGACGCCGCGGCGGCTGAGCGGGTGATCCGCCAGGCGCGTGAGCTGCACGCGCGCGGTTTAATCAAAGAAGACGCAGAATTACCCTGATGGGCTCTTCCTCTCGACCTCCGTGGGGCTGCACATGGTGTGGCGGCGCAGCTGAGGACGAACAGTCGCTGCGCGATCACCAGGAGTGGTGTCTGGGCGACGCGCTGTTGAACACCCAGCTGCTCGAGGAAGTCGCCGCGAAAGACAGTGAGCTCACGCAGGAAGCGCTCGTAGCGGCTGCCCGCAAGCGCCGCGCGCGCACGTAGTGCCTCCGAAAAAATTGCACTGAAGCGCCCGG
>WNFU01017425.1_pt1 | contig 12390 bp, 13 predicted proteins | sample 5400121 | NCBI WGS metagenome assembly WNFU01 (sample SAMN13153360, study PRJNA577476) | soil metagenome | isolation source: 100 cm soil or saprolite under grassland replicate 1 | place: USA:California | collected 2016-06-15 | reverse complement strand
CAATCCGCTAAGCGAATTGAAAATTCATTACTGCGCAAGCTTCGCCGAAGCGCAGCAGCACATTGCGCGCGAACTATTATCCGAATATTCAATCGAACGCGCGTCGCTTGAAGATGTTTACTTCACGCTGACGGGCGAGCCTTTTGATAAAGACGAGGCGGATGGATGACCCGGGCGACGGACATCATCTGCGTCTTCCGTAGTCAGTTGGCGGGCACGCGCCGGGAAGTTGGTCCGTTTCTATTGGCCGCGTTTGTCTTTCCGGCGGCGATGTACCTGTTCACCAACGCTGTCGTCAGGGGCGAAGTCGCGGCAGAGCAATCGCGCGTACGTTTTCTGGCTGGCTCGATCGTCTTTTCTCTTTCACTGACTTCAATCAGTTGGCTGGGCTATCTCTTGCTGGAAAACCGTTTCACTGGCCGGCTCAAACTCTTCGCGACGCTGCCGCTTGCGCCTTCTTCTTACGTTTTCGGCATGCTCGTCTTTGCTATCGCGCAGTCCGCGGTGAGCACAGCCACGCTTTTACTGGTTGGCCGCGCAGCCGGAATTCAATTGTCGTAATTCTTTTGACCATTCTGTGTCTGTGCGGACTCGGCGTCATCATTGCAGCGCGCGCGCGGAGCTTCAGCCAGGGCTCGCTCCTGACGGACACGCTAGGGGCGGGACTCATCTTCCTCGCACCTATTTACTACGCGCCCGACATGATGCCACGAGGTCTGCGAGTATTCGCGCAACTACTGCCAACCACATTTGCGGCCCGAGCGATACAGACTACGCTGGCCGGCGGACGTGCGGTAGGCAATGAACTGCTTGCGCTTAGTTTGATGGCAATCGTCACTCTCGCGCTCAGCTTTCGATTAATGAAGTGGCGGGAGGATTGAAAGCAACGCAGAACGAGGGACGATGAACGATGAATTGAAGATGTTCTCTCTGTCTTGCAGTTCATCGTTAGGCGTTCATCGTTAACATGAAGGTCCTTATTCTTACACTTTCATTCGGCTCCGGCCATGTTCGCGCGGCAGAGGCTGTCGCGGAGGAGTTGCGCCGTCAAGTGCCTGCCGCGAGGGTCGTCGTCGTCGATGCGCTTGCTGAGTGCCGGCCGTTGTTCAGAGCGTGCTACGAATGGCCATACTGGCTGATGCTGCGTTACGCGCCGTCGCTGTGGGATCGGTTTTCGACCGCGCGTGTGAATCAGAAGCACGAAGGTACGGCGCCAGCCTGGGCCTTTCGCCTGGGTTGCCCAAAAGTGTTCGCAATGATCGAGAGTTTCGATCCGGACATCATTGTGGCCGGCGAAGTGGCGGCCTGTGAGATGGCGGCCATCGCGCGACGTCTGGGACTTACAGCTGCGCCAATATTGAGCGTGATCACTGATTACGAAGCTGAGCCAATCTGGGTGCAACCTGAGGTTGACGCATTTACTGTTGCTGATGAGAACGTTCGCGCTGAATTGATCTCTTGGGGCGCGCCCGCGCGTCGTATTTCGGTTTGCGGAATTCCGGTCGCTCACGCATTCGATCGCGTACACGATCCGAAAGCAGTGCGCCGGCGTCACGGAATTAACGAGAACGTTGCGTTGGTTTTGTTAATGGGCGGTGGGATGGGACCGAGTGGTATGGATCGGGTAGCTCAACAACTGTGTGCGACCAACCTCCCCATGCAAATTGTCGCGATCGCCGGAAAGGACAAACGAGTTCTGTGGAGACTGGAACGCGTCAAGGTGCACGATCCGGTTTCCCTGCAAGTGCTTGGCTGGACTGATGACGTGGCTGCTCTGATGCAGGCAGCCACAGTCCTCGTGACGAAACCCGGCGGACTGACGATCTCAGAAGCCGCGCTGTGCTCGCTGCCCGTAGTCTTCTTCGATCCGATTCCGGGCGCAGAGTTCGTAAACGCCCGGCGGATGGTCGACGCCGGTGCCGCGATGATCACCCGGAGGCCAACCGAAACGGCACAGGCTGTTGTCTCGTTGTTGCGCGACGACGAGGGAATTGAAGGGATGGCTTTGCAATCGAACAAAATGGCGCGCCCTGCTGCGCGGAGAGAAATTGCATGTCTCGCTCTTAACCTTTTGGCGTCGGGTAACGCAGCAACGCGCCGGATGACCGCATGAGAATTCTTCGCAGAGGCGAACGACCGACGATGCGATTCGGACTTCCTATGGCTGCGACGGGCGCTTTGGCACTGGGCGCGGCGAGCTTGTACTACGCGACTTCCTCAGTGCGCTCGCAATGGCTGGGCCGAACGTGCTGGCGCGGCCGAAGAGACCACAACGCGGTGACTCTGACATTTGATGACGGACCGTCGCCCGACACCAAAGACATCCTCGATGTACTGGGAGAGCATGGTCTCACCGGCACATTTTTCATGGTCGGGCGCGAAGTGGAGAGCTTTCCGGAAATTGCGCAGCGAGTTTTTGCCGAAGGGCACGAGTTGGGTAACCATTCGTATTCACATCCTCTCTACCTCTTTCAGCGAGCTTTGGAAACACGCGATCAGCTAAGGCGCGCTCAAGAAGTAATCACAGACACGGTCGGAGTCAAGCCAAAGTTTGCGCGACCGCCCTACGGTGTGCGCACGCCGGCTTATTTTGAAGCGACGAGCGCTCTCGGTCTTCTGACCTTGCAGTGGGACGTGGCCGGATTCGATTGGCAGCGAATCAGCCCGAATCAAATCGCGCACAAGGTCCTCAGTAAAGCGCGAGCCGGGTCAATCATCCTGCTTCACGACGGCGATAGCTCAGGAAAGCAGAACCGTCAAAATACAGTCAAAGCATTGCCCTTGATCATCAAAGGACTAAACCAACTAGACCTACGGATAGTGCCACTCTCTCAGCTAATTCGGAAGAGTGAATTTACACCAGCGAACCAAAGGAAAGCGCATTTATGACTGAAGAGCAGAAACCGAAGGCGATTCTCTTCCTGGATTTCGACGGCACGATCACGACCCGCGATGTGGTTGACGCCATACTCGAGACCTATGCCGATCCTGAGTGGATTACGCTCGAAGAGGAATGGCGGGCCGGGCGAATTGGATCGCGTGATTGTTTGTATGCCCAGATGGCGTTAGTGCGAGCGACGCGAAAACAGATCGATGCTTTGCTTGATGAAATAGGCATCGATGAGGGCCTAGTGGCATTGCTTCAAATGTGTGCCGCGAGACAGATCCCAGCGCACATTGTCAGCGATGGTTTCGATTACTGCATTCGGCGGATCCTTTCAGCCAGCAAGAGAGCCAGCGCTCTGCTGCCCGGCGGGCGCGTGTACGCGGGCCAACTCGAGAGTCGCGGTCATTTGTGGCGCACTGAGTTTCCTTTCTTTCATCAAACCTGCGGGCATGGCTGCGCAACGTGCAAACCCGCGGTAATGCGCCTCCTCAATAGCGCCAACGCGCCGGTGATTTTTGTCGGCGACGGGTTGTCGGATCGTTACGCTGTTGAGAGCGCCGATCTCGTTTTCGCCAAAGATGGGCTCGCATCTCATTGCTCTGAACATTCAATCGAACACATGGCTTACGAGAATCTAAAAGACGTGGCCGCCCAAGTCGATCACTGGCTGGCCGGACGGATGTTTTTAAGAGAAGAAGCGTTGGTCAGAGTCAGCGCCTGAAGGAGTGTTCAAAATAGAAAGCGTCATAATCATGAGCACAGCAGTCAGAGGCCTGGAGCTAATCACAAACGCACTCAACGAGCAGGACTTGCTTGAACTCGAGGGTAAATATTGCTCCTGGGGCGACACGGTCCACTATCTCGATCCGCCAAAATTCTTCGAGCGTGCCGAGGGTCACTACCTTTACGATCGCGAAGGCACTCCTTATATGGACTTGCAGATGTGGTATTCAGCTGCGAGTTTCGGCTACGGCAATCAGCGCCTGAATAACGCGTTGAAAAGTCAGATAGACAAATTGCCGCAGCTTGCCTGTCAGTATCTACACTCGGAAAAGGTCCAATTGGCGGCGGCAATCGGCCGGCTCAACGAGTCGAAGTTCGGCCTGCCAGGGCGCGTGCACTTCAACGTTGGTGGTGCGCCGGCGATTGAAGACTCGCTCAAGATCGTGCGCAACTCGACGGGCAAAAATCTTGTCTTTGCCTTTATGGGTGGCTATCACGGACGGACGTTGGGAGCATCGGCGATCACATCGAGTTATCGCTACCGGCGCCGCTTTGGGCATTTCGCGGACCGCGCACACTTCGTTCCTTTTCCTTATTGCTTCCGCTGCCCGTATGGGAAAAAGCCTGAAGATTGCGGCCTCTATTGTGTCGCTCAGTTCGCAAAGAATTTCGACACAGAATACAACTCCTTCTGGGATCCGAAAGCTGGGGAATCAGAGTTTGCGGCTTTCTACGCTGAGCCGATTCAGGCGACGGGTGGTTATGTGATTCCGCCGCGCGAATACTTTCCGGCGCTCAAGAAGGTTCTTGACGAACATAACATCCTGCTGGTTGATGACGAGATTCAGATGGGCTTTTACCGGGCGGGGAAGTTTTGGGCCATGGAAAACTTTGACGTCGAACCGGACATTATCGTTTTTGGTAAGGCGCTAACCAACGGCTTGAACCCGCTCTCCGGCCTTTGGGCGCGGGAAGAGTTGATCTCACCGGAAGTCTTTCCGCCCGGCTCAACGCACTCGACTTTCTCTTCAAACCCGCTGGGAACCGCCGTTGGTCTAGAAGCCGTGCGGATGATGGAAGAAGAAAACTACGAAGAGATAACCAGCCGCAAGGGCGCATATTTTCTAACGCAGATCAGAGAACTTCAGCAACGCTATCCAAAAGTGATTGGCAACACGGACGGCATGGGCATGGCGCTTCGCATCGAGATTTGCCAAGAGGACGGTTTTGAGCCGGACCGTGAGTTGACCGATAAAATGTTTGCCGAAGGCATGAAAGGGGATCTCGATGCCCGTGGGCGCCACACGGGTCTCGTGCTGGACATCGGAGGCTACTACAAAAATGTCTTTACGCTGGCCCCCTGCTTCGACATGACCGAAGAGGAAATTGACCTTGGCGTTGAACTACTTGAACAACTAATTCGCCGTTGCGCTCCGGAAAGAATCTGACGGAATTAAGTAAATCAATTCTTAAATGTTGACATACATCATCGAGCAGATCGAGCGCATGGTGCTGCACTTGGAACCGCAGCGCTCCGTGCGTTTCTTAAATGTGTCGCCGCCCTGGGCCATCGAAGCGATGCAGCGCGCGCGCTTTCGACGGACACTGCAACTCGCCGCAGAACGTTCTCTATTTTATCAGGAGCAGTTTCGCAAGCGTGGCATTGATGTGCGCCGCATCGCACATCCATCTGAACTGGGGGAGTTCTACACAACCGGCGAAGACTTGCGCGCGTTCGGCGCTGAAGCTTTTCTGACTGGACGCGCGGATACGGCGTTTGAAACCACCGGCACAACCTCACCGATTCCCAAGCGGGTCTTCTTCTCCCACCGCGAGCTTGACGAGATGGGCCGAACTTCCGCGATCGGTCTTTATCATTTGGGAATTCGCGCCGAAGATCGGGTCTTCAGTGCTTACGATTGTTCGTTCTGGGTCTCGCCAGTGGTCTTGCGCGTGGGACTGCAATATTTGAAATGCTTCCACGTAGAGGCGGGTAAGATTGCGCCGGAGGAGTTTTACGAACGGGCGCACGCATACAAGCCGAATGTGATCTTCGGCGAGCCCTCATGGCTCGTGCGTCTGTCGGAATTGGCGCACGAACGTGGGACGTGGCCGGTTAAGCTTCTCTTTGGGGGCGGCGAGAATATCGCGGAAGACGCACGGCACGCCGTTGAGAGCGTGTGGGGCGCGCCGCTCTATCTCAGCTACGGTCAGACCGAATCGTTCGGCACTCTCGGCGCGGAGTGTCAGCGCCAGGATGGTTATCACCGCAACGATCTCTTCTTCTTCTTCGAGACGCCCGAGACGGACACTGACGGATACGGAGAGCTTGTCTATACGACCCTCGTGCGGGACGTAATGCCCCTAATCCGCTATCGATCAACCGACCTAACCCGATTAGTTGACGAGCCGTGCGACTGCGGTTTGTTCGCCAAGCGCATCGCGAAGATCCGGGCCCGCATTGATGAAATGGTTGTCTGTGGCATGGGCAATGTCGGTCCGTGGGTATTCGCGGAAGTCCTGCGTGATGTGAATGGCCACGGTGCGGACTGGCAAGCGGTGATCAAGCATGACGGCCGGCGGGACGTTATCGAGCTGCGCGTTGAGCTGGAGCACATCGATCGTCAACCAGACTTGGAGCGGGCCGTGTTGGACAACTTACGCAAAGGATTTGCGAACTTCTGGAAGAACTATGAAATGAAGCTCTATGAGTTCCGCGTGGTCCCGTGCCAGCTCGGGAGTTTGCGGAATGGCAGGAAGTTGAAGCAGGTTGTGGACCAGAGGGAAATGGCCTTGCGGCTCACACTGTGACTCGGCAGAGAAAAACTGGAATCGTAGGAGGTTTGTACCGCAAGGCTTTTTCGGCCTGCCCTGTGTCTATTCCTATTTTAGCCTCTCCCTGGCTGGGAACCATTATGGTATCAGTCGCAAAGCATTGGATTTCCTCCCGAAATGTGTGCTCGAGCGAATGGCTCATCGACCGGTTCGCAAGAGTCCTTATTAGTCTGTCGTCTTAAGAAAGCGGCGGGCAAGTGCGCAGTGGTCTGGTGGGCTTGTCGATGGCTTCCTCAAGGAGTCAAAGCCAATAAACTGATCCTAAAGTAAATGCTCAGTTTCAGTATTGTATGTCTATAGGCAAAGTATACGGCCGCAGGAATCATCGTCAAGCTCTGTCCTTACCAGTGGCGCTCTGCGCTGGTCATATCAAGCAGGAGACGGTAAATGCATGGCACCGAAAACGGTTTCGATTGTATTGGCGCTGGAAGAGCAGGTTTGATGAAGCGAACGGGAAAAAACTCAGGACGCCCGAAAGCGATAGTACGCAATCGTACTGACCTACCTTCTCAACCTCGCTACAATCCGCCTTCCCTTTAAGAGTAGGAAGATACTTGAGGTTGATGGTGGCGGCCATATTTTGTCGCTAACAGCCTCGATATAAGTTATCAGCTTGAGGATAAGCTACACCCGTACGTCTCAAGCTACACCTCTTCAACACAGACATCGGAGGAACAATATGGATATCGGATGGAAAACGGCCAGTGCATTCATCGCTCTTGTATTGCTCTACATTTTCTGTACAGCGGGTCAGACGAACGTGGCGCTCGCAGATGGAGGAAGCTCGAATGGCGCTGCAGGTCAGATGCCCGCTTTCTACGAGGGTGAGTTATTCACCGTCAATATGAAAGAGATGCCCGACAATGCCTCCGACTCGCTAATCGCGAACAACCCGAGCATCAACACGATCTTTGCTTCGAACGATTTGGACGAGGAACAGGATTTCATTCCCCGTTTTTAACCCGGGATTTACGCCTCACCAGTTTGTTTCTGAAGAGGAGATCGAGGAGGCTGCCGCCGGAGCCAATCCCGAAATCACTCTCGTCGTGACGGACGAAGTGTATCGTTGTTCGGTTGTTGGCAGGAAATAGACCAGGAACAATGAGGCTGCCCGCCCCGCAACCGGCGGGGTATCTGCTATTCCTCAAACAGTGGTAAACGTAATTTATGGAGGTAGGGCTATTGGTGTTCTTGATGCGGCAACACCTCTTCTGAGCGATTTCTGGTCCCAGGACACCACAGGAGTGAATGACGTTGCTGAAGCGGCGACCAATTCGGGTCTTCCCTGACTGTGGGCAACTTCAACTTCGACGCCTTTCGGGACATAGTAATCGGAGTTCCTTTCGAACACGTGGGGAGCATCAAGTACGCCGCAGGAGTCAACGTCATCAGCTGGTGAAGACTTCGTGGTGAGCCCTGTGACTAAACAGATCATCGCTTCCGTTAACAGGCAGGACCTATGCGCTGGGATCGGGCTGGATGTACCTGCTGTAAAGGGGACTTCAATCGTTCAGCGACTCCCGAGCCTGCATGGTCAATCTTTTTCCAGCCTTTGAATCCTGATGCGGCCCAAGAGCATCCTCCTGGCTTTCCTCGGTGATCGATTCTGCACCGAAAAAGACGCGAGTGATGTCTGGGTGGCGCACTTGAATTTTACTCTTCAGACGGCCAACAGCTGCTCTTACCTCAGCGGCAGAAATATCACTGTGGAAGTGGAGTTCGATGGTCAGCAGCACCTCATGCGCGCCCAGATACAATGTGTTCAGATGTTGGATATGCTCTACTGCTGGGTCGGCTTGGACCAGAGAGCGCAACTCGGCCAACGTATCCCGATCAAGTCCCTCACCGATGAGCAGTCCCTTGCTTTCGTAAACGATTACCACCGCGACAATGCACAGCAGTAGACCGATCAGCACGGACGCCACGCCATCCAAATACGGCATATCCAGTTGCCGCCCAAGGAAGATTCCGAGAAACGCGAATAGCAGTCCGATTAGCGCGGCAGAATCTTCGAGCAGCACAGAGAAGCTGGTTGGGTCTTTGCTCTTATGAATGGCTTCGAGAACGCTTCGCTTTCCTTTATCGAGGCTAAATGCTTTCCACCCAAAGAACCACGAGGTGCCCTCGAACATCGCTGCAATGGCGAGCACGGCGTAGTTCCAAACCGGACCTTGCGACCTCGTAGGATGTCTAAGGTGCGTGATGCCTTCGTAGAGTGACATGCCGCCGCCTACGGCAAAGACGAGGATGGCAACGATCAGTGTCCAGAAGTAAAGTTCCCGCCCGTGCCCGAACGGATGCTCGAAGTCGGCCGGCTTTTGGCTTTTGTAGACGCCGAGGAGCATCAGTGCTCCATTGCCTGTATCCACGACCGAGTGAATTGCCTCTGAGACCATCGCCGAGCTTCCGGAGAAGGCGGCGGCGACGGATTTCGTCACCGCAATTGCCAGATTGCCGATGATCGCTGCATAAATGGCCGTCTTTGAATCTGATGTCACCGGGCTTGTCCTTTGTACTTAGAATGAACACCTGGAAATCGTAATTTGTAAGCCAGTCACTCGCACAAGGAGCGGCTTCTTCGGCGCGTTGCCTTATTCCGGTTGCTCTAATGAAGTTCGGCCGCGATAATGGCATTTAGTCAATTAACGATGAACAGTTTACTAATACCAATAACTTTCATATCACAGCTTGGGATGGCCACTACTTCCTGGACTTGACTGGCGTCGCCGGTAGGCCCCCCGACCAGTTCGAAAGTATCCGGCAGGACGTCCAGAATACGCAGCCGGGAGAGACATACGAGTTGTCGTTCTACGTCGGCAGCGCGGAAAGGTTTCAACCGCCAGAAGGCGATATCGGCGTCGTCGGAGAGGTCTTGGGAGTTCCCAGGGGGACAATCACGTGTAATGCGATCCCGACTCAGGATGTCTCGAAATGGAAACGGTGCTCCACGCGGTTCAATGCGATCGGTCAAACCACAACTATAAACTTTTTTGGAAGAGGCTCCGTAGGTGCCTTCGGAAACGGCGGCGAGTATGTCGGGATCGATAACGTTTCGCTTCGGAAGGTCTGCTTCAGGCTGAGAGCGAGACTCTTCGGTTGTGGATAGTCGTTTGCGTCGCCTCATCGGGAACCCGCCTCGCCAAATGTACAGGTCCTCGCTCAGTGATAGAAGGAAAATGGGGCGTGGACTTGATCGAAACGCTGCGCTTAGGCAAGGAACCCTCTGATAGAATCACGTCCTCATGTCCTCACCTCAAATGAGAAGCCGCGCATTAGCGCTGTACGAACGGAACAAGATTCGATGCGGTTGATCAGAGATTTCCAGGGAGGAAACGCGAATGGATAAACAGACTATGACTGCATTTAACTGGATGGAATTCATCCTGTTGATGCCTGCAACGATCATTCTGGCTTGGAAGATCGTTAGCGATAAATTCCAGGGAAAGAGGTTTTCTTCCGATCTGATACCAGGAGCGCTGCTGTTGGCCTCGGCTATTGTTGGTGTCGTGGACTTGAACATCGATAGCAGGAAGGGCTGGCTTAGGTGGACATTTTTGCTGATTCAACTGCTGTTGCTTGTCTTTCTGTTCAAACGGCTGTGGTCACCCATGAAGGAAAAACTCCGCCAGTGAGATAGATTGATGGTCTAAGTGTGAGTCTAACCGAGCGGTTGCCAGAATCCATCTATTACCCATTGGTGGGATTTGACAGTTCTCTTTAAGGTCAAGCAGCAACACGAGTCAAAGTGACATGAGGTCAGTACCGTCACGCGGTAGCGTCGGGTCAGTGTTCCGCCGAGCATTCTGATCGGGTGAGGTTGACCCGACGCTACCGCGTGACGGTACTGACCTCTTCCCATTGCAATTTTCGTTTTCACACAATCTGTACCGCGTGGTGGTACTGACCTCCTTGCCCCATTCTTCAATTTATTCACAGCTTCGATAGCGGGTGGGTCTCTCGTTGCGAAGGGCGCGTATAATGAAGCCAGTTACACATCAATGATTTATACTAGCGCTTGGTTCCTCCACTGAGTCTGGTTCCCTCCAAAACCATGCGGACCGATCCCAAAAGTAAGCTTTAGGTCTATTCAGTTACCGGAGGTCATGATGGCAGACAACATCGCAGAAGAAATAAAAAAGATGAAGGATATGTCACGAAGAGACATGACGGTGCTCGGGAGCGGCAGCATTGTTACCCAGTTTGTCCAGCATGGTCTGATCGATGAATATCAGATCATGGTCCATCCGGTGGTCATTGCGGAGGGCACATCAATATTCAAAGGCATTAAGAGCGAGCTCAAACTGGAACTCGTGTCGACCAGGACCTTCAGTAGTGGCAAAGTTCTTCTTTACTACCGGCCTGTCAATAAGGGGTAGTTAACCGCACTCACGGTCCTGTTCCTTTGAGGTTCGCGATTAATTGGTCTTGAAACTCTGGATGGATGGTTTGAGCTAAGGCCAGCGCGCGTTGTGCTGCAGCTCCGGCTTCTTGTTGTCGGTTCATCTTCGCCAGTACCCCTGCAAGAATAGCCTGCGTGGTTGCGTCATTTGGCGCTAATGAGACCGCAGTTTGAATTTCAGCCAGCGCTTGCTGCAGGTCCGCATCGTTCGGGCTAGGATTGAATAAGACTCCCTGCGCTCCACGTGCATGTGCGACAGCCGAAGCAAGCGGCACATCGAATTCGCCATGGAACACAAATATTCCGTCGTCAATCACTGCATCCGGCCGGAGCTGCTGAAACTGCGCGTAAGGATTGAGTTCGCCCGGCCCCCATGCACTAAATAGTTCCGTGGCGCTGATTAATACTGTGCCTGATATGTGAGGAGGAACGTTTCCGACTGCCGTGAAGTCAATGGCGTCCTGTAGGGGTTTGCAAGAAATCCCGTAGTACTCCGGCGGCGCGACCAACCCGCGCCCGAAATAATCGAACCAGCAGTCTTTGATCCCATGCTCATCCAAATACTTTTTTGTCGATTTCAGCTGCTGTCCCCAATCGACATTTGAATCAGTCAGATACTTGTACGTCTTTGTCGATCCTCCCCATAGTTCGTTCGAGTATGGTAGGTAGTTTGGAAAGGCCCGCGCAGATGAAACACAGTGAAATAGCAGAAGCAGAGCTACTGCATAGCGCCACAGCCGGCCATGTTGGGCGAGCCGCCAGGCCGCAAATGCCGCCAGGACAATACAGAAGGTATATATGGGCAATATATGGCGCACGCCGATGTTGAATCCGGATTGGGCCGCTGCCAGGAAATACACGCCCAGAGGTACCAGCAGAAACAGGAATTCTCTCCATCTCTCGTTTCGATGCCGAATGACTGCTAATGGGACCAATAGTAACAACAGCAGATACCCCAACGTAGATTTAATTAAGAATGCGGCGGGAAAGTAAAACCATCGTGCATGACGGTAGAGCTTTCCGAACAGGTACATGGTCATGAACTTTTCGGGGAACACTCTGACGTCCGTCAAGCCAAACAAGTAAGATTCAGGAAGTAAGTGATGTCGAGCGGCAAACAGGATCGTTTTTTGCTCCCAAGGATGTTTGATGTCCGCCGCATACTCGGCGAGAGTGGGAATCATCGCTTGGCCCTGAGGTCGAGCCTAATAGCGGAAGCCGTAGAACGACCACAATATTCCCAAAGAAATCAGTCCCACGAGCAGTAACAAGCCTCCGAGCCGTACGGAGCATTTCAATCGGCCGCCCTCGCATAACGGCGAGGCTGGGTCGTTGCGCACCATTTCGGCAAGCGCGAGCAAACATAGAATCGGGACCCACATCATTCCGGAATGCTTTGCAGCCAAGGCGAGGCCGGCCAAGATGCTAACGAGCAAAAGGCGCCACACGGAGGGCCTCTTTAGGTAACGATAAAAGGCATAGACGGTCGCGAAGAGAAAGAGGCTCACGGCCATGTCTGTAGTGACAAAGGGCCCGTGTGTGATCA
>WNFU01024262.1_pt1 | contig 12391 bp, 13 predicted proteins | sample 5400121 | NCBI WGS metagenome assembly WNFU01 (sample SAMN13153360, study PRJNA577476) | soil metagenome | isolation source: 100 cm soil or saprolite under grassland replicate 1 | place: USA:California | collected 2016-06-15 | reverse complement strand
TGGGGGATAGCCAATAGTTGAGAGTTGATCCGCCTTCGCCCCGGCTACGGCGAAGATCGAAGATTCACCGGCGAGATCGCAAGAAAGCCTATGAGTAACATTGCCAGCCTGAAGAAACCGACTCTGAAGTCGGTCGCTGCAAAGATGCGTCGGCTTCAAAGGCGAAAACGGTTGTATTCCTCGTGTGTTCCGATCCAGAACCAGTAATAATGACCGTTTCGCTCGCGAGCCAATGCGCGGTAGCTCCGACCGATCTCGACAGTATAAACTGCGCCTTTCTTGCTAAAGCCGAGAGAAGGATGCCGCGGGTTAGCCTTAAACAGAGCGAAATTTTTATCCGCAAGCTTCTGGATATGCACTGGGAGCAGATCGTAGCATCTCCAGAAAGACTTCAGCGCGTGTGAAGTCACGGAAGCGGGGTGAAATTGCCTGAATCGATTTCGGCGTCGATCTTCTCCAGTGTCTTTTCGTGCTTTCCGCCTGAGGAGAAATCCTCTTCAATTTCTTGATCCCAGGCCAGCTTATTGCGGCGCGTTATGTAGGCTGCCAATTTCGTCAACTCCTTCGGTGACAATTCATCAACAGCCTTCTCGATTTCCGCGAGACTCATGAGAAAACATAACGGGGGAGGCGATCCAGTGCAAGGAGCGTGGAAGGCGAAGAGCGGTACTAGCTTCACAAACGAGGCCATCGACGCGCTCCTTCGCCAGCGCTCGATAGCGAAGGCCACTCCGTCCTGACCAAGATTCCCTAATTTTCTTCAGGCGAATGGAGGAGCGACGTGGTTGGCCTTATTCCATATTGCCCGTCTAGCTGAGCTGCTTGAGGACAGGCTCAAGCGCCGTTCAGTCTTTTTTTTCGAGAACTTCGTTCCGCCGTTTCCGTAGAAAGAGGTGAGAAATGGAAATACCAGCCGGAGTAAGGAAAGGGAATGGGACTGCGACCAATCAAAAAAGGAAGCTGCCGATGAAAGCGACAAGCTCACGTTTTGATAGTTTAGTCGCTCGTTACTATCCCGCCGTTTACAGCTTCGCTTCTCGATTGACCGACGATCCTCGGGAAGCAGTTGTGTTAACGCGTGACGCATTCAATAGCACGCGAAAGCAACTCCGGAATCGTCGCGATGAGGTCGCGCTTGCGTCAATCCTGATATCCGCTGTGATCCGGGCGGGTCTTACCGCAGCTTGAGCCGAGCTCACGCAATGCTTGCTTAGAGCCTTTTTCTCTGGTATTCGCCGGATCCGGCTCAAATTAGATTTTTTCCGTTCCTTTACTTCAATGTCATTCGTGTGCTTCGGGGCAGGTCATTGTTTACTGCGCAAATGCTCGACAACAGATCGAGGTCGTAAACGAATAGGAAGTGTTTCGCGCTGCGAAGCCGGCTCACAGATCCTGACAGACGAGTGCCCGCTAAAAAACTTGACTGCTTAAAGCGGTCAAGTTTGCCCGACTAAGCCCCGGCCTCATCGAGACGATCCAAATCGCGATCCAACGAAAAACTCGACTGCTTTAAGCAGTCGAGTGTCAAGAGCCGCAATGTATGTGTGCGGGTGCAAAATGTGAATCCGTTAAAGACAGGGCCGATGGTTTAGTTCCTCGGATTCTTGTCGGTGAGCGAAAACAGATGCCATTTTGTTGGCCGATCGGCGGGCAATTTGCGGACATTTCGGCGTCGTCTGATGTGACTGCGGAAGCGTCGCCGTCGATACAACGCAGCGTGTTTTGCCCGTGGGAGTCGCTCGCTCATTTCAACAATGCGAGCCACCTCTGGAAACAGCGGGTGTTTCTGATTAGCACTGTAAAACCGGTGATAACCATTGGACCAGCTGGTCACGAGGCCAACGGTGCTAAGTTTACGCAGTTCGTCCTGAACAGTGCAAAGGGCGAGGCCGCTCAAGCTCACTAATTCACGGACATAGCGCTGCTTCGCTGGTGTGGCGAAAAGCAGTCGCAAAATCGACGCGCGCGCCTGCGGAAACAAAACATCTAGGATCGATCTTTCTGATTTCAAAGTAAGATGATTTAAAACTTGACTGCTTAAAGCAGTCAAGTTCAAAATAGACTAGAGTCGAGAGGGAACCGGTTACCTGGCAAGAGACCAGATGGCCAAAATTGACAACACCAAGATCGACATCGTCGCAATCACGAGACTCGCGTAAACGATGCGATCCTGGTAGTGGCCGCGCCGGGCGGCTTCCGCATAAGGGATGCGTGTGAACGTGACCATCGTATAGAGCGGCAGGTAAATGCCGGGCAGCGCTGCTTCCAGGAAGTGATCAAGCTTTTTTTTCGTTCGAAATGTTTTCGATGCGGTTTTGTCGCGCATCTCGATGAAGTTCTCCAAAGCCAGATCGGCGAGCGCGTCGGCGTTTTCTTTTCGCCGCGAAAAATATTCGGCGAACGCGCGCTCGCGGTTGTTAGGGAATTCCGCCAGCCATTCGTCGAGCACGACGCAATCTTCGAACGCGGCGTTCATTCCCTGTCCGTAGAAGGGCACGACCGCGTGGGCGGCGTCGCCGACAATTGCGACTTTGTCTTTGTAATACCAGGGCGCGCAGCGAATGGTTACCAGCGAGCCGGTGGGATTTTGCCGGAAATCTTCGAGCAGCGTCGGCATCAGCGGCACGGCGTCGGGAAATTCTTCCCAGAAAAAGTCGCGGACTTCGTCGTCAGTCTTGGTGGTCGCGAAGCTGCGCGGCCCTTCGAATTCCCAAAAAAGCGTGCAGGTGAACGAGCCGTCCGGGTTGGGCAGCGCGATCATCATGAAGCTTTTGCGCGGCCAGATGTGGAGCGCGTTCTTCTCCATTCGCCACGAGCCATCCGCCGCGGGCGGGATGGTTAGCTCCTTGTATCCGTGGGCGAGATAACTCTCGTCGTATTCGAAACGGTCGAGTTTTTTTCGCATTGATTGGCGCACCGCGGAGAACGCGCCATCGACACCGATCACCGCGTCGCCATGGGCCTCGATTATTCGATTTCTAGCATCCGCAGGCCACCCGCCTTCGCCAGGTTTCGGCGTTGCGGGCACGTCTGCCTCTACAGAAGAATCAACGAGTTTAGCAGTGGCAGAATCCAGATCGACATCGGTGCAACGATGATTGAAGTGAACTCGCACGTTGGGATAGCGCTGCGCCGCTTCGATCACTGTGGTGTTCAGCGCCGCGCGGCCGATTGAGTTAATATGCTTGTTCGGATCGACATCGTACGGCGCGAAATGCAGGTCCCCGGATTTGTCGTGGATCATCCGGCCACGCATCGGGATGGCGTGTTGCAACGCTTCATCCGCGATACCGAGCTGCTCGAGTGCGTGAATCCCGCGTGTTGAAACCGCGAGATTGATCGATCGTCCGCCGACAATATTGCCTTCGCGCGGATCAGCCCGGCGCTCGTAAAGATCGACATTGTACCCACGCCGGCCCAAATATGCGGCGAGCAATCCTCCTGCGAGGCCGCTGCCGATGAGAGTGAATCTCTGCTTCATCGGCAAGGAAATGTGTTTAGCGGACACATGTGTGACTTTCGCGTGAAAGGTCAGTCATGGTAAGAGCAAAAACGTCCAATGCCCAACCCTTAACGTCCAACGTTCAATAGCAGACCACGCTTTTGTCGCCTGATACGCTGGATATGCCGGCAAAATTGCCGGCACGAGTAGCGAGGACCAGCAAATCCGCCGTATCGTAACTCGCCAATGAGCTCTATTCTTAGAGAATTAAAGAGACGCAAGGTTTATCGCGTCGCGCTTGCCTATGGGATTTTCGCGTCTGCCATAATTCAAATCGGCGGAACTATTCTACCGATTTTTCAGGTGCCGCATTGGACCCAGCAGGTCTTTATCGTGCTGGTCGCGGCCGGGTTTCCTGTCTCCCTCATTCTGGGCTGGCTTTACGACATCACGGCCGAAGGTATTCGACGCACGCCCAACGCCAAAGGTCTGCGCGTGTATAGTAAGCGACAATTATGGCTGGTGGGTGTTGCCGGAACGTCCATCGCTGCCGTCGCACTTGCCGGCTACTGGTTCTGGCATCCCTGGCAAAAGGCAACCGAAACGTCGGATGTGTCCAGCAACGGTATTCCGACAAAAAGCATCGCGGTGCTGCCGTTTCAAAACTTAAGCCCGGGCAACGCAACGCGCGCCGAACCGGGTGCGTGTGAATGCCAAATTGATTGATGCGCGCACGGATTCACAAATCTGGGCGGAAAGCTATGACCGTGATGTAGCCGATCTATTTGTCATCCAAAGCGATCTGGCCCAAGCCATCGTTAACCAGCTGCAGGCCAAACTCTCGCCCCAACAAAAGGCCGAAATGGAAGAAACGCCCACGCGAGATTTAGCGGCGTTCGATCTGTATCTGGAGGCCAAGGAGATTGTCGACACTTACACGCAGCTGCAGGATCCCGGGTCGTCGTTGCTCAAGGCTGTGCGGTTGCTCGACGAAGCAACCGAGCGTGATCCGAATTTTGTTTTGGCCTACTGTTACGCCTCCCGCGCGCACAATCTTCTTTATTTCCTCGACCGCCCAAACGCAATCTGCTTGGTGAAGCGGCAGTCAACAATGCTCTGCGGTTGCGGCTCAATTCGGCGGAGGCGCATCTTGCCATGGCCGACCACTATTTTCGCTGCCACCGCGATTACGAGCGCGCACAGGAAGAATTGGCGATAGCGCGGCCGGGCTTACCGAACAGTGCGCCGTTCTTCAATTTGTCCGGCTATATCAACCGGCGGCAAGGTCATTGGGCCGAGGCTGAACGCGATTTCGCCACTGCGGTCAAGCTGGACCCGCGTAATCCGAATGCGGTTAATCTTTTGGCCGACACCTTCATCCTGGAGCGCCGATTTCCCGAAGCCAAGTTGGTCTCCGATCGGGCAATTGCAGCGGGAATGCGTGAACCGATCACCTTGATCCGTCGGGCCTCGCTCGACTATGGCGAAACCGGCGACCCGACAACGCTTCGGGCGGCCATGGCGGCAGCTCCGGATACGGATGTGGGTGGCGGTGAAACGTCCTGGCGAGTTTTGATTGCGATGATTGACCGCAACTACGACGAAGCGCGCCGAGTTTTGGCGGCATCACCACGCGAAGACTTTCAGGACGTCGATTTCACCTTCTACTTTCCCCGGGCTTGGTACGAAGGGCTGATTGCCCGCGCTGAGGGCGACAAAACGAAAGCCGCTGCTGCGTTCACAGCAGCGCGTGTGGTTCTCGAGTCTCGATTAAAGAACAAACCGAACGATCCGCGGACCCTGGCGGTGCTGGCGCAAGTTGATGCCAATCTCGGCAATAAGGAACTCGCGCTGCAGGAAGCGCAAAAAGCTGCTGCCCTTATGCCAGTGTCAAAGGACGCTTACGACGGCCCACTGATTCTGCAGGGACTCGCACAAGTTTACACCTGGATCGGTGACCATGAACACGCATTCGATGAACTGCAGACTTTGCTCGGCATGCCGGGCTACGTTTCATATGGCTACTTGAAAACAGATCCGGCTTGGCAGCCATTACGGAATCACCCACGTTTTCAACAGCTCCTTGAGTCGATGGTTTCCAAGAAATAGCAGTCGCACGAGAAAAAATCGCCACAACTAAAGAATCATGAAAATCTTGTCAGTGAATGTTGGATTGCCGAGGGATGTGACCTGGCAAGGTAAGCTCGTCACGACGGGAATTTTCAAAGAGCCAGTGAACGCGCCGGTAATGATGCGCACGTTAAACCTGGATGGCGATCGACAAGCGGATCTCACGGTTCACGGCGGCGTTACTAAAGCGATTTACGCGTATCCGTCGGAGCATTACGACTACTGGCGAACAGAGTTGCCGGGAGTCGATTTGCCCTGGGGCATGTTCGGGGAAAATTTCACCACCGAGGGATTGTTTGAAGAAAACGTTTACATCGGGGACAGATTTCGAATCGGCGAGACGGAAGTCATGGCCACGGAACCACGAATGCCCTGCTACAAGCTCGGCATAAAGTTTGGTCGCGCTGACATTATTAAGCGGTTTCTGGCCAGTCGTCGCACCGGTTTCTATTTTGCCGTGGTCCGCGGCGGGATGGTTGGCGCCGGAGATCCGATAGAATTAATCGGACGAGAGCAACAAGAGATCAGCGTGGCCGATATCACTCGTCTTTATGCTTTTGAGAAAAACGACTTGGAAGGGCTGCGCCGAGCCATCGAAGTCGATTCGCTTCCTGAAAGTTGGAAAGGCTATTTTCAACATCGACTCGAGAAGCAGGTCGGTAAGTTCCAATGAGGAGAAACTTCTCCATCCGGAAAGAGAAAAGACGGGATTAGCCCGATTCGATGGATTTTTGTATAATTCTAATTCGGGTTTAATCCCGAAAACTCTGTTCGAAATGAAAAATGTCGTTATGTCTTATCTCCGTCTCATCATTCCGCTGGTTTGCACTTTCATAATTGGTCAATCGTTGCCTGCTCAAGCACCGAAGACCGAAAAACCCAAGCAATTCATCTATGTGTTGCGACTCGTGCCGCGGCTCTATTCGGATTCGAATTGGACGAAAGAGGACAAAACAGTGCTGGAGCGTCACTTCGCTCGATTCCAAGAAGCCGCAAAATCGGGTCAATTGATCCTCGCTGGACGCACAAACGAGCCAGGGGACAAGACGTTTGGCGTTGCGATTTTCGAGGCGTCCGATGAGGTGGTGGCTCGAAAGTTTATGCAAGCTGATCCTGCCATAGCGGGCGGACTGATGACGGCGGAGCTGCATCCCTTCGCTGTGGCGCTCGAACGCAAGAATCCATAGCCGTTGCGAACGTGTGAGGCACCGTAGCCAATTTGCTCACGCCTGCAGGGTCAGCGCGATGCCGTGGTTGCTTTCGGTTTCTGCTCGCTTGGTTCGTACTCCTGCAGCCAGGTCTCTTTCCATGCTGTGATTCCGGAATGGCCGTAATGTTGTTCCAATTCGTATTCGTCGTCTTTTTTTACGGAGCACCAAAATAATCGGCCCGCCCTGCGCCAGCCATCGATGATGATTCCATCCTGGAAAGGCTGGTTGCGTGCCGTCACCACCAGGCAATTGTTCTCACTCGATGTTTTCTCATAAGCAACACCCCAGTGTAGCACCAGCGTCTTGAGCTTGAGTTCTTTCAGACGCGCGCCGATGTCCTGCGTCCAATGGCCGCACCAGCCACGTTTCCGTGCGCCGATGTTGACCAGGAAGCATTGAAACTCTGGGTTTAGAACGAGGTGATATTTCGCTGGAAGACTGCGCGCCGTGGTGTGAGCGGTCACCGACAACTGCTCGGCCTCGCCCGGATCCACGTCAGGCGCCAGCGCTGCGAGCGCCTTGCTCAAGTCCTTGATCGATCTCTGGTCTCGCGCCCAAACCGGATTGAGCAAAAGCAGGAGTGCAAAGATGAAAACAATACAGCGAATCATTTTAACGTTCCATTGGATGGTTAGGGTTTTTCGCACCACAAGAGTCGTATTGCAACACTAACAGCAGGGTCATTGTTGCTCAGCCACAATTTTCGCGAACTCCCAGACTTCGTGGACCGCAGCGCAACGGACCGATCGGACTCATTTTCGCCGCATCCCAAGAATGCTGACGAAAAAGCTGGAGAAGACGGTTTGAAACCCCAAAGCGACGAGCGTTGCTCCGGGCACGACGAGTCGCATCGTGTAGGCGTAATCCAAATGGCCGAAACCAGTCAGCCACCATTGCCGGACAGCAGTCAGCAATAGAGCGCCACCCGCAAGGATCGCAAGCGCCGCCACGACTAACCCTTTTTCCAAATTCACCAATTCGAAAAAGCGTTCCAAGTGCCGGTCTGGTGGAAGGAATCCCTCGGTAATGGCAAATGTCTTGGCGAAGATGGCGAAGAGAATCCACTGGTAGCCGCACAAGATGGCGAGACTCGAGAATAACAGCGTATGAGCGTCGAAGGTGCTATGTCCGATGCGCAGACCCGGCATGGCCACCAGATAACCAAGCAGGCCAAAGGCGATGAAAACACCACTTGGGATCAAGAAGAGCCAACCGGGGCTGCACATCAAAAAATAACGGAACGTGCGCCAGCCATCCCGAAATGTTTTCAGATGTGGCGCGTGCGATGTGCGCCTGTCAGGGTACAGAGTAATCGGAACCTCGGCGATTTTTTCACCGCGCAGGCTGGCTTTGATGATCATTTCCGTGGCGAACTCCATTCCAGTGCAACGCAGATTGAGCCGGTTGTACATGGCCTTGGTAAAACCGCGCAGGCCACAGTAAACATCGTTGATCGGGGCATGGAACCATTTCCGGACGAGAAAAGAAAAAAATGGATTGCCAAGCCAGCGATGTAAAAATGGCATCGCGCCGGGTCGAATGGAACCACCCCCAGCGGGAAGTCTGCATCCCTGGACCAGGTCAGAGCCTTCTCGCAATTTTTTGACAATCTTCGGAATCTCGAGGAAATCATAGCTGTCATCAGCGTCCCCTATGATGACGAACCGGCCGCTCGCCGCCGCAATTCCTCCCATCAGTGCGTTGCCATAGCCTGGTTCCTCGATCGTTACGACGCGTGCTTGTTCACGCTCAGCGATAGCTCGAGACGAATCGGTGCTGCCATTGTCAGCTACTACAATTTCACCGGCGATGTTATGCTCCCGGAGGGCCCGCCGAGCTTTCTCAATGCAACTTGCCAAGGTATCCTCCTCATTGAGGCAGGGAATGACCACTGATACTTCGATGGTCTCGGTCTGGCGTTCGAACTGCATTGATTCCTTCAGCATGATCAAATTACTGTAATCAGCCATCAAAAATCACTCTCCAATTGCAACACAACCTATTGAGGGCGCGCGAATGCTGCTCGTGTCTGGGCATCGCTGAGATAAATATGGCCCCTTCGCGACATGCATAGCCACCGGCTCGTTTATTGCGCCTTCCTTATCGGAATTTTCGGTATCGTCGCGAAAGCCGTGCCGCCCCGCTGGCGCGATTTGTGGCAAAGATTTGTGCGTGGGCTCTCCGCTGTGGCTCGCCGCAAGACTTTGAGTTGGGTCGGACTGGGCGTGTTAGTTCTGGTGGTGCGGGCAGCGCTTCTTCCGGTCTGGCCGATCCCCAGGCCATCCGTCTACGATGAATTTAGTTACCTTCTTCAAGCTGACACTTTCGCGCATGGCCGTCTGGCCAACCCGGCGCACCCGCTCTGGCGGTTCTTTGAAAGCACTTATATCCTTCAACAGCCCACTTATGCCTCCCGGTTCCCACCCGCGCAGGGGCTTGTGATGGCCTTTGGACAGGTGATCTTCGGACATCCCTGGTTTGGGGTCTGGCTGAGCGCCGGCCTGTTGGCTGCGGCCCTTTGCTGGGCGCTGCAGGGATGGCTACCGCCGGGCTGGGCGCTTTTCGGAGCATTCATCGGTTTGAATCTTTGTCTTTTTAGCTACTGGATGAATAGCTACTGGGGAGGCGCTGTGACCGCAATCGGGGGCGCGCTGGTTATCGGCGCATGGATCCGGATCACGCGGGCAAAGCGATGGCGCTATGCCTGGCTTTTCGGAATTGGAGCGGTGATCGTCGTCCTCGCGCGGCCATTTGAGGGGTCGCTGCTTGTTGTTCCGGCACTCATTGCACTGGGCATGGCAAACCGCACGGTGCGCGTATGGCTACCGATTGTGCTCACTGGCGTTGCAGGCGCTTCCTGGCTCGCTTACGACAATTACCGCGTCACCGGTCACCCACTGCGCCTGCCTTACCGGGAGTATTATGAGCAATATGAGATAGTGCCGCCTTTTTCATTCATGCCGATTTCCACCACGCCGCGAACGTTTCGGCATTTCGATCTTGAGTCCAGGGTGCGGGAAACATATGAACGCGTGCGGAGTTGGCACCTCTTCATCGACCGCCCTTTGGACTGGCTTACTCTGCTGCGATTCTACTATGGCAACCTCATCTGGCTATTGCCGCTGGTCGGCTTCATGCCGTTTCTATGGCGTTCCAGGAGGACGCGATTTGCGGCAACTCTGGTAGCGGTGATCGGGGCGGCGTCGGTGATTGAGGTGTGGTGGTATGCGCACTATGCAGCGCCGTTCACCGCAGCGTTGTTGATCCTCGCAGTGCAGTCGATGCGGTACCTGCGGCAATGGAATTACCACGGACGTGAGGTGGGCCGTTTCCTGGTGAGTGCTATGCCGGTTGCGGTCCTGGTGGTGATGGTTGCATCCGAGGCACAAGGAATTGCGACGCACCGGACGCCGGATCAAATTCAGGCAAAGGATGCGCCAAAGGAAAGCGTGGAGCATGAGTTGCTGCAGAAGCAGCCCGGACATCATGTAATCTTTGTTCGCTATACCGGGCTGCACAGTCCACACCAAGAATGGATTTATAACCCGGCGAACATCGACGCCGCTCCAGTCATCTGGGCGCTGGACTTGGGGGAGATCGAGAACAAGCGGCTGCTCCGGTACTATTCGGGACGATCCTTCTGGCTTTTGAAACCGAATGCGTCCAAACCGAATGAGTCGATGAGTCTCAGCCCTTACTAGCCGGATTTTTGCCAGGGTTAACTACAACCTGCGCAAGGTCATTTCCTCAGGCACCGAAATAACGAGCGCGCTGACGTTGCCATTATTGTCTCTCACGAAGCGGAAGGTGCGGTCGGAATCCTCTTCGAAGAATTCGGTGTCGGATTCCGGAACCATAACGATTTTCTGACCGAGCCAGGTGGTTTCCAATCGACCACCGGCGAGGGCCACTTTTATCGTGAACCGATCCTCGATGCGATAGTCGCCAGTGTACTGACGCAAAGTAACGGGATCGACTTTCGTTGCAGTATGCGCGCGAGGCGCGAGCTCCGGTCTGTAGAACCCGGCGATCTGCTTCGCGATGTATCCGGCGCTGGCGCCGGCGCGGTTGCAGAGCGCGACAACGGTCAGACGGTCGTCGGGAAAGCGCGCGATGTAAGAAGCAAAGCCCTGCCAGGCGCCGCCATGTTCAAGCATTCGATGACCGCAATCGCTTGTCGCGATTCTCCAGCCGAAGCCGTACGGAGCAGTGTTGCCGTTGCTGAGCTTAACGGGCGTCCACATCTGCTCGAAGCCGCTGTGACTTAAAAGCTTCTCCACTTCCAAGGCTTCCGCCCACTTCGCGATGTCCTCGACAGTGAAATACAAGCTGCCGTCCGCAGTGGTGTTGACTGTCGGCGAGACCCATTCGTGATTCTTCAGCACGCCGTCCTTCAGTACATAGCCACCGGCGCGGTTCGGAATAATGTCGACTTCGCTGATAACGCGCGTGTGCCTCATGCCAAGAGGCATGAACACGCGCTTCTGCAGTAGGTCGCCATAAAATTCGCCGGTCACTTTGTGGATGAGAACACCTAAGGTGACGTATCCGAGATTGCTGTAATTCCATTTTTCTCCGGGAGCGAAGCGGAGGGGTTGCGCCGCGATCATCTTTAGCAGGTCGTCTTCGGTGTAACTCTTTTGCAGCGAGAAATTCTCGGGATAATCGCCCAAGCCCGAGGTGTGCGTAAGCAGACGTCGCACGGTGATGCTCGACCAATTTGCTGGCACGGTAAGATATTTCGAAACCGGATCATCGAGCGAAAGCTTCTTCTCCTCGGCCAACATCATCACAGCCATGGCCGTGAATTGTTTTCCGATCGAACCCGACTGGAAAACCGTTTGCGGCGTTACCCGCACTACGTGTTCGAGGTTGGCAATTCCGTAACCCGCGGACAGAACAATTTTGCCGTTGTTGCAGACCATGACTGCGCACCCGGGAATCTGCTTCTTCTTCAGGTAGTCATTGACGAAATCTGCGACGCGGTCCGTTGCCGCGGTCGTCTGAGTTAAGGCAACGAGAATGGCGAGGATCGATCGCACCATCATCGATGCGCGGAGAGAATCTGCGCGAAGAGCCAAACTTCGTGAAAGGTGTTGTAGAGCGGGGTCGGTGCGACGCGGATAACGTTCGGTTCGCGGAAATCGCATTTCACACCAGCCACTTCGAGGTTTCGGAACAACTCTTTCGCATGTTCGTGCGCAAAGATCGACAACTGACAGCCACGCGCATTTGCTTGGCGCGGTGTAATCACCGTAAATCGCTTCGATGAATTTTGTTCTAATAGAAACTGAAGATACCCGGTTAGCTTGATCGATTTCGCGCGTAGCGGTTCCATTCCACCAGCTTCATCGAAGATCGCAAGCGAAGCGCGCAGTGGCGCCATCGAGAAGATCGGCGGGTTGCTGATCTGCCAACCGTCAGCCGACGGAACCGGAATGAAGTTGGGCTCGAGATGCAATCGGAAACGCGTGTTCGGATCGTTGCCGAACCAGCCGGCGAGGCGCGGCAGTTTTGTGTTGGTCGCGTGGCGCTCGTGCACGAATGCACCCGCGATCGCGCCTGGGCCGGCATTCAAATACTTGTATGAACACCAGACCGCGAAATC
>WNFU01017112.1_pt1 | contig 12396 bp, 7 predicted proteins | sample 5400121 | NCBI WGS metagenome assembly WNFU01 (sample SAMN13153360, study PRJNA577476) | soil metagenome | isolation source: 100 cm soil or saprolite under grassland replicate 1 | place: USA:California | collected 2016-06-15 | reverse complement strand
GCCCTATGTTGTATTCCTCACTTTACACATGTGGATGTACGCATGATTGTCCAGCTGTATGTTTCGCACTCCGGCCTAGCTGCGTGTCACAAGCGAATCAGTACATGACTCGTGACACCAATCCCATCACAATGTGACAGTCTTTCGAGTAGCATTGGCGTTGAAGTCTGACTGCACGGCGCGGAGGTGCTCGACATGGCTATATCGACGACCTATCCGAACGACTTCTGCAAGTGCTGAAGCCACGACAGTGACAGAGTCTTCGAAAGGAGAAACCCATGCGAACTTTTCGCGTTTTCGCTCTCATCATACTCGTCGCAGGCTTTATTTCGGCCGTGCCGGTGCAGGTTCGAGCCGAAAACTTTGCGCCGTCCCTGGCCCATCAACCAGAGAAACGGGAACTAGCCGATCCCGGCGAGCTGGAATCCTTTATTGATGACTTGATGGCAGCGCAGATGGAGCCGAATCACGTTCCAGGTGCAACCATCTCTGTTGTGAAGGACGGCAAGCTCTTTTTTGCCAAAGGCTACGGTTACGCCGACGTGCAGAACCGTGTACCGGTCGATCCCGACACGACGCTCTTTAACACTGGTTCCGTCGGCAAGCCGTTTACGTGGACGGCGGTGATGCAGCTCGCCGAGCAAGGCAAGCTGGATTTGAACGCGGATGTCAACACTTACCTCGACTTCAAGATCCCGGCGACGTACCCTGAACCGATCACGCTCATTCACCTCATGACCCATACGCCGGGCTTTGAAGAGCGCCTGTATGGGATCTACGCTTCCGCTCCTGAGAAAATCGTGCCCTTAGGAGAGTGGCTGGCCCGCAACATCCCCGCGCGGGTGCTCCGGCCCGGCGAATTTGCGTCGTATTCCAACTATGGTGCATCCCTGGCCGGCTACATTGTCCAACGGGTGTCGGGGATGTCCTACGACGAATATATCGAGACGAACATCCTACAACCGTTAGGGATGGCAAACAGCACTTCGCGGCAGCCACTGCCGGCGGCACTCGCTGCCCACAGGTCATACGGTTACACATACGCGAACGGCGCATACCAGGCCAAGGATTTTGAGTTGATGAACATTGCGCCCGCAGGATCGATCAGCGCCAGCGCCACCGATATGGCTCACTTCATGATCGCGCACCTGCAAAACGGCCGCTATGGTCAGGCCCGCATCCTCGAAGAAGCCACGGCTCGACAGATGCAGCAACGGCTGTTCACCCTTGATGAGCGGCTTTGGGGTTGGACACACGGCTTCGTGGTGCAGACCAAGAACGGTCAACGGATTCTCATGCATAGCGGCGAATCATCCTTCTTCAAGAGTTTGCTCGTGTTATTGCCCGCCCAAAATGTAGGACTGTTTGTATCAACCAATAGTCCGGGTGGCGAGACGTTACGCACGCTCCTGCTTGAGACATTCATGGATCACTACTATCCCCTGGAACTGCAACCCTTACAACCTCCGGCGGATTTTGCCCAGCGAGCAGCACGCTTCACCGGCAGTTACCAGATGCTTCGCCATTCGTACACTACATGGGAAAAAATAATCGGCCTCTTAGTTCCTGGTCGTTTGCCGATCAGCATCAGTGCGAGCGAGCACGGCACGCTGAGCATGAAGTCAGGTGATGGAACTCAGCGCTTCGTGGAGGTACAACCGCTGGTCTTCCGCGCCGTGGACGGCGACGCTGTACTGATTTTTCGCGAGGATGCCCAGGGCAACGTCAAGTATGCCCTGCTCCAATACATGGCGTATGAAAAGCAAGCCTGGTACGAAGTGCCGCTGTTCCATTATGTCCTGTTCACTACCTGTATGTTGCTCTTCCTCTCGGTCATCATCGCCGCGCTGGTCAACTATTTCGTCAACCGCAGACACACGGATCGCCCGCCACAGCCTCGCATGGCGCGCGTAGCGCGCTGGGTGCTCGGCGGTGCGGCAGTACTCGGTCTCGCCTTCGTGGCATTTTTTCTTATCGCTATCCCCAATGATACCAGTGTGTTAACGGGGGAAGCGCCACTCCTCAACATCTTGGGATTTATCTCAATTCCCCTGGCAGTTCTGGCGGTGGGCGCGCTGGTCTTCACCGTGTTGGCGTGGAAAAACCAGTATTGGCGGCTTGCCGGGCGGATGTACTACACGCTGGGCACGCTGGCAGCTGTAGGCTTTGTGTGGTTTCTGAGTTATTGGAACTTGCTGGGGATGATTTGACCAATAGGCGGACTGCTCACGGGTTATCCGTCGCTCCCATTAGGCGGCGAGCCGAGTATCAACCTGTGATCGCCTCTGGCTTGGCGACACGCCGAACCGTAATCTGCAATCTGCAATTGCACTAAGGAGCAACCTATGCATATACAACGACCTCACTGGCTGATCGCCGGCGGGTTGGCACTGGTGCTGCTCGCTGCCGGATGCAGTCCGAGCGGCCCCACGAGCCGGTTGTCAGCCTCAGCGGCTTCGCCCACGGCAGCTCAGCCACCAGCAACCGCTCCGGCCGCAACCCGACCGTCGGCCACGGCTGCGCCAGCTGCAACCGTGACAGCGATACCGGCCGCGACCGCTGCGCCCGCATCCCCACCAACCAGCGTACCTACGTCCGCACCGGCCGCGCCGACCCAGGCGCCCGCCACGTCAGTACCGGCTGCACCGACCGCCGAGCCGATCGCGATCCTGCCGGCGAGCAGGCTCTGGGTCCGCATTGGAGACACAATTATCGCGCCGGGCGACACGCCACGCATGCTCGACCTCCAATCCCTCGACTACCCATTGATCCGCGACAACGCCCTGGCCGCGCCCGACGGCACGTCGATCGCCTACGTCAGCCAGGAGGACCGGCTGGTGATCGTCGATATGAGCGGCAGCGTGTGGGCACTGCCTGAGGGCCGCGAGATCCAACCAGTCGGCTTCAGCTTCTCACCCAACGGTCGCGCGCTGGCCTTCACGCTTACGGATAGTCAGCGCTGGCGGCTTCAGGTGCTCGACATCCCGAGCGGTGGTGTGCGCACCCTTCAGGAAGGCTTGGCCAGCTCGCAGCCGCAGAGCGAGCTGGCGACCGCGCCCCGACCGCTTGCCTGGACGCTTATCGGCCTGATTGTCGACCGAGTCCTGTGGGGGAGCGATGCGACGCCTCTGGGGATCGCGCTGGTCGGCCCCGCCGACGGGAGCGTGCAAGCGCTGAGCGATACGGCGCATCTGCGGGCCATTCCCGCGCCGGACGGCACGAAGGTCGCGCTGGTGGTCGGCGAGGTGCCGATCGGTGGAACCCCGATGGCCCAGATTACGATCCTGGACATCGCCAGCGGTCACGAAACGGTAATCACGCCCTTGAAACAAGGGTTTGTGAAAGCGCTCCACTGGTCGCCGGACGGCACGATGCTGCTCTACGCCACGTCCGAGGCCTACGAGTCGCTGGTCACTTCGGTCAGTGTGCTGAACGCCGACGGGACAAACGAGCAGCGGGTCGACTTCGGTGTCAAGGGCCTGGAGCTGAAGGTCCACGACCTGGCGTGGCAGGACAGCAAAACAGCGCTGGTGCTCATCGCTGACCAGAACGGCAAGATCGAGCTCAACGCGCTGCCGATCAGTTCCTTCGATCCGACCGGGCTGCGGCCGCTGGCGGCCTTCGGCAAGCAGGCTGCTGACCAGGTGAGCCAGATTCTGTACGTGCCGCGAGGTGGTTGAGCGGGGAAGCCCCAATAAGGCGGAAGGAGCGAAAAGGACGTGATAGCGCTCCGCTCCTTCCACCGTTTTTCGCGCACCTTCCGCTGTGTCTGACGTTCCGCTGTTTCTTGTCCAGGTGTTCGGGCAGGTCGGCAGTGGCGGAAGGTGCGCCAACGTGGTACAGTGGAACGGAGCAAGGAGCTTGGCCGTGAACCGTCTAGTTGTGCCAACACCGCCAGCCGTGGCTTCCGACCGGCCTCAGCAAACTGACTCATATCTGCACGGGCGCCGGCTGCTGCTCGCTAGGGCTGGGTGGTTGGCCGTCGCCGCGGCCGCGCTGGCCCTCTTCGCCGCCGGCATCCCGGCCGAGTTCGTGCAACTTGCGGTTGTGTGCCCGTCCAGCGGCAATTGCCCTCCCCAGGATGGGATTGGGCAATTGTTGCCGGCCGGACTGCATGCCCTGCATGCCCTCGGTCTCTCCCTGAGTTTCTTCGCAGCCTACGCCGTCGCGCTCGACGTCATGGTGGCCGTGGTGTACAGCGCGGTCGCCGCGCTGATCTTCTGGCAGAAGTCCACTGAGCCTATGGCGCTGTTCGCCGCCCTGGCGCTGCTCACATTTGCGACGGCGACCTTCACGGAAAATATGTACGCGCTGGCCGCGGCACACCCGGCCTGGTGGCCGCCGGTCGCCGTCCTCAATTTCCTGGGATCGGCCTGTTTCGGTCTGTTCTTGTATGTCTTTCCGGATGGGCGGTTCGTGCCACGCTGGACGCGCTGGGTGGCGCTCGCCTGGCTGGCCTGGCAAATACCCAAGTATTGGGTTCCCACCTGGCCTGGCCTGAACACCTGGACTATCTGGCTCGATGTCGTCGTCTGGTTGGTCGCCCTGGTCGCCGTCGTCTTTGGGCAGATCTATCGTTATCGCCGGGTATCGAATGCGGTGCAGCGCCAGCAGACCAAGTGGGTGGTCTTCGGCATTGCGGCGGCGCTCTTGGGATACATGAGCACCAACCTGGTGCTGGATGTCGTCGCGCCGGCGCCCACATCCGCCAGTGCGTTGGTCATACTCATGGCCGGGTTCACGCTGATTTACGTGGCCATGCTGTTTATTCCGCTGTCGATCGGGGTCGCCGTGCTGCGCCACCACTTGTTTGACGTCGATGTGCTGATCAACCGCACGCTGGTCTACGGCGCGCTCACGATCTGTGTCGTCGGCCTCTACGTGCTGATCGTCGGTTCACTCGGCGCACTGTTCCAGGCCAGCGGCAACCTGGCTATCTCACTGCTCGCCACCGGCCTGGTGGCAATGCTCTTCCAGCCGCTGCGTGAGCGGCTGCAGCGTGGCGTCAACCACCTCTTGTACGGCGAGCGCGACGAGCCCTATATCGTGCTCGCGCGCCTGGGCCAGCGCCTGGAAGCGACCCTGGCTCCCGACGCCGTGCTGCCCACGATCGTCGAGACGATCGCCCAGGCGCTCAAGTTGCCGTATGCTGCGCTGGCCCTCGATCAGAATGGGCGGTCGGTCACTACGGCGTCAGTGGGCACGCCGGTCGCCCAGCCGATCGAGCTGCCGCTGGTGTATCAGGGCACGACGATCGGCCAGCTTCTGCTGGGGCCACGCGCACCCAGTGAGCCGTTCACCGTCACTGACCGGCGGCTATTGGATGACCTGGCGCACCAGGTGGCGGTGGCCGCCCACGCAGTGCGGCTGACTGCCGAGCTTCAGCAGGTCGCTCTCGAGCTGCAGCGCTCGCGCGAGCGTCTGGTGGTCGCCCGCGAGGAGGAGCGCCGCAGATTGCGTCGCGACCTGCACGATGGGCTCGGCCCCACCTTGGCCGCGCTGGCGTTATCGGCGAGCGCTGTTCCCGACCTGATCTCGGCCAATCCAACCGCAGCGGCATCCCTGGCGAAGCAGCTCGAGGCTGACATCCGCACGACGGTTGGGGAGATCCGACGGCTGATCCACGGCCTGCGCCCGCCAGCGCTGGATGAATTAGGGCTCGCCGGGGCGGTACGTGACCGCGCGGCGCAGCTCACCAGCCATCAGCAGAGCAGCGCGGCGCCCAGCCTGCGTGTGACGGTCGAGGCCCCAGAGCGCCTGCCGCCGCTCCCAGCCGCCGTGGAGGTCGCCGCCTACCGGATCGTCGAGGAGGCGCTGACCAACGTGTCACGCCATGCCCAGGCGCGTATGTGCGCCGTGCGGCTGGCGCTAACCGATGTGCTGGAGGTGGAGATAGCCGACGATGGTATCGGCATACCGACCGAGCGCCGAGCGGGTGTTGGTCTGCTGTCGATGCGTGAACGTGCTGCGGAATTGGGCGGCGCATGCGTGATTGAAGCGTTAGGTGAGTTGGGCACCCGCGTGTATGCCCAGATCCCGCTGCCGAAGGAGTGAGGTGATGGAATCGTTACGTGTGCTGATCGCCGACGACCACCCGCTCTTCCGCCATGGCATCGCTGCGCTCCTCGCGGCGACGCCGGAGTTTCAGGTGGTGGGCGAGGCGAGAAGCGGCGAGGAGGTCGTGACGCTAGCCGAGCGGTTGCAGCCGGACGTCATCCTGATGGACATCCGCATGCCCGGCATCAGTGGCATCGACGCCACGCGGCAGATCCTGCACACCAGCCCGCACATTCGCATCTTGATGGTCACAATGTCGGAGGACAACGCCTCCGTGTTCGCGGCCATGCAAGCGGGAGCGCGCGGCTACGTGCTCAAGGAGGCGCAGAAGGACGATATGCTGCGAGCCATCCGCGCGGTCGGTCGTGGCGAGGCGATCTTCAGCCCGGCAGTTGCTAGTCGCTTGATCGATTTCTTTGCTGCGCCCAGGCCGCTCGGCCCCCCGTTGGCCTTCCCCGAGCTGACGGAGCGCGAGCGCGAGATCCTGATCTTGATCGCGCAGGGCCACAGCAATCCGGCGATCGCCGAGCGGTTGGTGCTCAGCCCGAGTACCGTTCGCAACTACGTCTCGAACATCTTCAGTAAGCTGCAAGTGGCGGATCGGGCGCAGGCGATCATCCGCGCCCGGGAAGCGGGCCTCGCGTACGATGGTGGGTAGCGCCTGCAGTTGGGCTGCGAGGTGGTAGAGCGGCGCAGTGAATGCGTGAGACCTGAGCTGCCCTGGTCACCACCTCCATACACACGTCGTATTCCGATACAAAGCCACAGGTGGACGCAAAGTTGGTTCGCTTGCTGTGCAACTCACGTGCTCCTTAGTTATCCAAGAGCCCGGTAGATCTTACTGATTGTGAGAAATTTCCTTAGCGCTACTTTCTGCTCCATTGTTGTGAAAAGCCCAGGTACAAGCGCCGATCCGCTTGGGAAGCCCAAAAGCAGATGGATGAGTGGACGCTGGCGGTTCCCCAATCGTTCACCGACTACCTGGTCCAGCAGCGGACCCTGCTCCATGAGCAACTGACCATCGTCAACGATCAGTTGGCCGCACAAACGCTGCAGGATGTCACCCTGCGCAATGGCAAACTGCGCCTGACCCGCCTGGAGAAGGCCGTCCCCGATGATATCGAAGAGTTCACACGACGGGTCTATGCCTACGTCCCCTTTATCAAGCTCACCGAGCTGATGCTGGAGGTCGATGCATCGACCCGCTTCAGCCGGCATGCGACCCATCTCCAGTCCGGGGCCGCACCTAAAGACATTACCGCGCTGTACGCCGTCATTTTGGCCGATGCGATCAATCTGGGGCTGACCCGCATGGCCGATGCGGTTCCCGGTATGACCTTTGAGCGCCTGGCCTGGGTCGCGGATTGGTACGTGCGCGAGGACACCTACACCAAGATGCTGGCCGAGATTGTCAATCGCTTGAACCAGCACCCGTTTGCCGCCAACTGGGGACCGGGGACAACCTCATCCTCCGATACCCAGTGGTTCCCATCGGGCGGTCGCCGGAACGCGAGGGCGCAGGTGAATGCCAAATACGGCCGCAGGCCGGGTCTGAAAATCGGCACGCACCTATCCGACCGCTACGCGCCGTACTTTACGAACGTGATCACCTCCACGGCCCACGAGGCGCCCTACGTGGTCGATGGGCTGCTCTATCACGAGACCGATCTCAAAATCCGCGAGCACTACACCGACACCGGCGGTTACACCGAGCAGGTGTTTGCCACCTTGAGTATGCTGGGCTTTCGGTTTGCGCCGCGCATCCGGCATCTGGGCGATCTGTGTCTCTACGCCTTGGAGCCGCCCTCCAGCTATCCGACGCTGGAGCCGCTCATTCGGGGAACGGTCAACCTCAAGCGGCTGGAAACCTATTGGGACGACATCCTGCGCTTCGGGGCGTCGATCCAACAGGGAACCGTGACCGCCTCATTGATATTGCGCAAGCTCGCGGCCTATCCGCGCCAGAATAGCCTGGCGCTTGCGCTACGGGACATGGGGCACCTGGAGCGGACACTGTTTGAGCTGGCCTGGGTCCAAGACGCCGCGTTGCGGCGGCGGGTGCTCGTGGGTCTGAACAAGGGGGAGAGCCGCAACGCCTTAGCGCGAGCGGTGCGCTTCAACCGGGGCGGCGAGATGCACGACCGCTCCTACGAAGATCAGCAGCATCGCGCCAGCGGCTTGAATCTGATCGTCGCCGCAATTGCGCTGTGGAACACGGTCCACCTCGACCGCGCGGTGAGCACGATGCGGGAGCAGGGGATCGCTGTCCCGGAGGAGTATCTGCGGCATCTCTCGCCGCTGCATTGGGATCATATCTTGCTCAGCGGCGACTACCACTGGAACCGGCAGTTGAAAACCAACCTGGAGCAACTGCGTCCCTTGCCCAAGAAGGCCCGTGATGAGGGTTCGGCTTAGCGTACAGATTTCGGATGTTGAAGGGTACCGCTCGCGCCTTAGCGTACAGTTTTCCCGTTTTTCTACGGCGACGACAGCGGGGGAAAGGTGCGATCCTATCCGCTTTCAGTTAACGTACAGTTTTCCCATTTTTATACGGCAGGCCGATTTGGTACTTCACACCAAGGTTAGAAAGGATTTTACACGAAGGTTCGAAATTTTACACGAAGGTTCGAAACTCCTCCTGAGCAGCCTCTCCACCGCCCGATGGATGTGACCTCCTTGCCTCCGCCGCCGCTCGCCCGATTCCCTCTATAGTAGTGTCGCAACTCCGTCTTCTTCCACGCTCCTGTACCATAAACGTCTTGGCTTGACCAAGGTCGTCCCCTGGCTCACTATTTCTGTAAGGAGGGTTCCATGGAGCCACACTCTGCCACGCCATCGCCACGTATCGGAACGCCAGGTCTTGATATTTTCAAGATCGCTGGGCAATCCATCTCGGGCTTCCTTCCCAGTCTGAAGACCGGTAGTCCCGGTCGCGTCCGACAGCCCTTTACCAGCCATCTCGAAGAACGGCTGGCCTTGTACCTCGAATACCATCCGCATGTGCGCTGCTACCAACGCGGTGATGCCTCTCCTGCCTTTGCCAGTGCCTACCAGATCCCCACCCCGCTCGGAACCCCGTACCGTATTTCCTATCTCTACGATGGCAAAGCCCATGACTACTTGCCCGATTTTGTCGGAACGCTCTGCGATGGCGGATTGCTCATCGCTGAAGCCGGGCGGGCGTGTGAGAAACGCCAGGGTCAACCACTGGCCAAAGCCGAAGCGGCACGCCGTCTGTCCCACTTGCAGGGTGGGGTCTACTGGATCGGGACGGAAGAGAATCTCTCGGCGCGGCGCCATCAGAACTTGCTGTACTTGCATGCGCGGCGGCTGCCGTTTCCCAGCTTTGCCGATATTGCGCCAACCATTCTGCACCATTGGCCGTGGGGCGAACTGCATTGTGTCCACGAGTTTAGCCAGCGCTTTGGCCAGCAATGGTCCGAGGCTGAAGTCGAAGCGACGGTCTGGAAGCTTATCGCCGATGCGGCCGCCACGGGACACTTGCTGGTCGATCTGACCGATATTGTCTTAGATCGGCTGACGCCCCTTGCGTTCCTTGATCCGCAGGCACTCCCCATTCTGCCCGATCCCCTTCCCGCATCCCTCGACGTCATCGACGTTCCTGATACGACGCCACTGCCGCCAGAGGTACCTGATGATGGCGCCCTTCTGCCCACAACCACTATTCCTGGACCGCCCTTTGACGCATCGACACTTGAAACACCCGAGAAACAAGCCCGCTTCCACCGCAATTTGGCGGCGGTCTCGGCCGTTTTGACCGGCGAGACCTTGCCGTCAGTTGCCGAGCGGTATGCGATGGCGGTCTCGGCGCTCTGGCGTTTGGTTCAACGAACCAAGGACCATGGCCAAATCGCCTGTGTTCCCTACGGCACCTACCGGCGTGAACGGACCTTACACCCCGCCTTTCAGCAGTTGATTCGTAAACTGTACATCCACGCCAAACGCCCATCGATCATGGAGATTTACGAGGATGTGCGGCTGAAGCGGCTTGCCGACGAGCTGAGTGTCAGCGAAGGCCGACTGGTGCAACCGCCGACCTATCGACAGATCTGGTACTATCTCAAAGCCATTTCCCACGAAGCCGCCGTGACTGAGGCACGCTCGGGCCTCAAACATGCGCCACACCAACGGATGTCGCCCCACTCCTTTGTGCTCTCCATTACCGCTCCTGCGCTGATCTGCCAGGTGGATGAGCACACGCTTGACCAACTGGTGGTCGCACTCGATGGCACGGTCATCACACGCCAGGTGCATGGCGCGGTCCTGATCTGTGTCAAAACGGCCGCCATCTTGGGTGCGGTTCTCGCCCTGGATAGTCTCAAAGAAGAAGACTACATGCGGCTCATCAAACAGGCGCTCGAACCGAAAGATCGCCTGGTTGCACTCTACGAATGCAAGCACCACTGGCCCTGCTTTGGCAAACCCGCGGTCATCTTTCACGACCGCGGCAACATCTTCACGTCCGAACGTGCCACCCAGGTCTTGGTGGATCGGCTTGGCGTCGTGACCGAGCAAGCGCCGCCCTATGCGCCTTCGGCAAAAGGAACCGTCGAAGCCTTGTTCACCTGGACGACCCGCAAACTTGAGCATCGGCTGCCCGGCACGACAAAAGCATCACCACACGAGCGCGGTACCTATGACAGTCGTCGTGAGGCAGAAAAGGGCGGTATCACGCTCGATGTCCTGGAGAAGTTCTTCATTCAAGCCATTGTCGATGGCTACATGCAGGAATGGGACACTCTACGCCGCCAGACCCGCATCGCGCTCTGGGAAGCCGGGGTTCAGGAGTTTGGTGTTCCCCGCCATCTGGGGTCGCAGGACGATCTGAAATTGCTGCTCATGAAAGCCGTCAACCGCAAGAATCCCGCGACCGGGCGGTATGCGCTCCATCCGCAGCGCGGCCTCTCCTTTTTCGGACGTCGCTATGTGAGTCCTGGGCTGCTCGATCGCCTGCGCGGCAAGGAAATCGATATTTACTATGACCGACGCGATCTGGCGGTGATCTATCTGTTCTTGGATGGTGAACTCGTTGGCGAAGCCTATTGTACCGAGTTTCTGGGGCGCCGCGTGAGTCTTTGGGAAGCAAACGCGATGCGAAAAGCGGATGCCGCACAAGCACAGACCGCCGCTGCGGAAAGTCGCGCGAATCGGCAACACATTCAAGCAGAATCGCTGGCTGGCCGTCGCCAGCTGCTGGCCGAAACGCAACGGTTGGAACAGCAACGCCTGTTGGATCAACAACGCGCTGAGATCCATCCGGCGCACGTCCAGACCGCCCTGCGGGTGCTGGCGGACCATGCCGCGCCTGCTTCGGCACCGCTCTCACAAGCACCAGGCCTCCTTCCGCCTGCGCAACCGGACGATGACCTGTCTGAGCGGCCTCGAAACCGCCTTTGAGCAGCGGTTTCAAGGGCTGATCCGTCAGGCCTGGCGCCAGCGCTCGTGGCATGTCATAGCGGCGGTTCCGGGGAGTGGCAAATCCTTCGGCATTCACGATCTGCTCCTGCACAGCGGCGCGACGAAAGTATCAAGCAGCACGACTCGACTACCCGTCCTCGCCATTCGCGCGCCCAAAAATGGCACAACCGAATATGCTTTGGGAACCGCCCTTTCGGCGGCCTTTGGCGTTGTGCCCTTCATGCCCTGGTACACACGGCGTGCCTGGTTAGTGCAGGCCATGGCGACGGCGCAGGTTGAATGTCTGATTATCGATGATGCGCAAGACCTGGCACTCGCCCATCTCGCGTTCCTCAAAGAGCTGACCGATAATCTGGCAGCGCCGCCCTATCAACGCCAGATTAGCCTGTGCCTGGTTGCCGCCCATACCAGTGGGGTGATGCCCTTTAAGGAGGTCTTTGCCCGGCCGGACACGCTTTGGCGGCAATTCCGCCGCCGGCTGGATACCGAGTTGCCCTTCTGTCAGGTGCTTGGGCATACGGCTCAGGAAGTGCGTGATATTCTCACCACCTTTGAGACTGTGTACCGCGAGCAAGTGCCCGATCTGCACTTACGGCGTTGGGCGACCTCCATCACGAGATGGCTGACCCATCCAACGCTTGATCCTGAGGCCAGCGGACGGGTCACGATGGATCATGTGACGCGCTTCGTCACCAGTGTGGTACGGCAAGCGTATGAGCAGGGGGCCAGCACTGTCGACGCACCACTCCTGGAACGAACCGCCGAGCTGATGGTGTTACGCCGCGATGATCTGGTCGCGATTGATGCCGGACCCGCGCCAAGTGGCTTTTCCGTCAGCGAGGTGGGCTAATGCAGCAGATCGCCATTGATGATCCGCGCTGGCTGACCAGCGTACCGCGG
>WNFU01007936.1_pt1 | contig 12398 bp, 10 predicted proteins | sample 5400121 | NCBI WGS metagenome assembly WNFU01 (sample SAMN13153360, study PRJNA577476) | soil metagenome | isolation source: 100 cm soil or saprolite under grassland replicate 1 | place: USA:California | collected 2016-06-15 | reverse complement strand
GCCTACCTGCGCGGTCTGGCTTATACACTGAAAACGGCAAACACACCCGCCAACGCCCTTGGCGCACAGAAATATCTCAGAGAAGCGGTGCGCTTGGACCCGAAGTTCGCCCTTAGTTGGGCGCTCCTGTCATTCGTGGAAGCGCGCGGCTACATCACAACGAATCTTCAACCAACGGTCGCCCTCCGTGAAGAGGCACGGCAGGCGGCCGAAACTGCGCTCACTCTTCAGCCCAATCTCGGCGAAGCGCTGATGGCCAAGGGATATTACCACTACGGCTGCCTGAAGGATTACGACGCCGCGGTGCGTTACTTTGAGCAAGCACGTCAGTTCCTGCCCAATAGCAGCCGGATTCCTGAATCGCTGGCCTATGCCGCGCGGAGGCGAGGCCAGTGGGACCGGAGCGAGTCGCACTTCAACGAAGCCGAGCGGCTCGACCCGCGCAACGTTACCCTACTCACCCAGCACGCGCGTTCCTATATCCACCTTCGTCGTTTCCCCGAAGCGCTGCGAAAGCTTGATCAGGTTCTCAATATCACACCGGACGACCTCGATACCCTCGTGGCAAAGGCCGCTATTGCACAAGCCGAAGGTGACCTGCCGCGGGCCTCGGCGCTCCTCGCTCCGCTCCACCCGGCCGCCGACCTCACCCAGGCCTTGGAAACACAAGTTTACCAAGCGATCCTGGAGCGCCGCCCTGCACAAATCATCCCTCAGCTGAAGGAAATATTGGCCAAGCCTGATCCAGCATTGGGTTATTTCAATGGCGAACTGCGTTTTTGGTTAGGCTGGGCGCAAGAAGTGGCCGGCGACCATGCCGCCGCCCAGGAAAGTTGGCGAGAGGCGCGCAGCGAACTGGAACCTTTGCTCAAAGGACAGTCGGCAAATTATCTCCTCGTTGGAGATCTCGCGCTGACCACCATGGGCCTCGGTGACAAAGCGGTTGCACTGACTCTGGCCGAACGCGCCATCGCCGTGATCCCTATCGAGAAAGACGCGGTAGATGGTCCCGCTCCGGTCGAGATTCTTGCCCGGGTGGCGGCGCAGATGGGAGAGCCCGACCGCGCCATCGCCGCCTTACAGAAGCTACTCTCGATACCGTACGAGGGCGCACTGGCTTTGGGCGTGCCACTCACTCCTGCGCTGCTCCGGCTCGATCCGATGTTCGATCCGCTCCGAAACGATCTGCGTTTCCAAAAACTCAGCGGGTCAGCGCCCAAATAAACCTGTCACGTTGTAGGGCAAGCGCTCCGCTTGCCAATTTTAGGAAGAACGGCAGGCGATGCGCCCGCCCTACAATTTTTTGGTGTGCGATGGTGTTCGCAACAGCCTTGCGAGTCGTGATCGTCGATCTTATATTTAGAGGCGCGCTCAGCGCGACAGATTTAGGAGGTTATCATGCCAACAACAGTTACTGCTCCGAAAAGGAAAGGTGCCCGCGCCGCGCAGGAAGATTTTTTGCCGCTGGAAGGTACAGATCACATCGAGTTTTATGTGGGCAACGCCAAGCAGGCGGCGCATTTTTATCAAAGCGCGCTCGGTTTTCAGCCATTGGCTTATAGCGGCCCCGAAACCGGCGTGCGAGAGCGCGCGAGCTACGTGGTTCGGCAGAACAAGATCACATTTGTCTTGACCACACCGCTTCGCGCAAAACATGCAATTTCTGATCACATTCTTAAGCATGGCGACGGCGTGAAAGCGATCGCATTGAAAGTGAAAGATGCGACTTCTGCCTGGAAGGAGACCACAAAGCGCGGGGGCAAAAGTTACATGGAACCGAAAACGCTAACAGACGAGCATGGCAAAATCGTTCTGAGCGGGATCCATACTTATGGCGAAGTCGTGCACGTGTTTGTCGAGCGCGATGATTACACCGGGCCGTTTATGCCGACGTTTGTAAAATGGGAGCCGTCGTTCCGCGCGTCGGAGATTGGGCTGCAGTATGTGGATCATTGCGTCGGCAACGTAGGATGGAATCAGATGAACCCGTGGGTGAAATTTTATGAGGAAGTGATGGGCTTCCGCAACATTCTTACCTTCGACGATAAGGACATTTCGACCGAATACTCCGCGTTGATGAGCAAGGTGATGAGTAGCGGAAACGGGTTCGTGAAATTTCCAATCAACGAGCCCGCTGAAGGCAAAAAGAAATCGCAGGTGGAAGAATATCTCGATTTTTACGACGGCGAAGGCGTGCAGCACATCGCGATGGCGACGAACAACATCATCGAAACTGTTTCCGATCTTCAGAATCGTGGGCTCGAGTTCCTGAAAGTACCTTCGACTTACTACGACACGTTGCTCGACCGCGTGGGTCACATCGACGAGGAACTGAATGCGTTGAAAGAGCTCGGTATCTTGGTCGATCGCGATGATGAAGGTTATTTGCTCCAGATTTTCTCGAAGCCGATACAGGATCGCCCGACGCTCTTCTTTGAAATTATTCAACGCAAAGGCGCAAAGAGCTTCGGCAAAGGCAATTTCAAAGCGTTGTTCGAAGCCATCGAGCGCGAGCAAGCTGCGAGAGGAAATTTGTAATTTGTCATGTTGAGCGAAGCGAAACATCTCAGATTGTCTGTTTAGGCAGAGAGCATCTAAGAGAAGCGAATGATCAGAGATTCTTCGCTGCGCTCAGAATGACAACGTAAACAGAGGAGAATCGACAATGCCGTACTATCAAAAACTTGGCGAAATACCACGAAAACACCACATCTGGTTCCACCGCAACGGCGCGGGACCGGGTTACAAGAACGAAGGCATCTACTACGAGCACGTAGTTACGACCGAAGGTTTCAACGAGGCGTTTTCAATCATGTATCATCTGCGGCCGCCAACGCGGGTGCGTAACGTGAAGCTCCTGAAATGCGAGGAGCTAAAGAAAGTCGCTGATAGTCCGCTCCGGCATCATCATTTGAAAACGGCCAACATTCCTCGCAGAGGAGATCTCTATACCGGCCGCGTTCCGATTTTGTTTAACCAGGACGTGGTCGCGTATCGTGCGCGTCCTGAAAAGGCTTACGACAAATTCCAATATTATCGCAACGGCGGCGCCGACGAGATCATCTTCGTATTCAAAGGTGGGGGCACACTCGAGTCCGTTTTCGGTAAACAGCGATATCGAGCTGAAGATTACATCGTGATTCCGCGGGGCATTACCTACCGGCTCGTTCCAGATAAAGTCGAGGAAGAAGATTACTTGATTCTCGAATCCGTGGGGCCGGTACGAATTCCGCAGCGGTATGTGAACAAAGAGGGCCAGATCAAAATGGGCTCGCCATATTCGGAGCGCGATCTTCATGGCCCAACCGAAGCGCTGGCCATCGACAAGGACGAAGATACCGAAATTTTAGTGAAGGACGGCCCACGCTGGACTCAGGTGACGATGGCGCATCATCCATTCGATGTCGTTGGATGGGACGGCTTCGTTTATCCATTCACGTTTAATGCACAGGACTTCGAGCCGATCACCGGCACTGTCCACCAACCGCCGCCGATCCATCAGACATTCGAGATTCGCGGTTACGTCGTATGCACGTTCGCGCCGCGTATGCTCGATACGCATCCAGAAGCGGTCAGGATCCCGTGGGTGCACGATAACGTTGAGGCGGACGAAGTTTTGTTTTACGTGCGCGGCAATTTCGGGTCCCGTCGCGGGATTGAACCAGCTTCGATTACGCTGCATCCGCGCGGGATTCCGCACGGACCGCATCCCGGCACGATCATGGCGAGCAAGAACGCTACGCGAACAGAAGAGCTGGCGGTGATGTTCGACACGCAACATACACTCGAGCTCACTGAGCAAGCTGTTGCGCTTGACGACCAAAAATATCCGCAGAGCTGGCTGGATTAAACGCAAGGAGCGACGGCTTGGGCAGCCGTCGAGTTTAGATGTAACGGCTGGGAAGCCGTCCCGCCTTGCGAAACGGCGGACTAGAGACCGCCGCTCCTTGAGAGAGCGCGTACTCACGCTAAGTTAATCCAATGCGAGACGGAAATTCCGAAACCGAAACTGAGCTGCAAGCAGCTGAACGTCGAATCAGCAAGATTCAACGCTGCGGGGCCGCTCGGGTCGCGAGCATGGAGCAATCGTTTCTCGACTTGCTCGGAGCTATTGGCGAAGATCCGCAGCGCGAAGGATTGGTTAGAACGCCGAATCGCGCTGCGCGTGCATTCGAATTTTTGACCGCCGGTTACAGGCAGAGCTTGGATGACATAATCAACAACGCGCTCTTCGAGTCCGAAGCCAGCGAGATCATTCTCGTCAAAGACATCGAGCTCTATTCGTTATGCGAGCACCATTTGATTCCGTTTATCGGTAAGGCGCATGTCGCTTACATACCCAACGGCAGCGTCGTTGGTCTGTCGAAGACTGCGCGGATTGTGGACATGTTCGCGCGGCGGCTTCAGATCCAGGAGAACCTGACGATGCAAATCGCCGATGCGCTAATGAAGGCACTGCATCCCCGCGGGGTCGGGGTGGTCATTGAGGCTAAACATCTCTGCATGATGATGCGCGGAGTTGAAAAGCAAAACTCGGTGATGAAAACGTCATGTTTGCTTGGCGTTTTCAAAGAGGACGCGCGAACGCGTTCCGAGTTTCTCTCGTTGCTCAACGATTAGCTGTGGGGCGTCTGTGTCAGACGCCAGTCATTAGACGCCGTCTCGCAGAGACAGCCTGCAAGCTCTTCCAGTCCGCCGAGTGGTTTTAGCTGCGAGCGTACTGCTGGCTCAAGCGAGCCAGCGCAAGAGCGGCAAGGAACAGCCCGAAATCGCGCAGCGCGATATCGAAGTATCCGGGGATCAGTAACAGATTTATTATGATCACCACAAGCCAGACAGCGACGATATAAGCGAAAATCTTCGGCTTAAACCAAACTCCAATTCCAGCTACAACTTCGATTACGCCGACAATAAGCATCAGCGTGTGCGCGGGTATGGGTGAAGCGTTCGCTACTACTCCAGGAAGGTACTGGTCCCAATTGACCAGCAGGTGAAAGAATTTGTCCAAGCCGGCGAGAATGGGGGCGACTGTGAATCCGACATGAAGGATCCAATATGCCTGATACGCCGGCGAGCTCGTGCTGGCGGCGTGTGATTGGTCAATGGTTGTATTCATAAGAAGAAGTGTGTTTATTTCATCCTAATAAGTCAATATATTATTTGACTATTTACTTCAAACGGTTTCTTGGTACGAATACGAAACTGGTGTGATCACTGGATGTCTGTGCCCGCTAGTAACGAATTGAAATTGCCACGCTGAAGTTATTTCACTTCAAAGCAGCACGAAGGCGTTGGCCCGCGGACGCAGTGCTCTTTCACAGGTGAGCCAATTATCTCGGTGAGCAACGATTCAGCGAGCAGACATGCTTCGGAATGATTAGCTGTTGCGGCGGCGATTGGACAGCCGTTGCCGTAGATGAAGTGCTTCCCGTCTTCTTCACGAAAAGTCGCTGCGCCGCCCAACTCCTTGAGAATGCCGAGCGCAGCATCAATTCTTTGCTGGCGCGTTTTGCCGCGCAACTCGCGCAAATGTTCTTTCGCCACGCTTCGCCCAGCAGCGCGCATTCCGGCGCGCAAATTTCTTGGATTAACCTCCCGAGAAAATATCGACATGAGAAGCGAAACCAATCGTCCGTATGCTTTTGGGAACAGTTGCTCGGCATCCGCGCCCAGAGCATAGGTAATGTGCGGTTTGCGAACGCCAGCTTTTATGCCTGACTGTGCCACGAGTCTGTCGCGTTCGAGGCTGGCAAGATGCGCTCGGACGGCGTTATCAGTCAGGCGCAACTCTGCCGCGAGTTCGTTTACCGTCCTTTCTCGTGTTCGCAGAAGCTCGAGGATTTTCCCTCGCGTACTTTTGAACAACCGCTCCCGCCAGCCTATATGTTTCATTAAATCAAAGATCATGGACGCCAGGAGAAAGTCAAAAAACTGTTTGACTAATTCGCGCTTAGCGGTGTCCCTTGCAGTCTGCATCGGGCCAGACGGGTTGACCTCATGCTCCTGACCGTCAGCAAACGCCTGGAATTTTCCGCATCGCGACGCTTGAACGTCGCCGGTTGGACTGACAAGGAGAACGCTACAGCGTTTGGACCGGAAACAAATGCAGGCTATGGCAGCGGCCGCAATTACATTGCCTATTTCGCCTTCACCGGTCCGGTCGATCCAGCAACTGGGATGCTGATCAACATCAGCGAAATTAAGGAGCGCGCCGGAAAAGTCCTTCGCGATGGTTTCGATCACAAATTCTTAAACCAGGACAATCCGTCGTTTCGCGAGGCTCCGCCGACTGCAGAGAACGTTGCCCGTCAGCTTTATCGCGATGTCGCGCCGCTGTTTTCGGACGTGGGAGCAAAACTGTGTGTTTGTCATTTGAGCGAGTCACCCGAGCGCAGCGCGACGTACTATTCCAACGGCGCCTGCGCAGCGAATTATTGGTTCGAATTCTCGGCGGCGCGCAGAACGATGTCGCCGCGTTTGAGCCAGGAAGAAAACGCACGGCTGTTTGGACCGGCTACTGCACCGCATGGACACAATTATCGGTGTCGGCTCACGTTTCGAGCAAAACAACTTGATCCGAAACGGCCTTTGGTTCGCTGCGACGAAATTGATACCTGTGTCCGCGCGTTGCGCGCCGAACTCGATCACCAGTATCTTAACGAAGTAATCGGACTAAAAGAACGTCCGCTAACCACTGAGAGCTTGGCCGCATACGTCTACGAACGCGTCAATTCGATGATGCCAATACATCGGATTCGTTTGCACGAGCGCGCCGATTTTTTTGCCGAAGCATGGGAAGACAACACGATTTTTTTGGGGCTGCAGGTACCGTTTTACGCAGCCCACCGATTGCATACGGCGACGCTTTCCGATGCCGAGAACACGAAGCTTTATGGTAAATGCAATAATCCGACCGGCCACGGCCATCGCTATCTAACAGAGACAACGATCGGAGGCGAATATGATGAGCGCAGTGGAACGCTTTACGATTTCGTTGCGTTGAACGACGCGATTCATGAATCACTGAAACCCTGGCAGGATCGCCATCTGGATCTGGAAACGGAGGATTTTCGCAACGCGCCTTCGACAGGCGAAAACATCGTGCGCGCGCTTTGGCCAAAGATTGATAATCGTGTGAATCACCAGCTCGTGCGATTGCGCCTGTGGGAAACGACGAACAACCGGTTTACGTTGCGCAGGACTTAGCCATAGCGGCGGCCTACGAGCGCCAAATGACTCGTCGGCGGGCACACCGCCGCTACAGTTATCACGAATGAAACGATATCTCATCACAGGCGCCAGCCGCGGGATCGGCCGCGCCATTGCAGAAAAGCTGACTGGCAAAGATGTGGAACTGCTTTTGCACGGACGCGACACAGTGGCGCTCGCGCAAACGCGCAAGGTTGTCGAGCCGCAATGTGCGAAGGTGACGCCACTGATCCACGATCTCGCGATGGCGCGTGGCGTTTCCGATCTCATCGCCGAAGCCGGCCGGGACCCGATCGACTTGCTCGTGAACAACGCAGGCATTGCGGTAGTGAAACCATTCACCGAGATCACGTCGATCGAATGGGAGCAAACTGTCGGTGTGAATGTTACTGCGCCGTTCCTGTTAACGCAGCGCTTTGCGCCTCGGATGCCGCCGGGTTCGAGCGTCGTCAACATTCTTTCCGTCGCGGCAAAAACCGCGTTTCCAAACTGGAGCGCCTACTGCATGAGCAAGTTTGCGCTCGAAGGCTTCACGCGTTGCGTGCGCGAAGAGTTGCGTGACCGCAAAGTGCGCGTGATCAACGTTTATCCCGCCGCAACTGATACCGACATCTGGAGTCAGGTCGAGGGCAAATGGCAACGAGAACGCATGATGAGCGCGACGCAGGTGGCTGACGCGGTGGCATTCGCTTTAGCGCGCCCAACGGACACGCTCGTCGAAGACATCACGCTCTCCAGCCTGGTTGGAAATCTGTGATGATCGCACAACTTGGGATCAGCACACGTTGTAGCCACGGCTCTGTGAGCCGTTTCCGACGAACACCACAAGAGACAGCCCGTAAATTGGTGGCTATAGCGATTAACGAGATGTTCGCAATATGATCAATGCCTTGCAGAGCGAGCTTACAATCAACGTCGTTGCATCGATCATCGTATCGTTGCTCTTTCTGGCGCTCGGTTTTCTGTGGGGCAAATACAAGGAGCGGCGGCGCAAGTTTGGGCGAAATCTCGAAGAGTACGACTTTTATCCGTTCATCGTTACTCGAGAGAATTTTGGCGAGTTCAGCCTCAAGGATTTCCGGTTGGGGATGCATTACTTCCTCAAGAACGAAGATCATACAGCCGCGCGACAGCTCATCTTCATCGGGGAGCAAAACAATGTGCGCGCGCAACTTGAGCCCGCGGAGCAGAAAGTTTACGCGCAGCTATTTGAAAAATACGACGGCAAAAGAGTCACCGATGACACGCACGAATTCCTGGAGAATTACGAGCGAATTGTGCGGCTGATCGGAAAATCGTTTCCAAATACCGGAATCGAGATCCTGCTTCATAATCTGGCTGATCCAGCGCACTCGCTGATCACGTTGGAAAACAATGTGACCGGCCGGCACTTACGCGACGGTACAACAAATCTGTTGATAGATCTGAAACGTCGCCAGCTCCTGAACGAGGAAAAGCTGAATTACGAGCTGAACATCGGTGCACGAAAATTCAAATGCACCACGATCCCGATCAAACGAAAAGAATTCGGAATCGTTGGCGCGATCTGCATTAATATCGATGCTAATTACATCACCGAGGAAGTGCTGAAAGATCGACAACGCATCGAAACTTGGTTCCAAAACTTCCTTCGCACCGACATGCAGCTCGATGAAAATATTTTGAGCAAGGACGACTACGCAAAGGCGCAAAAGGGCCAACGGCACTTTAAAGACGAAGGCTTTTGAGAGGTTCCTCGATTTCCCTTGGAGTGATTAAACGAACCTCACTGTAGCCGCCGCCCTGCGGGCGGCGTGTCGACGAGCTCCTCCCGTGCTTCGCATGACGAAGCGGCTACAGTCACTTCGGCGAGGCTTGTAACGTCGCCTGGTATTCCGGTTTCTTGTGGTACTCTACCAACCGGAATCCCCAGCTGATCAGGGTCGAGAGATCTTTCGTCTTCGCTTTCCTCTCGTTCAGGAACGTTTCAATCCGGGTTTTCAGCTCGCGCTGTTGATCCGTCGCGTCGAGGATCTCGAAAATTTCCATCGACAACAGCCAGTCTTCTGGGTGCTCGGCCTGCTGTGTTTCCCAAATCTCCCCAAGCCGTTCGTAGCCGGCCTGGCTCTCGCGAATTTTGCGGACCTGCGCATAGAGATTTTCAAGGCGCTTTCGTTTTGCGTCGGATGGTACTTTGATTGTGCGCTCCTTCGGAATGAGCGCCACTTGATTATAGGCGTCTTTATCTGCGGCTCCGTTAAACACAGAACTGATGCACTCGCCAACGGCCATGTCGTACATGCCCCAATCGGGATTGAACAAAACGCGGTCGCCGTATTTCGCGGTGCACTTTGAGAACGTGATCAGCTGTAATTTTCCATCGCGACACAAAATGTTTTCGACTTTTCCTGTTACTACGACCCCGCTGACGAATTCAATTTTCGCCTTCCTGCCTTCCACAATCCCGAGGGCGTGCAATTGATCATTAGTAAGTGACTCCGGTGCCGCCGGTGTTTGGTTCCATTTGCCGATCGGGGAACCGAATCCATCCTTGTGGTAATCAACGCCGTGACCTTCCAGTTCCTTGTCGCGGAACGCCAGCGCGCTCTTGTCCGTGGTGCGGAGATAGATCGGCGAATTGCTTTCGTCTGTGATGACTTCGGTGAAAACGCCGCTGACTTGCAGACCGGACGAATACTGACAGGTGGCGACATTCTCGCATTCGATGGCTTTATTGATGCCTTCGAGTCCACCGACTTTGAACGCCATCGTGCTTGCAAATTCCTCGAGCACACGTCTCAAGTGCTGAAAATCGTTGCACACAAAGAGTTGCGGCTGGCGAGTTGTGATGTCGAACGCCGTATTCATCGCGTCGATGGAGTAGGGGATCTTCTTTACCTCGGGCTCGAGGCACGAGACCGATTCGCCAATCGATGAAAGCAAGCCCGCGCCGTAAATCTTCGGGTTTTCGAGTGTGCCGATCAGTCCATACTCGACTGTCCACCAATGCAGGCGCGACAGGAGCGCCATTTCGGAAGGCTCGCCCAACGTTTTTTGCCGATGTTCAACCAGTTTGGTTGCCTCATCGACTTCTTTCGGATCGGCGTTCGGTCGTTCCTTCAAAATCGATAAGTGCCGGATCGCTTGATACAGCTCGAAATCTTTTCTCGACGACATCGCTTTTGCGCCGACTTCTCCAAATCGCTGCAAATATTCTGAGTATTCGCGATCGACAATGATCGGCGCGTGCCCGGCGGCCTCGTGAACAATGTCCGGCGCCGGTGTGTATTCGATGTGATGGATTTGGCGCATGTCGCACGCAATCACCAGCACCTTGTAGGCTTGAAATTCCATGAACGCTGCCGGCGGAATAAATCCGTCCACGGCCACCGCGCCCCAGCCGATCTTCGCCAGAATATCGTTCATCTCCTGAATGCGCGGGATGCGATCAAACGAAATGCCGGTATTGAGAAGCCCCTGGAAATAGACTTTGTGAGCGTACTCCTTCAGGAAAAAAATGTTCTGGCGCATGATAAATCGCCAGACTGCGTGATCGACCGAAGTGTAATCGTCGTAACGCTGGTCGACCGCGAATTGGAGTAAATGTTTGGGGCAACTTGCGACGGCCGCGTTGTCATAGCTGATACCGCTTTCAGATTTCATTCAGGGCCTCCTTGATTCGGCGTAACTTATGATTCGTTTGTGGCGCGGGCAAGGATGTTTGCGTGCGGTTACACGCTTAGGTGGATCGGCTTCTCCGAAGACGATGCTGGAGCCGGCGCGCCCTCGCGCCGCGAACTAACGGCCCGAGGACGGGCCGTCTCAATTGCCAACGCGTAAGGCCGAGCGTGTTTTCGATCGTCCGATAGTCCATTTCTTCGAAATAACGCAGGGTGAGTGCTGCGCGATGGTATCAGGCGTATTGGCGTCGCTTATCTTAATTGTTTCGTGGGTAAAGGAAAGCGATCGCTGCTTGCGAAATACGTTGTGCGTTCACTGGCATCCATTTTCTCTCGATCTACAGCCTAGACGTTTGAGATCGCGATTCCGCGCGAAAAATTTTCATGTCATTCCGAGCGAAGTCGAGGAATCCCGGCATTACCCCCAAGGCTGCGCAACGGGATCCTTCGACTCCGCTTCGCTCCGCTCAGGATGACGTGTGATGTTTAAAAAATGATGACGGTATTCCCCACGCTCACGAGGTCTTTCACCCGCGCGGCGTCCCAGTTGGCGAGACGAATGCAACCGTGGCTCGCAGCGCGGCCAATTGTCTCCGGATTATTCGTGCCGTGAATACCGATCCCGGGCTTGTTCAAGCCCATCCAGAGAATGCCGACGAGGTTATTTGGTCCGGGCGGAAGATTGTAATAGTTCTCAGTGCGCACGCCGTAGTTCAGCATGCCTTCATCGTAGCGGAACCAGGGCCAGACGGTCGCACCGAGAATTTTCCAGGTACCGACAGGCGCCGGCAGAGTTTTAGATCCGGGCGTGATCGGGAACACGCAGACCAGCTGATCATGGTCGAACACCTCGATTAGATGCTCTTGTGTATCGACGAAAATTTTGCGAGAGGCGAATGCGGGATTTTCGGAAATCTTTCCTTCGGTAAATTTCTCGACTTCGAACGGCAATACGTTCGGCACCTTGAGAGTTTCGCCCGGCTGAAGATGCTCCCAGTTCTTGCCGGGATTCAGCTTCTGAATGTAGGCCTCGGCGGAATGAAAGCGCTCGGCGACGAATTCCAAAAGCGACGTGTAAGGCAACCATTTCAACTTCGCCTGCTCTGCGCGGCTCCCCGGAACGTCGCCGACCTGCTTCAAGTCTTCTTCTCTGATCGTGTAAGTTGTGTAAGTCACAGGCACCTGATCGAGCATCCACTGATCAACCGCGCCGGTCTTTGGCATCGCCTGCGCGTGCTTGTACGAGATGAGCGCCTTCCGGAAGAACTCGCCCATCTTTCCGTCGATCTTCCCAGGCCCAAAATCGCTGTTGTCCAAAAAAATCTGCAACCGCGTGGCCGTCTCTTCGTCATAGTTCGGCAACGCGACAGGATAAACTCTCGGTGGCGGTGTGGATTCGGGCGTCGGTGTCGGTGTCTCCTGTGCAGATGCAAACACGCGCACTAAACCGAATGCGAGAATGACCCAAACGATTTTCATCGCCGGAAGTTATGCGCTGCGAATGCACGTCGCGCAAATACGATCTAATGA
>WNFU01007935.1_pt1 | contig 12399 bp, 11 predicted proteins | sample 5400121 | NCBI WGS metagenome assembly WNFU01 (sample SAMN13153360, study PRJNA577476) | soil metagenome | isolation source: 100 cm soil or saprolite under grassland replicate 1 | place: USA:California | collected 2016-06-15 | reverse complement strand
CGGCCACCGCCCGGAGGGCATCCACGACCGTGTTGCCCGTCAAGTAGACCTGGTCGGCCGGCACACCCTCCGAGAGCAGGGTGTCACGGGCGGCGGCCGTGGGGGCGAAATGAAGCGTCCCGACGGTGCTGATCACTCGCCGATTCATCTCCTCGGGGTATGGGTTGTTCAAATCCCAGGTCCTGAGCCCGGCCTCGACGTGGCCAACCGGCACGCGGGCGAAGAACGCGGCCATGGCGGCCGCCATCGCCGAGCAGGTGTCGCCCTGGACCAGTACTAAGTCAGGCAGCACTTCCGCGAGCAAACTGGCCACCGTCGTCAAGGAGGCGGCGGTGATATCCGCGAGCGCCTGGTCCTCCTGCATCAGAGCCAGGTCTCGGTCGGGCTGAATGGCGAACAGATCGAGGACCTGGTCGAGCATCTCGCGGTGCTGCCCGGTCACGCACACGAGTGCGTCTAGGGCTGGATGGTCGCGCAGCGCCCAGATGACTGGCGCCATCTTGACCGCCTCCGGCCGCGTGCCGAAGACGACAAGAACGGTTGACATGGGGCTGATTATAGGGCCACCTTGACACCCTCGCTCGGGGACTTATAGGCTCTAAGCAGGAAGCGTCTCATGTCCATCCAGGTAGCGTCTCTCTCCACCGCCCGGCTGCCCTACTGTCCGGATACGTTCGCCTACCGACGCCGCCCGACCCACGTGGTGATGGTCGGGGACGTTGGCGTGGGCGGCGCGAACCCGATCCGCATCCAGTCGATGACCACCACGCGCACCCAGGACGTGGGGGCCACCGTGGCCCAGGCCGAGCGACTGGTGAGGGCCGGATGCGAGATCGTCCGGGTCACGGCGCCGACCGTCCAGGATGCCCGGGCGCTGGGCGAGATCCGCGAGCAGCTCCACCGTCTCGGCGCATGCGTGCCACTCGTGGCCGACATCCACTTCAGCCCGGCTGCCGCCCTGGAGGCCGCCGACTATGTCGAAAAGGTCCGCATCAACCCGGGCAACTACGCCGACTCGCGGCTCTTCGCCGTCCGCGAATACTCCGACGCCGAGTACGAGCGCGAGCTGGAGCGGATCGAGGAGCGGTTCACGCCACTCGTCCTGAAGTGCAAGGCGCGCGGCATCGCGATGCGCGTCGGCACTAACCACGGCTCGTTGTCCGACCGGATCATGAACCGCTTCGGCGACGCCCCGCTCGGCATGGCGGAGTCAGCGCTCGAGTTCTTGCGGATCTGCGAGCGCAACGGCTACCGGGACGTCATCCTCTCGATGAAGGCGTCCAACTCGAAGGTGATGATCCAGGCCTACCGCCTGCTGGTGGCGAGGATGGACGCGCTCGGTATGACCTACCCACTTCACCTGGGCGTCACCGAGGCCGGCAACGACGACGACGGACGCATCAAGAGCGCGGTTGGTATAGGCGCGCTGCTGGATGACGGACTGGGCGACACGATCCGCGTCTCGCTGACCGAGGAGCCGGAGGCCGAGATACCAGTCGCGCGCCGACTGGCCGCGCCCTATCAGGACCGCCCCGCGGGATCCTATTTCGCTTGCCAGGACGGAACCGCGGCCGAGCCGCGCGACCCGTACAGCTACGCCCGCCGCTCGAGCCTGGAGCGGCAGGCCGGGCCGATCGCGATCGGCGGTCGGGCGGCGGTGGGGGTGATCCGACAGCCGGACCAGCACCCAGACGCTCTCGAGCTGGCGCTGGGGGCCCGGGGCGCGTCGCCGCCACCGGACATCGTCGCCCTGGCGGTGAATGGGGCCGAGGACCTCGCTGTGCTGGGCCGCCTGGCGGCCGAGCTGAGTGAACGAGCCCCTCAGGTCGCGCTGGCGGCGCGTCTCGGCCCCGAGACCGTCGAGCCGCGGCGCTGCGCCCAGGACGCATATATCCTGCACTGGATGGCGTCGGAGGATCCGCCGGCGGCGCTGCTGGAGGCGGCACGGTCGTACGGCCGCGTGCTGCTCCTGGAGACGCGAGCCGAGGGGGACCACGCCGAGCCAGCCGTGGGGCGACTGGTGGCATGGGCCCGCCTGGCCGTCGCGGCCGGCCTTTCCGAGCCGATGCTGGCCGTTGACACGACGGACGCCTCGACCACGATCCGGGCCTACCGTCTGCTCGCGGCTCGCCTGGCGGAGGCCCGGATCCGCTCCCCGCTGCACCTGGTCGCGCCGCGCGAGCAGAACCCATACGAGCGACTCCTGCGGACCTCGGTTGCGCTGGGCAGCCTGTTGTGCGACGGGATCGGCGACAGCGTCGAGGTGCGAGGCGGCGAGGACGCCTCGAGTGTGCGGCTGGCCTTCAACGTGCTGCAGGCGTCGGGCGCCCGGATCTCCAAGGCGGAGCTCGTCGCCTGCCCGGCGTGTGGTCGGACGCTCTTCGATCTGCAGCCGACGACCGACCGGATCAAGCAGCGCACGGGACATTTGAAGGGCGTGAAGATCGCGATTATGGGCTGCGTGGTGAACGGGCCTGGCGAGATGGCGGACGCCGACTTTGGCTACGTGGGCGGCGCGCCTGGCAAGGTCAACCTCTACTTCGGCAAGGAGTGCGTCGAACGCAACGTTCCCCAAGAAGAGGCCGACGAGCGCCTGATCGCCCTGATCCGCTCACACGGCCGGTGGGCGGAACCCCAGGCGTTATCCTGAGCGAAGCGAAGGATCCGTGCTCGTCGTCCAGAAGGCGGATCCTTCGCTTCGCTCAGGATGACAGCAGGGGCTCAGGATGACAGCAGGGGCTCAGGATGACAACCTGACCCCTGGCCCCTGGCCCGCGTTACCGCGTCTGCGAGAGGACGTACTCGGCGAGGTCGGCCATCGGGCCGGATGAGACGAGGACCGCGGCGTGGTTGTCGGCCAGCTCGTCCGGGACCGGGGCGGCCACGTTGTATTCCTTGTAGACGGTGCCGTTCTTGATGAACATCGTCTGCCGCTCGTCGCCGAGCAGCGGCAGCAGCACGGCCTGGGCCCCAGCCCGCTCCTGCATCTTGGGACAGATGTCGGGGGAAACGTAGCGGTAGAAACAGTCGACCGTGTTGCCGAACGAGCCGATCTTGTAGCCCTCCTGCATCGCCAGAGCCGCCCGCTGCTGGCTGACCACGTATCGCTCGGGGTTGTCGCCGACCTCCTTCATCCAGAGCAGCATGCTCTGATCAGCGCAGCCTTGCCGGGCAGCCACAGTCCCCTCGATCCCAACTCGACGGTCGGTCAGTCCCGACATCGCGCCGCTGATGCTTGCGATCCCGCTCAGGTTCTGCCAGATCGCGGGGTCATCCTGCTGGAAGGCCGCGGCCCACAACGACATCGTGGCCACAAAGCCCCCAACATCGTAGCCGACCAGGAAGACCTCGTTGTCGGGGCGGACCTGGGTCAAGTCGAGCATCATCTGCCTCAGCATCAAAAACGAGGCCTTCGAATAACTCTCGCACGCCCCGCCCGGATACGGGTTCCAACTGCCGTCCGGCGAGAACGTGCCACCGGCGTATTGGAACTCGAGGACATTGGAGTCGGGGAAATCGCGCAGGGCGAGCTGCTCCTTAAGCGCTCCCCAGTGGGTCTCGCCGATATTGCGGCCGAACCCGCCGATCAGCACCAACGTCTTGTTGGGCAAGTGTGAAGCGTTGGCGGATGCCGGGGCCAACCACAGCCCGGACGCCAGAAAAGCTGTTGCCGCCAGCACCATCACCCGTCGCATCGCAATCCTCCATTGTCGGCACGCCGACGCGGCTATTCATCGTCTCGTCAACCGCTCTGACGAAGGCTGGGTTTCGCCCGCCTACGGGAACGAGCGGCAGCCTGCGCGGTTGTCACGGATCTGGTACCACCCCCATCACCGGCTGTCAATCACCCTCATCCATTCTAAAGGACGGTCGTCGCGTGCCGGGTATTCTGGTCGGCAGGAGTTTGCAAACAGGCGGGGCGGCTGCAATCCGATATACTACGAGCCACGGGGCTGGGTATCCTGTGGGCACGAGGGACGCGAGTGAGCCAGCAGGCGGTAGCAGAGATCCTCGAGCGCGCCCTGCGTGACCGGGCATTCGCCGCGCGGCTGCGCTCGGAGACGGAAGCGGTCCTGGCCGAGTTCGACCTAACCGAGGCGGAGAGGGCCGCGATCGCGGAGAGTTATCGCCAGACTCCGGGCTCGGGCCCGCTGCAAGACCGTCCCCGCACGCCGTCGCGCTTATTCTAGGTGGGGACTGGCTTCACGCCTGGCGACGGGGACCGGAGGGGCCTTGGACTGCTGGACGTGTGAAAAGACGGCGCTCGGCGGGTGCCGCTTCTGTGGGCGTGGCGTGTGCCGCGAGCACAGCCAGAATCGACCGTTCATCCTGAGCCTCTACCATTCGCTCACGAAGCAAGTGGTCAAGGCAGTGGTCGTGGAGGACGCCCTACACTGCGGGATCTGCACCCCGCGCGGGGAGCCGATCGAGCTACCTGAGCTTGACTGACTCACTGGTGGGTCGGTACAGTCATACTCGGACGCGCTCCTGGTGGCGAGTGGTGAAGCGGTATCACAGGGGACTTTGGATCCCTTATCCCAGGTTCGAATCCTGGCTCGCCAGCCCGCCCGGGCGGCTCCGCGCGCCAAGGGTGGCGAGCGCGTCCATAGGGCATGACGCAAAGCGATAGCTCAGAGCCTCCCAGTACCGGGAGCCGCATCGGCGTGGCCATCCTGGCGGCGGGTCAGGGCATGCGGATGCGGTCCAGGCTCCCAAAGGTGCTACACCCGGTGGCCGGCCTGCCGATGGTCCGCCACGTCGTGGAGATCGCCCGCTCGCTCGAACCCGCGACGATCGCCCTCGTCGTCGGCCACGCCGCCGACCAGGTGGTCGCCGCGGCCGGTGATGGACTGACTATCGTTCGCCAGGCCGAGCAGCTCGGCACCGGCCACGCGGTCCTCCAGGCACGCGACGCCCTTCGCGGCGCGTGCGACCAGGTGCTGACACTCTACGCGGACGGTGTCTTGGTCAGACCCGACACGCTACGGCGCATGGTCGAGGCCGCCAGGCGGGCCGCAGTGGTCCTGCTGACGGCTGCGGTTGAGGATCCGAGCGGCTACGGCAGGGTCGTGCGCGACCCGAACGGGCAGGTGATCGAGTTCGTGGAACATCCTGAAAGCAACCCGCAGCACGAGGCAATCCGCGAGATGTGGGCCGGACCGGCGGCCTTCCAGGCCGAGTGGCTGTGGGAGCAGATCGGGCAGCTCCCACGCCGCCCCAACGGCGAGTTCTTCCTGCCCGACCTGGTGGGGATCGCCGTTCGACAAGGCCTTGGTGTCGAGACGGTTCAGCCAGCCGACGTGGACGAGGTCTGGGGCATCAACACCCAGGCCCAGTTAGCGGAGGTCAACCGCCTGCTGATGGACCGCCTGCGCGCCCAGTTGATGGGGGCCGGGGTCCGAATGCTCGATCCGAGCTCCGTCTTCGTGGACAGCACGGTTCAGGTGGAGCCCGACGTCGTGCTCCATCCCAACACCCATCTTCAGGGCAGCACCCGAATCGCGTCCGGGACCGAGGTTGGACCGATCAGCATCGTCCGCGACAGCACGATCGGGCGGGACTGTCGAGTGGTGGCCTCGGTCCTGGAGGAGGCCTGGGTGGGCAACGAGGTGACGATCGGGCCGTTCGCCCACCTTCGGCCTGGAGCGCGAATCGAGGACCGCGTCGAGCTTGGCAACTACGCCGAGGTCAAGGCGAGCCGAGTCGGCGCAGGCTCGAAGGTCCACCATTTCAGTTACATCGGCGACGCGGTTATCGGCCAGGATGCGAACATCGGGGCCGGCACGATCACTTGCAACTACGATGGTACGACCAAGCACTTGACAGTGGTTGGCGACGGCGCCTTCATCGGCAGTGACACGATGTTGGTGGCGCCGGTTACGGTGGGCGAGGGGGCCAGCACCGGGGCCGGCTCGGTTGTCACCCGCGACGTCAAGCCGGGCCAGCTTGTGGTAGGCGTGCCGGCCCGACCGGTGCCGGGGCGCGGCCAGTCCGAACCGCCGGCGCCCGACCGAGAGCCCTAGGCGGGGTCGGCATGTCGCCTCTAGAACCAGACGGCTGGGCCAAGCTCCTTGCGCTCGGGCTGGCGCTGCTGCTGGCGGGGATAGCCTCCGCGGCCCAAGCCTCACTCTTTTACATCAATCGTAATCGGCTTCGGTCCCTGGTGGAGAGCGGCGTCCCGCGGGCGGAGGCGATCCTCAAGGTGTTCGATGAGCCGACGTCGATGTTCTCCACGATCCTCGTGCTGGGCAGCCTTGGCGTGGCCGGCGTGGTCGGCAGCGCGGTCTTGCTGGCGCTGCAGCCGGGGGTCCTCTGGCCGTGGGGCGCGATCGGCCTGATCGTGGGCGCCCTGCTAGCTCTCCTGGTCGTGCAGATCGTGGCCAGGACCGTGGCTGTTGCCCGTCCGGAGGGCACGGCTCTGCTCTTGCTCAGCCCGCTCCAGGCGTTCGGGCTGGTGATGGCACCGGTCCTGCTGCCGCTCCAGTGGCTGGAGCGTCGCGGCCTCACGGCGCTGGGCCTGGACCGGGCGGCCGAGCCGAGCGCGGCGGCCGAAGAGGAGCTGCGGCTGCTGGTCGAGTCAGTCGAGGACAGCTCGGCCCTGGAGCAGGACGAGCGCGAGATGATCCATGGGATTTTCGAGATGAGCGAGCGCCCGGCCCGCGAGGTGATGGTGCCACGCATGGACATCGCGGCGGAGCCGCGCGAGGCGACGATCCGCCAGGTACTGGACCGGATCGTTGTCAGCGGCTACTCGCGAATCCCGATCTACCAGGACAGCATCGACAACGTGGTTGGCATCGTCTACGCGAAGGACGTGCTGCGCCATCTGCGCGAGGGTAAGCTGGACGATCCAGTCGAGCCGATCGCCCGGCCAGCCTATTTCGTGCCCGAGACGAAGAAGGTTGACGAGCTGCTCCAGGACCTCCAGCAGAAGCGGGTCCACCTGGCGATCGTCGTGGACGAGTACGGCGGGACGGCCGGCCTGGTCACGATCGAAGACCTGGTCGAGGAGATCGTCGGCGAGATCCGCGACGAGTACGACGTCAACGAGGAGCAGCTTTTCCAGCAGGTTAGCGAGCGTGAGGCCGTTGTTGACGCCCGGACGCCGATCCGGGACGTGAACGAGGCCCTCGACCTGACGCTGAACGTCGACGAGTTCGACACGCTCGGTGGGCTCGTCTACCACGAGCTGGGCAAGGTACCCGTGGAGGGCGATGCGATCCGTGTGAACGGCTGTCTGGTAACGGTGCTCAGCACCCAGGGACGCCGGATAAAGAAGCTCCGCGTAACCCTGTCGGAGGATCCCCGGTAGGGGCGGGTCCCCCCGCCCAGGGCGCGATAAATCGCGCCCCTACATCCCATCATGACCAAGCTTCAGCTTATCTACCTGATCGTTGGCCTGCTAGTGATCATCGCGATGGTGCTCTCCGTGCTGCCGCCGCCGAGGTGAGCAATCGCCAGGAGCGCCTGAAGCCGTACCGCGAGATGCGCCAGCGCTATCGTCCCGATCGGAGGGCGTTCGAGCGGCTGGTGTCTGAGGTGCTCGAGGCCCTGCCAGTGCCTTTCCTAGAGAAGCTCTCGAACATCGCGGTGGTCGTAGCGGACCATCCGACCAAGTCCGGTGCCCGCGCGGCCGGCCTCCAGCCCGCGGACGACCTGCTGGGCCTGTACCAGGGCACCCCGTACGGCGAGCGGGGGACCGGTTACCATCTGGTCCCGCCCGATAGGATCACCATCTATCGCCAGCCGATCCTGGCCGTCTGCTGCTCGGAGGAGGACGTGCGCGAAGAGATCCGGGCGACCGTGCTCCACGAGATCGGCCACTACTTCGGCCTGTCCGACGCCGAGCTTGACTAACGAAGTCTCCACGCCCATGCTCACAACTGAGGGGATGCAGACCCCTCTCCCTCGAGAGAACAAGTGCCCTTCGCGGGGTAGGGTGAGGGCTACATAGCGCCCATGCGTATCGACGTGCTGACCCTGTTTCCGGACATGTTCGGCGGCCCGCTCCGCCACAGCATCCTGGGCCGGGCGATCGAACGAAGAGTGCTCGAGGTGCGGCTGACCGACATCCGGGCCTTCGCGACCGATCGCCACCGCACGGTGGACGATTACTCGTATGGCGGCGGCCCCGGCATGGTGATGAAGCCGGAGCCGATCTTCGCGGCCGTCGAGTCGGTCAGCGGGCCTGACAGCTCGATCATTCTGCTAACGCCACAGGGGCGGCTGTTCGACCAGCGGATCGCCGCCGAGCTGGGGCAGCGCGAGCATCTGGTCCTGATCTGCGGACATTACGAGGGCGTGGACGAGCGGGTTCGCGAGCACCTGGCCACGGACGAGTTGTCGATCGGCGACTATGTGCTGACGGGCGGCGAGCTAGCCGCGATGGTGCTGATCGACGCGGTCGCGCGCCTGCTGCCGGGCGCGTTAGGGGCAGAGGCATCCACCAGCGAAGAGTCACACACCCAGAGCTTGCTCGAGTACCCCCAGTACACGCGTCCACCAGAGTTCCGCGGCTGGAAGGTGCCGGAGGTCCTGCTCTCCGGCAACCACGGCGAGATCGCGCGCTGGCGGCGCCGCCGGGCGCTACTGCGTACGGCGCAGCGCCGCCCCGACCTGCTCACGCCCGAGCACCGCGCGGAGCTCGAGCGGCTCCGAGCGGACGTGGAGGAGTAGGGCATCCGGGCCCCGCGGTGCGATTGCTCACCTACGCGGAGGGCCGGTAGAATCCAGCTTGGAGGGGTGTCAGAGTGGTCTATTGTGGCGGTCTTGAAAACCGCTGGGCGCAAGCCCCGGGGGTTCGAATCCCTCCCCCTCCGCCTAGATAGAAGAGCGCCTCCGGCTTCGGTGGCTCCGAGGCACTCTCGGCGTCTACTACACCAACCGGCGTCAGGCTGCTCGCTCGCGGGCCTGTCGGAGCACGCCGGTCAGGCGCTCAGCCGCCTGCCGTTTGGTCCCCTGGAATGACACGCCCGTAGATGCCATATGTCATCGTCGGGCTGTGGCGGCCGACCATCGTCGTCAAGCCGGTCGGCGCTGAACATGGACGAGAGGCATAGCCAGGCGGCGACGGTTAGCGCCCAGATCTCGTCGCGCGAATTCTTGACCGTGGCGCAGGGCATGCGCATGCTCTATAGTGGCGGGCCAAAATGAGCCGCCGTCCGTGGGAGATCGAATGGAATGGACGGGACTCATTGGAAGACCATTTCGGGAGGCATGGCAAGGAGGTCGGCGCCAAGAACGAGTCGGAGTACCTGCGAAGCGCGAGGGAGACCATCCAGCTTGGTGTCCGTCTCACGTACCAGATCGGCAGCCGCGAGCGACTCGGTTACTACCACAAGCGAACGGGCCGGTTCACAGCTGTCTCAGGCGACGGCCAGTCAATCCTGACCCACAGCCGCGAGAGCGAGAATTATGTCGGCACTCTCAAAGGCTCGACGTACCGTTGAGGCGCGTAGGAGAGGCACATGAGGACTACCAACGGTCGGCGGGACGCGTTCGCCGAGCAGCACTCGGATCTCGAGCGTTTAGTGCTCGAGCACGGCATCGCCGAACGCCATGCCTTCTTCTTCGAAACCGGTGAGGGGAAGGCCCTTCCTGACAAGACCGAGGAGCTATCAGGCTACGTCGTTGACGTCGAAGGCAAGGTGCACTTCTTCTGGCTCGGGTGGGATGAGAATCGGCAGGCGAAGGCCCTAACCACCTGGAAGCAGGTCACTCCCGATCCGCGGTGGCTGGAATCGGTTGAGTACCGACAGGCACTCGAGACGGTGGGACTGTCTGTCCGTTAGGGACAGGGCCCGATCCTCCTGGTAGGATCGGACGGGACGGCCTCGCGAGTTCGAGGGGTGAGCAGGGGCCGCTGCAGCCGTGGGAACTCTTGGCTGCTCCAAGCCCGCATTGCGACAGCGTGTCCGGGTGCCCGCGACTGGGCCGCTGAGTCACGACGATCAAGAACACCTTGAACTTCACCCCTCGGCGGCCACCGTATTGATGAGTCGCGAAGCGCGGGTTGTACTGCCGCCCGGCGTCTGCCCATGGTGACGCGCGGCCACACATTCCTCAGTTCGTGCCTGGAGACCGGCAGCCAGCCATCTCCCACACGACTGATCGCCGGGCTCGAGCCGCTAGAGCTAACCCCGCTGTTCGCGGTAGCCGAGCGCGTACTCGGCGATGAGCGCGCGCTGGAGCTGGTTGCTCCCCTCACCGATCTGGAGCACCTTCGCTTCCTGGAAATAGCGCCCGACCGGGCACTCGGCCGCCAGCCCGTAGGCGCCGTGAATCTGGACAGCATCCTCGGCGACTTTCATGCACACGTCGGTCGCGAACAGTTTGGCCATGCTGGCCTCGTAGCTGGCGCGGGGCACGCCCGCGTCCTTGAGCTGCCCGACGCGCCGGCAGAGCAGGCGGGCGGCCTCGACGCTGGTCAGCATGTCCGCCAGCAGCGCCTGGACCATCTGGAATCGGCCCAGCTCCTGGCCGAACTGGCGACGTTGGCGAGCGTAGCGGAGCGAAGCGTCCACGCACGCCTGCGCCTGTCCAACCGCTCGTGAGGCCACCGAGAAGCGGCCCGCGTCCAGCGCGGCGCCAACCACCTTGAATCCCGCGCCCTCGGCGGCAAGCAGGTTCTCACGAGCGACGCGCACGTCGTCGAAGACGACCTGGGCGGTATCCCCCCGCCGCAGCGTGTGCATCGCCAGCGGACGGGTGGTGAGGCCCGGGGTGCCACGTTCCACCAGGAATACGCAGATGCCCCTGTGCCGCAGAGACCGGTCGAGCGTGGCCAGGACGAAGTACAGGTTCGCATGGTTGGCGTGCGAGATGAACACCTTCTCGCCCCTCAGCACGTACCCGTCTCCGTCCCGGCGCGCTGTCGTCTCCAGTGAGGCCAGGTCGGAGCCGGCGTTTGGCTCGGTCAGACACGCCGACGCCAGCCAATCGCCACGAGCCAGCGGTACCAGATAGCGGCGTCGCTGCTGCTCGGTGCCGAATCGCAGCAGCGACGACCCGACCAGCGAGTTCTGGACCGAGATGGCCGAGGCGCAGACCCAGTCGGCCCAGGCGACCTCTTCGCAGAGGATGCCGTAGCTGACATAGTCCAGGCCGGCCCCCTCGTACTCCGGTGGGGTGAGCGCGCCGAGATAGCCCAGCCTCCCCAGGGCCTGGACCAAGGCCAGCGGATAACGCCCGTCGCGCTCGTGCTCGTCCACGCTCGGAGCGATCTCCGTGCGCGCGAACTCACGGACGGCGCGTCTGAGAGCCCGCTGCTCGGGCGTCAGGCCGATTTCCGACCGATCTGTCTCGACCACTACCTGTTCCGCTTGCTGGGGCCGTGTTTGCGTCGGCGCCACTGGCCAGTGTACAGCTCCCTCGCGGCGCGGAGTCAGGTGGGCGGCTACCCAGCCTGGTCGCCCGCCGGTCAGCGATAAACGCCGTTGTGGCCGATGCTGTAGCGCCCGGGTTGGGGGAAATAGGTCAGCCCGTGCGGACCGCCTCCGGTCGGGATGCGGTACAGGAGTCGCCCGGTGTTGGTGTCGATGACGTTCACGACGCCGAAGAAGCGGCCGGAAGCCCAGAGCTGCTGCCCATCGGGCGAGACCTGCAGCATATCGGGGCTGCCGCCGACGAGCCAACTGGTGGCGACGCCCCAGGCTGCGAAGTCGACCACCGAGATCGTGCCCGCCAGTCGGTTGGACACGAAGAGGACCTGGGTATCCCGGCTGAGGGCCAGCCCGTGAGCCCCCCGACCGGTGGGCAGGAAAGCCAGCTCCTGCATCGCAACCGGGTCGACGATCGAGACGCCGTGGCGGCCCTGGTTGGCGACGTAGAAGACGGTTCCGTCCGGGGCGAGCTTCACGTCTATCGGCAGCCCCCCAACCCGCAGCACCCCGGCCACCGCCAGCTGATCGAGGTCGACCTTCACCACCTGTCCGCCGAACTCGCAGCTGACGAGCAGAAACGAGCCGTCGGCCGAGAAGTCCAGGTGGTCGACCCCCGACCCAGGGATGGGCAGGCGCGCGATGGGCTGCCAGGTCGTCGGGTCGTAGAAGTCCAGGCGGTTGAACCGCTCGGCCGCCACGACCGCCTTTGTGCCATCGGGCGTGAAGTAGAGGTTGTAGGGCACAGCCACGGGAATCGAGTCGACCGGCCGCCCGGAGCGGGGATCGATCGCCACCAGGCGGTTCGAGTCCATGACGTTGACATACAGGCGATCAAGGTCGTGGGCGGGAGTGACGTGATGGGGCGTCCGGCCGACCCAAAAGCGGTCGACGACCTGCATGGAGGCCGGATCGATGACGGCGATGTCGCCCCCGAGCTCGTTCGGCACGTAGACTCGCGGCGGGAGGTCGGCCACCGCGGCTGAGAGCCCGCCGGTCGTCGCCGCCCATACGTTGGTCG
>WNFU01007932.1_pt1 | contig 12401 bp, 10 predicted proteins | sample 5400121 | NCBI WGS metagenome assembly WNFU01 (sample SAMN13153360, study PRJNA577476) | soil metagenome | isolation source: 100 cm soil or saprolite under grassland replicate 1 | place: USA:California | collected 2016-06-15 | reverse complement strand
CCGCCGACTCGCCGAAGCGATCTGGCACATGCTCACCCGCAACCAACCCTTCGCTCCGGCAGGCGCCACCGACCCCCTGGCCGCCTGACGGTCCCTAAGGAGATGCGCTACCGGAGCGAGCTCCCATCCAGCCTGATCCTCCCCGAGAGGAGGCGATAGAGAGATGAGCACTGCTCAGCACCCACGACCCGCTCGCCCACCATGACTGGGCGATACAGGAAACCACCACTTGACGCCCGGCCCTCCTTCATAGAGAGGGGGTCGACGGTTCGAGTCCGTCAGACGGCTTGCAAAAGTCGCGCAAACGCGGCTTTTGTGCTGCGGGGAACCTCTCCGGCACGCGAAGGCGATTGGGGGTCGCCTTCGGTTACGTGCTACGGGGTATACAGCTCGGCGCTCGCGACCGGCTCGCTGCCGCACCCCTTGGGAGTGCAGTTGGCGAGCCTCGCCCCGCCGACGCTGAGGACCTGTCTGTTGGGAAGCAGGGCGAGGGCGGCGCCGCCGACGAGGCCATAGAACCTCGGGCCGGTCGCAGTCCACGTGCCGGTAGCGGTGGAGTAAACGCCGCCCGCCTCGCCGCCTCCGGCGCGGAGCACCCGTCCGTCCTGTAGGAGCAAGGCCTCAGGGCCCCAGTAATCGGCCATCCTGCCAGTCGGAGTCCACCTGCCCGAGGCCGGGTCGTAGAGCTCGGCGGTGAGGCCTGCCGTTCCGAACGGATTCCTCCCGCCGGCGACGAGCACGCGACCGTTGCCGAGCAGGGTCGCGCTCGCGTGCTCGCGGGCGACCGTCATCGGCGTGACACGCCTCCAGTGCCCGCGGACGGGGTCGTAGAGCTCCGCGCTCCGCAAGTACCAGGGGTCGCCGGAGCTGAAACCCCCCGCAACCAAGACCGTGCCGTCGGCCAGCAGCGTCGCCGTGTGGTCTCGGCGGGGCGTTCGGAGGCTTCCGGTCGACGTCCAGCGGCCGGTCACCGGGTCGTACAGCTCGGCGCTTGCCTGCACGCCGGTTCCGTTCCCCGAATGACCGCCGACGACGAGCACGCGCCCGTCGCGGAGGAGCGTGGCGGTGAAGCTGTGGCGGTCAACAGTCATGCTCCCGGTCGGCGTCCAGCGGTTCGTCGCCGGGTCGTACAGCTCGGCACTGGCGGTGTACGCGCCGCCGGCGACGAGCACACGCCCGTCTCGGAGACGCACAGCGACGTGAAGCACGCGCGGCTCGTTCAGCGTCCCGCCCGGAATCCACGTCCCGGTGGGTGGGTCGTACAACTCAGTCGTGGACTCACCGAACTCACCGACCACGAGGACTCGACCATCGTCGAGCGCAGTCGCGGTCAGGCTGCTGCGCGGGGTCGCCATGCTCGCCGTCGCCGCCCAGCTGCCCGCTGCTGTGCTCGCAGATGAAGCAAGCGGAGCGACCGCGATCGCAGCCATTGCGCAGATAGCGGACGCCACGGCCTTCGTGCTCACGATGAAGCCCACCTCTTCTCGCCGATGAACGAGGCGAGCGTACGCACTGAATGTTGCGCCCGTCTTACAAGACTCTTAAAACGATCGGGAACAGTCGTCCGGAGAAGAGGTGCCAAATGAAACGTCTGGCTTTCGGCAGATGAATACTCACGGCGCCGGCGCGCGCGAGCCGCCGGCGTACAGCAGTTCGCCGTCAGAGCAGGCAAGAAGGATGGAGCCTTTATGGAGCCTAGCGGGCGCAACCGGTGGCAACGGGTCGCAAATGGGACGCGACTGAAGACGGCTCAGACAGGCGAAAACCGTTGCCGTGCGTTGCCAGCGCTTGATGGTAAGGAGGGGGTCGACGGTTCGAGTCCGTCAGAGGGCTCTGCAGAAGACGCTGCACACGGGTCGGTTTCGTTTGCTCGCTGGACGACGGATCGGACGCTCGACGTCCACCAAACGTCCACCGAGCGGCTCAACACCGGGCGATCGCGCTCTGAACCCCGTTCCTACCTGCCTTCCGGCTCCACTTCGCGGCGTCCACCCGACGTCCACGCGGTCGCGGTCTCCGCGGCGGCAAGCGAGTCGAGGAGCGCCGCCGCATACTCGCGCCCGTCGCGGGCGAGGTGCCCGTAGTGGCGGTCGATCATCGTCAGGCTTGCACCCATGAAGCGGGAGAGGTCGAAGGTCGAGATGCCCGCCCGCAGCGCGAAGGTCGCGAACGTGTGGCGCAGGTCGTACGGTCGCCGCAGCGGCTCGATCCCAGCGGCGAGCTGGGCCGGTCTCCAGGCGCGGCGCCGGAAGTTGTGCAGGTCGAGATAGCCGCCGCGCGGGGCCGGAAACAGGAGGGATGTGTCGAGTCTCACCGGCAATCTGTCCAGTGCATCCAGCGCGATCGCCTGCAGCGGCACCGCGCGCGTGCTCCGGCGCGTCTTCGTACCCTGCAGCCGCCCGTGCGCGAAAGCCCTGCGCACATAGACGACCCGTGCTTCGCGGTCGAGATCGCGATGCTCGAGCGCGGCCCACTCGCTGGGCCGCAGGCCGGTGGCGGCGGCAAAGACGATCATCGGCCCGTAGACGGGACCGAGCTGCTCGGCGAGCGCGTCGACCTCCGCCCACGACTCGAACGGGCGCTTCTCCGGGTGTTGTCGCCGCGGATTGTCGACACCGGCCCTGGCCGGGTTCGAGTCAAGGATCCTCCAGGCGACCGCGCGGTTCAGCACCTGGCGCAGGGCCTGCGTCGCCTCGAAGCGATGCCCCTCCGGCAGCGACGTCCGCCACGCGCCGATCTCATCCGATCGCAGCTCGACGACCCGGCGGTCGCCGAACGCGCATGTCGCCTTCGCCAGGAGCCAGCGCAGCTTCGCGATCGTGCACGGCGCGGCCTCATGCTGCGCGAGGTACTCCTCGACCAGCTCACTCAACGTGATCCGCGCCACTCGCCCGTTGCGGCGATGCAGCCGCTCGAGCGCGACCTTCAGCGCCTGCACCGCCTCACCCTGACTTGCGAACCCGCCCACCTGTGGCCTTGCTGAGCGACGACCGTCGACGCGATAGCGGTACGCCCAGGTCGGCTTGCCATCCGCTCCTCTCGTCTTCAGCTTGAACACCTGTCCCTGCTGCGCCATCGCCGGCTCCTCTCACTCTCGATCCTCCGAGAGCCAGGGTCGCAAGGTCCTCGAACTAGGGAGCGCACGCTCGTTCCTTGCGATGACCGCCTTTCCAGCAGAGAGGGGGTCAGCGGGATCGCTCAGTGACCTTCGCATGCCGGCCCTGTCACGCCGGAGGCCGCGGGTTCGAGTCCCCTCGCTCCCGTAAAAACCCCTGCAAATCTTTTTTTGTCGTTGTGTTGTCAACACAGACGCCAGATTGGGGCCGGTTGTTCGGGACGGGTCGAAACGAGCGAAAACGGCTCGTAAAGCGGTGCGCGGATGACGGTCCGCCATGGTCGTGCCGAGCACCACCCAGAGCTCCCGCATTCACGCCGCTTCCCCCTTCGGCTCGCGCTCGGGCGCGGGCGCTGCGCTTCGCTTGCGCAGGAACTTGCGGATCGCCTGAGCGAGTGCGACGGGCTGATCGAGGGGGATGAGCGTGTAGCTGTCGGGTATCTCGACGAGCTGTCCGTGCGGAAGGAGTTGGGACAAGCGGCGTCCGTGTTCGGGCGGCATGACCCGGTCGTCGCTTGCCCAGACAACGAGCGCGGGAGCGTCGAAGGCGCCGAGGCGGTCCGCGGCTTCGAGCATCAGGTCCCGCTCGGCGGCAATGGCGCGGAGCACGCACACGGAGTCGCGGCGGATCTCCGACTGCGTCAGGAGGGGTTCCATCCAGCGGACGGTCGCCGCGTCCCCACGCATAGTCAGCCAGCCGAAGGCGATGGGAAGCCGCCTGAGCGGCCGGAGCCGCATCTGCTGCATGAAGAGGCCGAAGAGCGTGGGCGGGAGCTTCCCGATCAGAACCAGCGCCTTACCGGTCAAGCCGGGCGGGAAGTTGTCGAACGCGTCACAGGAGACCAGCACGATCCGGCCGACGCGGGCGGCGCCCTCGGCGGCGAGCAACTGGACGAGCGCGCCGCCGGTGTCGTTGCCGACAAGCGTGACGTCCGTCAGATCGAGGCGGTCGAGAAATTCCGAGATCAGCCGCGCGATCGCGCGCAGCGAGAGGTCGGCGTCGGCGCCCATCGGGTGGCGATGGGCGCCCAGCGGCAGCGTCGGTGCGATGCACCTGAAGTCGCCGGACAGATCGTCGAGCACGTCGTTCCAGAGCGAGGCGTCCATCATCAGGCCATGCAGCAGGACGATCGGCTGGCCCTCGCCGCCGGTGTCGAGGTACTCGATCGTTCCAGCCGACAGCTCGACGTGCCGCGTCCTCGCGCGTCCCCTCTCCTGAGGCGCGTCGACGACGTCGTGGCCATTTGCGCCCGTGGCCCCGGCTTCTGCGGTGTTCGTGCGTGCTTGCATCAGCGTGCTCCTCCCTTGATCAAGAACATTTCCCCTCGATGAGCGGGCTGGTTAGCTCGCGAGCAAGCGACTCCAAGAGGCGGGCGATGTGACGGCGTTCCTGCACAAGGAGGCGCCGGTGTTCGTCCAGCTCGCGACTCTCGAAATACGGACCGGCTGCGCGCAGGGCGGAACGAGCCGCCTCGAGTGCCCGCGACCACCGCCTTGCGAGGGGATCGAGACGCAGTGGCTCGAGGACTACGCCTCCCATCGCTTGCCGTTGAGCGCCGCCCGGACGGCCGAGAACGGGTGATAGAGAGCCTCGATCGCTTCGCTCCCCGCGGAGGGATGGAGGACGAAGACCGTCCGGCCGCTCGTCGATGACTTCGATCCGGAACTCGTCCTCGAGCTCTCCGCGGTTCCAACAGAGATCGACGACGATTCCGTCGCTCTCGCGATGACCGCAGTGATCAGCCGTTCTTGACATGTGCTCACACCTCCAGGCTGTTAAGTACGCGCCGGCGTTGCGATCTGAGGGGCAGTCGACGCGGGCGGCTTCTCGTACGCCTGGACGAAGCCTTGTCGCCAGCTCGGGTAGCGCAGCGTCCAGCCGAGCTCGCGCTTGGCCTTCGCGTTCGAGGCGCCGCGGGCCTCGGTGCCCATCGCCACCCCGGGTTCGCCGGCGAACAGCCGCGCAAGCCAGACTGGGACGTGGCGGGGCGGCTTGGCGCCGAGCGTGTCGGCGAGCAACGGCAGCCACTGGCGAACGGGGGCGGGTTCGTCGTCGACGATGTTGTAGATCGCCGGCCCGTCGTGCTCGAGCGCGAGCACCGTCGCTGCCGCGGCGTCATCGAGGTGGATCCACGACATGAAGCCGCCGCCGTCGCCGACGATCGGGAACTGCCGCTTGCGCACGGGCTCGACCAGCCCGTCGTTGGCAGCGCCGTAGAAGATGCCGTAGCGAAGCGCGATTCCGCCGGCGGCGACGACGGCGTCGTCGAGGTAGTTCATTGCCGCCATGCTCTCGACCGCGCCTGCCACCGGCTTGGTGTCGGGCGGATCGTCCTCGCTTTTGATCATCCCGCCCTCGCGGGCGTAGCGGAAGGTGACATTGCTCTGCGCGACGAAGCGGGAGACGCCGGCCTCGCGCGCAGCGGCGAGCAGGTTGTCGGTGCCCTCGGTCCGCAGCCGGTTGGTTTGCGCGAAGGTGCGGTCGAAGTTCCTGCCGAAGCTCGCGTTCGCGAGCGCGGTCGCCTGGTGGACGATCGCGTCGGGCTCAGCTCCGAGCGCGGCCTTCCGCACCGCGTTCGCATCGAGCAGGTCGAGAGCGACCGCCTCGGCTCCGTATACCCGGAGCCGCTCGGCGTTTGCAGGCGACCTGTAGGTGCCGATCACCTCATGTCCCCGCGCGATCAACTGAGGAACTAGCCGGGTGCCGATCGCACCGCTGGCGCCGGCGATGAAGACTCGCATCGTGTTCTCCTTTCGGTATCGGGTTGAGTGCTGCATGTCGTCAGGCGCTCTCAGCGGTCTCACTCCTCAGCCATTCCTCGAACGTCGGGCCGGCGAGGATCGCCTGCGGGCCTGGCAGCAAGGCACCCGTCTTGTAGAGCTCGCTGTCCGGGTCAGCCGGGTTGCTCGCGACCTCGATTCGCACCGGGTCGCCACGCCGGGCGGCGAGCAGTCGCGCGGCCTCGAGAAGGCCCTCCTCGCGCGGACCGGCGATCTCGAGCATCGACGCTCCATCGGGTCCCTGCGGTGATGCGGGACCGCGTCCGGTGGCGAGGTCGGCGAGCGTCTCGGCGACAGTGCGAGCCGCGACCAGCTGCGTGCGCCAACTCGGCACGTAGCTCACCTCACCCTGCCGGCCCCACTCCACGAGCGCGGGGACGAACTCGTGGAACTGCGCGGCCCTCAGGATGCGTACCGGGATCGGCCCGGCCCGCATCGCACGCTCCTGCGCGAGCTTCGCCGCGTAGTAGCCGGCGGTGAAGCGGTCGATGCCGATGATCGAGACGACGACGATCTGCCGGACGCCCGCCCGCGCACCGAGTTCCTGCAGGTTGCGTGTCGCCGCGGTAAAGAAGTCGGTCGCCGCCTCCTCGTCGGGCGAGGGCTGCGTGGCGACATCGATGATGGTCGACACGCCCGCCAGTGCTTCCGCCAGACCGTCCCCGGTGACCACGTCCACGCCGCTGGAACGCGACATCGGGACGACGTCGCGTCCCTCCTCCTCGAGCACGTCCACCACGTGGCGGCCGACTCTGCCGGTCGCTCCCGCTACTGCGATCTTTCCGCGTGCTTCCATCTCTCCTCCTTTTTCGTTCGACCAAGCGCAACGATCCGATCGTGCTCGCGAACAACAACGGTTCGCATCGTGGGCACACCCAGGTCCGAACCGAAGTGTTTCGGCGGTACCGCTAGAGGGGCGCCCGCCGGCGGGAGAGCTAGGTGCGGGCCGGTTCGGCGAGCGCGGCCGCGAGTTGCGAGCGCGAACTGATCGCGAGCTTGCGGTAGATGCTCGTCAAGTGAACCTCGACCGTCCTCTGGGTGACGAAGAGCGCCTGGGCGATCTCTCGGTTGGTGAGCCCTTCTGCCGCCAGCTCGGCGACGCGCCGCTCGCTCGGCGCGAGCGAGTCGACGCCGCTGAGGGCGAGACGCCGGGACGGGCACCGGTGGCGAGCAGCTCCCGCTCCGCGCGTGCAGCGATTTCTGTGGCGCCGCAGGTCGTGGCCAGCGCGACAGCATGGGGAAGCTGCTCGCGCGCCGGGGGCGGCGGTTGGCTCTGCGAAGTGCCGCCCCGAGCTCAGTGCGCGCCTTCGCGTGCTCCAGCTTCGCGGGCGAGCCATCGAGCACCTGCACCGCTTCCTCGAGCAGCGTGAGTCCGTGCTCGCCGCCCTCGATGAGGCCAGCGGCGCGGAGAGCCCGCGCCGAGCGCCCGCGGCGCGCCCCATGTGCGGGCAAGTTCCAGCACCTCGCCTACGAGCCGACGGGCCTCGTCCTGCTCGCCGAGCTGGTGGAGGGCGAGGGCGGCCGGCGTGCGCCAAGCGATGGCGCGCGAGAGGGACGGCCTCAGCCGCCGACGCGCCCGCTCGCGCGTCGTGGTGACTACCATCAGCGGGCTCCAATCAGAAGAAATTCACGTCTCGCAAACCTGCGTTCCATGCAGACGGGCGGCTCTCGCGGCCGCGAATGGGTGGTAAAAGGCCTGGATTGCCTCTCTCCCTGTCACCGGGTGGAGAACGAAGCGGGTTCCCTCACGCCGGTCCTCGACCTCGACGCGGAATTCATCCTTGAGGTTGCGGCGGTTCCAAAACAGGTCGACGACGATTCCGTCGGTCTCGCGATGTCCGAATTGATTAGCCGCGGTCAACACTTCCCACCTCCGATTCTCGAGATGAACGTACGGATGCACGAACATGGATCCGATCGTGCTCGAGTGAGGCTGCGCCCGCATCGTGGGCGCCCTCAAATCCGATCCGCAGTGTTTTGGTCGCCCGACCGCTAGAGAGGGCGGCGGGCGGCCGACGGAAGCGGGGCTAGGCGCGATTCGGTTCGGCGAGCGCGCCCGCGAGCTGCGAGCGGGAGCTGATCGCGAGCTTGCGGTAGATGCTCGTGAGGTGAACTTCGACCGTTCTCTGAGTGACGAAAAGCGCCTGCGCGATCTCGCGGTTGGTGGGGCCTTCGGCCGCCATCTCGGCGACGCGCCGCTCGCTAGGCGTGAGCGAGGCGATGCCGCTGAGGGCAATCCGCCGCGGACGCGCCCCGGTGGCTAGCAGCTCCCGCTCCGCACGTTCGGCGAGTGACGCCGCTCCGCAGATCGTCGCCAGCTCGACTGCGTGCCGAAGCTGCTCGCGCGCCTGGGAGCGGCGGTTGGCCCTGCGCAGCGCCGCGCCCAGCTCGGTGCACGCCTTCGCATGCTCGAGCCTCGCCGGCGACCCACTCAGCACCTGCACCGCTTCCTCGAGCAACGCGAGCCCATGGTTGCCACCCACGACGAGGCCCGCGGCGCGCAGGGCCGCGCCGAGCGCGCGGGGGGCACCCCAGGTGCGCGCGAGCTCGAGCTCTTCCCCTGCCAGCCGGCGGGCCTCGTCCTGCTCGCCGAGCTGGAGCAGGGCGAGGGCGGCCGGCGAGCGCCAGGCGATGAAGGCAGGATTGCGGCTCCCGACCGACTCGAAACGGCGACCGGCGTCGAGCATTTCCTCGAGGCCTCCGGCCAGGTCGCCGCGCAGGATGCGCAGGCGCGCGCTGCTGTCGCGGAGATAGAGGAGGCGGGCGCTGTCGGGGAGGGCTTCGCCGTAACCGGCGCGGGCGAGCACGGCCGCGGCATCGTCGAGCTTCCCCTGTTCCATCAGGGCGTCGGCGAGAAAGGCGGCGGAGTGGCCCGAGAAGCGAGCAGACGCTCCCCACGCCTCGCTGGCGGCGAGGGCCTCGCGAGCCTCGGCTTCCGCCTCGCCCAGGTCGCCTCGCCACACGAACGTCTGCGCGCGAAAGACCTTCACAGCCGCGAAAGCGAACGGCGACCCGCGCCTGTGTGCTTCGGCGAGTGCGTCCTCGTAGATCGCCAGAGCTTCGTCGAGATCCGCCATCGCCAGCACGGTGCAGCCGGGGACGAAGGCTGCGCCGGAGGGGTCCCCCTTGACCAGCGTTCCCGCGGCAAGCCCTCGGCGTGCGAGCGGGACGGCCACAGCGGAAGGCGCGCCCGCCCGAGCATCGTGATAGGCGAGCAGCGAGAGCAGCAGCTTCTCGCCGACGGTCTCGCCCGGGGGCCGGCTGCGGACGCGCTCGAGGCGCTCGAGCGCCGAGCGGTGGAGCGGCGGCACGAACAGGTCGTTGGTGATGAGCGCCGCCTCGAGCAGGCGCTCGAGCTCGGGGTCGGCGCCGGCGAGCTCGTCCAGCGCCCCGGTGAACACTGCGTCCGACTCCTCGCTGCCGAGTAGGAACAGCTGGCGGCCGAGCAGGAGCGCGGTCTCGGCTCTCCGGATCGGATCCTCGGTCAGCGCGTGCGCCTCCCGCAGATGCGCGGCCGCCGCGTCGCCGCTCACGAGCATCTCGATATAGCCGAGCTCGAGCAGCAGCTCGGCGCGCTCTCCCGCGGCCGGCGGCTCGGCGAGCGCGCGGCGCAGGTAGGCAACGGCGCTCTCGGACGCGCCACGGTAGCCGGCCCCGCGGGCGGCGTCGCGCAGCGTCGCGACGACCTGTGCATCCGCGGCGGGGGGACTGCGCAGCAGGTGGGCGGCGACCCGTTCGGGCTCCGCTCCCGCGTTGGCGAGCAGGCGCGCCGCCCGCGCGTGCCCGCTCTCCCGCTCGCGGGGCGTGAGTGCCTCATAGACGGCCGCCCGGATGAGTGGGTGGACGAATTCGAGCGGCCGCTGCGGGCGCAGCACGTCGACCCGCGCGAGTGCGGCAGCCGCCTCGGAGGCGGCCTGCTCGTCCAGGCCGGCCAGCGCCGCCGCCTGGCGGGGATCGGAATCGTCGCCGAGGATCGCGACCGCCCGCGCGAGCGTCGTCGCCTCCGGCGGAAGCCGGGAGAGGCGAAGCGAGACGGCGCGCGAGCCCGCCCGCGCCCCGAGCCCGCGCAAGCGGGGCACGTTCGCCTCAGTCGGGGCCAGGCCCTCGGCCGCGATCGCATGCACGAGCTCGCGCAAGAGCAGCGGATTACCGCCCGTCGCTTCCTGGCAGGCGGCGCAGAAGGCATCGTCCGCCTCGGGCGAGAGGCCCTCACGCAGGAGCCGGGCGACCGCCTCGGTGCTCAGGGCCGCGGGCCGGACGATCGTGGCGAGCGGATCGGAGACGATCTGCCCGATGAGGCCCGGATCCTCTCCCGGTTCCGCCGGCCGCAGGCCGACGACGACCAAGAGGCCGAGCCCCTCCATCCGCGGCAGGAGGTAGGCGAGCCAGCGCAGCGAGGGCAGATCGCACCAGTGCAGATCATCGAGCGCGAGCAGAAGCGGCCGGCTCGCGGCGAGGTTCGCCGTCAGCCAGTAGAGACCGTGCAGCGTCGCCAGCGACGAGTCCCCAGTCGGCTCGACCGCGACCTGGGCGGGATCGAAGAGCGGCGCCGCGAGCGTGGCCGCGCCGTCGAGCAGGTCCGCTCGCTCGTCGGCCGGCAGGGAGGCGACCAACGGCTCGAAGAGCTGGCGCACCACCCCGTAGGAAAACGAGCGTTCAAGCTCGGAGCCGCGCGCGCCGAGCACCTGCAACCCCGCCTCCTGAGCCAGCGCCCTCGCCTCCGCAAGCAGCGCGGTCTTGCCGATGCCGGGCGGGCCCTCGATCGCCAGCAGCCGGCCGCCGTCGGCGATCCCGTCGATTAAGCCACCCACCGCCGCAAGCTCGGCTTCGCGCTCGAGCAGGTCGAGTTGGACTAACAGCGACTGCTCATGCGCCCGCGTGGTACCTCCTTCGGTGGGCTGGGCTCCTCCAGGAGTCTAGGGGCACGGCCGCGGAGCGCCGCGGTCGCGTCCCCGCCGGCCTAGCGGCGCGCCGATCAAACACTGTGGTTCAAATCTGGGTGCGCCCACGACGCGACCCCCTGCTCTGCCCAGCACGATTGGCTCCACTCTCATCAGAGATGACGCAATCGAGGCGACTCGCGTGACGGGCCGCCGCTTCCCGCCAGGAAGTCGAATCCAGAGAAAGCGAGGCCCAGGTCGTGACCACAAACCAGAACCTGAGAGTTGTATCCCCCGATCAGGCGATCGCATTGCCCGCCGCCGTGAGCGGCCCAGGCGCCGGAGACGCACGGTGGTGGTTCGGGCAGCTGGCCCTGATCAAGGCCGGCGCGCCAGAGACGGCCGGGCGCTACACGCTCGTCGAGATCGTCGCGCCGGCGAACTATGCGACGCCGCTGCACGCCCACGGGCGAGAGGACGAGACGTTCTGGATCCTCGATGGCGAGGTGGTCTTTGACCTAGGCGGCGAAACGTTCGACGCTTTGGCGGGCAGCTATCTGCTCGCGCCGCGTGGCGTGGCGCACCGGTTCACCGCGGGCGCCTGCGGCGCGCGCATCCTGTTCCTATTCACACCCGCCGGGTTTGAGCGCTGCATCGAGGCTACAAGCGTGGCGGCGCTCCAAGCGACCGTCCCGCCGGCCGAGGTGACGCCGCCGGAGAACGTCGCCGAGATCGTTCGCGTCTTCGGCACCGAGATCTTCGACGACACCACGCGCGCCCGAGACTGACCGGCGACGAATCGACCATACGTACCAACGGTGCTCTCCGGTCATGGGGCACCGTGCGCTCCTCGAGCTCGGCGCGCTGGCGACTGACATCGCGGGGCATCGCGGTCACCATGGCCAGCGGGGCCAGCCTTAGCGCCGGTCATTTGGCCGGGCTCGCAAGAGAGGTCGGCTCAGACCGCGATCCTGCCGTCGGCCAGCGACCGTCTGCCGGGTTCGCACCGTCACGCAAAGGAAACCGCCGCCGCGCTAGCGGTGCACGCAAAACACTGTGGTTCAGACCTGGGGGCGCCCACAACGCGAACCCCTGCCCTGCCCAGCACGATCGGTTCATGGTCATCCCAGATGACGCATCGAGGCGGCTCGCGTGACGGGCCGTCGCTTCCTACCAGGAATCCGAATCCAGAGAGAGCGAGGCCTCCGTCATGAGCACAAAAGCCCTGTGCACGCGTTGCCCGACCGAACGAGCGAACGAAGAACAGAGGGGGGCGACATGAGTTCCAGCCGGACGCTCTGGACGTTCGCGATCAGTTCGATCGCGCTGTTCATGGTGACGCTCGACAACCTCGTGGTCACGACCGCGATCCCGGTGATCCGGAAGGACCTGCACGCGTCCCTGTCGAGCCTCGAGTGGACGGTCAACGCCTACACGCTGACGTTCGCGGTGCTGCTCCTGACCGGAGCCGCGCTCGGCGACCGGTTCGGCCGCCGCCGGGTCTTCGCGGTCGGCATCGGGATCTTCACGCTCGGCTCGGTCGCGGCCGCGCTCGCGCCCTCGGTCGATGCGCTGAACATGGCACGTGCCTTCCAGGGACTGGGCGGCGCGATCGTGATGCCGCT
>WNFU01014321.1_pt1 | contig 12402 bp, 16 predicted proteins | sample 5400121 | NCBI WGS metagenome assembly WNFU01 (sample SAMN13153360, study PRJNA577476) | soil metagenome | isolation source: 100 cm soil or saprolite under grassland replicate 1 | place: USA:California | collected 2016-06-15 | reverse complement strand
ATCGACGAGCAGACACGCAGGCGGACCGGCTACATGCCCGAGGAACGGGGCCTGTACCCCAAGATGCGGGTCCGGGACCAGCTCGAGTACTTCGCCCGGCTGCACGGGCTGTCGCGCGGCGAGGCCCACGACTCGGCCGCCTACTGGACCTACCACCTTGCCCAGGAGCAGCAACGAACCCACCACACCCGCTACCTCGGCGGCGTCATCCCCTCCTGAACAGCACCGACCAACCAGTCACTCCCAAAGATCCGCACCCAAAACATTCAGCCGTGGTCCTCGGGCATGTAGCCGGTCCGCCTGCGTGTCTGCTCGTCGATGGGGCCGCCGCGCCAGAAGACCTGCCCGGCGTCGGCCTCGAGCACGCCCAGCACGATCCGCATGGCGGTGGTCTTGCCGGCGCCGTTGGGGCCGACGAACCCGAACATCTGGCCCTCGGCGACGGTGAACGAGAGGTCGTCCAACGCCACCACGTCGCCGTAGCGGCGCGTCAGTCCCTTCAGCTCCAGCACATCGTCCACCCGTTCTCGCCCGGATGTCTGATTCCGACTGCACGATAGCAGCGGCGCCGGCCGCCGCCGTCCCGCCGCGGGACGACCCCGCCGAAGTACACTGGAGAGGTTCGGTCGAGGGGAGTAGCTACCCTCCGACGCCCCGTCAGCACGCCGCAGCCTGCGCGGCCGGGGCTCGGGCCGGCATCCACGGCGGCGAGACCTCGTCCGGACCGGTCGGCCCCGGCCGTCGTCGGGGCACCACGCAGGCACAGGAGCTCAACGATGACCGGAAGGAACTACCTCAAGACGACCCTGCTGCTCGCCGGCCTCAGCGGGCTGCTGCTGCTGATCGGCTCGCGGTTCGGCACCGTCGGCGTCACGATCGCGCTGGTCGCCGCCATCGTGATGAACGGCATCGCCTACTTCTATTCCGACAAGATCGCCATCCGGGCCGCCGGGGCGGTGCCGGTCACCGAGGCGGAGTTCCCGGAGCTGTACCGGATCGTCAGCGGCCTCGCCGACCGGGCCGGCATCCCCATGCCGCGGCTGTACGTCTCGCCCAGCCCGCAGCCCAACGCGTTCGCGACCGGCCGCAACCCCGAGCACGCGGCGGTGGCGGTCACCCAGGGCATCCTGCCCATCCTCGACCGGCGCGAGCTCGAGGGCGTGCTCGCCCACGAGCTGTCGCACGTGCAGAACCGCGACATCCTCATCTCGTCGGTGGCCGCGACCATCGGCGCGGTGATCACCTGGCTCGCCTATCTCGCCTACTTCATGCCCCTCGGCAGCGACGACGACGACGGCGGCAACCCGTTCGCGGGCCTGCTGATGGTGATCCTGGCGCCGCTGGCGGCCGGGCTCATCCAGATGGCGATCTCGCGCAGCCGCGAGTTCGGGGCCGACTCGACCGGCGCCCAGCTCACCGCCGACCCGATGGCGCTCGCCAGCGCCCTGCGCAAGATCGAGGCCTACGCGCGCGGCACCCCACCGGCGACCACCAACCCGTCCACCGCCCACCTGTTCATCTCCAACCCGTTCAAGGGCGGCGCCGGCGTGGCCAACCTCTTCTCGACCCACCCCAGCACCGCCGAGCGGGTGGAGCGCCTGGAGCGCATGGCCTACGGCCCGCAGGCGTAGGTCGTCCGGCCCCGGCCGGGCCGTGCTACCCGAGCGTGTGGTGGGCGACGCCCACGGCGGCGCCCACCAGCACCAGCCACAGCGGGCTGGGGCGCAGGCGCACCATCGCCAGCAGCGCGGCGCCGGCGATGACGGCCGTCAGCGGGTCGGTGATCGCGGTGCGGCCGAGGTCGATGGTGACCCCGGCCATCAGACCGATCGCGGCCACGGTGACGCCGTCCAGGGCGGCGCCGGCCCAGCGGGAGCGGCGGATCCGGCCGATCAGCGGCTCCAGGGCGGCCACCAGCACGAACGACGGGAGGAAGATGGCGGCGGTCGCGACCATCGCGGCGGGGAATCCGCCCAGCAGGTAGCCGAGGAAGGTCGCGGTGGTGAACAGCGGCCCCGGGGTGACCTGGCCGGCGACCACCGCGTCCAGCACCTCGCGAGCGGACAGCCAGCCGAGCCCGGTGACCAGGTCGCGGCGCAGGAAGGCGAGCAGCGCGTAGCCGCTGCCGAACACCACCACGCCGAGCTTGAGGAACTCGGCGGCGACGGCCGTCAGGGCCGGGCCGGGACGGCGCCGGGTCTGGACCGCCGTGGCGAGCAGCCCGACCGGGAGGACGTTGAGGAGCGCGCCGGCGCCGGGCCGCAGCCGCCGCCGGTTGCCGACCAGGCTCGCCACCAGGCCGGCGGCGGCGAGGATGACCAGCACGTTGACCGAGGCGAGGTAGCCGGCCAAGGCGGCCAGGCCGACAACCGCCAGGCCGGCTACGGCCAGCCGGCCCCGCTCGCGATGTCGCCGCAGCGCGCTGCCGGTCAGCTCCCACACCGCGACCGCGACCACGGCGATCACCACCGGCCCCACCCCGTACAGCACCCCACCGCCGGTGGGGGTGGACCCGTAGCGGACGTAGGCCCAGGCCAGGGCGAGCACGATGGCCATGGCGGGCAGGACGAAGCACACCCCGCCGACCACCAGCCCCGGCCAGCCCGCCCGCCGGCGGGCGAGCACGATGGCGAGCTGGGTGGAGCTGGGGCCGGGCAGGACGCTGACGGCGCCGAACAGGTCCAGGAACTCGCTGTCCGGCAGCCAGCGCCGTCGCCGGACCGTCTCCTCCCGCAGCATGGCGACGTGCACGGCCGGGCCGCCGAAGGCGATCGTGCCCAGCTTGAGCATCACCGCCGCGACCTCGCCGATCAGCTCGCCTCCACCTCGGCTAATGGGGCTTGCGCAGTACCCGTCATCCGGCCTGATCGCCCTCAGGGATCCCGTGGTCTTGGTAATGCGTAAGCCCCTCTAGGCGGCCTCGCAGGTAGGCCCGCTCCACCGGGTTGTCGGTCAGCTCGAGGGCGCGACGGTAGGCGGCGGCCGCCTGGCCGGCGCGGCCGAGGCGCCGGAGCAGGTCGGCGCGCCCGGCGTGGAGGTGGTGATAGCCGGCCAGCGCCCCCGATGCGTCCAGCTCGTCCATGAGCGCCAGCCCCGCCTCCGGCCCGTCCACCATCGCCACCGCCACCGCCCGGTTGAGCGCCACCACCGGCGAAGGGGCCACCCCCATGAGCCGGTCGTACACCTCGACGATACGCCGCCAGTCGGTGGCGTCCGCGGTCGCCGCCGCCGCGTGCAGCGCGGCGATGCAGGCCTGAAGCTGGTAGGGCCCCGGCGGACCGCGTCGCACCGCCCGGTCCAGCAGCGCGACGCCCTCGCGGATCTCGTCCCGGTCCCAGCGGCCCCGGTCCTGGTCGCCGAGGAGGACCAGCTCGCCGCCGGGGCCGACCCGCGCCGTGCTGCGGGCGTCGTGCAGCAGCATGAGCGCCAGCAGCCCGAGGGCCTCCGCCTCGTCCGGCATCAGCGTGACCAGCAGGCGGCCGAGCCGGATCGCCTCGCCGCACAGCTCGCGCCGGACCAGGGCATCGCCGCCGCTGGCCGCATAGCCCTCGTTGAAGATCAGGTAGAGGACCGCCAGCACCGAGCCGAGCCGGGACCAGGAAGGCGCGGGCGATCTCCGGGGTCGACAGCCCCCCCAGCGTCCGCAGGGTGAGCGCGACCCTGGCCTCTGGGGAGAGCGCCGGGTGGCAGCAGGTGAAGATCAGCCGCAGCCGGTCGTCGCCGATGGTGTGCATCTGAGGCTCCTGCCCGCGCTCGGCCTGCAGCAGGGCCAGCGCCGGCTGCCGTGCGGCCAGCCCGCGCTCACGGCGCAGCCGGTCGATGGCCTTGTTGCGGGCGGTGGTCGTGATCCACGCCCCCGGGCGGTCCGGGACCCCCATGGCGGGCCAGCGCTCGACGGCCACCACGAACGCCTCCTGGACCGCCTCCTCGGCGAGGTCGAAGTCCCCGAGGAGCCGGATGAGGGTGGCGACGGCCTGCCCGAACTCCATCCGGAAGACCTGCTCGACGACCACGCGGGTCGCGTCGGCCACCCTCACCCCTCCGGATCGCTCAGGCGGGGAACTCCATGATCGGGCGCACCTCGATCGAGCCGTCGAGCGCCCCGGGGATCTTGGCGGCGGTCTCGATCGCCTCGTCGAGGTCCTTGCAGTCGACGATGTAGAAGCCGCCGAGCTGCTCCTTGGTCTCGGCGAACGGGCCGTCGGTGGAGAGCGTCTCGTCGCCCCTGACCCGCACCGTGGTGGCGGTGCTGACCGGCTGGGACACGGCCGCCCCTTCGGCCTCGCTCATGCCCGCCTGGGCCTGCTCGCTCCCGTAGATCAGCAGCGCGTAGCGCATGCGCCCTCCTCGTGGTCTGGCGGCGCCGTTCGCCGCCTCCATCCTGACGACGAACGGGCCGGGCCGGAATCGACAGCCCGCGCGGAACCCTAGGGGCTCCCGCACGAAAGCTACTACAGCGTGCTCAACGATCGGCCCTGTAGGCAGCGGGATTGGCGACCGCATTGCTGTAGTAGCTTTCGTGCGGGAGCCCCTACCGGTAGTTGGAGGTGCGACCCCATTGGAGCAGCGCTCGCCTTCGAGCTGATCCTGCCATGAGAGTACCGGGGGCCCCGGCGGATCGAGACCCCCGGCTTCGTGATGGGTCAGCTCGCGAGCTTGGCTGCCGCGGGCCGTGTTGTGAACGGCAAGTGCCAGTCCTCTTCCGTGCGCCCGTTGATCTTCAACTGCCACGCGTACCGCGCGCCCGGGGGCAGCGGCAGTGGGCCAATGTTGATCGCGACCGTCGCATCGAGCGGCGTGCCAGGCAGGAGACCGGCCGGACGCCCGACCTCGAACTCGCCACCGATCTGGAGGGTCTGTCCCTCGGCCTCGGGCTCGGGCCGTAGGAGAACCGGGTTGCCGTCGGCGTCGAGCAGCACGAGCTCCCAGCGGTGCCGACGGTTCGCCTGGTCCCACGGCACCTTGACGAGCAGGGCGATGGCGCTGGGGGAGGGATCGGGGCCGGTGATGGACCACCCGCCTCCGATGATGTTGAGCTTGCCCTCGGCGACCTGTGTGTAGTCGGCGAGAAGCATCGTGACCTGCACGGGAGCAGTTCCTTCCTGGCCCGTCTAGGCCTGTCAGCCGCACGGCCCCCCTTCGGACGGCGACTTGTTGGGGGATGACGCCGTTGGGGATCCGGCGTCTGGGCGCAGCCTGACATAGCTCCGCGTCTGGTGCAAACTCCGTGCGGATTCTGTACCAAGCTACGCGACGTGCCCTAGACGGTATGCGTGAGATAAACCGTGACAAATAGAAACGCCCGCGCTGCGTGCAGAAGTAGATGGAGCAACCCAGGCATGAGGCATCGCCCCTGGTAGTGACCGGTCTGCAACCTCTGCAAAGAAAGTCCTATACAAGCCCCTTGTCCCCGTCTTACGATGCCCTCGATCGACCACGTAGGGTGGCCGACCCACCGCCCAGAGGAGGCGACCATGACCACCGCCACTGCCGAGGTCCCCGTCATGACCGACGACACCCGCAGGGAGATCGTCGAGCTGCGCGAGGCAGGGACCACCCTCGCCGAGCTGAAGGCCAAGTTCCCGCAGCTCACCGGCGACCAGATCCGCGACCTGCTCCCGCCCGCGAACAAGCGCGAGGCGAAGGCCCGTGCCAAGGAGGTCAAGGTGACCGAGCCCAAGGCCGAGAAGCCCGCGGCCGACCCCAACGCCCTCTCCGCGAAGGCCATCGCCGAGGCGCTGAAGACCGACGGCAAGACCTTCCGCCGCTACCTGCGCGCATCCGGCGCGGGTGTGGGACAGGGCGGCAGGTACGAGTTCACCAAGGCCGACGTCGCCAAGCACCGCAAGCCCTTCGCCGCCTGGCAGAAGGAGCAGGAGGCCAAGCGCGCAGCCAAGGCCGCGAAGGACGCCGCCGACGAGTCCTGATCCACACCGCCTGCTGGAGGCCCTCGCACGACGCGGGGGCTTCCGGCATTCCGGAGGGAGATTCCCCATGACCACCGACGTCCGGCTCCAGGTGCTCAGCCTGCGCACAGCCGCCGACATTCTGGAGGGCTGCCACACCGAGGGCTCGGCGGACCCCACTGCCGAAGGCAGCGAGGACCGGATCACGCTCGCCGGACTGCTCGGCGACCCGAGCTGGTTCGACGAAGTTCTCTTCGGCACCCTCGACAACGTCGACCACCCCGAGGGCGTGGATCTGTTCGACAGGGAGACCTACGCGACCATCCGCCGCGAGGTTCTGGCCCTGATCGCTCGCGCAGTCCGTACCGACCGCAGGTCGGCACAGGCTGACTACGGCCCCGCCCCTGCCATGCCTACGTGCGAAGGGTCGGTGGGTCGCTGATGCTCCGGCTCATCCTCGTCACGCCGCGCACCACACCGCGCCAGCTCGCGGAGAAGCTGCTCGCGAAGGTCGACCCCGACGACCTGGCGGACGTGATCTCTGTCGTCAGCTCGATACTCGCCAGCAGGGGGCGCTGATGCGCGACCTTCTATACCGGCTGCTGGCGCTCGCCAACGACCTGCGCGCAGTCCGCACCGGCAGGGTGGGGCGCAGGGTCGCGCGCCGCGCCTACGGGCGTCTCACCGGCCGTCTCGCCGGCAGGATCTCCCGGTGATCGCGGCCCCTGCTGGCAGGGGGCGACACGAGCGCCGTCGCCGTGACCGCACCGATCTCGTCATGGGCGTGGTCCTCGTCGCCCTGCTGGTCGTTCCCACCCTCGTGCTGCTGGCCCTGCTCATCCGAGAGGAGCTACGCCCGTGATCGGCCTCATCGTCGGCGCGGTGCTGGCTGGGCTGGCACTCGCCGTTCTCATCGTCGCCCTCGTGCTGGTGACCTAATGACGGCTGATCCGCCGTCAACGTAGCGCCCCCGGGGCGGGATGACGGCTGGTCCTCGCCTCGGGATGACATGCGACCACTCGGCCCCTCTCGGGTCTCCTGACCCCACGCCGCCAAGGAGAGGGGCCGAGGGGTGTGTGACACGGTTACGGCGTTGCGCCGTCACAGCGTCACAGCGTCACAGCGTCACAGTGTACGGCGTCACAGCGTTACGGCGTCACAGAATCTTCCAGGGTGACTTGACAGCTCCAACGCCGCGCCGCATCCTGCGAGGCAGATCGCACCAACAGACGGAGGGGACATGGCGGACGCAATGTCCGGAACAGCCGGCGGCATGATGGGCTTTCTCGACTACACCGGCGAGAAGGGGCTGCTCACCAAGGAGAACGCGCAGCGGATCAAGGGGGCCAGTCGGGAGGTGTTCCAGCAGGTCGAGGGCGATGACTGGGAGGCGAAGGACGTCCGCGACCTCGACCTGGAAGACCTGTCGAGGCGCTTCGAGATGCTGCGGGCGACCAAGTACACGCCCGCAAGTCTGAAGTCCTACAAGAGCCGACTTCGAACGGGCGTGGCCATGTACCTGGAGTTCCTCGCGGACCCCGGCGGCTGGCGTCCGAGAGCGTCGTCGCGGCCAGCGACCTCCTCGCCCCGACGGAAGGCAGTGGCGGCGGTCGCACCGGGCGAGCAGACGGTCGAGGCTCCTGCTCCGCCGAGGGACGACGCTCCGGCCAGCACGGAGATGATGACCTACCCCTTCCCCCTGCGGCGCGACGGCGGCGTGGTGTTCGCCCGGCTGATCCTGCCCCACGACCTCTCTCCTAAGGAGGCCGAGCGGATCGGCGACCACATTAAGACCCTCGCCGTCGACGACCAGTTAGCGCTTCCCCGCCCTCCACATCCCGACGCCGGCTAGGAGACCGACCGTGGATCTGCCCTCCCTGCTGTCCGACCTCTTGCCCCCGCTGCTCGTGCAGGCCGCCCGGCTGGGCGTCGACCTGTACCTCAACAACCGTCGGTCGAGGTCGTCGAAGCGCGACCCCTCGGACGAGGAGCCCCGGGGGAAGCACGAGAAGCGCTCGTGACGATCAGGGGCATGACGCTCGCTCGCGCATGACCGATGATCGCAGCGCGCGCATCTGCCCGTAGATGCTGCCTGGGGAGCGTTCTCAGGCGCTAGGCGCCCCTCGCTCGGGGGTCACTGAGCAAACGAGGGTCCGATCGCCCTACGGAGTCCCTACGGCAGCTCACGCCGAATCGCTGCTCTGACCAGGGGCGACGGTTCAGCAGGGACGTACACGGCGGTTGTAGATCCCCTCGCGGGCGCGTAGCGTGTGGGGCGTCGGATCGTGGGCGAGCGACCGCGGCCCTGCCGACACCACACCCGCCTCAGGTCGCGTGGCGGTCATCTCCGAAGGGGAGGTGACACAGCCATGCCCGACCAGAAGTGTGGCGGCTGCGGCCTGACGAAGCCTGCCGAGGAGTACCACAAGGCTGGCAACGGTCGTCGGCGAGGCGATCTCTGCGCGAGCTGCCGCCGGATCTGGAACCAGGGGCGCGGTGCCCTACGTCGGTTCCTGCTGGCGAAGACGCCGGAGGAGTTGCTGGAGTGGCAGCGTCGGCAATTGAACAAGAAGCCGGCGCCGAAGACCGAAGCCCAGACCACGGCGGTGGAGGTGCTGGGCGAGGAGGTCGAATAGCCGGAGCGGGAATTAGCCCTCGTGGGTTTAGCCGGACTGCGGGGGCTATTCTCGTGGCAATTCCGCACGGGAGATCATTGCCGTTCCTAATCTCCGGATCCTAGAATTGCTCGCACACAGGGAGGAGGTGACGCATGCCGAAGGAACCGCATTCTCGTCGGCTTTCCGGCCAACGGGGAGCTGGGCAGACAAGTGGAAGAGTTCGCGGCCGAGCACGCGATGAGCAAGGCAGCCGCGATGAGGCTGCTGGTCAAGGAGGCACTGAATGCCAGGGAGGCGAAGAACGGCCGACAGAAGAAGAGGCCCCGGGGTTAGCGGGGCCCCTCTCAGGTCAGCGACGGTGAATCGCAGTAGCATGATACCGCGCGAGAATTGGGAAGGGCAACGATCTGACGGTGGTCACTCATGACGGCGACCGCACGGAGGATCGACTTCAGCGTTCCCTCCCCGCCGCTGCGCACGTACCTCGGCTCGGTCCTCGGTGGCCTGCCCGGCGACTGGATGGCCGTTGCCGAGATCGACCCCACGAAGCGGCCGGGCGAAAAGGGCCGGATCATTCACCGCTGGCGACGGTCAGTGACCCAGCTTGTGCGGGTAGTCGAGGAGGCCGACGGCGACCGGAATCTCTACTTCGCCCACGCACGCTTCAGCGAGCGGAGTCGCAGGGACGAACACGTCGTCAGCACCCGAATCATCTTCGCGGACCTCGACACGGCAGAGTCCGTCGAGCAGACGCGCCGGTTCCGACCCTATCCCTCGTGGGTCGTGCGCACCTCGCCGGGTAAGGCACAGGCGGTGTGGGTGGTGCGCGATCCTGCCTCGCCGGAGGAGATGGCCGCGGTCACCCGCCGCCTGGGCCGGCTGCTCGGGGCGGACAAGGGGGTCTGGGAGCCATCGCGGCTGCTGAGACTGCCATGGACTCTGAACGTCAAGCCGGAGTATGGGCCGGACTTCCCCCTGGTCGCGCTGGAGGTCACGGGTCGGGCGGTCGAGTTGGCAACACTGATGGCTGCCTTGCCGCCGGAGCAGAGACACAAGGCGACACGCGCGGAAGAGGGGCGCCGCGCACAGTACGACCCCGAGAGGCTGCTCAGGGAGTTGCCGCCGGAGATCGGTCAGCTCGCGCGAGGCTACGACGAGAAGGGGCACCAGGTCGAGAAGGGCCGACGGTCCGAGGCGTTCATGCGCGTGGTGATGACCTGCTTCGAGGATGGATGGGCCAGAGAAGCCGTCGAGGCAGTCGCCGCCTACGCCAACGAACATCTCATGCACGGTCGCTACACCGACGCTCAGATCGAGTCCCAGCTTGACGAGTTCGAGGAGCGCCACGGACAACGCATCGACACGGAGATCGTCGTGCTTCGCGGCGACCAAGTTCCCGTGAGGCACGTCGACTGGCTGTGGCATGACCGGATTCCGCTCCGGAAGGCCACGATCTTCGACGGCGATCCGGAGATGGGCAAGTCGACCATCGCGGAGGCCGACCTAGCAGCAAGGATCACCACGGGCAGGGAGATGCCCGACGGTGCCCCCAACCCCTTCGGCGGCCAGCCTCGTGACGTGGTCATCATGAGCGCCGAGGACGACTACGACGACACGATCCTTCCACGCCTGATCGCGGCCGGTGGCGACCGGAGCCGGGTCCACTTTCTGGAGGGTCCAAAGGACAAGTACGGGTCAGCGACCAATCTGCGCCTGCCCTCGGACCTGAACAGGATCAGAAGGGCCTGCGAGAGCTTGAGACGGCAGGGTCGCCAGGTCGGCCTGGTCGTGGTCGATCCGGTCATCGCCTTCTTCGACGCCAAGGTCAACTCCTGGAACGACCAGCAGAGCCGCCCCGTGATGGCCGCGCTCCGGACCGTGGCGCAGGAGTTCGAGGCTGCGTCTGCCGGCATCCGCCACTTCAAGAAGGACAAGGGCGACGCGAAGGTGATGCACCGAGGCGGCGGGACTGTCGGCATCATCGGGGCGGCTAGGGCCGGAATCGGCGTGGTGGATCATCCGGAGGACCCAGAGCTGAAGGTCTTTGGCAACACCAAGTCCAATCTTGGCCCGAAGGCAGTGCTGCTCTCGTACCGCATCGAGGGCACCGAGATCGAGGCCGACGGCGAGACCGTGAGGACCTCCAAGATCGTGTGGGTGGGCAAGGTCGAGGGCTACCGCGATCTCGACGACTTGCTCACCACACCGCCGAACGATCAGCGGGAGCCGCGGACCAGCGCACGGGAGTGGCTGCTCAGCTCGCTGCCGATGCGGTCAGAGGACATGGAGGCTCGCGCCGACGGGGAGGGCTACTCCTGGGCAACTGTGCGCCGCGCGAGGAGCGAGCTGAAGCGGGCCGGCCTCATCGACCTTCGAAAGGTCGGCGGTGCCAAGGACCCCGATGCTCACTGGGAGTGGTATCTGGTCGAGAGGCGAGAGGATCAGTGAATCTCACTCGCACGCGGGCCTGCGCGCGCACGATGACGCTCTCGATTAGTGAGCACCTTCAAACAAGATAGATATGCCTATCAGGGGACTTGAACTTGCTCAGGGGGTGAGCACCTTCAATTCGAGCGACCACGTAGTGAGCACCTTCCGGTTTTGAACAAGTCGGACCTTTTGAACATGCTCAGGGGGTGAACAACTTCAAAGATGCAGGTCAGGCAATCTCACCAGTTTGAACTCTGAAGGTGCTCACGCTTCGCGCACGCGATCGCGGAGGCACGCGCGAGTGAGATATAGGAGGTAGGTGTGGTGGCGACAGCTAAGCGACTGGACTTCTCGCCGAGATATCAGCCCGAGGATGTAGATAGGGCGGCAGCCATAGCCGCTGACCAGATGGCTCCGGTGTTCAAGGAGAACGGGTGGACGCTGGAGGAGGGGCTCGCCTCTGCGGGCACGATCGCGCTGGTTCTGCGTCGGTTAATCGAGAAGGCAGCCGAGCTGGAGTCTCCCGGAGAGGTCGGTTCTGGTCGGTTCACCGTCATGCAGTACCCAGAGGGCGACATCCGGATATACCTGGACCTGGGCGGGGTGAGGCCGGCTGATGTTCGTGAGCACGTGGATACGTCGCAGTGACACGTCGTCGCCCGGGAGATCGTGTGCGCTCGCGTGAGTGGCAAGAGCTGGCATTCCGGATGAAAGATCGCTGCGATCATCGTGTCGAGTGCGCACGAAAACAGCATCGTCAGGCGCGCGAGAAGACCCGTAGAAGACGCTCAGGTCGTGCATCGCACATCATCGGGCATCGCGCGACCGATCATTCCCTAGGAGCGTTCTCGTCATTCGATGCACCCACCGCTAATAATGATTATGGTAAGCCGCCTGCAAGAAGCTGCTATTCGGTGCGCGACCCAACGCCAAGATCAATCCCGTTCGCCTTTTGCACGCATCCTTGTCAATCGTTGTTGACGTTCTCCGACCGCAGGAATTAGCATCGCGGCGAGCCGCGAACGAAGGGAACTGCATGCCACACATGCGCGAGGTTCGGCTGTCGATGCGACAGGCCATGCGAGTGTGGTATGAGCTGTCGTTCGAACGCCGCATCACGATCTGTCTCGACGGCATGGCCTTCTACGCGGCGAAGTCTGAGGTCCCGGCCTGGCTTTCTGGCGCTGGCTGTTCGCCCGTACCGTGCTGGAAGCCCGGTCCTCAGAGCGGACTACGGGGCACCCTCTGAGAGAGGGAGCCGCCTGATGCCTAAAAGCCCCGTGCCGGAGTGGACGCGCGCCGACGCTGAGACGACGCTCAACGACTACCTCGCACCCGAGGGCTTCAAGCAGTGCCGCAGGTGTGGCGAGGTCAAGCCGCTGACCGAGTTCCACAAGGCCAGCCACAACTGGAAGGGCGACGGTCGTAGGTCCTCCTGCAAGGCGTGT
>WNFU01007922.1_pt1 | contig 12406 bp, 8 predicted proteins | sample 5400121 | NCBI WGS metagenome assembly WNFU01 (sample SAMN13153360, study PRJNA577476) | soil metagenome | isolation source: 100 cm soil or saprolite under grassland replicate 1 | place: USA:California | collected 2016-06-15 | reverse complement strand
CGCGCAAAAGTCCCATGCCTGGCTCGCTGTGGCTCGCCAGGAATTGCTCTACTGCAGCGCCGAAGCCGAACCAGCCGGGCAACATCACGCGAGCGAGGGACCAACTGAAGACCCAGGGAATCGCGCGCAGATCTTCGATGCGATCGGAAGCCGTGCGCGACGCCGGGCGGCTGCCGACGTGCAGATCGGCGATCTCTCTGATCGGCGTGGCGGTGCGGAAGAAATCGACAAAGCCCGGCGTTTGGTAAATCAGCGCACGGTACGCCCGGTAAGCGTGCTCGGAGAGCTCCTCCATCGCATCGTGGTAAATCTCCTTTGCCGGCGCGGCGCGCTCGAGCAATGTCGCTTCCAACGTCGCCGCCGCCAGCGTTTCAAGATTTCTCCGGCCGATTTCGGGGTCGGCGTACTTGCTGCTGATCACTTCTCCTTGCTCTGTGATACGGATCTGTCCTGCCACACTTCCCGGCGGCTGCGCGAGGATCGCTTCGTAACTAGGCCCGCCGCCGCGGCCCACGGTACCGCCGCGACCATGGAAAAGCCGCAGTTTGACGCCGTGGTGGCGTAAGACTTCGACTAAACCGACTTCGGCCTTGTACAACTGCCAGTTGGAGGTGAGATAACCACCATCCTTGTTGCTGTCCGAATACCCGAGCATGATTTCTTGAGTGGCGCCCCGGCTCACCAGCAATTGCCGATAGATTGGCATATTCAATAGATCGTCCATGACGCGCGTGCAGTCGTGCAAACCGACAATGGTTTCGAACAGCGGCACGATGTTCATGTCGAGGCGGGATGGCTGGCCCGGTCGCATCAGCCCCGCTTCTTTGAGCAACAAGGCCACTTCGAGGATGTCGCTCGCTTCGTTGGTGTTGGAGACGATGTAGGTCGGCAATGCCTCCTGGCCGTAGCGGCCTTGCATCTCGGCCGCGCAATCGAAAATATTCAATTCCTTGGTTGTCTCGGCGCTGTACGGGAGATGAGACGAGCGCAGCGGTCGAGGAAGCATGAGCTCTTCGAGCAGCCAGTTCCTTCGTTCCGGCTCCGCGAGAGCGCCGTAACCATCGCGCTGAGCGCCGACAAGAAACAACTCTGCAACGACCTGTTGGTGTACGCCACTATGTTGGCGCAAATCTAACGGCGCCAGATGAAAGCCGAAAACTTCCACAGCGCGCCGCAGCGCGCGCAACCGGCCGCGAGCGATGCGCATGGAACCGTGACGTTCGAGCGAGTCGGAGAGGGTCAGGAGATCCCGGCTTAGATCTCTGGAATCGTGGTAGGGTTCACAAAGTCCATTCGATGTGCCGGACGGAGCGTCGTGGCTAAAAGCGTCCAACGTCGCTGAAAGCCGCTGGCAGATACCGATCAAAGCGCGCCGGTACGGTTCATCGCGGCGGTGCTCGGAGTCGTCGGCCGAGCGTGCGGCAAGCGCTTCCAGTTCTGGAGTCACTTGCACCAAGCGCACCGACTGAGCCAGCTCGCTGCGCAGTTGTTGAACCTGCTCCAGATAATATTCCAGGGACATGGCGGACTGGCGCGCCAGCGCGTATCGGGTAACATCGTGGGTCACGTACGGATTGCCGTCGCGGTCGCCGCCGATCCAACTCCCCATCGTGAGGAACGCGGGAATGCGCCATTCGCGCTGCGGCCAGCGGGCGCTGAGCTGATCCTCCAGTTCGGCATACAGGCGCGGCAATTGCTGTAGAAAGGTATACCGATAATAAGCCAGGCCATTTTCAATTTCGTCCTGCACGGTCAGTCGAAGCTCGCGCAAAATCCGGGTCTGCCAGAGAGAAAGAATAGTGCGCCGCAGGCCCTCCTCGTTGGTTGCCAGCTCGTCGGGCGTCAGCTGCATACGGTCGCGCGCCTCCAACAGGGAAGCGATCTCCCGCTGACAGTCCAGAACACTCTTGCGCTGCACTTCCGTGGGATGAGCCGTCAATACGGGCGAGACCAGCGCCTCGGCAAAAAAGGCGCACAATTCCTGCGGCCCCAAACCGGCTTCGGCGATTCGCCGGATGGCAAGCACGAGACTACCTTCTTGCGCCGGAGAGCCTGCCAACTGATGTGCCCGTCGCCGCCGATTGTGGTGCAGGTCCACGGCGATATTGCTGAGCTGTGAGAAGTAACTGAACGCTCGTATTACGGAAGTCGTCGCATCCTGGGCGAGTCCGCCGAGTATGATTTCCAGGTCCGCGCGCGCCTGTTCATCGCCCGAACGGCGGAAATGAACCGCTGTCTGGCGAATGCGTTCAATAAGATTGAAAATATCGTCGCCTTCTTGCTCGCGCAGCGTGTCGCCGAGCAAACGGCCGAGTAGCCGGATCTCTTCCTTCAGCGGCAGGTCCTTGTCAATCTCTTCCTCGGGGGGCGGTGCAAAATTCATATCACTCTCGCCGCATGGGAGACCATTGCTAGCATACGAAGCGGCTCTGGCCCTCGCTCATTGCGCGGCACTTGGGCAACTGGCGAGAATCTAATCAGGTCTGGAACCAAGCAGAGCACGTCGAATGTTTGAAGAGGACAGAATGGAAGGCCATGTAACGCGCAGGTAAACATTCTTATGGTGGAGGCAGCGGGACAAACTAAAGAAACTGTGTGCACCTTCTCGTTCCGCTTACCGGACCTGCTACGAAAGCCGCGCCCAAAGGCCGATACGAGCCGGACATGATCGAACCAGTATTTCTCACAGCTGGAACTCGCCAGAATCGGCGATTCCACATTGGCAAAGGTAGCGCTATGAATCAACTTCGGGTTGGCTTTCACATAGGGCTGGAAATTTTCGCCGCGCCGGGGTATCGAGGAGCTAAATTGGTTGGAATAGGAAGGCTCGAGAGCATCGCGGCGATCAAGTTAAGGAGGTAACGTGCAAAAGTTCAGCGAGCTCATGCGAGGGAACGAACTCATCGTCGCCCCGGTGGCGCTCAATCCGATCATGGCACGGCTCGCCGAGGAGGCCGGGTTCAAGACGCTCTATCTCAGCGGCGGATCGCTCGGCTGGCTGAAATGCGTCACCGAGGCTAATCTGACGCTTCCGGAGCTCGCCGCAGTGGCGCTCGACATGCGCGCCGTGTGTCAATTACCGATCGTCTTGGATGCGGGCGGCGGCTGGGGCGACCCTGTGCACATGCACCGCACAATCGCGCTCGCCGAAGCGGCGGGCTTCGCTGCGATCGAGCTCGAGGACCAGCTGCTGCCTCGCCGCGTCGAGCATCACGTCGGCGTCGATCATCTGATCCCGACCGAGCTGATGCTAAAAAAAATCGCGGAAGCGATCGCGGCCCGCACTGACCCCGATTTCGTGATCATCGCTCGGACAAACGCAAGGCGGGTCTACGACCTCGACGAGGCCTTACGTCGTGCGGAAGCCTTTCACAGAGTAGGCGCCGACATGCTTTTCGTCCACACGCGCAATGCCGAGGAGATGCGCATCGTCGGCGAGCGCCTGCCACCGCCGCTCATGACCTTCGCACCGCCCGACGGTTTTTCCGGATTCCTCTACTCGCCGCGCGATCTGGCCGGTCTTGGCTATCGCCTCGCGGCATCATCCGGCACGGCGTTCGCGGCCATGGTCAAAGCCGTGCGGCAGTCCTATGAGTGTTTGGCGCAGGGGAAAATGGACCCTTTCCTCGGTCCGGGCGGCGCCGACAAGGAGATGAAAGCCGCGCAAACAACCAGCGGCCTGGAGCGTCTTCTGCAAATCGAACGGCGGACCATGAAGGATCATTGAGGTGGAGGAGTATTCACCACAGAGACACGGAGTTCGCATGGTTCGACAAGCTCACCACGAGCGGAATTTTCATAGCCGCGCATCCTGAGCTTAGTCGAAGGATGCGCCCTCGGCGCCTCCGCGGTGAGTTGTCTTTTGACCGGTATACTAAGTCTGGCTATTGCCATGAAGGATCATTGAGCAGGACGAACCAGGCAGCAGAAAACGGCGAAGACATCGGTAGGGGGATAGACCAGTGAAGCAGGGCTTTAAGGTCATGGACAGTGACATTCATGTGCAGGAGCCGCATGATCTGTGGGCCAGGTATATCGAGCCACAGTTCAAAGAGCGCGCCCCGCAGTTTACCGATATCCCGGATGGCTCGAGCCCGGGCGTGTGGCGTTTTGAGGGCAAGGTGTTTCCTGCCTACATCGATCGCCCGGAACGGCAGCGCCTGGCCAAAGTACGACGGCAAAAGTCGCACGACCGCCACGAGGAGCTTGGACGCGAGATTGGCTCTGAAGAAGAGCACCGCGGCGAAGACCCAGAGGCGATGCTGCACGCCATGGACGTGGAAGGCATCGACGTCTCGATCGTGTTTCGCACACGCGCCGCCCATGTAGTTGCCGTAGATGGCTTGGACGCGGAACTTACCGCCGCGGTCTGCCGTGCGTTTAACAACTGGCTCGCCGACTTCTGCAGCACCAACCGCGCGCGCCTGAAACCCGCTGCTCTCTTGCCGGTGCATGACGTCAAGCTTGCGGAGGCAGAGGCGCGGCGTAGCGTCAAGGAATTGGGAGCAGTGGCTGTGGTATTACCCAACCAGCAGGTCAATGGGCGGCCGTGGTACGACCGCTATTACGATCCCCTCTGGGCCGAAGCGGAACGGCTGCACGTACCCGTTGCTTTTCATGGCATCCAGATGGCCTACCAGGAGCATTTGGGACGGCGTTACCTCGACAACTTCGCTATGGCGCACGCCGTGGGCCATCCAGTGGAGATGATGCTGGCATTGGGGAGTATGTTGACGGGCGGAGTTTTCGAACGTTTTCCGGGACTGACCGCCGCCTTTCTGGAGGGGAGCTGTAGCTGGGTGCCGTGGTGGCTATGGTGTTTAGACGAGCGCGTCGAGAAGTTCGGCGACGACGAACGATTCCCGTTAAAGATGCCTCCCAGCGAATATTTTCGACGTCATTGCTATGTCTCGGTTGATCCAGATGAGGCGGTCGTGCGGTACACCATTGCGGCCATGGGTGATGAGAACATCGTCATTTCTACCGATTGGCCGCACGACGACTCGGCCTATCCGCGCGCCATCGAGACATTTTTGCAACTTGACGGCGTTAGCGCGGCGAGCAAGCGTAAGATTCTGTGGGACAACTGTGCTCGCCTCTATAGCATCCAATAGACCCTATAGGCTAGCCCGCATAACTAAGCGTCCGAGGAGAAATTACGAGACTGTCTTTAATCAAATCGTGAGCCTGGAGGAATGAACTGCGCGCGGTTCAAGTTCAAGGTTCAATGTTCAACGTCTCGGACGGTAACTGAAACTCACAACCATCCCTAACTTTGGACCTTGAACGTTGGAACTTTGAACTGGCATTCGGAGGACTGACATGCGCTACACCCGAATCTCTGCCGACTGCCACATCGATCTCTGCTGGCTGCCCCCCGATCTTTTCACCTCGAGCGCCTCGACGGCAATGAAGGACCGAATGCCCTATGTCACCGAAGGTCCCAAGGGACTTCTGTGGGTGACAAAGAAGGGAGCGAATCTCGGGCTGGTGAACGGGATGGGGTCGGCCGGGCGCGAGTACGTCCCCGGCCAGATCCACCGCTCCGATCGTATGGCCGTGACCGGCCTCTATGAGGATGGCAAGCGCGGCATCCGAAGGCTCACCGACCCGGAGTTGCGGCTGAAAGACCAGGAGCGCGACGGCGTGCAGGCCGAGGTGCTCTATGGGATTCTCGGCGCCACTCGCCGGCTGAATGACGCTGAGGCCGCCATCGAGCTGACGCGGATCTACAATGAATGGCTCGCCGACTTTTGCGACACCCACCCCGACCGCTACGCTGGTCTCGCCTGCATCCCCAACGCTCCCGTCGAGGCCGCCGTAGAAGAGATGAGGCGCGTGATCAAGCGCGGCGGCGTGCGCGGTCTCGAGATCGCCAACTCATACGACATCGTGCCGCTCTGGGATCCTCAATGGAATCCGGTATGGGAGGTCGCCAATGAGGCCGCCTTGCCGGTGCACTTCCACACCGTGGGGGAGCGGCGGCCGGACTTCGCGAAGCTGCCGCCCCAGCTCGCGCGAGTGGAGCGCGCGGTGCACATATCCAGCTTCCAGATCTACATGGCCACGACGCTAATATCGCTCATCTTCGGCGGCGTGCTCGAGCGTTACCGCAACATCAAGATCGTCATCGGCGAAAGCGGGATCGGCTGGATCCCCTACGTGCTGGACCGGATGGATGCGGAGTGGGAGGACCAGTTCAAGGACTTGAGCCTCACCATGCAGCCGAGCGAATACTGGCGTCGACAGTGCCGGGCGACCTACCAAACCGATCGTGTTGGCATCAGGCTCCTCGACGACCTGGGGCACGATACCATCATGTGGGGCTCAGACTTTCCCCATCCGGACGGAGTGTGGCCCGACTCAAGCGAGTTCATCGAGCGCGAGTTGGGACACCTGCCCGCGGAGGTGCGCCACAAAATCGTCTGCGAGAACGCCGGCAAGCTTTACGGATTTACTCACTGACCGCCGAAGAAGCCTGCAATTGGTTCAAGTCGTTCAAATAGTTCCAATCGTTCCAGGGGTCCATCGTGCGCTCGATGCGCACGACGTGCGGCTGGGCTTCTAAGCAAGGAGGCTGCGCGGCGGGATTACGGCGCCGTGCTGGATGACGAAGGAAGGAGGGGCGACAGAACTCCTCGTGCTGCCGGATTCTTTCGCCCCTCTGGGGCTTGGATGTCGTCCATACCAAATTCCACGGGCTTGCGCTCGTCGCTATGATTATGCCGCCGCTCCGCGGCGCAAAAGCCTAAATTGCGCCACGCACGCGATCAATCAATTGATTGAGATCGGAATGTAGCGCGTTTGCGCGCCACGCGACGTGTCCGTCAGGCCGCACAAGTACGAGCGATGCTGCGTAGATCTCGCGCACCGCGGGCTCTCGGAGCGTGACGACGGAGAAGGGGACGCGTTTCTGAGCCGCTACGCGCTCCATCGGCGATGGGTCCGGCGCGGACTCATCAAGCCGGAGCAGGATGAAGCCCTTTCCAAACAGATCCAGGGTGGAACGATCACCGGATAGTGAAACATGCGGCGCGCGGCAGCCTGGTCGTGCGCTTGGCACGAATCTCTCGGGGTCGTCAGGGGGAGATGGCGAATCGTCGGGTACGCAGATAGGTGAGGGATCGTAACGATAGCCAAGCTCCAGGCCGAGCGTCCGGAACATGCGGGCGACATCGTGTACCAGCTTTTCGCCAAGCTCTTTGCGGAATGCGGCGCCGTCAGGAGTGGCGTCCTCAATTCTTTCCATTGCATGCGCGAAACTGCCGTGGCTCTGAAAGAATCCCGTGGTCATAGTGACGTTGCGCACGCCGACTGGGCGGCGTTCCGCGTCATAACTCGCAAGCAGGGCCCCACCACCCCAGCCTTCATGCACTGCAGCTAGCTTCCAGCCGAGATCGACTGCATCGCCAATGCCGGTGTTCATGCCAAGCGCACCCGTCGGCGAAAGCTGATGAACTGCATCGCCCAAGAGGTGCACCGGACCATCCGAGTAGCGCTCGGCCACCACACCGCGTCGCGTCCAGATGCTCACACCAACCCAGTCGACATCCAAATTACGGCCGACCGCGCGCCGGAGATAACTTTCTCGATCGACCTGCGAAGGGTGATCGACGCCAGGCGCATCCAGCACCATCAAGCGCCACAGTCCCTGAACTGGATCGATGACACGCACGTTGGCCCAAATGCCGGCACGATCGATGGCGAGATAGAAGGTGCCCTGACGTTTCCCCAACTGCCCCATCAGGTCCGGCGTGCGGAAATACAGGTGTAGCGGCCGGCTGAGCAGGTCGGAACCGATCATTTTGATACCGACCGAGCGGCGGATCGCGCTATTGGCGCCGTCACAGCCTGCGAGATAGCGTGTATGAACGATTTCTTCGATCCCACTTGTGACCTCGGTGATTCGCGCAAGCACGCCATCGCGCCGGGCTTCGTACGAATCGAAGTGTGTCCGATGGCGCACCTGCACATGCGGAAATGACCTCGCGAGTTCCAAAAGCATCGGATCAAACCACATCTGCGAGCAGATCTGGAGAGTCATCGGACTGAACGGTCCGGGCCGCTGATCCTTGCGTGGAGGTCGTTCCATACGGGCGATCTCGTGGCCGCCGAGCGTCGTGACAAACACGACGTCCAACGGATAATCGTCGGGGAACGGGCAGCGCATGACACGATCGGCGATACCCCAGCGCCGGCAGAATTCCATCGTGCGCGTGTTGACTTCGTTCATCTTCGGTGTCGTGATGCGGCCATCGCTCTGCTCGATCAGGGTACAGGGCACGCCTCGCCAGCCAAGCTCCGCCGCGAGCGCGAGGCCAACAGGTCCTCCACCAACAATGAGCACCGGTGTTTCGCTCGCCTTCATTCGGAAACTTCTTCCACGAGTGGCAAAGTGACGCTCGCCATGAGCGGCTTCAGGGTCGGTAGTTCTTCCAGGTGCGCGACATGCTGCGTGGCTTCCTCGATCTGCCCGTCTGGCAACACCGTCGCAGCGCAGTCCTGGAACTTGGCCACGAGTTCGACCCATGTCAGCGGTTGGTCTGGATCGCCCTTGGGAACCTCAATGCGCTGGTGCCGCCGCGCGCCGCTGTGCAACACGACCTCCACGACATCTGGAACAGGCCTATCCCAGTTGACTTTGTCCTGATCTGGATGCGTCAGGCGTACACGCTGCATCAACGCCTGGGCGTGGGGATCTTGTACACTGGCATCCGAGAATTGCGCCAGGCCCAACTTGCCGTGCAAGAGCGCCGCAGCCAGGCAGTACTCCATACTAAACTTCCCCCCCAAACCCGTTTGCGGCTGGTGGTGGACGAGAAAATCGCGCATGCGCGCGCTGGTGTTGCAAATAATCTCACTGACGTCGTTGGGCTGCAGGTGGTACATATGCACTAGGTGAAGCATAGCATCAATGGCTCGGTGTGCCGCGCGACAGGCAGGGTAAGGTTTCACACCGATTCCCGGCGTGATGATCTCATACGGCGCACCAAAATCCTGTATAACGGTCTCGGGGACGAACTCCCCTTCACCCACGAAGACGTTGAAGAAGCTAAAACGGCCGTCGAGGATATGCGGATCGGCCGTGAATCCCCGCTGCGCTAGTTGCGCTGCTTCCACTCCATTGCGCGCTGCCTCACCGGCGTGCAGTGGCTTTGTCATGGTGCCGAAGTTCTGCCGCAACCCGGCGGCTTTCGAGGCCGCGATACCAAGCGCCATCTGGACCTGTGGACCAGTCAACCCTAGGAGTTTCGCCGCCGCTGCCACTGCGCCCAGGGCGCCAATCGTGGCCGTCGGATGCCAGCCGTGACGCAGATGCTCGGAGGTCATAGCCTTGCCGATTTTCGCTTCAACCTCCACCCCGATCACAAACGCCGTGATGACGTCCTCGCCACTCGCACCCAGGGCCTGTCCGAGCGCTAGCACCGCTGGGACTACAGGCACGCTGGGATGTCCACGCAGGTGAAAGGTCACGTCGTCAAAGTCCAAGGCATGCCCGAGCGTGCCATTCGCCAAGGCCGCGAGGGCGGGCGATGTGTAAAGAGATGTGCCCAGGATGGCGGCTTCCTGATGACCACCGGCGTCTTTGACAAATGCGGTAATGATCTGGCCCGCGGCCTCTCCATGTCCGGCCAGCGTAACGCCGATGGTGTCGAGAAGGGCCCGCTTTGCCTGGGTCACCGCGCTGACGGGCAGTTGTTCATACGTGGTTTCCGCTATCAGGTGCGCGAGTTGTTCAGTGATTACCATGGGGCGCTCCTCTCAAGGATACGCTGCGGTGTAGGGATCTGTGATGCCTTCCTTGGCTGCATCAGCGGGCATTGGCGAGCCTCCCGCTGTTCGAGTTGCCTCTTTAGTCGGGTCAACAGTCTTTGCTGGAGAAGGTCGAGGAGTTCCCTGCGGCAGTGCTACTGACGGGCCACTGCTCGGAAAGCCAGGCCGGCAGTGGCTCTCCCGAGCCGCTGACAGCCAGCTCGCGATTCTGGTCGCCCCGACCCTCGGGGAAGCGCGCGAGCGCGCCCGGCATCTCGTAGTAGATCTCCAGCCGGTTACCGTCGGGGTCGACGAAGTAGATACTGCGCTGGTTCACGTGGTCCATCGCGCGCTCGATCCGCACATCATGCTGGAGCAGCGTGCGATAGGCTTCCGTCAGCGCTTCGTAGCTCGCGACTTGGAAGGCGATATGGGCAACACCGAACGGCCGGGCTGGGCCCGTGGCGGTCTCCGGGCTTTCGTGCTGCGCCATGTCCAGCGTGTGGAAGTCCTCCCCCAGCGTCATAAACAAGTCGCCGTGCTTGGCGTCCTGCTCGGCAACGCGGAAGCCGAGAACGTCACGGTAAAAGGCCTTGGACCGCTCGAGGTCCGCCACGCGGAGCTGAATATGTCCGAGCTTCTTTAGCCTAATCATCGGGACCTCCGTGTGAGAAAGGATAAAAGGCGAAAGGATGAAAGATGAAGTAAAGAACAAATTGTTTTCATACTTATCCTTTATGCCTTATCCTTCAGCCTTTGTTACTCCCCCAAGAATTTTTTGAGCCGTTGGACAACTTCTGGCGGCTGCGCGATCACCTCTTTGGCCAGCGATTCTAGCTCCTCGCCGGCTAGAGGTGCGACCGGCCATCGCCGCTTTTTTGCCTCGGCCAAAAGCTCTGGATCTTTGACCGTTCTATTCCACGCCTCGCGCAAGATTCTTACTCGCTCGGCAGGGACTCCGGGAGGAGTTAGCATAGGACGGCCGAAGACATTCGATGCCAGCATCACCGTAGCCAGCCGCCGACTAATCTCGGGTGTCTTGTACTTGTCCATCAGCTCATAGAGAGTACGGACATCCGCCAATGAAGTTTCCCGTATTTTTCCCGTCTGAGCCAAAGGACGAACAAAACCTTTTTTCCCCCAGGTAATGTAAGGCTCGCGGCCAAAAAAGGCCGTAGTGGAAATTGAACGACAGTGCACCTCGCCCCTCTCGATGGCAAGGTCAACATCCGGCCCGCCCGTATAGCCTGTGATCAGGTTGAGTTTTATTCCCAGGGTCTCTTCCAAAAGCTTAGGTACTTGGTATAAAAACGAGCCCGTCCCTGTGGAGCCGCATTTAGGCGGCTCTGTGGCTGAGCGTATATCCTCGATGCTTTTGTAAGGGCTGTCTGCGCGGGTAATAAACACCCATTCGGTTTGCTCCGGTGTCCCGATCCAATTAAATCTGGCCCAGTCGAACTGCACTTCCTTTCGCCCAATTAGCTGGTCCAAATAGAGTCCCGGAATGACAGCGCCGATGGTGAGCCCATCCGGTTTGGCAACATTGTAAAGATAATTTGCCGCAACCAATGAGCCGGCTGCTGGCATGTTCTGCGCGATAATGTTGGGGCTGCCGGGGATGTGCTTTCCCAGGTGGCTCGCGAACAGGCGTGCCCAAAGGTCATAGAGACCTCCGGCCTGATTGCCGATAATGAAGGTGATGCTCTTTCCCTGATAGAACGGGGCCTGTGCATGGAGGGTCGTGCTGAAGAGCAAACTCGCCGCAAGGAAGAATGAGAGGAAAGGAAAAATAGCCGCGGCTATCCCAGATTTTTTCATGGCAACCTCCTGCTTTTGGTTCGGAGAGGAGAAGCCTTAGTGATAGGAATTTGCTGTTGGGGAGTAACCGTCGAGATATCACAAACCGCGTCCGTGACCGCGTTAGAGCCGGTTCAAGATCCCGATGCAGTGCCAAAGAGGAGAGACTAGCCGTGGACCGCCATTTCGCGGCGGAGCCTATCTGATAGGGTAACGTTATGTCAACTTCGGGTGGCTTTATAAAGGGCTAGAATTTTTCTCCGCCCCGGATTATGGAGTAGCTAAATTACTTGGGAAGGCAATTCCTTAACGACCTCACTCAGCTTGGCCTTAACTTCACGCAAGCTTTCGATCTTCATAAGAGGGGGAACGTTGGGCAAGCGTTTCTGATAGACAACTCGATCTTGTTCATCGATCACCACCGTCACGTTATTAGTCGAGTGCAAATCAATCGCTCTGTACAGTTTCATCTTCGTCTCCTCCGTTGAGTTATGGGGTTGGCTCATCACCAACCCTAGTGCCTCTCGGAGAAGCCTGCTAGATGATTATCAGATCTTTTGTTGACAGTTCTCCAGCCATCTTTTCTGATAGCTCGAGGGCGATGCGATGATTGTTAAACTCGGCGCGATCGCACGTTTTGAGAATTCTCGAAACCGGAAATGAAACAATCGACGGCCTTGAGGTGCCGATTCGGCACCTCAAGCCCGGTTTTGATCCCTAGAAATTCCTGCGTCTATCTGGGTTCGACTGCGAGTTGGGAAATCTTCAGCGCGACGCCGAGCGGCAATGGATTATCGCCGGTGCTCAAAGCCGTGCCCAGTCTCTCCAGCTCCCAGGATGAGACCTTCTCTATCCT
>WNFU01009353.1_pt1 | contig 12410 bp, 13 predicted proteins | sample 5400121 | NCBI WGS metagenome assembly WNFU01 (sample SAMN13153360, study PRJNA577476) | soil metagenome | isolation source: 100 cm soil or saprolite under grassland replicate 1 | place: USA:California | collected 2016-06-15 | reverse complement strand
GACGGCACCTTCTGGGTCGAGGACGGACGGGTGCGGGGCGCGGTGCGGAACCTGCGCTTCACCCAGTCGATCCTCGACGCCCTCTCGGTGGTCCGGGCGGTCGGCGCCGAGACGGAGCTCGCCAGCGAGGACGGCTACGGCGCGGCCCGCGCCCCCGCCCTGGCCATCGACCGCTTCAACTTCTCCAGCGCCACCACGTTCTAGAACCGGTTCAAGACAGTTTCGGTCAGCCGATGGATGACGCCGACGGTGGCAGCCGAGGGTTGCGAGCCCGGCCTGGACCGAGCCTGCTGCAAGCACTGGGGGACCAATGGGGGCTGGGCTCGCCCGCCGAGCAGGTCGACCTGGGCGGGTCGTCCAGCCTGAACCTGCTGGTGGACGACGGCGACTACAGGTATGTGGTGCGGGTCCACCGGCCCCACGTCACCCCGGAGCGGCTGGACGCGATCCAGCAGGCCCGAGCCGCCCTGCTGGCTGGAGGCGTGCCGTGCGCCCCGCCGGTGGCGACCCTGCGGGGTGCGCGATGGATCCGCATCCAGGGCCGGCTGGTCGAGGTCGAGGCCTACGTGGACCACGACGCCGTGATGGACACCTGGGAGCGCGTGGAGGTCGGGATGGCGCTGCTGGCCCAGACCCACAACCTGCTGCGCCACCTCGATGTCGGTGAGCAGGGCCGCAAGCCGCGGTTCGCCAACCACCTCGAACCCGCCGACGTCGCGTCCTCGGTCCGCCGCGGGACCGAGCGGATCTTGGGCTGGGCCCAACGTCTGCTGAGCGCCGCTTGGCTACAGTCGCCGAGGAACTCGCCGAGCAGGTCACCCAGGCCGAGACCGGAGTGGCCTCCCGGCTGCCCTGTCAGCTGGTTCACGGCGACTTCTGGGACAACAACGTGCTGTTCCGCGGCGGGCGTCCGGTGCTGTTGGCCGACTTCGACTTCATGGGGAAGCGAGCCCGCATCGACGACCTGGCGCTCACGCTGCACTGCGCCCGCTGCGACCTCAGAGGCCAGGCCGGCCCGGTGGAGGAGCTCGCCCGGTTGCGCCGCCTGGTGGCCAGCTACGACGGCGGCCTGGACCTGCCGCTGTCTGCCGCCGAGCGCGCCGCGCTGCCGGTGGCGATGGCCCGCCAGCCCTTGTCGTCGATCGGCGGCTGGGTGGCCCGCCTGGACGACGAGGCGGAGGCGCGCCGCCACACCGCCAGCGTAGGACCCGGGCTGGCGGCGGCGCGGCGGATCATGACCGACCTCGACCGGTGGTCGGACGCGTTCGCCTGAACCAGAGCCGGGTCGCGGCCGCGGGAGCGGTTCCACAGATTCGCGGTAGCCTCTTGCGCTGGGGGCTGGGTGGGGTAGGTTGCGCCCATGGACTCGAACACAGATTCGATGCAGGAGCCCGCCGGGCTCGGCCGTCTGACCGCGGCGGTGCTGGAGCTGGCCGCCCAGGACCTGGATGCCCTGCCAGACGGCGAGGCGGCCGGGCGGGTGCTGGCGCTGCGGCGGCTGCTGGACCAGCTGGAGGGGCAGTGGCTGCGGGAGCTGGCCGCCGTGGATGGGCGCGGCGCCGCCGGCGCCGAACAGGGCGTGGCGGCTGACTCTACCGCCGGGTGGCTGCGGGGTCGGCTGCGGGCTGGCCGCCCCACCGCAAGCGGCTGGGTCCGGACCGCTCGGGCGCTGTTCCGCGGCCCCCTCGGCGGCACCGGGCGGGCGCTTGCCGCCGGGGAACTGTCGGTTGCGCATGCGGCGGTGCTGGCCGCTGGCACTCAGGACCTCCCAGCCGCCACCGCGGCCCACGCGGAGCCGGTGCTGCTGGCGGCCGCCTATCGGCTGGATCCGCCGCGGCTGCGGCAGGTGGTCACCAATCTCCATGATGTGGCCGACCCCGACGGTGCCGACGCCCGCCTCCAGCGCCAGCATGAGCGGCGCGGGCTGTGGCTGGCACCGACCCTGGCGGGCATGGTCGCGGTCGATGGGTTGCTGGAGCCGGAGGCGGGCGAGATGCTGCTGGCGGCATTGGAGCCCCTGGCCCGCCCCACCGCCGCGGAGGATGACCGCAGCGCCGCGCAGCGGCGCGCCGACGCGCTGACCGAGTTGGCGCGCCGCAACCTGGAGGGCGGTCGGCTGCCGCAAGCTGGCGGAGTGCGCCCGCAGGTGACCGTGACGGTCGACCTGGCCAGCCTGCTCGGCCACCGCGACCTGCCGGGCGCCGCGGGTGACTGGGTGGGGCCACTGCCCGCCGAAACCGCCCGGCGGCTGGCCTGCGACGCCGCGCTCACCCGCGCCGTGGTCACCCGCCACGGTCATGGCGACACTGGCGTTGGCGACCCCGGCGACCTGGCGGCTCGGCTGCGCACCGCGATCGCGCTGCTGCCACCCGCCCTGGGTGGCGCCCCGCCGGAGCCGCTGGAACTGGGCCGCACCACCCGGGTGATCTCGGCCACCCAACGGCGGGCGCTGGCGGTCCGCGACGGCGGCTGTGTGTTCCCGGGCTGCGACCGGCCGCTGGCCTGGTGCGACGCGCACCACTTGCGGCACTGGCTGCACCGCCACCCGGACGGCGAGCTCACCGCGTCCCCGCCGCATCCACGACAACCAGTCGCGGCGTGAGCCGCATGGCAGGATGGCGGCATGGAGCAATCCTCCCTGCCGGTGGTGGCGGTCGGGGTGGTCGCCCGCGACCGGCGCGGGCGGCTGCTGCTGGTGCGGCGGGCCAACCCGCCCGCCGCCGATCGCTGGTCGCTGCCGGGAGGACGGGTGGAGGCCGGCGAGACCCTCGCCGAGGCGGCCGCCCGCGAGCTGGCGGAGGAGACGGGCCTGCGCGCCGCCGTCGGCCCGGTCGCGGGCGTGGTGGAGCGGATCGGCGAGGGCTACCACTACGTGATCGTCGACCTCTGGGCCGACCTGGACGAGGACGCCGCCCCGACGGCCGGCGACGACGCCACCGCGGTGCGCCTGGCCCCGCCGGAGGAGCTGCCCGGCCTCGACCTCTCGCCCGGCCTGGGCCGGTTCCTCGCCGAGCTGGGCTGCTGGCCGGCCGGCGCCGTGCCACCAGAGGAGCCGGGTGGTCCCTCCGGCCCGCTACCCTAGCCGCATGCCGGAGCTTCCCGAGGTCGAGTCGGTCCGCAGGCAGCTCGAGCCGGCGCTGCGCGGCCGCCGGGTGGTGGCCGTCTGGGCCGATGCGCAGCGCCGCTTCCACGCGCCCGACCGCCTGCTCGGCCACACCGTCCAAGGCGTCGGGCGGCGCGGCAAGTTCCTGCTCTGCCCGCTGGACGGCGGCCTGGAGCTGGTGCTGCACCTTGGCATGACCGGGGTGCTCCACTTCGGGGCGGCCGACGCCTACACCCGCGCCCGCCTGGGGCTGGACGACGGCCGCGAGCTGGTCTTCCGGGACGTGCGCCGCTTCGGCAGCCTGGCGGTGGTCGAGGCAGGCGCCTACGGGCCGCTGCCGAGCCTCGCGCGGCTCGGGCCGGAGCCGCTGTCGGACGACTTCGACCCCGGCCGCTTCGCCCGCGACCTGGCCGCCACCCGCGCCCCGGTCAAGCCCTACCTGCTCACCCAGCGGCCGGTCGCCGGGGTCGGCAACATCTACGCCGACGAGGCGCTGTGGCTGGCCCGCATCCACCCGGCCTCGCGCCGGGTCGGCCCGCGGCGGGCGCGCGCCCTGCACGCCGCCATCCGCCAAGTGCTCGCCCAGGCAATCGCCCGCGAGGGCACCACCTTCCGCGACTACCGGATGGTCAACGGGGAGAGCGGCCGCAATGCCACCTTCCTGGTCGCCTACGGCCAGGCGGGTCGGCCGTGCCCCCGCTGCGGCACGCCGCTCCGCAAGGTCGCGCTCGGCGGCCGCGGCACCACCTTCTGCCCGACGTGCCAGCGCCGCTAGGGGGTCCACGTCCCTACCCGCGCGGCCGGCTCATCCACGCCGTCAACCAAGCAACGTCATCCACCGGTCGAGCCTGGCCAGCCGCCATGCAAGCTCGCTGAGCGCACCCGCGACCTCCGCCTCCGCCTGCGAGCGGAACGGCTGGCTGGTCGCCTCGCCGAGACTGCGGCGCACGTTCAGCTCCAGCCAGTTGGCCACCGCGCTCAACGAACCGGCCAGCACCGTCGGCGAGTGCTCATGGAAGCCACCGCCTGCCTGGCGGTAGCCCTCCGCCAGCGCCAGCGCAACCCGCTCGTCGGGCTCGCCATGGGCGCCGCTCGACCAGCTAACCACGGCGGCGGCGACCTCCTCGGCCGGGTTCCACGGCCCGGCGTCGTCCCAGTCAACGATCCACGGTCGACCGTCCACCGAAACCAGCACGTTGCCGGGAACCAGGTCGCTGTGGGTCACCAGCAGCGGCACGGTCTCCGCTGCCCGTGCGGCCGCCAATGCCTCCACCTCGGCCAGCAGTGGCAAGGCGGCGCGCAGGCGCCCCGCCCACCCGCGCCCGGCCCGCTCGGCGTGCGCGGCCAGCCCCTTCCAGTGCGCCGCGCCGTGGGCGGCCCGGTACCAGGGATCAGCCTGCGTGTGCTCGCCATACCGGTAGCCGACGCGGTGGATGGCGGCCAGGGCAGCGCCGAGCTCGGCAGCCAACCCCGTCGGCGCTGGCGCTGTGGGCGTGGTCCCTTCCACCCACTCGTGGACGCCTACCAGCACCGGCTGCGAGCCTGGGCCGGCTACCTCGGCGACGCCGGCGCCAGTCGCCACGGCAAGGCACGGGCGAGGCATCGGCACGCCGGCGGCCAACACCGCCAGCTCCAGGCGCACCGGCCCCTCCAACGCCTCGACATTGTGGACGTGCCGGTCCCGGCTGAACGCCTTCACCGCGAACCGGCCCCGGCTGGTCGAAAGCCGCCCTGATCGGTGCATCGCGCTCGGTCCACTTGTGATGGCCACCAGCGGACCGGTCGGGACACCAAGCCCGAAGGCCTCAGCGATTGACGACGGCGAGATCTCCATGTCCACCGGCTCAGCCCAGCCCTGGTCAATCGGGGGTCCGTGCGCGGACCAGGGCCTCGATGCCGTCGAGCACCCGCTCCAGCCCGAAGACGAACTCGGCGTCCGGGTCGTCTGGGCCGTCGGGCTCGTCGAAGACGCCCGCGTCGATCACCGCATGCAGCGCCGGGAACCGCTCCGCGTCGATCAGCCTCGCCAGCAGGCGGCCGTAGCCGGACATCGCCGCCGGCTCGCCGCCGCCGGCCGCCTCGGCGGCCTCGACGAGGTCGGCCTCCAGCATCGCCCAGTTCCGCACGAAGCCAGTGAGCAGCAGCATCACCGAGAGCTTCTCGCCCTCCGCCAGGCCGGTGTCGCGCAGGCATTGCAGCCCCCGCTCCAACCAGGCGACCTGGTTGGGGGTGGCCGGCGGCCCGCTGATGGGGATGCGCAGCCCCCACGGATGGCGGCGGTGGACCTCGAGCTCCGCCCAGGCCCAGCGGGAGAGCCCTACGCGCCAGCTCTCCCCCGGCGCCGGCCCGGCGGGCGGCGACGCCGCCGTCGCGTCCACCATCAGCGCGAGCAGCTCGTCCTTGGCGGCGACGTACCGGTACAGGGCCATGGTGGAGACGCCGAGGTCGGCGGCGACCCGGCCCATGGAGACCGCCGCCAGCCCGTCGGCGGCGGCGATCCTCATGGCGGCCTCGACGATCCGCTCCAGGCTCAGCCCGGGCCTTGGTCCCTTGTTGGGGCGTGCGCGCAGCCCCCAGGCCGCCTCGATGCTCGCCGGCAGGCCGGTCCCGCTGTCGTCGTCGTCCATCGGCTCCGCTTCCGTTCGCTGGGTTGACAGCCTCCTCGGTACTGCGTATATCATACGCAACATCGTGTATGCCATACACAGAAGGAGGAGACATGGCCGACGAGCTGGCGGTCGAGGCGACCGGCCTCGAGAAGTCCTACGGCGCGGTGCAGGTCCTGGCCGGTGTCGACCTGCGGGTCGAGCGCGGCAGCGTGTTCGCACTGCTGGGCCCCAACGGAGCCGGCAAGACGACGACCGTGCGCATCCTCTCCACGCTCATCCGCGCGGACGCCGGCCAGGCCCGGGTGGCCGGCTTCGACGTGGTTCGCGACCGCCCTCGCGTCCGGCGGAGCATCAGCCTCACCGGCCAGTACGCGGCGGTCGACGAGCTGCAGACCGGCGAGGAGAACCTGCGCATGATGGGCCGGCTGTCCCGCCTGCCCGGCTCGCGGGCGCGGCGGCGCGCCCACGAGCTGCTGGAGCGGTTCGACCTGGCCGACGCCGGCAACCGGAGGGTCGCGACCTACTCCGGCGGGATGCGCCGGCGCCTGGACCTTGCGGCCAGCCTCGTCGCCAGCCCGGCCGTGATCTTCCTGGACGAGCCGACGACCGGCCTGGACCCCCGCGGCCGGCAGGCGGTGTGGCAGGTCGTCGGCGCCCTGGCCGGATCGGGGGTGACCGTCTTCCTGACCACGCAGTACCTCGAGGAGGCCGACAAGCTGGCGGACCGCATCGCCGTCATCGACGGCGGGCGCGTGGTCGCCGACGGCACCTCGACCCAGCTCAAGCAGAAGGTCGCCGAGCAGCGCCTGGACCTCGTGCTCGCCGACGCCTCGGCGTTCCAGGACATCGCCGACCTCCTGGGCGAGCGCGCGGTCCAGCGCGACTCGGGCCGGCTCACCATCGGCGTCCCGACCGACGGGAGCGCCGCGCACGTGCGGGCGCTGCTCGACGAGGTCGACCCGGGCCGCCGCGCGGTGCGGCGGTTCGCCGTCCACACCGCCACCCTCGACGACGTGTTCCTCGCCCTGACCGGCCACACCGCCGGTCGACCCGAGAAGGAGAAGGAGACCGCCAATGTCTGACTCGCTGACCATGGCCGGGCGCAGCCTCCGCCTGACGATGCGCACCCCGGACGCGCTGCTGACCTCGCTGCTGCTCCCGGTCATGCTGATGCTGCTGTTCGTCTACCTCTTCGGCGGCGCGATCCAGACCGGCACCCGCTACGTCACCTACGTCGTCCCAGGGGTCCTGCTGCTGTGCGCCGGGTTCGGCGCGTCGATGACGGCCGTGAGCGTCAGCCACGACATGACCGGCGGGATCGTCGACCGGTTCCGGTCGCTGGACGTCGCCGGCGCGGCGGTCCTCGCCGGGCACGTGGCGGCCAGCGTCGCCCGCAACCTCGCCTCGACCGTGCTGGTGTTCGGGGTCGCCTTCCTGATCGGCTTCCGGCCGAGCGCGCAACCGCTCGACTGGCTCGCCGCCGGCGGCGTCCTGCTGGTGTTCATGCTCGCCATCTCCTGGCTGTCGGCCGCGGTCGGGCTGCTCGCCAGGTCGCCGGAGGCCGCCGGCGGCTTCACCTTCTTCATGGCGTTCCTGCCCTACCCCAGCAGCGCCTTCGTGCCGATCGAGACCATGCCGACGTGGCTCCACGGCTTCGCGGAGAACCAGCCGATCACCCCGGTCATCGAGACCCTCCGCGGGCTGCTGCTGGGCACCCCCGTCGGGACGAGCCCATGGCAGGCGCTGGCCTGGTGCGGCGCCATCCTGGTCGCCTCGGTCGCGCTCGCCGGCGTGCTGTTCCGGCGCCGCACGGCCTGACCCAGCCGAAGGCGGTAGCCCCCCGGTCAACCGGGGGGCCGCCGGCCCCACAGCAGCATCCGCTTGAAGGGGTAGCGGTAGGGGCGGCCGGCGTCGAGCCGGGGCAGCAGCCGCCGGCGGTAGCGGTCGAGGAACCGCTCGAACAGCTCGGCGGGCAGCCGCTCGGCGTACGAGGTCAGGAGGGTGCCCCTGACCCACTCGACCACCTCCTCGCGGGCGGCGAGGTGGTGGAGGTACACCTGCAGGCGGACGTGCTGCTCCGCCAGGCCGAGACGGTCGAGCAGGATCGCGTACCACTCCGGCGCCTGGATCGGCCTGAGCCCGCGCCAGTCGTCCAGCGCCGAGCGGAACGGCTCCTCGCCGGCGACCTCGGCGGCCACCACGTGGCTGGGATGGTCGAAGTTGGCCGGCATCTGCACGGCGAGCTGGCCGCCGTCGGCCAGGGCGCCGACGAGCCGCCCGAACAGCGCCTCGTGGTCGGGCAGCCAGTGCAGGGCGGCGTTGGAGAACACCACGTCCCAGCCGCCGCCGGCGAAGTCGGCGATGTCGCCGAGCTCGAAGCCGAGGCCGTCGCCGGCCAGCGGGCGCGCCCGCTGGAGCATCGCCGGCGAGCTGTCCAGGCCGAGCGTCTGGGCCGGCCCCAGGCGGCGGTGCAGCTCGGTGGTCAGCTCCCCGCTGCCGCAGCCGAGGTCGACGACCCGGCCACCGGGCACGGGCCGGACCAGGTCGAGCAGGTCGTGGAAGGGCTGGGCGCGCTCCGCCGCGAAGCGCGCGTACCGGTCGGGATCCCAGGTGTCCACGCCCACATCCAAGACGGCCGCGGCGCCGGCGGTCAACCGCATCGCGGGGCTCAACCGCCCACGACGGCGCCCGATATCACCAACACCGGACCCGGGAAATGGGTCAAGATACGGGTGAGGGGAAGCGGCCCGACATGACAGAGGGAAACGGGGATCCGGTTGGCCGACCAGCAGGTGATCGGGAAGGTCGGACGGGTGACCGGCACCATCGGACCTGGGCGGGTCGGCGAGGTCATGATCCCCATCCGCGGCGGCAGCGAGGCGTTCAACGCCTACGCGGCCGAGACGCAGGACACCATCTCGACCGGCACCCGGGTCGTCGTCATCGAGTACTTCCCACCGAGGACCGTCGTGGTGAGCCCGCTGTAGGGCCGCCTTGGAGGCCGGAGCAATGGATCCCCTGATCGCGGCTGGCGTCGTCGTCGCCGGCCTGGCCGTCCTGTTCGGAATCTTCAAGCTGATGTGGCGGGTCGCCGAGCCGAACGAGGCGCTGGTGATCTCCGGGCTGCGCGAGCACTCGACGCCCGAGGGGGCCGGCGAGAGCATGGGCTTCCGCATCGTCACCGGCAAGGGCACCCTGGTGCTGCCCGGGATCCAGACCGTCCGCCGCCTCTCGCTGGACCTGCGCGAGGCCCAGCTCGCCATCGAGTGCGTCACCCACCAGGGCATCCCGCTCGGCATCCAGGGCGTGGTGATCTTCAAGGTGGGCGACGACTACGTCTCGATCGCCAACGCCGCCCGCCGCTTCCTCGACCAGCAGCAGCAGATGGACGCCCGGGTCCACAACGTGTTCGCCGGTCACCTGCGGGCGATCGTCGGCAACATGACCGTCGAGGAGATGATCCGCGACCGCGAGAAGCTCACCTCGCTGACCCGGGAGTCCTCCGGCTCCGAGATGGAGAAGCTCGGGCTGATCGTCGACTCGCTGCAGGTCCAGGAGATCCACGACCCCACCGGCTACATCAGGAACCTCGCCCTGCCGCACGCGGCGGCGGTGTCGCGGGAGGCGCGCATCGCCCAGGCGCACGCCGACCGGGAGGCGACCCAGAACGAGCAGGAGGCCGACGCCCTCAAGGCGGCCGCCAGGCGCGAGAGCATGATCAAGCAGGCCGGCTACCAGGCCGAGGTCGACCGCGCGAACGCCGAGGCGCAGCAGGCCGGTCCGCTGGCCGAGGCCTCGGCGCACCAGGAGGTGGTCGTCCAGGAGACGAAGGTCGCCGAGCTGGAGGCCCACCGCGAGGAGCAGCGCCTGCAGGCCAGCATCCGCAAGCCCGCCGACGCCAAGGCCTACCAGGAGGTCACCCTGGCCAAGGCCGCCCGCGACGCCCGCATCGCCGGGGCCGAGGCCGAGCGCCAGGAGGTCGAGCTCCAGGCCGAGGCCAACGCCCAGCGGGTCCGGCTGGAGGCCGTCGCCGAGGCCGAGCGGGTCCGGGTCGACGCGATCGCCCACGCGGAGTCCACCCGGCTCATCGGCGAGGCGGAGGCGGCCGCGACCACCGCCAAGGGCACGGCCGAGGGCCAGGCGGTGCGGGCCAAGGGGATGGCCGAGGCCGAGGCGATCAAGGCCCGCGCGGACGCCCTGGCCGAGAACCAGGACGCGGTGATCGGCCAGCAGCTCGCCGAGCAGTGGCCGGCGATCGTCGAGGCCGCCGCCAAGCCGTTCGGCGCCGTCGACCAGATGATCGTGCTGAACGGGGCGCAGGGGCTCTCGGAGGCGCTCGCGCAGGCCCTCAGCTCGGGCGTGGCCGGTCTTCAGCTCGCCCGCAACCTGCTCGCCGGCGCCGGCGACGGCGGCCAGAAGCAGGCCGGAGAGCGCGCCGCCGAACGGGCCGCCATCAAGCCGCCCGCCGGCCGCAAGGCCGAACGCTCTCCCTGAGCGGCGCTGCGACCATGCTGGTGGCGGTCACCGGGTCGACCGGGCTGATCGGCACCGCCCTGGTGCGGCGCCTCGAGGCCGAAGGTCATCAGGTGCTGCGGCTCACCCGCTCGCGGCCCACCAGACCCAACCAGAGCCGTTGGGACCCGATGGCTGGGCGGATCGACGCCGACGCGCTCGCCAGGGCCGACGCGGTCGTGCACCTGGCCGGCAGGGGCATCGGCGACGGCATCCGCTGGACCCGGAGGATCAAGGAGGAGATCCTGCAGAGCCGCGTCAGGGGGACGCGGCTGCTGGCCGAGACGATGGCCGGCGTGGCCGGCGCTGGAGGCCCCCGGGTGCTCGTCTGTGCCTCGGGCGTCCACTGGTACGGGGACCGCGGGGAGGAGGTGCTGACCGAGTCGAGCCCGGCGGGCGGCGGGTTCCTGGCCGAGGTGGTGCGGCAATGGGAGGCCGCCGCCGACCCGGCCCGCGCCGCTGGCCTGCGCGTCGTGCACATCCGCAACGGCATCGTCCAGGCCGCCGAGGCCCCCGTGGTGGCCAGGCAGCTACCGCTGTTCCGGCTCGGCCTCGGCGGCCGGCTCGGGTCGGGCCGGCAGTGGTGGAGCTGGATCGCCCTGGACGACACGGTGGGCCTGTACCGCCACGCGCTGCTCAGCGGCGACCTGGACGGGCCGGTCAACGGTACCGCTCCCAACCCGGTGACCAACGCCGAGTACGCCGCCACCCTGGCCGGGGTGCTGGGCCGGCCCGGCTTCCTGACCGCGCCCGAGCTCGGCCTCCGGCTGCTGCTCGGCGAGCTCGCCGACGAGCTGCTGCTCGCCAGCCTGCGGGTGCAGCCGGCGGCCGCGACGAGCTGCTGCTCGCCAGCCTGCGGGTGCAGCCGGCGGCCGCCCAGGCGAGCGGCTACACCTTCAGCTTCCCCGAGCTGGAGCCCGCCCTCCGCCACGTCCTGGACCGCCCGCCGCGCCCCTGACAGACGTGGGCATGGACGGCGAAATTCGCTTGTGCCCGGATGTGGCGGCCCTTCACAGTGCTGCGCAGCGTTGACATCGGCCGGTGATGCCGGCCCCGGGAGTCTCGAGGAGGTGCGTCGTGGCCACGCCTGCCGTCCGGGAGTTGGCTCGTCACCGCCCTCCCGTGCATCTCCCCGACCGCTGACGCAAAGCGCGCACGGCGCCCCGGGGGATGCGATCCCCAGAAGGAGCACACGTGCGCAAGCGCGATCTCGAATCCCAGTACGACCTGGACGACCAGGACGACGCGCCGGACCGCGAACGGATGCGTCGCGCCCGCGACGACGAGCTGGCGCCTCACGGTAGGGGCCGGCTCACCGAGCAGGCACGCGACCGGCTCGCCGAGCAGCGCGAGGCGGCCGTCCTCGACGACGGCCCCGCGGAAGGCGGCCACTGGTCCACCTGGGACGACGCGGACGAACGCGGCCCGCAACCGTACCCGAGCTGGCTGGTCACCGAGCTCGCCGCGGTCGACGGCGAGCTCGGCATCCTCAAGACCGGCAAGGAAGCCGACGTCTTCCTGCTCGAACGCGCCCTGCCGGCCACCGGCCGGACGTGCCTGATGGCGGCCAAGCGCTACCGCGACGGCGACCACCGGCTGTTCCATCGCGACGCCGGCTACCTGGAAGGACGGCGGGTCAGGGCGTCCCGCGAGATGCGGGCGATGCAGCACCGCACCGACTTCGGCCGCAACCTCATCGCCCAGCAGTGGGCGGTGGCGGAGTTCGCCGCCCTGAGCGGGCTGTGGGCGGCCGGGGCGCCGGTGCCCTACCCCGTCCAGCGGATCGGCACCGAGCTGCTGATGGAGTTCATCGGCGACGCCGACGGCACGGCGGCGCCGCGCCTGGTACAGCTCCGCCCCGACCGGCGCGAGCTGGCCGAGCTGTGGCGGCAGCTCGTCGACGCCATGGTGATCCTGGCCCGCGGCGGCTACACCCACGGCGACCTGTCGGCCTACAACCTGCTCGTCCATGGCGGTGAGCTGGTCCTGATCGACCTGCCGCAACTCGTCGACGTCGTGGCCAACCCGCAGGGCCGCACGTTCCTGCAACGGGACGTGGGTGCGGTCTGCAAGTGGTTCCGGACGCGAGGGCTGCCCGACGACGTCGCCGACCCCGACCTCATGGTCGAGCTGCTGCTCGACGAGGCGGGGCTACGCTGAGATCAGTCGCAGCCGAGGGTGGTCGC
>WNFU01007917.1_pt1 | contig 12410 bp, 10 predicted proteins | sample 5400121 | NCBI WGS metagenome assembly WNFU01 (sample SAMN13153360, study PRJNA577476) | soil metagenome | isolation source: 100 cm soil or saprolite under grassland replicate 1 | place: USA:California | collected 2016-06-15 | reverse complement strand
AGGAAGACAGCATCTGCTTTGATCTTCTGTCGAAAACCGCTCAGCAATTCTGAAAGAGTCTGACGATGTTGCTCGGCTTCCTTGCTCGATTCTGGTGGAAAGATCGTCCGCACCAAGCCCAGGCTGCGTTCAACTGCATCTAGAAAATCTGCCATCGGAATGGGCTTATCGAAGATTGCCTGTGCACCCGCGCCGAGCATGTCATTACGCGATTTGCGGTCGGTCATACCCGAAATGAGGATGACCTTTAGTTCCGGGTTACGGGCACGGATCTTGCGCATCAATTCCACGCCTGAGATGCCTGGCAAAAGATAATCTGCTACCAGCAGATCAACCCTCTTCCGCGATGCCTCAAGTAAGGCTTCCTCGCCAGAAGGCGCATCAATAATATCCAACTGATGACCCAGGGTTTGGAGGGTTGAATGGAGAAGCCGGACTATATCACGCTGATCGTCAACGAGGAGCACACAGGGCGCAGACATACAATTTAATGTATCACACTATTGCGCCAGCCAGCAAGCCACCCAATGGTCAGTGCTAACTTCAATGAAGGGCGGTTCCTCGTGGGAACATTTTTCAATCGCCACCGGGCAGCGTGGATGGAAGCGACAGCCGGATGGCGGGTTGAGAGGGCTGGGCACATCCCCCTTCAAAATCGTGCGCTGTCTTTTCATACGGGGATTTGGAACCGGAATGGCAGACATCAGCGCCTGCGTATAAGGATGGAGCGGGTTGCGGAACAATTCCTCACGCGAGGTCATCTCTACCATTTTGCCTAAATACATCACCGCTACACGATTGGACACATGCTCCACCACCGAAAGATTATGAGCAATGAACAAATACGTAAGACCAAATTCCGTCTGCAAGTCCTTCAAAATGTTCAAGACCTGAGATTGGATGGAAACATCCAACGCTGAGACCGGCTCATCACAGATGATGAATTTGGGGCGGAGGGCCAGGGCACGCGCGATCCCGATCCGCTGACGTTGACCGCCGGAAAACTCGTGCGGGTAACGACGCGAGTGATAACTCTCCAGCCCAACTTTGGTAAGCGTTTCGAGCATGATGTCCACGCGCTCTCGGGGCGTGCCAATCTTATGGATGTGAAGTCCCTCCATGACCGATTCGCCAATGGGCACGCGTGGATCGAGCGAAGCGTAGGGATCCTGGAAAATGATCTGCATGTCGCGACGCGCAATCTTCAATTCGCGCGGCTTCATGGAGAACACGTCCTGCCCCCGGAACTTTACTGCGCCGGCTGTAGGTTCGATGAGGCGGAGCATCGTCCGTCCCACGGTCGTCTTGCCACAACCGGATTCGCCCACCAATCCCAGCGTTTCCCCTTTTTTCACAAAGAAACTGACATCATCCACGGCTTTGACTTGATTGACAACACGCTGTAATAAACCGGCGCGCACAGGGAAATATTTAACCAGGTTATTTACTTCTACAAGCGTTTCCCCTTGATGATTGTTATCTGTTTGCATATTGAATGCTCCAATAAAAACCGTGGTTAACTAACTTTAAGCGGAGCGACATGGCCCTCCGCGTTTTGATATAACCAGCAACGCACAAAGTGACCCGGTTTGACTTCTTCCAATTCAGGCTTGACCTCTGCACAAATCGTGCAGTTGTATTTGAAGCGCGCCTGACAGCGCGGCGCAAAACGACAGCCCGGCGGCAAATTCACCAGGTTCGGCACGGATCCGGGAATGACATCCAATCTCTCTTTGATCTCACCCAGAATGGGAATCGAACCGATCAAACCCTGGGTGTAGGGATGCAAAGGCTCGTCGAACAAGGTGTTGACATCGGTTTGTTCGACGATCTCGCCTGCATACATCACCGCGACACGTTCAGCCATTTCTGCCACCACGCCGAGATCATGAGTGATGAGAATGACCGATGTCCCCATTTCCCGTCGCAGGTCACGCATGAGATCGAGGATTTGTGCCTGGATGGTTACATCCAAAGCTGTGGTGGGTTCGTCGGCAATCAATAATTCAGGGACACAGGCGAGTGCCATCGCGATCATCACACGCTGGGCCATACCACCCGATAGTTCATGTGGATAGGCCTCTGCGCGGCGTACGGGATCAGGCACGCCAACCATTTTGAGCAATGCGATGGCACGCTTCCAGCCGGCTTCTTTTCCCAGATCCTGGTGAACATTTAATACTTCCGCGAGTTGATCACCAACCTTAAAAACAGGATTGAGTGCAGTTTGCGGCTGTTGAAAGATCATGGAGATACGATTACCGCGTACTTTGATCATTTCTTCTTCAGGCAATTCGAGGAGGTTTTCGCCATCCAATAAAATTTGACCCTCATCGATTTTCCCAGGTTTGGAGATCAGGCGCATGATCGAAAGAGATGTCACGCTCTTGCCACAACCCGACTCGCCCACCAATCCAAGCACTTCGCCGGGATATACTTCAAGGTTCACACCATCCACCGCGCGCACTACACCATCTTCGGTGTAGAAATATGTCTTGAGTCCTTTTACTTCCAATAAAGGTTTGTTGTTATTCATCACAGGGTACTCCTATGTTCAGGAATGCACGCATTATAGCAAAGTTTTGTCTGTTTACAGAATTGGGTTCATTGGGAATCGCCGTGATAACCTGGCATATCTGGCGATGCTGCCTAAGTCGGACACTTGCGCCGCACGCCAGTGCAGGTGTTGGCAACACCGTACCCCCTGGCGCCGTCCACCAGGACAGGTGTCCGACCTACCGCTTAATGAAACGGTATCGCGTGAACGCCAACGTCAATCATGGGTTTTTATTGCGCGCAAGAGTCTCCGTAATCGAACGTTTCAATATCTGCTAACGCAGACGAGGAAGATGGGTCGAGAGTGAAGCCGCAAAAATCGGGCCGCGTCGCAGCGACTTTGAGTCTCAGGTAAAGTGGAATGGCGGGAATATCGGCTGCAAAGAGAGCCTGGGCTTCCTGATGAGATGCGTATTCAGGATCCGTGGAAACAGATTGAAGGGTCTTTTGGCAGGCAACATCGAAATTGGCGTTTTTATACCCGCTCACATTGGTACCCACCCAGTGGTTTGAATCATTCGGGATCTGCGAACTGGTAAACCAATTGCATTGCGGCTCAAGACTGTTAACGCCGATGGCGTATTCCGCAAGATCAAACTGACGACTAAAGAGTGGACCAATAGGTCCCTGTGCATAAAAATCAGACGCAGAGGAATAAATGACATTCAAGCCGATTCCACATTCAGCCAGTGATTGGGTAAAAATTTCAGCCACTTGATGGCGCTGCGTTGCAGACGTTGTGTAATAGTTCAAGACAAGAGGTGTATCGATGGGAACATTCGTAACGTTCTGAGCTAGTCGGGGCGTGGAGGGATCATTGTCCTTATCCAGCCAACCCACTTGTTCAAGGATTTGATTGCCTGAAGCAGGATTGTATTCATAGGTTTGCACATTGGCATTATGCAAAGGGTGATCGGAAGGAACATAACTATCAGGCACCTGTGAAAGACCAAACAAAACCGTATCCACAACCTTCTGGCGGTCCAGGCATAAGGCAATTGCCTGACGGGTACGCTTATCGCCAAAGAAATCAGGACGATCCTTCTTGACATCAAAACCATCGTCATAAGAGGCCGGCGTAATGCCGAATCCCAGCCACTCTATGACGTTAGTCTGGGCAGTCAACAAGCGCGCTTGATTGTCAATCTGCATTTGCTGAAGCAGCCCTACCTGTCCGTCCAAACGAGTGGAGGGATCAAGTACATCGCACGTCCCATCTACGAGCGCGCTCATGGCAGCATCCGCATCCGGGAAAATCAGAAACGTCAATTCATCAAACTTTGGCAATCCACTATCTGCGCGGAAATAATTGAGGTTTTTGATAAAGTGTAAACTCTTGCCTGCTTCCCACTTATCGATAATATAAGGTCCCCATCCTAGCGGCAATTTCGAGGATACATCGACTTTTACGAGGTCAGCTGGCTGGAATTCGCTCCAGGCATGTTCAGGTAATGGCATCCAAAAATTAGTGTAGTAATCCGGGTCAATAAAACCGGGAATGCCCCACCATTGAATGGCTTGATCGTCAGCCGCTTCATACGTGGCCGTGCGGTCGACCAGGAATTTTGAGCCGGGGGTGGCCTCACTCTTTGCGAGTCCAAATGAATAGATCGAATCACTAGCGCTCAGAGGCGCGCCATCCGACCACATCAGCCCTTTGAGCATCGTAAAGGTCACAACCAGTTGATCCATCTGGAGAGTGCTGGAACCGTCATAGCTGATCGCGCAGGCATCGCTGCGACAGCCACTCGGACGAACTTTTGTGCCAGTGCTGAGTAACACAACATTGCCACTTGAATCAACAACCTGCGAGCCCGCGTTGACGCTCACCGGGCTTATCTGCGCGTCACCATCCTCAAGGCTCGGAATTTTCTCAAGGATGATCGGCTCATATCCATAATCCGTAACATCCATCGGACCATCGTAGACGGCAGAAAGAACACTACGAGCCGCGGAATTGAGGTTGCCATAGGGATACAACGTGTTTGGTTCCTCGCCAAGGCAAATAGTCAATGAACGCGTGGCAGGCGTCGGCGTACCTACAGGGACCAAGGTTGGAGTGGGCGTATCCACAACGAAGGGAGTGACTGGCACTTGCGGCGCGCAAGCAGGTAGTGTCAGAGCGAGAACAAACAAAGTGAGCAAAGCTTTCATAAAGTTCGTTTTCATGCAACCTCCCTCTAGATTGTAGTCGTATTTCGAGATTTTTTGAGGATGAACATCAACAAAACGATGAGTCCTAGCACGCCGATCAACACGAACCAGATCATCATTCCGTTCCCTTTCTGGACTTCAGCCGGTTGAGGCGTACCTACGGGAGTCAGGAAGGCGGCGCGCGGGATTTTCACGTTCGCGGCATTGGAGGCATTCAGTTCCGTTTTATCATCCCACAAATTATTCTCGCGCAGGATGAAGGCCGTCACGCGCCAGGACTCATCCTCCGTCAGACTACCTGGCTTCCAAAATGGCATTGCAGCGCGGATATAGGCATTCAGTTGTGCCGCATCAGAAAATTTCGCCAGGGTTGTTTGCCCAATCACAGCCGGGATCTTCTTTGGGATGGTAAAGCCTTGATCATAAGGAACTTCACCATGACAGCCGCGGTTCCAACAATATTGTTCCTCCGGCGGGTACGTGGTACGGAACTCGTCGGTCAACCCCTGACCTTTATCGCCATGGCATGGCCTGCCCACCAGACCTGTGGTCTACGATGTTGACCTTGATCTGAAGAAAAGCGAAGTCCTTGAGTTATCTAAATAATAATAGACCCTGAAGACATAAACCATCAGGGTATATATTTTTTAACCACTACATAACGGATCGAGCACCGCGGCGAATTCTTCCTCCTCGGTAAACCCAAACCAGCGATAAATGATTTGTTCGTCTGAATCCAACAGTGCAAATTCAGGAGAGCCAGCCGGAAAGATCAACTCATGCCAGGGAGTGCGTTGATGGAAATTCACGCGTTCCATTGTCATGCAACCGCTGTATTTCGTCTTCAACCCATGCACGATGGGGTCCATGCGACGGCAATCCATTCAGGTGATCGCGAAGAACTCGATAAAGATCAGGTCGTTTTGTTTGGGGACATCAGTGGCAACTGTCATCGGCGCAGGAGGCATAGCGGACGGAACATCTTCAGTAGCGCGGGAGGAGGGAATGCATCCAGTCACCAGCAACAGAAAAATCAATACGGCAATAAAAGACCTTCCATACATATTTTCATTATAATGCATGGCATGAATGAACTCAACTTACTAACAATAGAGTCTCCGTAACATACACAGTAGGTGAGATTGGAAACAGAAAAACAATAGGCTACAGCCACAAGTTTTGAGAATAGGTTAAAGCGATAGCATCAGCTACCTGCCTCAGTCTTTCGAATCTTGTGTTATTTCTCTTTACATCCGCATTTTGGACTGTTCATACCCTTATTTTACTCAGACTTTTAAGCACTCCCTGGTCCCAGACTATTGGGAAGAATATGGCGGAACATAACATGCATATCTTTCGCGCCGGTCCAGCACAGGCTGGACTGCCTTCTGCACGCAGCCTGCAAGCTACAGTTTGCTCAGAATATTGCTGACGTGGCCCCTGACCGTATTTTCGCTTATGAGCAATTTTTCGGCGATTTGGCTATTGTTCAGGCCGTTGACGATAAGTTTGAGTACGACCAGTTCGCGGTCGGTCAGTTCGGTGAAAAGAGGTTGTTCGCCGCCTTTTTCGCCGGGATGTTTTGCAGCACTCGTACAGCCAAGCTCGGATTAAGGATCACTTCGCCCTGGGTGGCGCGGTGCAACGCGTCTGCCAACGCGCTTCACCAATTGAACACAGCCCCACGCCATATACTTTTTTAGAGAATCACTTAAACAACACAGCTTACTGTGTGCCGCGCATGCGAGGATCAAGTGCATCGCGTAGGCCATCACCGATAAAGGTGAACGCTACAACGACCAGCGCCACACATATGGCTGGAGCTAGAAGGATAAAGGGTTGTGCATTAATTGCGGTCTGTCCATCCAACAGAAGCGAACCCCAACTGGTGATAAAGAAGGCATGAGGATCCGTGGCAGGCCTCAATCCCAAGCCAAGATAACCCAGGATCGCCTCGACAATAATCAGATTCGGTATCTGAAATGCGGTTAGAACGATAAGAGGTCCAAGCACATTAGGCAATAAATGACGTAACATAATACGGGAATCTTTGACACCAATGCTGCGGGCCGCCTCAATGAACTCCTTTTCCTTCAAAGAGAGTACCTGACCGCGGACAAGCCGTGCGACGCCCACCCAGTTAACAACAGCTAGGGCAAAAAAGAGCAGGAACAAGCCGCTCATCAGTTGGCCGAGCCAGGTATCGCGCAAAGCAACTAAAATAATAATAAAGAACAGCAGGTCGGGGAACCCATACATGATATCGGTAATGCGCATGAGGAGATTATCCCATGACCCACCATAATAACCAGCGGCCATGCCAACAAGTGTACCGACCAGAATAATGATGATAGTGGGAACGAAGCCTACCATCATCGAAACACGAGAGCCATACATTACGCGGCTCAATACGTCGCGGCCAAGTGTATCTGTGCCGAGAAGGAAATCTGAATCGCCTGTTTTACCCGTGCTTGACTTTTCAACCCAGGCTGGCGGCAAAAAGCCCTTGCCGCTGTTCAACTGCAGTGGGCTGTGAGGCGCAATCACGGAAGCCAACGCTGTTACAAGCAAAAAAAACAGGACAATCACCAGTCCGACAATGGAAGCCTTGTTTCGCAAAAAGCGTCCCCACGCTTCCTGCCATGGCCCGCGTCCTCTAACATTCAGCTGTGCGATGACCGGTAAAATCTCTTGAGGCTGGGAGCCAGCTATATTAGTCATTGGAACTCCTTGCTTGAAGTTTTAATCTTCCAAGCGAATACGAGGATCGATCAATACATATAAGAAATCAACGGTCAGATTCGCAACAGAAATCAGGAAAACATAGATCAGGGTTGTGCCCATGATCATGGAATAATCACGCTGACTGATGGCAGTTACATAAGCTCGTCCCATCCCCGGAAAAGAAAACATGGTTTCGATGATGAATGAACCTGTCACCAGCGCTGCCAGGGCAGGACCCAGAATGGTCACGACTGGAATCATAGCATTGCGCATCATATGGCGATACACAACCACTCTTTCATGCAGGCCCTTGGAACGTGCCGTACGGATATAGTCCTGTCGCAATACCTCCAGCATGGAAGTACGCGTAAGGCGGGCCGTATAAGCCATGGTTCCAAATCCCAACACAGCCGCCGGCAGAATCCAGGCTCTGAATTGGTCCCAATTCTTGGGAACCACACTGACCAAATGCAGCCCGGTAGCAAAAATGATGATCAAGAAGATTGCCATAACAAAACTTGGAAGCGAAATGCCGATAGTGGCAACAAATAAACTCACATAGTCCACCCAACTGTTTTGCCTCAGTGCCGCGAAGACACCTACCGGAACACCTATGAAGGCCGCCATGCTCACCGCTAAAAGAGCCAAGCGCATGGAATACCCGAAGCGGCTGTATATGGCACTTTTTGCCTTTGGCGGGTCAAAAAGAATATCCTGCACGGTGCGGCCACGGACGCGGTAGGATGGCCCTAAATCTCCGCAGACCAGCCCACAATCGAATTTACCCGCTTTATCAAAATCACCCGCCACATAAGCTACAAATTGGCGCCAAAGCGGCTTATCCAATCCGTAATACTCGTTGAGAACCTTTTGGGTACCCGCGTCCACCTGACGGGCGTTCAGGTCACGATCCCAGGGACCACCGGGCGCGGAATGCATCAACACAAATGTAATAAGTGCAACGGTGAATAAGACTGGGATCATCCACAATATACGTTTGAGAAAATAAGTGGTCATTGGCGGGCACTCCAGATAGAAAGGGTAAAACTCTACTTACAGGGCCTGGCCGGCCCAGGTTGACTGGGCCGGCCAAGTTTGAATTATCGAACTATTTAGTGAGCTTCGACCGTAATACTCGTTGGAACCATCGCTCCCGGCCAATCCGCATCCATGGCTGTTGGGGTAATACCCTGCACCCATGGCTGGACCAGATAGGAATTGACATTGTTCCACATGAAGGCCACGTAGCCACCCTCAACCAGCATGTCTTGCGCCTGCTGATACAGCTCGGCGCGCTTGGCGGGATCGAGCTCGCCATCTGCCTGGGTCATGATCGCATCCATCTCCGGATTGGAGAAACCGATGCGCTCACCAAAAGCGCCGGTCTTCCAATAGACGCTCAGCCAGTTCTGCGGATCAGGATAATCTGCGCACCAGCCGAGGATGAACATCTGCGGAGCGGTATTGACATCCTTGGTCAGGGCGGTATAGGTGGTGGCCTCAACCGGATCGAGGGCGATATCGATACCCAGGACTTCCTTCCACTTGGCGACCAGCCACTCATTACGAGTGCGGTTACGAGGGGTATCGCTGAAGGTGTCTTTGACCTCAATCGCTGTACCACCCTTCATCAACTGGCCGTTTTCCACCGTGTAACCGGCATCGGTCAGAGTCTGCACGGCCTTCGCCGGATCAAAACCAAAGCGAGTCTCACCCTCTTGATAACCGGGGAAGCCCTTGGGGATCCAGGTCAGAGTCGGAGAGCCAAGTCCTTGAAGAACATCAGTCACCCAGCCTTCGCGGTCAAGCGCGTAACTGAATGCAGCACGTACGGCCGGATCGGTGAAGGGCTCCTTCAACTGGTGGAACATGACAGCGAAGGTGCAGGAACCCGGATAGTTCATGTATTGCTCGCTTAGCGCGGGATCTGATTTAATTGTGCCCAGGTCTTCGGCAGCTCCAGTAACGATATCGAACTCACCGTTCTTATAAGCTTCGAAGGCTACGGCAGTATCGGTGATATAGCCGTAGTCGAGTTCATAGGAGGGAGCTCCGGCCCAATAGCTCGCATTCGGAGTCATATGAACATTCACGCCCTGCTCCAGGTTGCTCATGACGAAGGGGCCATTGCCGAGATGATTGGCAGGATCAAGCCACCAATTCTCACCACCAGCTTCAATTAGCTCCTGTTTGGCCGGGAAGCCCACCCACAGAGAGGCAACCGTGTGGAAATACGGGGCTGGCTGTTTGAATTTGAGCGTGAAAGTATTGCAGTCGGCATCATCATAGCCTGTGCAATCCGCACCATCGGCGTGAGAGGCCTTGATGGCGTCATAAGCAGCCTCTTTGAGCGTATCGCAGTTTTCAGTACAGGTGCGGAACTCTGCCGCGCCGAGGATATCGTCCGTGATTGCCGCATATTCACCTGCAGTGACAGGATCAACATTGCGGCGGAATGCATATTCGAAACGCGCCGCGTTCAACAGGCTGCCATCGCTGTAGGTCAACCCATCACGCAGGGTGAAGGACAATTCAGTGGCGTCGTCGTTGTATTCCCATGACTCGGCAGCGGCCGGTATGGTATTCAAATCGCCATCCTGGCGAGTCACGCCTTCATAGACCATTTTGAGAACGGCGATCTCGTTTACAAAGGATGACTTCTGGGGATCAAGGATGTCTGGGAAAGTACCCATATTGACGCGCAGGACACCCGGAGTAGCGGGTTCGGTCGCAGGCGCTTCAGTCGGTGCTTCTGTGGCTGCAGGTGCTTCTGTGGCTGCAGGTGCTTCTGTGGCTGCAGGTGCTTCTGTTGCGGGGGCAGGTGCCCCACAAGCCGCCAACACCACACTGGCAACGACCAGAAGACTTAATAGAACAAACAGTTTACGCATCTTTCTTCTCCTCACAAATATAGAAAGGGTTTGATTTGAGACTTACACACGAAAAACGGACTGTCAGGGTTTCGAGCAACCACCTCCTTTCCGAAGAACTTGTTATAAAAACCTTTCCGCGAAAAAACACGCCACAAAGTGACCCGGTTTGATCTCGCGAAACTCGGGACGTGATTCGGCACAAACTTCCTGAGCGATCGGGCAACGCGTACGGAAGCGACAACCTGAGGGCGGGTTGACAGGAGAAGGTATGTCTCCTTGAAGGATCACGCGTTTGCGCTTCGAGTCTGCAATAGGATCCGGAATGGGGATTGCGGACAGCAGGGCCTGAGTGTAGGGATGAAGTGGCCTTAAGTAAATCTCATCACGACTGGCAAGCTCCATGATCGCGCCCAAGTACATCACAGCCACACGATCGCTGATATGACGGACCATGGAAAGATCGTGCGCGATAAATAGATAGGTCAGGTTAAACTGCCCCTGCAAATCTTCCAAAAGATTAACCACTTGCGCCTGGATTGAAACATCCAGAGCTGAAATTGGCTCATCACAAACAATGAACGAAGGTTGTAACGCCAAGGCACGCGCAACGCCGATACGCTGGCGTTGACCGCCAGAGAATTCATGGGGATAGCGTGAACTAAATGAGGGCTCTAACTTCACCACTTCCAGCAAATGTTTCACACGCGCTTCGACTTCACTGCTCTTTGCCATATTGTGAACTATAAGTGGTTCACCGACAATCTCACCAACAGTCATGCGTGGATTCAGACTGGCATACGGATCCTGGAAAATCATCTGCATCTTGCGGCGCATGTGACGTAGCTTCTCGCCCTTGAGTGCTACCAAGTCAGTTCCATCAAAATGTACGCTGCCAGAGGTAGGGCGGAGAAGCTGTAAAATCGCCCGACCTGTTGTAGACTTTCCACTCCCGGATTCACCTACGAGGCCAAGCGTCTCGCCGCGTTTGATAGCAAAACCGATCCCATCCACGGCGTGAACCGCTCCCACTTGCCGGCGGATAAAACCGCTATAGATCGGAAAATGCACATAAAGGTCTTCTACTTGAAGAAGGACATCATTGTTAGTGCTCATTAGCGATGTCTCCCAGTTCTAGTATCCACCCAGCAAGCTGCACGATGTTCAGGACCCACTTCTAGTAACGGAGGATTTTCATTCCAACAATGTTCCATTGCCCATTTACATCGGGGAGCAAAGGGACAAGCGTTGGGTTTCTGGTAAAGAACAGGGGGAAGGCCTTCAATGGAAAGCAATTTAGTATGTTCAAGCTCGTCAACACGAGGGAGACTTCCGAGCAGACCGATCGTGTAAGGGTGTTCAGGGTTGAGAAATAATTCATTGATGGGTGCTTCTTCAATAATATAACCACCATACATAACAAGAACGCGCTGAGCAAGACCCGCTACCACACCCAAATCATGTGTGATCCAAATAATAGCCATGCCAAGTTCATCACGCAAACGTTTGACCAGATCTGTGATTTGCGCTTGGATGGTCACATCCAAAGCAGTGGTTGGTTCATCTGCAATCAGAATTTGGGGACTGCAGGAGAGTGCCATGGCAATCATCACACGTTGACGCATCCCTCCCGAAAATTGATGAGGATAATCATTCAAACGTTCTTTGCCATTAGGAATTCCTACCATCCGAAGTAATTCAGCGGCACGTTCACGCGCCTGCTCTTTGGTCATTCCCAGATGCAACTCAAGCGGTTCGGTCAATTGACGTCCAATGGTCAGGACTGGATTGAGTGAGGTCATCGGATCTTGGAAGATCATGCTAATTTGTGAACCACGAATATGGCGAAGATCTTCTTTTGACATTTTTAATAGGTCCTGTCTAGAAAAGATCGCTTTCCCCGTTACGACTTTACCGGGAGGAGAAGGGATTAAACCGAGGACTGAAAGCATCGTCACACTTTTGCCACAGCCACTTTCACCCACCACCCCTAACGTTTCACCTTCAGCTAATCCAAACGAAACACCATTGACCGCGTGAATAACACCATCTGGAGTCTTAAACGTCGTTTCAAGCCCTTGTACATCAAGAATGAAGTCGGGCATC
>WNFU01007915.1_pt1 | contig 12411 bp, 14 predicted proteins | sample 5400121 | NCBI WGS metagenome assembly WNFU01 (sample SAMN13153360, study PRJNA577476) | soil metagenome | isolation source: 100 cm soil or saprolite under grassland replicate 1 | place: USA:California | collected 2016-06-15 | reverse complement strand
AAGGGGCGCGCTCTCAACATGCGTTAGGCGCTCGGCACGGTCCTTTTTGCGTTCGGGTGGCACATGAAAACTCAGGTAAGCCTGGTTGTTCTGCTCATTTCTATCCTTGCTCCATCGATGGCTCCCTGCCAGGTCGCCACATCTCGCCACTGGGTGCGGCTTCTCACCACTGAAGGCGAGACGGTCGATTTGGACACCGCCGCGGTCGGACGCAGGGATGGCTCCTTTATAGTCTGGTTGCGTTGGGATTTTGATCGGCACCGGCCCGAGTTTGGAGCCGAGTACCGTGTGGAACAAGTTGAAGTCGACTGTCGAGGCCTACGTCAACGTGTGCTGAATGCTTTCGACTCGAGGAAACCGCTGGTCCTTCCCGGCGACAGCACGACGTCGAACACCGTACGGCTGGACAGCAAGGACACGAAGTGGCGCGCGTATTCCAAGGGTAGTCTTGGCGCGCAATCGACGAGCGCGTTGTGCCGGCGCCTAACAAGCGCTTGAACCTTTCTTCAGCGCGCCGCAGCTTAAGCGCGATCCGTTAGGCGGCTGCAGGCGCACCAACAAAGTCCCATGAAGCTCTTGGTCCTCGGCGGCACGCTCTTCCTGGGTCGACATCTCGTAGCGGCCGGACTGGAGCACGGCCACCGAGTGACGACATTCACGCGTGGTCGCACCAATCCCGGACTGTTCCCCGAAGCCGAAACGCTGCACGGTGACCGGAATACCGACCTCCGTACGCTCACCGGCCGCACGTGGGATGTGGTTGTAGACACGTCGGCGTACGTGCCCAGACAGGCGGCCGACGCCGCAGCGACATTGCGCAGCCAGATCGACCGTTACTGCCTCATCTCCACGGGCAGTGTATACGCGAAGTTTCCTCAGGGCGGCGCCAATGAGGACACGGTGACGCACGCCCCGCCGGACGATCCCGAGGGCGCTGAGAAACCCGAGGCCTACGGCCCGCTTAAGCTCGGGTGCGAGCGCACCATCATCGATGCCTTTGGCGACCGGGCGTTAGTCGTCCGTCCCGGCGTGTTGGCCGGCCCACACGATCCAACCGGCCGCCTAGGATATTGGGTGCATCGCGTGGCTGCAGGTGGCGAGGTTCTCGCGCCCGGCAATCCTGAGCACCCGGTTCAGCTGCTCGACGCGCGGGACCTCGCCGCCTGGTTGATCACGCTGCTGGAGACCGGGGGTGCGGGTGTGTTTAACACGAGCGGGCCACTGACCCCTCTCACGATGGACGCGCTTCTACAAAGTTGCCGTACCGAGAGCGCGAGTAATGCGCGGCTCACATGGGTGGACGACGCGTTCCTGTTGGAGCAAGGGGTGAAACCTTGGAGTGACCTCCCGCTCTGGCTGCCGGCCGAGGTGCCGGGCCCACTACTCGATAGTCGTCGAGCGTACCTGGCCGGGCTCCGCTGTAGGCCGCTCCGCGATACGATGCGAGATGTTCTCGCTGATGATGTCAACCTCCAGCAGGTGGAAGGCGGTCCGCCGCGTCCTGGGGCCATCAGCCGAGATCGAGAGCGGGAACTCCTTCGACTCTGGCATGCCGGGCGCGGTCCTGTAGCCGGAAGCAGCCGCCTAACACACGCCTGAAGCTGCCGGCGCCCGTCGTCTGTGGTAGAATTCCATTTGTGATTAATCCAGCTTGGCGCAGCAGCTTAAGCGCATTCCGTTAGGCAGCAGTAGCGAATGCGGGTTGCATATGATCAGAGTTCTCCTCGTCATTAGCTCGGCCGTTGCCCTCAGCGGAGTGGCACGCGCACAGACCCCGCAGCCGCGCCGTCTGGTTGACGAACTACGGGTGCCCGTCCGTTATGCGACGGTATTTGGACAGCGTCTAGCGTACTACGAAGCAGGGCCACCGCGGGCACCAACGCTGGTGCTTATTCCTAGCCTGGGCTGGGACGCCCACGCATGGGCACAGAATCTGCCAGCGCTCACCGGCAAGTATCACGTTATCGCGCTAGATCCTCTAGGGCTTGGCCGCTCCGACAAGCCTCTGATTGACTACAAAATGGATACCTGGACCGACGGGTTTGCAGAACTGATGCGACTCAAGGGCATCGACCGCGCGGTCTTTGTGGGGGCGGTGATGGGAGGCGCCCTAGCGGTTCAGATGGCACTAGACCACCCGGAGCGGGTGGCAGCGATTGTCGTTGCGGCTTCCAATTCTGGACCGGGACCTCACGAGGGAGGGATTCGGAACCCGAGTGGCTATGCTCCTAGCTTGGCCGGAACGCGTGCGAGCCTGCTCGACGCGTTCTTCGATTCCACCCTTGTCACGGATTCCGTCGTGCGCGCTCGGCTCGTTTCCCTGCTCGCCGCCGGGGACGGCTACACGATTCAACGTCACCTCGCTGATCATCGAGTCCCGTACGCGCTCGCTGAGCTCGCCCGGATCACGGTCCCAGCCTTAATCGTGTGGTGCCGCGAGGATCGAATTACGCCGCTCTCTTGGGGTCAGGATTACGCCGGTGCGCTGCCTCAAGGAAGGCTTGCGGTGCTGGAGCGCTGTGGTCACTACCCGAATATCGAGCAGCCGGAGCAGTTCAACCGGACCGTGACTGCGTTTCTTGATTCGGCATATAGTGAAGGGAGGCAGAAATGAAGGCGATACACATCGGGCCCAGAATCGTCTTTGTGGTTTGTTGCGTCGCCGCGCTTTCGGCGTTGTCATTGAGCGTTCCTCAGGCTGGCGCCCAAGCGCGTGCAGAGTTCGACGCTTTTTTCGACACGGTCACCCGGGCAGAAGGCGAGTTGTTTCGAGGCCGTGCAGAACCCCTCAAGGCCCTCTGGTCTCGCGCGTCCGACGTCACGCTCTTTGGCGTCTCCGGCGGGAGAGGTGACCATGGTTGGGACCAGGTCGGGCGACGACTCGACTGGGCGGGTACGCAGTACTCGGAGGGGTCCCTGACGATCGAGCGAATTGCATCGTATGTAGATGGGAGCCTCGGCTACGTGGTACAGCGTGAGAACGTGCGTTTCAAGGTCCCAGGCCGGTCTGAGGAGTCGATACTTGAGATCCGTGCCACCTGGATCTTCCGACGCGAGCGAAATGGCTGGCACGTGATTCATCGCCAAGCGGATTCACAGATGAAGCGTCAAGGTCCCGCTGAGGTGACGAAGTGACTCTCGAACAACCCGGCAGACCTCTGAGATAAAACGACTCGCTTTGTGGCGGAGGCTGCCCAACAGGGAATGACTACTCTTTGTGAGCATCGAATATGGCGCCGCAGCTTAGGCGCGCCCCGTTAGGCCGCTGCTCAAGGAGATCTCGCATGCAACCTACTTTTGTCTGCATTGTCGGCGCTGCACTTGTCTTGGGGTGTAGTTCTGGTATCGCGGAGCCCGCCACCCCGTTCTTACGAGGGGTGATTACGTCCCGAGCTCCGATTCTGATAGGCGTTCAGGATGGGGCGGCAACGCGCGTGGATTCTATTCCAGCGATGTTCGTCGACGGCCGAGGGATTTGGCCGGCGCCCGAACCGTGTGCGGCGCAGGCGCTATTTGCCATCGGCAGTGGGACGCAAGTCATTCATCAGGGCGTGCCGACGGATACGGCGCAGCTCGTAGTCGGGCAACGTGTCGCTGTGTGGATTACGGGCGTAGTGTTGGAATCGTGTCCGCCCCAGGCCGGCGCTACCAGAGTCGTCCTAGAAGAAACTCAATAGGAGCGTTGCCTCTCGGGATTAACGTGGGCAGCGCCCTAACAAGCGCTTGCAGCTGCTGGCGCGCCTACAATAGGGAATGACTACTCTTTCTTCGGCGCACCGCAGCTTAAGCGCAATCCGTTAGGCCGCAAGATGCGATTATTGGGGGTGTGGATCTGCGTTCAGTAGTCCTCCCGAAACGTCGGGCTTCCTCCCCGCGTAGAGTGAGCCATGGGTAAAGGCAAAAGTCCTCGCAAGCGAAGAGATTCGATCAGCAACCAACCGAGCGAGAGCGAAAAGGACACCGAGCGGCAGACCCAGGAGAAGGCCGATCTCGTTCCTCCGGCACGGCGGCCACCGACGGCAATTGGGGCGGGGACTCCACCGCCCCCGCCCGACGAGCCGCTCCGGCCCGCTCCCACGCCTAGTCCGAGTCCGCAGCGTCGTCCGGTGGTTTCGGAACACCATCCGCCCGCGCTCGCCGAAGTGGTCCATGCCATTCGCCTCGCGGTCGGCGCGCTCCTCGATTTCGCGGATGCTGCCGCGGAAGCGATTGCCAAACGAATCGAACGTCGCGCTTAGGTGCCTTCGCTCTTTGATCCTGAGCTCCGCGCCGCCGTTCTGGATCGCATTTCTCGACTGACACCGGAACGCAAGCCGGTGTGGGGCCGGTTTACGGCCCCAGAAATGGTGTGTCATGTGAGCTGCGATCTGCGCCAGGGGCTCGGTGAGCTCGACGCGGGCCCGCCTGCCGGTCCACTGTCACGCTTCCCCCTGAATTGGCTTGCGATTCACGTGATCCCTTGGCCGCGGGGGAAGGGCCGGAGTCCGCCAGAGTTTCTCGCGACGCGGCCGACGACGTGGGCGGCGGATGTGAAGCGGTTGCGCGACTTGATCGAGCGCGTTGCCATCCGAGGCCCCGCGGCGGGCTGGCCTCCGAGTAAGGTGTTCGGGCGTATTTCTGGACGCAGCTGGGGCGCGATGCTGTATAAGCACCTTGACCACCATCTGCGTCAGTTTGGGGTGTGAGGAGCCCTCACCGCATGTGCAGCAGGCTGGCCCGCGACCACATCCACGGCATGCTGATCAGCGCGATCGCGTTCCAGGCCAGCATGAAAAAGCGCATCTCACGATTACTATAGGGCCGGCCGCGCCAAATCACCGTGGCATCAACGGCGAACCACGCGGCGCTCAGCAGCAGGAAGCCCGTCAGCTCCTTCGCCCCCAAGAACCTCAAGACCAGTCCCGCCTCAAACAACATCAGAAGCGCCATCAATAGTTTGGCTGGAACCCGGCCGATGACGGTGGCCGTGGTACGCCGGCCGGCCGCGCGATCAGGCTCCAGATCCATCACTTCGCCAAACACGTGCGAATGCATGGCAAACAGCGCGCCGAAGAGCATCGTCGCCCAGGGGAGCAGCGGGACGTCATTGATCCAACTGCTCAGCAGAAACACGAACAGGTACCCCGCCTGGTTCAGGATCTCGAGCGGTGGGCGGGCCTTGAAGCCATAGCGCGGCCAGTTATAGAGTGCCGCGGCGGCAATCATGCCGGCGAAGCACAGCAGCATCTTTGCTCCAGCGAGAACACTGCACGCCACCACGAACGGCACCTGGACCAGCGCGATTCGGAGCGGCAAGCCGCGCAATTGCTCAGGTGTGCCGCGCGCGCCAAACAGGAACGTGCCTTTGCGGGGATTGAGGCGGTCGGCGTCGTAGTCCACGATGTCGTTCCAGCCGTAGAGCAGCAGGCCCATGGGAAAGCTGACGTACAGGGCGCCCAGCCAGAAAGCGACGGAGTGAAAGACCTCTCGGTGCCCGAGAGGCAGCATGTAAAACGCCACTGCCGTGAGCCACAGGCCAGGCCGGGACGCTTGCAGGAGGAAAACTGGTTCGGAGCGAAGGGAGGTTGCCGCGCGCGGCAAAGCCTGAACGTCTCGAGTGACGGGCAGAGAACCTCCTTTGAGTGAGCCGTCCGGGGAGCTTAAGGTAGGGGCTCCACCCGCGACAAGCGCGAAGCTGGCGGCACGCGTAGAATATTGAATGCCTCATCGGCTTCGTGGTGTGCGCCTCATTGAGGCCCGCCGCCTGTTGCTCGGCCTCCGGGACGTGGAAGAGGGCCGCTCGTATGGCATGCCATCCTTCCTCCTCCATGGCCGTTTCCTCGCTCGCTTTCGCGACGACGACGCGGTTCTCGTGCTGCAACTCGCGACGATCAGCGAGCGGGAGGTGCTGATGGAGCTAGAGCCAGACGCCTTCTTCTTCACCGAGCACTATCGAAACTATCCGGCCGTTCTCATTCGCCTCGCCGATGTGCCGCGTTCGCTCTTGACGGATGTGGTGACAGAGGCGTGGCGCCATGTAGCCGCTTTGCCACCGGCGCGGCCACGCAAAAAGCCAGGGAAGAGCCGCCGCCTAACGCGCGCCTGAATAATGCTATGGCCATCATTGCTAACTGGGACCGTCTTTCTTCAATTCAGGAGTGAGCCGTGGAGCTACGCCCCCTCAAGGATTCCGACTACGAGTTCCTGATCTCGCTCCAACGGCAGGATGACGTGTGGGAGTTCATCGGAACACTCCCGCTCCCGGCCGAGGGGCGCGCCCACCATCTCTTCACCATTATGGAAGGCGAGCTGAGTCTGGGATTCGCAGGTCTGGTCAGGTCTCAAGCGGCGGACGGCAATGATTTCGAGCTGTTGTGTGCGGTCAGGTCGGAAGTTCAACAGCGGGGAATTGCGAAGCAAGCCTGCCAGCTCGTTCTCGCGTGGGCATTCCACACGGCGCGACTCGAGCGGGTCATCGCGTGCATCGATGAGAGTAATCAGCCAGCGCGCGCGATCGCTCTCAAGCTCGGGATGACGGAGTTGGCCACGCGTCCACCGGCCCGAACGGTGTATGTGAAGTACCGCGACGAGCGGAGTCTGACCGCCTCTACGCAGCAAGCGCCGTGACTTTCTAGCGGCCCGCCTTGACCTCGTTCGGCACACCGAGCTGCTGCCAGAGGTAGACGTAGGTCAGCGCGAGCTCTTTCGCGACCTGGGCGTTCGTCACGCCCGCGCCGTGCCCGCCTTCCGTGTTCTCGAAGTAGTAGAACGGGATCCCCATCGATTCCATCTTCGCGGCCATCTTGCGCGCGTGTCCGGGATGGACGCGATCGTCGCGCGTCGTCGTGGTGAACATCACGGTCGGATATCTGGTCCCCGGCCCGAGGTTCTGATACGGCGAATACTTCGAGATGTAGGCCCACTCCTCCGGCTTGTCCGGATTGCCGTATTCGGCCATCCAGCTCGCGCCCGCGAGCAGATGGTTGTAGCGCTTCATATCGAGCAGCGGGTTCTGGATCAGTACGGCGTTATACAGCTCGGGGTGCTGGGTGAGCGCGACGCCCATCAACAGGCCGCCGTTCGAGCCGCCGCGGATTCCCAGGTGCTGCGGGCTGGTGATGCTGTCGCGGATCAGCTCCTGCGACACCGCCGCGAAATCGTCGTAGATGCGTTGCCGGTGCTCCTTCAGTCCGGCACGATGCCATTGCGGGCCGAACTCGCCACCGCCGCGAATATTGGCGAGGACGAAGACGCCGCCGCGCTCAAGCCATCCTGCGCCGGTATGCGTGCTGTAGGACGGTGTGTTGGCGATCTCGAATCCGCCGTAGGCGCCGAGCAGGGTGGGATTATTGGCGTCGCGCTTCATGTCGCGGCGATGCACGACGAAGAACGGGATCTTGGTGCCGTCCGCCGACGTCGCTTCCTGTTGGTCGACGACCAGGCCCGTCGCGTCGAACATCGCCGGGAGGCGTTTGACTTCCGCCACCTTGCCATCTTCCGCCGTCACGTACAGCGTCGTTGGCTGAATGAAGTTCGTGAATGTGAAGAAGTACCGGTTCGAGGTGGCAGACCTTGCAACGACGCCCACGGTGCCGAGATCTGGTGCCGGCACTTTTTCGAACGTCCATCGTCCATCCTGATAGCGGTAGCGCCGCAACTCACCCCGGACGTTGTTTAGGATGTTGAGAAGCAGGTAGTCGCGCGTGGACGTCGCGCCATTGATGGTCTCGCGTGGACCAGGCTGCATGACGAGCTGAAAGGCGCGCCTGCCGCTGAGAAAATCGTCGAGGGGCATCGCGATCAGCGACGCAGTCGGCCACGTCTTGCCACTCACGGTCCACGGATCCCGCACGTACACGACGAGCTGACCGTGCACGATACTGACGTCGGCATCCGTGGGGACGTCGAGCTTCACGACCTGTCCGTGGTCATAGAGGTATCGCGTGCGGTGGTAGAAGTCCGTCCCATCCCTGATCATGAGATAGCGACGCGTGCCGTCATTCGTGCTGGACGCCGACGCGCTGACATGGTTGGCCGGCGCCTCGTACACGGTCGTCGCCGTGGAGAGCGGGGTACCGCGCTTCCAAAGCTTGATGATGCGTGCATAGCCCGAGGTGGTCATGCTGCCAGGTCCGAAATCGGTCCCCACGAGGAGCGTGCTGTCATCGACCCACGCGATTCCGGACTTCGCTTCCGGAACCTTGAATCCATCGGCGACAAAGTGTCTCGTGGTGAGATCGAACTCCCGCAGCTCATTGGCGTCCGATCCGCCGCGCGACAGACCGACGATGCAGCGCCGGTATTCGGGCTCGAGGCAGCTCGCGCCCGCCCAGGACCAGGTCACGCCCTCGGCTTTGCTGAGTGAATCGAGGTCGATCACGGGTTCCCATGTTGGATTCGCGGTGGCGTAGCTCGCCCACGTCGTCCGCCGCCAAATGCCGCGCTCGTGGTCGGCGTCCTGCCAGAAGTTGTAGAGCGCGTTCCCCATGATGTTCGGGTAGGCGATTTTGTCTTTAGAATCGAGGATCTGTTTGAGGCGATCGTAGAGCGTCTGGTACAACGGCGACCGTGTGAGCGCCGCGATAGTCGCCGCGTTTTTTGCATTGACCCACTCCATCGAGCGCTGGGCTTCGACGTCCTCGAGCCAGACGAAGGGGTCGTCCGAGGGTTGCTGCGCTGCAACGTGTAGCCGTGGGAAGAGCGAGAGCGCAAGCAAGGGAAAAAGGACACGAGTCTTCATGCGAGCTCCTGGTGACAGCGTTCCGGATGGTGTGTTACGCTGCGGCTACCGCTTCCGCAAGAGGGCCCTCGCCGGCGCCCCTTCGTGCCCTCGGACCTTGAGCGGTAGCACGATCAGATCGTAATCACCTGCTTGCACCGGGCGCAGGTCCAGCCCCTCCACGATGGGAATCCCGCGCCCGAGCAGAATCTGGTGCGTCCGCGGCGCCGGAGCGCCGAATTGCTCGGCCGAGATATAGTCAACGCCGACCAGCACGACTCCCGCATCGGCGAGGAGCTGCGCTGCGTCCGGGGCGATGTACGCGAAATCCTTGTGGAATGCGGAGTCCATCCAGCCACGCAGCGTGCTCCGCGTTCGGAACACTACGCGCTTCGCGCTCCTCCAGTCGTGCCGGTTCAGCTCGGCTGTATCGATCGCCTGGACGCTGTCGGGAATGTCGATCACCCGCGCCGCCCCGATCAGCGGGTCCAGCGCGACCTGGTCGATCGGTGCGCCATTGGCGATGAAATGCATCGGGGCGTCGATATGCGTCCCGCTGTGCGCGCCCATCGAGTAGACCGACAACGTCAGCTTGTCGCCCTTCCGCATATCCTTGAGAAAATCGAATCGCATCGGCGCGTCGCCCTCGTATACCGGAGTCTTGGCTGGATCGAGCGTCGCCGTCACATCGATCCACCCCTCCGCGCTCAGTTCCCGCGTCCCGCTGTCGCGCGGAGCACACCCCACCACGAGGCTGAGCAACAGTGTGAAACCCAACCCCGCCACGCCGATGATCGTCTCGGCGACGGTCCACGTCTTCAGCGTCTGTGGCACGGTCATGTTGAAGAACTCCTTGATGAGCCAGAACCCCGAGTCGTTCACGTGTGAGAGCACCAGCGAGCCGGCGCCGGTCGCGAGCACGAGCAGCTCGGGGCTTGTCCCCGGCGTCGCGATCGCGATCGGGGCGACGATGCCCGCCGCCGTCGTCATCGCCACGGTCGCCGAACCCGTGGCCACACGAATCAGCGCCGCCACGGTCCACGCGAGCAGGAGTGGCGATACGTGCGATCCCAACGCCCGGTCGGTAATCGCGTTCCCCACGCCGCTCTCCAGCAGCACCCTGTTGAATCCTCCGCCGGCACCGATCACCAGCAAAATGACGGCGGTCGGCGCGAGACAGTCACCCGCGAACTTGAGGATCTGATCCCGGGTGAAGTGCTGCCGGTATCCCAACGACCAAAAGGAGAAAAGCAACGCCAGGAGCAGCGATACGATCGGATTGCCGACGAAGTCGAGCGCCCCGCGAAGCGTGCTGGCTGGGTCGAGCGCGACATCCGCGGCGCTCGTGCATAACATCAGGATCACCGGGAGCAGCACGGTGAAGAGCGAGATGCCGAACCCGGGCATTTGGCGCGGGGTGCCGGCGGTGAACTGCGCAGCAATGGGATTCTCCGCGGGGAGCGCGATGCGCGGCGCAATCCACGAGGCGAAGATCGGGCCCGCCAGCGCTGCGGTCGGGAGCCCGACCAGGATGGCATAGGCGATCGTGCGCCCGGTGTCGGCCTTGTAGGCCACGACCGCGAGCATCGCCGCCGGATGCGGCGGCACCATTCCATGCACCACTGACAGCCCCGCCACCAACGGAATGCCGATCTTCACGAGCGACATGCCGGTGCGCCGCGCAATCGTGAACACCAGCGGGATCAGCAGCACGAACCCCACCTGGAAAAAGACCGGAATGCCGACGATGAACGCGACGAACATGATCGCCCAATGCACTCGGGCTTCGCCGAACCGCGCGATGAGCGTGGTCGCGATGCGCGTTGCGCCGCCGGACTCGGCCATCATCTTGCCCAGCATCGTGCCGAGGCCCAGCACGATCGCGATGAATCCCAACACGCCACCGACTCCATCAACCAATGCCTTCACCACGCCGCCGAGTGGCATGCCCGCAGCTGTGCCCAGGCCGAGTGACACTGCGATCAATGCAACGAAGGGGTGCAGCTTGAAGCGCGCGATCAGCGCGATCAGCGCTAGAACCGCAACGAACGCGTAGAGCAGCAGCCGGGTATTGGGGGTCATGTCGAGCGCCTCAGCAGATCGTCGACGATCGCGTCCGGCGTCTCCCGGATATCGCACAGCCACGCGCGCTCGTCCGGCGACGGCTCTTCGAGCGTCGAGAGCTGGCTCTCCAGCAGGGATGGCGGCATGAAATGCCCGCGGCGTTGCGCGAGGCGCTCCGCGAGCAGCGCCCGGTCGCCCGCGAGATACACGAAGCGCACGCCCGCGGCGCCGTCGGAGCGCAGCAGGTCACGATAAGTCCGCTTGAGCGCCGAGCACGAGATTACGAGACCAACCCTCGCGCGCTTCGCCTCGCGGAGCCGGTCGGCGATCGCGATGAGCCAACCGCGGCGGTTGTCGTCTGTCAGCGGTATTCCAGCCGCCATGCGCTTCACGTTGTCAGGAGGGTGCAGGTCATCTCCTTCGACGAACTCGACGTCGAGCGCGCGCGCGAGCTGCGCTCCGATCAGGCTTTTTCCGGAGCCGGAGACGCCCATGATCACGTAGAGCCCAATGTGGACAGCGCCCATGAAGTGGCCCCAATCCTATACCACCGACCGATTCGAGGCTATTCTGCTAGGCGTTGCGATCGGCTGATCACTTCTAGGGAGCGGCAATGCAACTGGCGATGATTGGGTTGGGCCGGATGGGCGGCAACATGGTGCGGCGGTTAGCGCAGGGCGGGCACGAGGTCGTTGTGTATGACCAGAGCGCCGACGCGGTCAAGGCGACTGCCGCAATCGGAGCGAAGGCGGCGAAGGACATCGCCGACGTCGCTCGACAGCTAAGCCCGCGCCGGGTCGTCTGGGTGATGGTGCCAGCGGGCGACCCGGTCGAGAGCACCCTGGAACAGCTTATGCCGCATCTAACGCGAGGAGACATCGTCATCGAGGGTGGCAACTCGAACTTTCGCGACTCGCTGCGGCGCGCGGAAACGCTCAAGGTCCGCGGCATCGAATTCATGGACGCCGGAACGAGCGGCGGGATCTGGGGCCTCGAGCTCGGTTACTGCCTAATGATCGGGGCTTCAGAGTCCGCGTTCCGGCATTGCGAGCCAATCTTCAAGACCCTCGCGCCGCCCGACGGTTATGCGCATGTGGGCCCGCCCGGGGCCGGCCATTACGTCAAGATGATCCACAATGGAATCGAGTACGGAATGCTTCAGGCGTACGCTGAGGGCTACGAGATTCTGCACGCCTCGCGTGACTTCAAGGTGAACCTGGGTCAAATCGCGAAGCTCTGGAACCACGGCAGCCTGGTGCGCTCCTGGCTGAACGAGCTGGCGGAGCGCGCGTTTGCGCGTGACGACCAGCTAGCCGCGATTCGCGGTTACGTGGAGGACTCGGGCGAAGGGCGGTGGACGGTGGAGGAGGCGATCCGCCTCGACGTGCCGGCGCCCGTCATCACGGCGTCGCTATTCGCGCGATTGCGCTCCCGGCAAGAAGAGTCATTCGGCGCCAAGGTGATCGCTGCTCTCCGCAAGGAATTCGGCGGACACTCTGTACATACCAAATGACGTCATCTCGCCGCCGTCGCGAAGCGGCGCACGATTTCCCCTGCCGGCTCGACCGCGTGAATCCCCGCGACACTCTTGCCCGCCTGCCAGTAGTCCCTTGAGGTCTTCTCTCCAGCGCCGCCCGCGAGCGACGCGC
>WNFU01007910.1_pt1 | contig 12414 bp, 9 predicted proteins | sample 5400121 | NCBI WGS metagenome assembly WNFU01 (sample SAMN13153360, study PRJNA577476) | soil metagenome | isolation source: 100 cm soil or saprolite under grassland replicate 1 | place: USA:California | collected 2016-06-15 | reverse complement strand
ACCGGGCGTTCTACGCCCTGCCGACCGACCTCGCGACCAGATCCGGGACGATCACGAACGCCGTCTACGGGTTCACGTCGATGCTGATCAAGATGCTCGGCGACGAGCAGCCCGACTACATCGCGGTCGCGTTCGACACCGCCGCACCGACCTTCCGCGACGAGATGGACGCCGACTACAAGGCGGGCCGCAAGGAGACGCCGGACGTCTTCTCGTCGCAGCTGCCGCTCATCCACGAGGTCCTCGACGCGCTCGAGATCCCCATCCTGGAGGTCGAGGGGGTCGAGGCCGACGACGTCATCGCCACGCTCGCCGAGCAGGCGGCCGGTGACGGCATCGACACGGTGATCGTCACCGGCGACCGCGACACCTATCAGCTCGTCCGCGATCCGCACGTCAAGGTGCTCTACAACCGGCGCGGTGTGTCCGATTATGTGCTCTATGACGAGGCCGGCATCGTCGAGCGCACTGGCGGCGTGACGGCTGCGCAGTACACGAACTACGCCGCGCTCCGGGGCGACACGAGTGACAACCTCCCGGGCGTTCCCGGCATCGGCGAGAAGACTGCCGCCAAGCTCATCTCCACGTACGGGGACCTCGAGGGCATCTACGAGCACCTCGACGACCTGCCGCCCAAGCAGCGCCAGAACCTGGGCGAGGCGCGCGACCGCGTGTTCCTCAACCGGGAGATGTCGAAGCTGCGCGCCGACGTGGACGTCTCCGCCAGTCCCGAGGCGCTGCGCATGGGCGGGTGGGACCGCGAGCAGGTGCGCGTGCTGTTCGATCAGCTCGAGTTCCGCACGCTGTTACCGCGGTTGTTCGAAGCCGTTGGCGAGGGTGCTGCCGAGCCCGAGTCCGACTCGCTCGAGGCCGAAGTGGTCGTCGCGCGCGACGCCGCTGCGGCGGCGACGCGGCTGCGTGATCTGAGTGCCGGAGGCCGCCCGTACGCGCTCGAGCCCATGTGGGACGGCGACGCGGGGAAGACCGCGCTGCGCGGCCTGGCGGTCAGCGACGATGGCAAGACCGCCACGTATATCGACGGGGACAAGCTCCGCGATCCGAAGGTCGCCGATGCACTCGGCGAGCTCGTGCGCGACGGGGGACCGCCGCTGATCACGCACCGCGCGAAGGAGCTCATGCACGGCCTCGCGCCGATCGAGGTGCACTCGCTCGACCAGGACACCGCCGTGATGGCGTACCTGCTCGACCCGGCGGAGGGGAAGTACCTGCTCGACGACCTCGCGCTGCGGTACCTGCAGCTCGAGGTGCACTCACCCGATGTCGAGGAAGGAACGCTCGACCTCGATCTCGACGGCGCGTCGGCCGTCGAGGAGACCGGCCGTCGTGCGATCGCGGTGCACCGGCTCGCCGGCACGCTCGCGGACGCGCTCGAGTCGCGCGAGCTCACCGATCTGTACCTGCGGATCGAGCGACCGCTCGTCCGCGTCCTGGCGAGGATGGAGGACTTCGGCGTCAAGATCGATCGCGACTTCCTCGAGACCTTGCGCGCGGAGCTGGCTGCGGCCTGCGACGACCTCGTGGGCCGCATTCACGCCCACGCCGGCGAGGAGTTCAACGTGAACTCGACGCCGCAGCTGCGGCAGGTCCTGTTCGAGAAGCTCGGCCTCGCTCCGGTGAAGAAGACGAAGACCGGGCCGTCGACCGACGCCGACTCGCTGCAGAAGATGGTCGAAGAGCACCCGATCATCGAGGATCTGCTGCGCTACCGCGAGGTCGAGAAGCTGCGTAGCACCTACGCCGACGCGCTCCCGCCGTTGATCGGCGAGGACGGGCGGATCCACGCCACGTTCAAGCAGACCGACACGACGACCGGCCGTATCTCGAGCGAGGCCCCCAACCTGCAGAACGTGCCCGTCCGCACCGCCGACGGCCGCGAGATGCGCCGCGCCTTCATTGCCGACGAGGGCTGGGGCCTGCTCACGGCCGACTACTCGCAGATCGAGCTGCGAGTGCTCGCGCACTTGACGGACGACCCCGGGCTGATCGAGGCGTTCTCCCGCAGCGCCGACGTCCACACGACGACGGCCGCCATGGTGTTCGGCGTCGACGAGAAGGACGTCGACCCGTTCCAGCGGCGGTTCGCCAAGGTCGTGAACTTCGGCCTCGCGTACGGGATGGAGGCCTACGGCCTCGGCCAGCGGCTCGGCGTCCCGACCGAGGAGGCCCGGGAGATCCTCGACAACTACTTCGCGAGCTTCCCGAACGTGAAGGAGTTCATGGACTCGACCGTGCGCGAGGCCAAGCAGCGCGGGTACACGACGACGATCTTCGGGCGTCGCCGGCAGATCACCGAGCTCTCGTCGGACAACTTCCGCATCCGCCAGATGGGGGAGCGGATGGCCCAGAACGCGCCGGTCCAGGGCTCGGCCGCCGACGTGTTCAAGCTGGCAATGGTCGAGCTCGACCGCGCCATCGAGGGCGCCGACCTGCGATCCCGGATGGTTCTCACTGTGCACGACGAGCTCGTGCTCGAGGTCCCGCTCGACGAGCGCGACCGCGTCGAGCCGCTCGTGCGCGATGTGATGGAGTCGGTGTGCGAGCTCAAGGTCCCGCTCGTCGTCGACCTCGGCTTCGGTACGACCTGGGCCGAAGCCAAGTAGGGGGGCGGCGTCAGCTGGCGTCCGACGCGTCAGCCGGGTCCTCTTCGGCGAGCAGCTCCTTGGCGTACTCCTCGCTGATCGTGGCTGCATCGCGCATGAAGTCGCGGATGGCGGTGAGCTGCTCGGCGTCGTAATGCGACATCGTCTCGAAGGTGCGGTTCATGAAGGGTCGGTAATACCGCATGCCGCTCTTGGTGCTCTCGGGTGTCCGCTCCACGAGCACGCGCCGACGGTCCTCGGTATCGCGGACCCGCCGCACGAAACCCACGTGCTCCAACCGGTCGACGACCGCGGTAACGGCGCCGGTCGTCAAATGACCCGCCGTGGCCAGGTCGCCGGCTGTCATCGCACCCTTGCGATTGAGGATCTCGAGCACACGATGATCGGTCCGATTGATCCCCATTCGCTCGGCGATCATCTGGTTCACGACGTCGACCGCGCTCGTGAACTCGCGGCAGGCGAGCATCGTTTCGAGAAATAGGTCACGTTTTGAACGTCTTGACATATGAATCATTCAATCCGTAAGGTAACGGGCTGTCAAGCGAGACCGATGAGTTCCGCGCCGGCCCGCGGTCGAAGCGGTGCGATCACAGTCCAGACACACAACCACAGACGCAGAGGTTCCCCCCATGCTGAAGCGCCTTGCCCGCACCTGTTACCGCCGCCGCTGGCGCGTCCTCGCTGCGTGGGTGGTGTTCCTCGTTGCCGTCTCCATCCTGAGCTCGGCGGCGGGCGGTGTCTTCCGCAACGAGTTCTCGCTCTCGGGCTCGGAGAGCAAGCAGGCCCAGGAGCTGCTGAAGGAGCGCGGTTTCGGCGACCGCGCCGGGTTCAGCGGCCAGATCGTGTTCGCCACCGATCGGGGTGTGGACGACCCGAACGTCCGTCAGACGATGGAGCAGCTGTTCGCCCGCATCGAGCGCACGGTGCCGCGCACGCAGGTCGTGAGCCCGTACTCGCCGGCGGGTGGCCGGCAGATCTCCGACAACGGGCGGATCGCCTACGGCGAGGTCAACTTCGCCGACCGCTCGGACGCGGCCTTCCAGGACGCGGCCGACAAGGTCAAAGCGGAGGCGGAGGCCGTGAAAGCCCCCGGTGTGCGCATCGAGCTCGGCGGGCAGCTCTTTGGTGACCAGGAAATGCCGGCGAGCGAAGCCATCGGTGTGCTCGCCGCGATCATCGTGCTGCTCATCGCCTTCGGCTCTGTCCTCGCCGCGGGTCTGCCGATCCTGACCGCGCTCTTCGGCATCGGGACCGGCATCGCGTTGGTGACGCTCACCGCCAACGGGCTGACGATGCCCGACTTCACGACCCAAGCGGTCGCGATGATCGGGATCGGTGTCGGGATCGACTACGCGCTGCTCATTGTCACCCGCTACCGCCAGGCGCTCCGTGACGGCCATCAACCCGAGAGCGCGGTGGCACTCGCCGCCGACACCGCCGGCCGTTCGGTTGTCTTCGCAGGCACGACGGTCGTCATCGCGGTGCTCGGGATGCTGCTGATCAACGTGCCCGCCGTGCGCGGCCTCGCAGTCGGGATCGCACTCGGCGTCCTGATGACGATGCTCGCGGCGTCGACTTTGCTTCCCGCCGTGCTCGGCTTCGTCGGCCACAACATCGACAAGCTGGGCCTCCGGCACAAAAAGCGCGCCGAGGGCGAGGTGCGGCAGTCGTTCTGGTACCGGTGGAGCCGGGTCCTCCAGCGGCGTCCGTGGCCGCCCGCGATCACCGGCGTGATCATCCTCGTGGTGCTCGCGGCGCCGGTCCTCTCGATGCGGCTCGCGTTCGCCGACGCCGGCAACCGGCCGACCTCCGACACGACGCGGCGCGCCTACGACCTGCTCGTCGACGGCTTCGGGCCCGGGTTCAACGGGCCGATGATCCTGGCCGCAGACATGCCGGGCGGTCAGGGCGACCTGGCGACGCTCCAGCGTCTTTCCGGTGAGCTCAACGCAACGCCGGGCGTGGCCTTCGCGACGCAGCCCCAGCCCAACGGCGCCGGCAACGCCGCGATCCTCCAGGTGTTCCCGAAGACCTCCCCGCAGAGCGAGGAGACGGCCAACCTCGTCGACCGCCTGCGCGACGACGTCATCCCCCCGGTGACGCGCGGGACGGATGTCGACGTGAAGGTCGGAGGCATCACCGCCGGTGCGACCGACTACTCGAACTACACCGCAGAACGCCTCCCGGTGTTCATCGGGCTCGTTCTCCTGTTGTCGTTCCTTCTGCTGATGGTGGTGTTCCGCAGCGTTCTCGTCCCGCTGAAGGCGGTGATCATGAACCTGCTGTCCATCGGCGCCGCGTACGGCGTGATCGTCGCGGTGTTCCAGTGGGGCTGGCTGAAGGACCTCATCGGCGTGGCGAAAGCCGGTCCCGTCGAGGCGTGGGCCCCGATGATGCTGTTCGCGATCGTGTTCGGTCTCTCGATGGACTACGAGGTGTTCCTGCTCTCCCGCATGCGAGAGGAGTACGACCGCACCGGCAACAACGCGACTGCAGTCGCCGACGGTCTCGCCGCGACGGCGAGGGTGATCACCGCGGCGGCGCTGATCATGATCCTCGTCTTCAGTGCCTTCGTGCTCGGCGACGACCGTGCAATCAAGCTCTTCGGCTTCGGGCTCGCGATCGCCGTGTTCCTCGACGCCACGATCGTCCGGCTGATCCTCGTGCCCGCGACGATGGAGCTGCTCGGCGACTGGAACTGGTGGATCCCGAAGTGGCTCGACCGCATCCTTCCCACAGTGCACGTCGAGCCGGCCGAGGACCTCGACGCCGAGCTGCGCCAGCTCGACGAGGAGACCAAGGAGCGGGTCGGAGCGCGGTAGCTCAGGCTTTTGGCGTCAACTAGGCACCATATGCGTGCCTAGTTGACGCCAAACTGTCAGGAGCGCCGAGCGAGATTCACTACGCGTGCGAGATCCGAGGCGTCTTCTTTGGTGAACATGCCGCTGATCTCCACCAAGTCACCGAAGTCGGTTGCTTGGATGCTCGGCGCGCTCTGTACGACTCCGTCAACGACGATGGCGATCTCGTTTTCCGGCGAGCGCTTCGGGAGTAGCTGCACCGCAAGCTCGTTGAGTTTGCGGACTCCGGCCTTCGTGAGTCTCACGCTTACGACATAGCCTTGCCCGCGGACGAATTCAGTCTTTGCTCCCCGAACTGCCTTCTCTGTGAACTGCGCCGGGCCGAGGAAGTAGCGGATGGGGTCCAGTTCTTTGTCCTCTCGGTGCGGCAGCACGACGCACGCCGCAGTCTCGTCATCTGCGCGTGGCGTATTCGCTACGTCGCCGAGCGCGGAGACCGCCCCCGAGTCGCACGACCTGACAGCGTCCTTCTCTGCCGCGCTGCTTGTCGCGACTCCTGTCGATCCCGGCAGCTCGGCGAGCACCGGTCGGAAACGCAGGTCGTGAATCGGCTTTTTGGCCGCCGTCTGGCGTTCCGTGGCTTCCGCGGCGGCTGTGCCGAAGGTTGCCAGCGCAACCGCAGTCAGAACGGACAGGCCGCGCACAGACACGAATCGTTGAGCAAGACCCACCCGTGACAAGTCTCTTGTTGTAGCGCGACCCGACGCCCTGCGCACGGGCCTTCGTACACTCCCGCGGATCGACGGGCCTTCGTACACTCCCGCGCATCGACTACCGGCCCGGCTTCTTCAACGACGTTGCTCGCTTCGTCGGGCCGGCGTATCTGCGGAATGCGTTCACGAAGGGGACGGAGCAGGAGGTCGAGTTCCTCGTCGGCGCGCTGGCGCTCGAGGCGGGGGAGCGGGTGCTCGACGTCGGGTGCGGCCCCGGCCGGCACGCGCTGGCGCTCGCGCGGCGCGGCTTCGATGTCGTGGGCGTCGACCTGTCAGAGGACTTCATCGCCCTCGCCCGGGACGCCGCCGCAGCCGAGCGCCTAGCGGCCCACTTCGAGGTCGCCGACGTCCGCGACCTCGCCTACGACGGCGAATTCGACGCCGCGATCTGCCTCTGCCAGGGCGGTTTCGGGCTCCTCGGCGGCCGCGAGGAGCCGAGAGCGATGGAGCGGATCGCGGTCGCCCTGCGTCCGGGCGGACGGCTCGCGTTGACCGCCTTCTCGGCAGCGTTCGCCACCCGCTTCCTCGAGGAGGGCGAGACCTTCGACCCGGCCACCGGGGTGCTGCACGAGCGCGCCACGGTGCGGAACGAGGACCGCGCCGAGCAGGTTTTCGATCTGTGGACAACGTGCTTCACGGCGCGCGAGCTCGAGCTCTTGGCCGAGCGCGCAGGCCTCGAGGTCGACGGCGTGCACGGCGTCGCGCCCGGCCGGTACGGGACCACGCCGCCGACCCTCGACGACCCCGAGTTGCTCCTCCTCGGTCGGCGTCGGCGCTGAACCTGGGTTAGCCTGGTATTCGGTCTTTCGGGACCGGTTTCCCGCGCTCGCGTCGTCACCCAGGTGCGCCGGCAGGCAGGGGAGCAAACACTGTTTTCAAGGAGCAGCAACGTTGTCCGAGCAAGAGGCGACGGGAGCGACCGACAACGCTCCCGGCCCCGAGTCGAGTCAGAGCGAGCCGGCCGCGCCGGCTCCGGAGTCCCAGAGCGCCGACGGCGCCGTCGCCACCGCGACCGCACCTGAAGACCGTTCGGTCGTCTTCGACGACCTCGGGTCACAGTCGTTCTCCGATGCGGTGGATGCCACGATCGTCGAGTTCGACGACGGCGACATCGTCTCGGGCAAGGTCGTCAAGATCGACAGCGACGAGGTCCTGCTCGACATCGGCTACAAGTCCGAAGGCGTCATCCCGTCGCGGGAGCTCTCGATCCGCAACGACATCGACCCCAACGAGGTCGTGCAGCTGGGTGAGGATCTCGAGGCGCTGGTCCTCCAGAAGGAGGACAAGGACGGCCGCCTGATCCTGTCGAAGAAGCGGGCTCAGTACGAGCGGGCCTGGGGCACGATCGAGGCCGTCAAGGAGAAGGACGGCATCGTCTCCGGCCCGGTCATCGAGGTCGTCAAGGGCGGCCTGATCCTCGACATCGGGCTGCGGGGCTTCCTGCCCGCATCGCTCGTCGACCTGCGCCGTGTCCGCGATCTCCACCCCTTCGTGGGCCGGAGCCTCGACGCCAAGATCATCGAGCTCGACAAGAACCGCAACAACGTCGTGCTCTCCCGGCGCGCGTACCTCGAGGAGACGCAGCGCGAGCAGCGCGACGAGTTCCTCGCCAACCTCAAGCCGGGCGAGATCCGCAAGGGCGTGGTCTCCTCGGTCGTGAACTTCGGCGCCTTCGTCGACCTCGGCGGGATGGACGGCCTCGTGCACGTGTCCGAGCTGAGCTGGAAGCACGTCGACCACCCGAGCTCGGTCGTGCAGGTCGGCGACGAGGTCGAGGTGCAAGTGCTCGACGTCGACCTCGACCGCGAGCGCATCTCGCTGTCGCTCAAGGCCACGCAGCAGGATCCGTGGCAGGAGTTCGCCAACGGCCACCAGGTCGGCGAGCTCGTGTACGGGAAGGTCACGAAGCTCGTCCCGTTCGGCGCGTTCGTCCAGGTGGGCGACGGCATCGAGGGCCTCGTGCACATCTCCGAGATGGCCGCGCACCACGTCGAGGCGCCCGAGCAGGTCGTCACGCCCGGCGAGGAGCTGTGGGTGAAGATCATCGACATCGACCTCGACCGGCGGCGCATCTCGCTGTCGATCAAGCAGGCGGCCGAGGGCGGCGAGGTCGCGGCCGAGTACCGCGAGCACTTCGGCGAGGACGCCTTCGACGAGAAGGGCCAGTACATCGGCCCGACCGCCGAGGAGACCGCAGCCGCCGCCGAAACCGCGGAAGGGGAGACGGCGTCCACCGAAGGTGACCCCGCCGCCGCACCTGCAGAGGGCGAAGCACCGGCCGAGGCGCCGGCGGAGACGCCTGCCGCCGACGACACGCCGCCGGCCGAGAACTCCTGAGTGCTGCTCGTCGGGCTCACCGGCGGGATCGGAGCCGGCAAGTCCACCGTCGCCAATCTCTTGGCCGATCGGGGTGCGGTCATCGTCGACGCCGACGAGGCCGCCCGCGCGGTGGTCGAGCCGGGTGAGCCGGCGCTGGCGAAGCTCGTCGACCGGTTCGGGCCCGGAATCCTCGACGCCGACGGACGCCTCGACCGTGCCGCGGTGGCGAAGGTCGCCTTTGCCGACGACGAGTCGCGCCGTGACCTCGAGGCGATCACGCATCCTGCGATCAACGAGGAGTTCACGCGCCGCGTGGCCGACGCGCCGAGCGACGCGATCGTCGTGCTCGACGTGCCGCTCCTCGCCGAGTCAGAGCAGGCGAGGAAGCGCCCGTATCAGACCGTGATCGTGGTGGAAGCGCCCCGGGACGTCCGCCTGGCGCGGCTCGAGACCAGGGGAGTGAACCGCGCCGACGCCGAGTCGCGTATGGCCGCCCAGGCCGACGACGAGGAGCGTCGCAAGCTCGCCACCTACGTCGTCGACAATGGCGGCGACGTCGTCGCCCTCGAGCGGCAGATCGACGAGATCTGGTCCGATCTCGAGCGGCGCCATGGCGAGGAGCAGGACCGGGCTTCCTGACCATTCTCGGCAGCGAAATGGTCGTAGAGCGCCCTTCTTGCTGTCGAGAACGGCGGCCAGGACGAACTCCGGGCCAACCGTCGATCGCGTTCTAAGCGGATGGCACGGTCGCGATGCCGCCCCAGAACCGCTCGATCCCTTGGACGACCTCGACGAACCGGTCGAAGTCGACCGGCTTGCTGATGTAGCAGTTGGCATGCAGCAGGTAGAGCTCGGCGACGTCCTCGGCGCGGGTCGACGTGGTGAACATGACGACAGGGATGATCCGCAAGTCGAGGTCGGATTTCATCTCGCGGAGGACCTCACGCCCGTCCTTTGCCGGCAGGTTGAGATCGAGCAGGACGATGTCGGGCCGCCGGGCATCGATGTATTCACCTTGCCGGCTCAGGTAACGCATCGCCTCCGCGCCGTCGTGCACGACGGCGAGCCGGGTTGGGAGCCCCGACGCTTCGAGCGCCTCCCGCGTGAAGCGTGCGTCGGCGGGGCTGTCCTCGACCAGGAGAATGTGCACGTCAGGTCCTTAGGTGACTGTGAAGCAGCCGGTGCAGGTGCCGGTGCCGGTGTCCGGGTTGGTGACCGTTACGTTGCGAAGCCCGGTGGCGGCGCCACCGGTGACGGTGATGGTGAGGGTCAGCTGCGTGCTGCTGTTGAAGGTCACGGAGCTCGCCGTGACGCCGGTGCCGGAGAACGTCACGGTCGCCCCGCTCTGGAAGCCGGTGCCCGTGATCGTGTGCGTGCCCGAGGTCCCTCGAGCACGCGAGCTCGCACTGACCGACGTGGGGATGGGCCTGGCGACGACCGTGAAGCAGCCGGTGCAGGTGCCGGTGCCGCCGTCGGGGTTGGTCACGATGATGTCGCGGGTGCCTGTCGCAGCGTTCTGGTCGAGAGTTCCGTTGACGGTCAGCGTCGTGCTGTTCACGAAGGTCACGGAGTTCACCGTGAAGCCGGTCCCCGAGAGCGAGACGGTCGCGCCGTTGACGAAGCTGGTTCCCGAGAGCGTCGCGTTGCCGGGGCCGCTGCCCTGAGGACCCGAGCTCGGGTTGATCGAGGTCGGGTTCGGCCTGGCATTCACCGTGAAGGCGTTGCTCACGGTTCGAAAGCCGGCGTCGGGGTTCGTCACGGTCACATTGCGGTTGCCGGTCGTGGCCGACGAGCTGACGCTGATGTTCACAGTCAGCGACGTGGCGCTGTTGAAGGTGGTCGAGTTGACCGTGATGCCCGTGCCCGAGAAGGCCACGGTCGGCGCGTTCTGGAAGTTCGAGCCGGTGATCGTGATGCTCTGGTTGGAGGCGCCCTGGCCGCGCGAGTTGGGGCTGAGCGTGAAGTTTCCCGGCCGGGCGTTGACGGTGAAGCAGCCGCTGCACGAGCCGCTCCCGAAGCCAGTGGGGTTGGTGACCGTGACGTTGCGGACACTGGTGGTGGCGCCTGTGGTGAGAGTGATGTTGGCGGTGAGCTGGGTGGCGCTGACGAACGTCGTCGAGTTCACCGTGATGCCACTCCCCGAGAACGTCACCGCCAGGCCCGCCCCGCTGACGAAGTAGTTGCCCGTCACGGTGATGTTCTGACTGGTGGCACCCTGGCCACGGGAGCTCGGGCTGGTCGAGGTCACCGTGGGCGCGGTGACGACGGTGAAGCAGCCCGCGCAGGTACCGGTGCCGGTGTCGGGGTTGGTCGCGGTCACGTTGCGGGCGCCGGTCGTCGCCGTGGGGCTGATCGTGACGTTGGCGGTCAGCTGGGTGGAGCTGTTGAACGTCGTCGAGTTGACCGTGATACCCGTGCCCGAAAAGGTGACCGCCGCGCCGCTCACGAAGTCGGTGCCGGTCACCGCCACGTTCTGGGTAGTGCTGCGATACCCGAAGTCCGGGCTCGTCGAGGTCACGGTTGGTGCTGCGTTCACCGTGAAGCAACCGGAGCACGAGCCGGTGCCCGTGTCGGGGTTGGTCACGGTCACGTCGCGGGCGCCGGTCGTCGCGCCGGCGGAGATCGTCAGGTTGGCGGTGAGCTGGGTGGAACTGTTGAACGTCGTCGAGTTGACCGTGATGCCGGTTCCCGAGAGGGTGACCGCCGCGCCGTTCTGGAAGTTGGTGCCGGCGACGGTCACGTTCCCGGTGAAGCCCTGCGGGCGCGAGCTCGGGCTCGTTGAGCTGACCGTCGGCGCCGCGACAGTGACGGTGGTCTTCGGACTCTCGGCTCCGGACCAGCTGCCCTGCACCGGCGTCACGGAGTACTTCCAGACGCCGTTCGGGACGCTGGTCTCGGTGCAGGTGAGACCGGCAATCACAACATCGCAGTTGGGGCCGATGACCTGAAGCACGTTCGAGTTGTCGTAGCGCTTGACCTGGTACCCCGCGACGGCTCCGCCGCCGGACAGGGTGGTGGCCGACCACGAGACGGTGACCGACGAGCCGTTGGCCTGGACGGTGGGCTGGTTCCCGGCATTCACGTTCTGTGCTGCGGCGCGGCCGCTACCAGCGGCCGAGGTCAACCAAGACGCGGACGCGACCCCGACGAACGTCGCGGCCAGGGCGATCATGCCGAACACGACGACGCGCCGCATCGCACGCCGGGGCTTCGCTCCCGTGACATCTGGCGCCTCGGGGCTCCGCCAGTGGATCACGGAGACCGAGTCATGCTTGCGTCTCACGGCGCTGTCCGTCGTCGACGACGGGCGGCGCCCCGAGCGAGAACGCCGAGCGCGACGAGCGCAAGGGCGACCGCGAGCACCTTTGCGATGTCAGTACCCGTGAACGCCAAGCTGCCAGACCCGGTTTGGATCGGCCCGTTGGGAGATGTGGGCTCGAATCCGGTGTCGACAGCGGTGGCCGCGAACACGAGCGGGAAGGTCACGCTCTCGCATGCGTCGGGCGCACTGTGATCCATCCGCACCCTCACGGGGACTGTCCCGGTGGCGCCCGGCGCAACGTCGACGGTCGTGGTGGAAGTGTCGACTTCGAGCATTGACGCCAGACAGCCGGGGCTTGCGTTGCCGACGCTTGCGCCCAGCGACGTCACCCGGATCGTGAATGGCAGCGGGTTCGTGACTCGAGCGTCGAGCGTCTTCATCGCACCGGGATAGAGGCCGTCGACCTCGCCGGTGACCTCGATGTCTCCCGCGGCGGGGACTGAAGCGCCCGCCGGCCCTATGAGCAGCAGCATGATGACACCAACGAGTCCGACGCCGACACGCGTTCGCACGTCAACTCACTCCATTGATCGCGGCGACCGGATCGTGCCGCGGCCGGAGACCGGCCGCGGCACGAT
>WNFU01007907.1_pt1 | contig 12419 bp, 7 predicted proteins | sample 5400121 | NCBI WGS metagenome assembly WNFU01 (sample SAMN13153360, study PRJNA577476) | soil metagenome | isolation source: 100 cm soil or saprolite under grassland replicate 1 | place: USA:California | collected 2016-06-15 | reverse complement strand
TCGAGCAGCGAGACGTCGAAGGTCCCCCCGCCCAGGTCGAACACCAGGATGGTCTGGTCGTGCTGCTTGTCGAGCCCGTACGCGAGCGCGGCCGCGGTGGGCTCGTTGATGATCCGCAGGACCTCGAGGCCCGCGATCTGGCCGGCCTCCTTGGTGGCCTGGCGCTGCGCGTCGTCGAAGTACGCCGGGACGGTGACGACGGCCTGGATGACCTTGTCGCCCAGATACCCCTCGGCGTCACGCTTCAGCTTCCCCAGGATCTGCGCGGAGATCTCCTGCGGGGTCCACTTCTTGCCGTCGATCTCGACGGTCCAGTCCTTGCGCCCCATCTCGCGCTTGATGGAACGGACGGTGCGGTCGGGGTTCGTGATGGCCTGGCGCTTGGCCACCTCGCCCGCCAGCACCTCCCCGCCCTTGGAGAAGCCCACCACGGACGGGGTCGTGCGGGAGCCCTCCGCGTTGGGGATGACGGTCGGCTCCCCGCCCTCCAGCACGGCCACCACCGAGTTGGTCGTGCCCAGGTCGATTCCCACTGCTCTGGCCATGAAATAACCCTCCTGACTCGGAGTTCCTTAGCTAGAGCAAAAGATAAAGGTTGAGTGCATTAGTGTCAACTTCTGGCCTTCGCGCTGCGGCGGCGGCGTCGCCAGATGCTCAGGAGATGTCCGCCATCCCAAGCCATCGTTCAGGAAGCCCCAGTGGTTCGATCTCCTCCCATTCGACGAGGGATGCCTCAGGCAGCATCACCGAGGGCGTCCCGATTCGCGTCGTCGCAATGCCGAGGAGCCGGGCAACGGCGGTCACTGAGGACAGGTCCCCGTAATAGTCATTGTGGCCAAGCTCGGTGCGGACACGATAGCCCCAGCGCTCGTCTGGGAATCCGTTCCGGCCGACTGCCTCCGACCAGGGGTCGCCTCCTAGCCAGCTCCCGATTCTGAACACCCGGGATAGGACCGTGTCGTGTCGAGAATGGAGAACGTATTCGACCTGGGCGCGGCGGGCCCGGTAGGCACCAGATCCCTCGCACAACGCGACCGGGACTGCCGCCGCCATGAGGCAGATCGCCGTCAACTCCCCTCCCCGCCTGTTGTGGGCCACCTGCTCGGCGGCTTCGAGCACGAGGCGGGAGCCCAACGAGTGAGCGACGAGGACCACTTCCTTGTCGGGAGACAGGCGATCCAGGAAGGCCCCGAGGCGTTCCGCGGCCGCCAAGGAACGCTCGATCTGCCAGGGGAAGCTCGCTGTGGAGGTCGCTCGCCATCGCCTATCGCCCGGCCAGTACAGCCACCACACCGAGGCGAGCCGGTGGTCTGGGACACCGATATCGTGCAGCTTCGTCGTGATATGGTCGTAGCGCGCGATCGCCTTGTGCTGCGGCGTGTTGTAGCCGTGCACGAGGATCACGAGACGCGGCAAGGCCTCGAGCTTGGCGTTGAAGGTCCCGGCCGGCGCCCCATCAGCTCGCACCGCATCGAGAAGGTCTCCTCCGCGCTGATCCGCCCGGAGGGTGAGATAGCCGGCGCGGATGATCACCACTCAGCGCCGCAGTCGCTCGATCGCTGCCGCTATATCCCGCGCGAACCAAGCGAAGAATCCACCGAAGCCCAAGCCGGCCAGCATCAACGAGGTGCGCAGGCCGCCAGGGGCGCCGGACAACAGCGCGAAGAGCAGCGCCAGCACGCCGCTCAGGACGCTTGCCGTCGACCTGACGGCCCGCTTCCACGTGTCGGAAAGCGATGCCTGAAGCACATCCAGAGCGCGCTGCACTCGCTGGTGCACCTCCGCGACCGCCTCGCGATCCTCAGTCTGGCGATCCTCATCCGATCCGTCCGCTGCCATCAATCGAGGCCGCGCCCGGACGAAGCGGTCGATCAGCCCATCCCCCGTGTCGGTCGCGCCCGTCAGGTCTGCGAGCAGCCGCCGATACCGGTCGGGTAAGGTCTGGGCGTCGTCTGCCACGGCCGCGATCTGACCCGCCAGCTGCTCGACGGGAAGATCGAGCAACCGCCCCACTCCTCCTCCGGGGAGCCTCAGGCCGGGCGGCCACCTCAGCGCCTCTTCTCGTCCACCGGCAAGGCCTCGCAGCAGCTCCTGCATGCCCTCCGGGGAGAAGCGCCGTTGCAGCTGCACCCAGTTGAACCGGCCCCGCAGCCTGAACAGGTGCTTCGCCGTCTGGATCAGGATCATGCTGCCGAGGCCGACCGAGGCGGTGAGGAGGATGAAGGACGCCGCGATGTCCAGCGCATGGCGCCGCGTCCGGGTCTCTCCCGCGAGGGCAGGGGCCCCGAACCAGACGAGCGACGAGCCCACCAGAAGGACCAGGGCGGCAGCCAAGACGAACGGCCAGACGACTCGCGATCGTTCACCCGGCCCGCCGTCCAGGGGATCATGACCCTCCTCCCGAACCTGCGTCTGGCTCACGAACCCACCCTGGCAACCCGCTGACTGGTGCCGGCCCCAAGTCGCGCTACCGTCGGCTCGAACACCGCCTCCCGAATCACGGTGAGGACGCGAACGTCGATCCAGTAGTCGCTGTGGGGCCAGATCGGTATCACTCGGTCACGCCATCTCCAGCCGAAGCTGATGTTCGCGACCAGCCTCTGTCGCGCCTCATTGAGCACTGGTGGGAAGCCCGGCAGTCCGACCCGCCGCCACCGGTACCTGGGCATGTCGGATCTGTCCTCGCTGAACCATTGGATCGGGTCCGCCACGACGTCGTTCCAATACCAGAGGTTCAGCCAGGTCTTGTCACGAGCCAGCGCGACTGCATCCTGGAGATCCTGAAGCCGGACGCTCACCTCAGTCGACCTTGGAGTTGTTCCACCCGATCGCTCGTCCCGAGACTCCTGGCTGAAGAAGTACCGGACCTTCTCCAACGCGGCCCCCAACGTGACGATGGACCCGATGCGGGGCAGGAGATTCGGCTTCCGCGACTGGAGTCTCTGCAGGCTGTCGAAGGCGACCACAGCCCCGAGGCTGTGCCCGATCACATCCACAGTTCGATACGCGCGGTCCGCAACGGTCTCGAAGATCGCTTCGGCATCGGCGAGGACGGCTTCCCTGGCCTTGAAATAGGAGCTGTTCGGATTCCGGGTCGTGTAGACCTGAACGTCGCCGATCGACTCGGTGAGAAATGACGCTCCCGCGCGCAGCGCCGTAAGCGTCACGGAGATGACGAGAGCAAAGGCGACGAAGATCGCATCGACGAACTGGACGAGGACGAGAACGACCGCGAGGCCGAGCACCACGGCGCTCGCCTCCATCGATCCGATCACCGAGAAGCCCTCGCCCGCCGCGTCCGTGCGGGGCCCGCGCATCTTGAAGACCTTGACCGCCACCAGTGCCAGGATGAAGAGCACGATCGGAAGAGCCAGGATCGCGATCCAGCTGAGCTCGGCCGCCACCAGGGCCAGCAGGGCAGCCCACACGACGATCCATCCAGCCTGAAGGCGTTGGATCCACGTCCCCGTCTGTCCGAGTTGGAGTATTCGGAAGAGCACCTGCGCCGCAAGCCACACGATGGCTCCCAGGATCAACAGATCGGACAGAGGGATGTCCTTCACCACCTCGAGGCCCCTCGCTGAGACAAGGGCGCCGGCGGTATGGTCGAAAAGCGAATTGCGATTCTTGGGAATCGCGTTCCAGAACGCGCTCCCCACATCCTTGAGGTGATTCAAGTTCCGGCCGAAGTCGCCCACCCCCTGCACCGTGGGTGTCAGCAGCGCTGCCTTGGGCACGGTGGCGCTCGGGCACAATTCCTTGATCTGCGCGTCAGAGAGGATCTTCGTATTGGCGGTCGGATGTCCCTCCCGAGGGCACGCGGCGAAATCGGTCAGACGACTCAAGGTGACGAGTGCGCCCAGAACGAGGGTCGACACCAGGAATGTCGAGAGGAGGACGAACGTGATGTCGTACCAGTTCTTCCATGAGCCCCATCCCAGCTTCTTCCCGGGGATGAACGTAAGCTTCAGGACCCACCCGAGTACTGATCGGGCGGTCGTTTGTCTGCTGGTCTCGGGCGCCCAGTAGACCTCGTAGACGTCAGCGACGTTTCCCTGATAGCTGACACGCGCTGGCTCCGGAGCGAGGGGGCGGCCGAACTCACTGCGCGATTCGATCTGTTCGTTGACCACGCTGACCCCGACCCGTCGCATTCCGCTCGTGAAGGACTTAAGGACCTCACGCGGATGTTGGGTGCCGATCCCGTGCACGACCACGATGGCATGTTGGGGCCATGGATTCGCCGGGTTTTCTCGCGCGGTGGTGGCGGACTTGGTCTTCCACAGGCTCCCCAAGAGCGCCCGAATCCGCCCCACCATTGGCCCCCCAACGCATACGGCCGCGCGAGTCCCCACCCGCACGTGGAGGGTGGTCCCCGCGATACCTGTTGTCAATCCCATCTCAGCGGGTCGCTCGACTCATCTCGGGCGCCCTGCTCGCCACCCAATCTGTGGCGGATTGACGCGAGCAGCCAGCTCCGGGTGGCTCTCGGGCTGTCAGGGGTGGGGTGGATCGAGTGTGAGGGCACCCGGGAGCGGGAAGTCCGACCTCAAGCCGGATGCGCCCGCTCATGGCCTTCCGAGTGTGGCGGAACCTACCGGCGGGTAGGATGCGGCTCGGACGACGCTGTTCCTAGACTCGCGCGTTCTAGAGGGAGGCTCTGTGGTCGGCGCCATCCTGATCTCGGTTCTGCTCGTAATCGCGATCGCGATCTTCGCCCGGCGGACGTTCTTGCTGTATCGGTTGGTCCGGTTGGGGCAGCCTGTCGACCGGTTCGACGATCTGCCGAAGCGGCTCGAGCTCGAGACCACCGTCGTGCTGGGGCAGCGGAAGCTGCTGCAGCGCACCGTCCCCGGGCTCATGCACGCCTTCATCTTCTGGGGCTTCCTGGTCCTGCTCACGACCATCCTCGAGGCCATCGGGCAGATCTACTCGCGGGGCTTCGACATCCCGCTCGTCGGCGGGAGCGCCGGCCTCAGCCTCATCCAGGACCTGTTCGCCGCGCTCGTCCTCGTCGGCGTGGCCACAGGCTTCTCCATCCGGAAGCTGCAGCGGCCGGACCGGTTCCAGGGCTCCCACCTACGAGAGGCCGACTACATCCTGCTGTGGATCGCCGGGATCATCCTCACGCTGTTCGGGATCAAGTCGACCGCCATCGCCATCGCCGGCGGTGGGGGCTCCAACCAGGAGTGGTACTTCATCTCCAACGCGCTGTCGCACCTGTGGACCGGGCTCGGCCCGCACGCGCTGTCCAGCCTGAACTACGCGTTCCTGTGGGGCCACGTCGTCCTGATCCTGGCGTTCCTCGTGTACATCCCGTACTCGAAGCACCTGCACATCATCACGAGCGAGTTCAACGTCTTCTTCTCGAACACCAAGGCTCGGGGGAAGCTCCGGCCGGTGAAGATCGACCTGGAGGCGCTCGAGACCTCCGACGAGATGCCGACGCTCGGGGCCGCGACGCTCGAGGAGCTCACGTGGAAGGAGGCCCTCGACCTGTACGCGTGCACCGAGTGCGGACGGTGCCAGAACGTGTGTCCCGCCTGGAACACCGGCAAGCCGCTGTCGCCGAAACTGCTGATCATGAACCTCCGTGACCACCTGTTCGACCAGGGGCCGAAGATCCTGGCCGCGAAGGCCAACGGCGAGGAGTACGAGAAGGTCCCGCTGAACCCCGACGTCGTGGAGGACGAGGTCGTGTGGTCCTGCGTCACGTGCGGGGCGTGCATGCAGGAGTGCCCCGTGAACATCGAGCACGTCGACCACATCGTCGACATGCGGCGGAACCTGGTGATGGCGGAGTCGCGCTTCCCGGCGGAAGCCGGGACGCTGCTTCGGAACCTCGAGAACGCGAGCAACCCGTGGGGCATGTCGCAGGCGCAGCGCGGCGACTGGGCGAAGGACCTCGACGTGCCGGTGTGGCAGGGGAACGGGCAGGCCCCCGAGTACCTGTACTGGGTCGGGTGCGCCGGGTCCTTCGACGACCGGGCCCGCAAGATCTCGCAGGCCGTGGCGCGGGTGCTGCACACGGCGGGCGTCACGTTCGCCATCCTGGGGCCGGAGGAGCTCTGCAACGGAGATCCCGCCCGGCGCATCGGCAACGAGTACCTGTTCCAGATGCTCGCCGAGCAGAACGTCGAGACGCTGAACTCGAAGGGCGTGAAGAAGATCGTGGTGAACTGCCCCCACTGCTTCAACACCCTGCGCAACGAGTACCCGGACTACGGCGGCTCGTACGAGGTCGTGCACCACACCCAGCTGTTCGCGCGGCTCATCGAGGACGGCCGTCTGAAGCCCACCGAGGAGGTGCAGGGGCTGTTGACCTACCACGACCCGTGCTACCTCGGACGGCACAACGGCGTGTACGGCGAGCCGCGGAAGGTGCTGGACGCGATCCCCGGCCTGGAGACCGTGGAGATGCACCGCCACGAGGAGCGGGCCTTCTGCTGCGGCGCGGGGGGATCTCGCATGTGGCTGGAGGAGCACCTCGGGAAGCGGATCAACCGGGAGCGGACGGAGGAGGCCATCTCCACCGGCGCGAAGCGACTCGGCGTGGCCTGCCCGTACTGCCTGATCATGCTGGACGACGGTTCGCGGGACAAGGGCGGCGCCATCGAGGTGCTCGACGTGGCCCAGGTGGTGGCCCGGTCGGTGGGGGCCGACGGCCCGGGCCGTTCGGCCGACGCGGCATCCTCATCCGAGTCCTGACGCCGGCTCTCCTCAGACGACCGCCTGGCCCGGGCGATGCGTTCACGGACCCGCCGAGGCCAAGTGCTTAAGGACACCTGCGCTCAGGCCGAAGATGAGGCTAGGCCAAATGGGTGGAGTCCATGTGAGCGATCATCCCGTCGGGACAATCGATGCCAGAGAGACCCGGAGGACGAACGGCGTACTCCGGGACTGTTCCGTGGTTCCGTTCCCGGATCACCGCCCCGTCCTCTCCGTCGCGGACGAGGGCTCCGACACCGCCCCACATTTGGGGTGCTCGTTGCTTGCTCCCCCCCGGGGAGCCGGGCATAGAATGTCCGGCTACGCCCAGTTCACCGCACTCTCCGTCCCGGCTCGGCCGGGATCGCGGACTGGGGCGCTGAGCCCATCCGGCAGCCGCCGGGAGGGTTCGCACGGGGTGGGGTCGTAGGGGCAGGGGACGCGGTGCCATGCAGCGCGTCGTCGACCCCCCAGTGAGCGCTCTCGTGTCCGCGGACCGGAGGGAGATGGAGGTGAACGAGCCTGCGGCTCTGCGTGCTGCCTCGTCGGTGACCGACGAGTGCCGGCGCCTGGCCGAGTTGCTCCGCCTCGACGTGGTCGGCGTGGCCACGACGGCCCAGGGAAGGCGGCGGGTGGTGCTGTGGACCGAGCCGAACGGGCCGGCCCTGCCTGCGCGCCTCGACGACGTGCTGGAGGGGCGCGCCGCCGGGTGGATCGTCGCGCCGCTCGCGGGTGACGACGCGGTGTTCGGCCGCATGACGGAGACCTCGAACGTCCGGGCCGCCGAGGTGCTGCGAGCCGTGGGGCCGTCGCTCGCCGCCGGGGCCGCCAGCGGCACCGTCGCGCCCGACGACTTGCCCACGCTGCTCGAGGCCGCGGCCGACGCCGGATCCGGCGCCCCGGCCGAGGTCACGCTGGCCGACCGGGCCAGGGTGGCCGAGATCATGGAAGCCATCCGCGACCAGACGGGGTTCGACACCGTCAGCCTGTTCGATGCCCGTCGCGGCGCCGTCTGGCGGTTGATCCACCGCGTCGGGCCCGATCGCGGGTGGCACGCCGTGCTCGACCCGCGTGTGGCCGGGACGGCGACGACCGATGTGCTGTTCTCCGACGCGGCCTTCATCCCGGGGACCGGGGAGCGCCTCGCGGCGATGGGATGCGGCGCCGTGGGGGTCCTGGTTCTTCCCGATGGAGCCCGGCTCGTGCTGGACTCCGCGACTCGCCGCACGCCGGATGATGGGTGGCGGGGTCTGGCCCGGGAGGACGTCGCCCGCCTGGGCGCCGCGCTCGCGGGAGCCGGCACCGCCGGCGTCACGGCCCGGACCGAGTCCGAGCTCGACGTGATCGAGCGGGTGACCGACTCCGTACGGCGTTCGCTCGAAGACCCGGCGACCGACGCCGCGCGGCTCCTGGGGGCCGTCGCGGAAGCGCTCGGGGCGGACGAGCTGCGCCACCTGGTGGACCGAGCCGGCGAGATCGACATCCTGTCCCACCCGGCGAGCGAGTGGCCCCGGCGGTTCCCCCGCGAGGTTCGCGCGGCGCTGGCGACGCTGCCGGACGAGGGGCCGCTCGACGAGGCCACCGCCCGGCAGCTCGGTGTCGTCCTCGGCCTGTCGTCCCCGCGGCTGTCGGCGGCGTTCGCCGGCGACTCGCAACCTCGTGAGGCGCTGGTGGCGGGGTGGCGGACCGGCCCCGGCCTGTCTGCCCGAACCATGCGCACCGTGGCCCGCCTGGTCGGCGCGGCCCGTACCGTGGTCGATGCCCGCCGGCACGCCGTGGACTCCCTCATGGTTCGGGAGCGGAACCGGTGGGCTTCGGAGATCCACGACGGGCTGACCCAGTTGGTGACGACGGCGGTGCTCGAGCTGGAGACCATGGGCAAGCGCATCGAGCGCGACCCCCAGGAGGCCATCGAGACGCTCGCCTCGACCAAGGCTGCGATTCGAACCTCGTTGTCCGAGCTTCGAGGACTGATCTTCGACCTGTCCAGGGAAGGCGGGTCGGGCGGCGGCTCACTGGAGCCGCTCGAGAAGTACGTGAACGACGTGGTCGAACGGTGGCGGCTGCCGGCACGGGTCACGGTGGAGGGCGACCTCCCCGACGTGCCCAGGCCCGTCCTCGCGGCGGCCTACGTCGTGATCCGCGAGTCGCTCGCGAACGCGGCCAAGCACGCGTCGCCCACGAGCGTGAACGTGAACGTACGAACGACCTCCGACGAAGTGATCGTGGAGGTCGGGGACACCGGCCGGGGGTTTTCTGCCATCGACGCGCCGTCGCGCGCGCGGACCCGCGGCCACTTCGGCCTCGACATGATGTCGAGACGGGTGGCCGAGGTCGGGGGGTCGCTGGACGTCCAGTCGACACCCGGCCAGGGAACGCGTGTGGTGGCGCGCCTGCCGGTGCGAGGAGGACAACGGTGAAAGTGCTTCTGGTCGACGACCACACGCTGGTGCGTCGCGGGCTCGCGTACGTGGTGAAGAGCTGTCTCCCGGAGGCCGACGTCCGGGAGGCGGAGGGGACCGATGAGGCCATCGAGATCCTGAAGACGGAGACGATGGACGTGGCGCTCGTCGACGTCCGCATGCCGGGACGCGACGGCCTCGAGCTGCTCCGCGAGATCAAGGCGACGTGGCCCGACATGGCCGTCATCATCCTGTCCACGTACGACACCGCCACTTACGTGAAGGCCGCGCTGGCCGAGGGCGCGGACGGCTATATGCTGAAGGACGCTAGCCCCGAGGACCTGGACCAGGCCATCCGCGTGGCGATCTCGGGCGGCGGCAACGTCCTGTCGGCCCGGGCCATCCGCAGCCTGTTCGAGGACGGGGCGGGTCGCGACGACGACAGGGAGCCTTCCCAGCGACCGGAGAGCCTGACCCAGCGGGAGACCGACATCCTGGAGCACCTCGCAGAAGGCAGGAGCAACCGGGAGATCGCCCGAGCCCTGTTCCTGTCGGAGAAGACCGTCAAGGCGCACCTGGCCGCCGTGTTCCGCAAACTGGGCGTGGCGAACCGGACCCAAGCCGCCATGGCGGCCGTCGGGATGGGGCTGGGCCCCACGCGGCGCCCCGCCGAGGACGACGAGGAGCGGACCGAGCGCCGGGTGGGCGGTTGGCGAGCGTGAGCTGAACCAGACAGACTTCGAGGAGCGGCCCCAGATGAGCGAGAAAGAACCGGCCAAGCGCGGAATCCTGGCAAGCCTCCTGGGCCTGTTCGGCGAGGAGGACGAGCTCGAGGACCAGTCGCGCCCCGGGACCGGGTTCGAGATCCACGAGGAGCCCCGCGCCGAACGGCAGCCAGGGCCGGCGACTGCGGAACCGGTCCCCCCGGCCCCGCCGTCTCCGGAGCCGGCACCCTTCAGGGCGCCGGTGGTCCGCGAGTCCTACGAGCCGGGCTGGTACGCGGTCTCGGCGTCCCAGTGGGACAACGGCGGCGAGGACACCGACGCGCCGGCGGCCCCGACGCCGCGTCATCCCGCGCCCGTTCCGCCGCCCGAGCCAGCTCCGAGTTTCGGCCCGGGCGACGCGTACGTCCAGGAAGATCCCCTGGCGCGGATGGTCGGCGAGCGCGCGGAGCAGGAGAACGAGTTCGGCTACGAGTATGGGTACGAGCCGGAGCCGGAGCCGGAGCCGGAGCCGCCGGCCGAGGCTCCCTCCATCGAACCGGTCGTGGTACCCGAACCGCCGTCTCTGCACGTGGAAGCCCAGCAACCCGGGCCGGACGCTCCGCCGTTCCAGGCGGCCTGGGATGAGGCTGCCGGCTTCGCGACGCCCCGCGAGGAGCCGTCCGAGGCGGAGCCTGTCGCCGAGGTCGCGGAAGCGCCCCAGGCCGAACCCGAACCCGAACCGTTCGTGGCGCCAGTACCCGAGCCCGAGCCGTTCGTGGCGGCGGAGCCCGAGCCGTTCGTGGCGGCGGAGCCCGAGCCGTTCGTGGCGGCGGAGCCCGAGCCGTTCGTGGCGGCGGAGCCCGAGCCGGACTTCGAGCCCGCGCCGGACCTGGAGCCGGCGCCGTTCGTGGCGTCCGAGCCCGACGAGGTGCCGGCCTTCACGGAGACGCCGGTGATGGCGGCCTACGAACCGCCGCCCGCCGGGCTGTTCTCCAGAGCCGCTGCCGAGCGCCGCGAGACCCTGGCCCGGATCGTGGAGCGAGGTGTGAACGACGAGGACGTGGACGGCCTCCTCAGGCTCCTCCAGGACCCCGAGCGCGACATCCGCCGCGGCGCCATCGAGGCGCTGGCCCAGCGTGCCGACCACGTCGGGGCCGCCGCCGTCCGTCAGGCGCTCCTCGATCCGACCGACGACGTCCGGGCCGCGGCGGTCCGCCTCGCGGGGGCCCGCTCGGCGAGCGACGTCCCCGAGGTACTGCCGCTCGTGGCGTCACGCCACTGGCCGCTCGCCCAGCAGGCTGCCCTCGACGTGATCCCGGGCCTCGTGGCCAGGGCCGGCCTCACCGAGCCCGACCTCGAGGCGCTCCTGGCCGCGATCGGGCACCTCGACTCGCAGCCGGTCGAGGCCGAGCGGGGAGGATTCGCGGCGCTGGCCGAGGCCATCGGACGCGACCACCTGATCGCCGCCCTCGAGACCGGTGGAGCGACGGCGCTCGGAGCCGGTCGCCTGCTGGTGGAGGAAGGATCGGACCAGTCCCTGCGCGCGGTGGCTGCACGCACCGCCGAGCCCGACGAGGAGATGCGCAACCTGGCCCAGGGGGCCGCCGATCTCCTGGGAGAGGAGCCCGAGATGGAAGAGGAAACGTTGGTCGAGGAGGAGCCGGCGCGCGAGGCGGTGGAGCAGGAAGAGGCTCCTTACGACGCTCCCCAGTCCGAGATGCTGGCTGGCCTGGCCAGGGCCCTGCACGACCCGGACGACATGGTCCGCCGCAGGGCACGGGACGCGCTCGCCGGGCTCGACCGCGGGACGCTGTCCGGGTGGGTTCGCGACTCGCTTCGCGGGCGAGACGACGAGCGGGCGGCCCTGGCGGCAGAAGTGGCCGGGGTCGCGGCACTCACCGAGGCCGCCCCCGAGGTCCTGGTGCGGGCGACGGCCTTCGAACCCGAGGCTCGGGGCTAGTTCGTGCGCGCGCTCTCCTCGTTCCAGATGGAGCCCCAAGCGATGGTGGGGCTGGTCCACGGGGTGGACCCGTCGCGGCGCCCCGAGGCGATCCGGGTCGTGTGGCAGGTGGCCGGCCGGCCCGCGCTCGCCCACCTGCGGGGACTGCTCGAGGACTCCCAGGCGGCCGTCCGGGTGGCGGTGCTCGACGCGTTCGGCGATTCCGGCGACCCCAGCGCGATCGAGGTCGCCGCCGGCGTGCTGGAGCGGGACTCGTCGCCGGTGGTCCGGGCGACGGCCATTCAGGTCATCGGCCGTGCCGGGATCGAGCAGCGCGAGGCGGCGCTGGCCCAGGCCCTCACCGACCCCGACCCCGATGTCCGGGCGACGGCGGTCGAGGCCCTGCCGGCAGGGATGGGGCCGCGGGCCGGGCAGTTGCTGCTGGACGCGCTGTCGGATCAGGACGAGCGAGTGTGGCGGGCCGCCATCAGGCATCTGTCCTCGCTCCCGGAGCGCGACCGAGGGGTGGCCTGGCAGGCCATCCTGCGGTGCCCCGACAGCCGCAGGGAGGAGCTCGTCACCACCCTCGAGCGCACCAGCTCCGAGGCCCTGGCGCTGCTGGCCATGGACCACCTGTCCTCGCCCGACCCGTCCGAGCGGGCGCTG
>WNFU01007906.1_pt1 | contig 12420 bp, 11 predicted proteins | sample 5400121 | NCBI WGS metagenome assembly WNFU01 (sample SAMN13153360, study PRJNA577476) | soil metagenome | isolation source: 100 cm soil or saprolite under grassland replicate 1 | place: USA:California | collected 2016-06-15 | reverse complement strand
CATCGTCGATGGCGCCATCATGGATTCCGGCGCGGTGACGAACACCATCGCCCGTGTGTTCGCGCACAAGCGCTTCCGAGGCAAAGACGTCGCTGCCTCGCTCTCGGGCAATTCGGTGATCGTCAAGAAGATCACGCTGCCGATCATGAGCGAGCAGGATCTCTCAGAGTCGATCTACTGGGAGGCCGAGCAGTACATCCCCTTCGACATTCAGGACGTCAATCTCGATTATCAGATTGTCGAGAACGGCGACGGCGCGGAGTCGCAAGGCACGATGGAGGTCCTGCTCGTCGCCGCGAAGAAGGACAAGATCGCGGACTACACCAACGTCATCGCGCAAGCCGGCCGCACGCCGGTGATTGTCGATGTCGACGCCTTCGCGCTGCAGAACGCGTACGAAGCGAATTACGGGTTTCAGCGCAACGCCGTCGTCGCGCTGCTCAATGCCGGCGCGAGCGCCATCAACATCAACATCCTGCTCGGGTCGCAGTCGGTGTTCACGCGCGATGTGTCGATGGGCGGCAACGCCTTCACCGAAGCGGTGCAGAAGGAGCTCAGTCTTCCGTTCGAAGCCGCCGAAGAGTTGAAGAAGGGCCATAACGTCGACGGCGTGTCGTACGAAGACGCCCGCCCCGTGCTGCGCGCGATGACCGACAACGTGCTGCTCGAAATCGAGAAGACGTTCGACTTCTTCAAGTCGACGACGCCGAACGATCACATCGATCGCATGGTCTTGAGCGGCGGTGCGGCGCGCGTCGAAGGTTTCATGGATGGCCTGCGGGATCGCTTCCACACGGCGGTCGAACTGTTCGATCCGTTCCGGCAAATTGCGTTCGACGAGAAGCGGCTCGCGATGAGTCCTCAGGAGATGGCGCCGTTTGCCGCGGTGGCTGTCGGTCTCGCGTTGCGGCAGGTGGCAGACCGATGATTCGCATCAATCTGATCGCGGCGGAGCGCCGAACGGCCAAAGCGGGCAGCCGCTCGCTGGATATCGGCAAGAAGGTGACCATTGCGGGCGGCCTGATTCTCGTGTTGACGGGAGGGCTCGTCGGCTGGCGCTACTGGACGCTCGTCGGAGAGGCCTCGACGGTGCGGAACGACATCGCTGCGGCGCAGCGCGAAGAAGCGCGTCTCGCCGAAGTGCTCAAGCAGGTCGCCGATTTCGAAGCGCATCGCGCGCAGCTGCAGCAGCGCGTCGAGCTCATCGACCAGTTGCGGAAGGGCCAGACCGCCCCCGTCCACTTGGTGGATCAGATCAGCCGCGCCCTGCCCGACATGTTGTGGCTCACCAGTCTGAAGCAGGACGGCTACGACGTGACGATTGAAGGCCGCTGCGTGTCGCAGACGGCGCTTTCGGATTTCGTCGGCAACCTCGAGTCGTCGCGCTATTTCAAGCGGCCCGTCGAGATCATCAGCAGCGCGGTGTTGCCGCGCCAGCAGGACGGCGTCGAGCTGATTGGATTCGTGATCAAAGGGTCGTTTCAGATGGCGGGCATCGAACCGAAGCCTGCACCTCCGGCGGCGAAGAAACCGGCGCCAAAGGCAGGGAAGAATGGCTAACTTGTCGCTCTCGCGGCTGCCCTGGAAAGCGCAGCTCGCCGTGTTCGTGGTGCTGGCAGGGGCCGGCGCGGGCGCCTTCTACTATTTCTACGAGATCCCGCACGCCGCTGCGCTCGCCAAACAGCAGCAGGAGCTCGCGACGATTCGCGGCCGCATCGGCAAAGGTCTGGCGACCGCGCGCCAGCTGCCGGAATTCCGCAAGGAAGTCGACAATCTGCAACTGCGGCTCGAGAGCCTTCGACCGATCCTTCCGGAAGAAAAAGATGCCGCCGATTTGCTGCGGCGCATTCAGACGCTCGCGACGCAGTCGAATCTCACCATCCGCAGCTTCAAGCCGCAGCCAACGGCGGTGCGCGAGCTGCACGCCGAGTGGCCGATCAGCCTCGAGCTCGAGGGCACGTACCACAATTTCGGTGCGTTTCTCGATCGCGTCAGCAAGTTCCCGCGAATCATCAACGTCGGAAAGATCGAGATCAAAGGCAAAGACAAACCTGAATCGGACGCCACGCTCAACGTGTCCTGCACGGCGACGACGTTCGTGCTGATGAATCCGGCGGCCACCGACGCCAACAGCAAACCAAAGGGGGCGGCGAAACCGACGCCGAAGAAAGCGTGATGACTCTGTTCGCGATCGCATTGCTCGTGATCACAGCTGCTGCGCCCGCTCAGCAGGCGCAAGGACACGCAGGCGCTGCGGCACCACCCGCGGCGGCCGAACAGGCGCCGCCGGCGCAACCGCTGCCGACTCCGCCCGCAGACTACGAGTATTCGCCTAATGGCCGCCGCGATCCATTTGTTGCGCTCATTCACCGCGCATCAACGGATACGCAACCAGGCGGCAAAGGACAACGGCCGGAAGGCGTGCCGGGCATCATGGTCGACGAGCTCGTCGTGCGCGGCATCGTCCAGAGCCGCGGCGCGTGGGTCGCCGTCATCGGCGCGAGCAACGGCAAGACGTACATGATTCGTCCCGGCGATCGATTGATGGACGGCCGCGTTCGCGCGATCACGCCGCAAACGGTCGTCTTGATGCAGGAAGTCAAGGATCCACTGTCGCTCGCGAAGCAGCGCGAGGTTCGGAAGAACTTGCGAGGAGAGACCAAGTGATGGACCGCACCAGGAATGTTCGCCGCGAACCATTCGTCACGGCCGTTCGTCCCCAACGCGCAATCGTCGCATCGTTGGTGATGACCGCTGTCGCTGTGACGATGGCCGCGAGCGGAACGGGCTCCGCCGGTGGCAATCGCCGTGTGGAGCTGAGATCGATTTCCTCAAAGTTCGACGCGAAGCTCACGACGGTGATGATCGAGTCGTCCGAGCCCGTCGCCTACGTCACGGCGCAGCCCGATCCGCTGACCGTGCTCATCGACCTTCGCAACGTCAGCGCGGGATTCATGGCGCAGCCGATTGGTCCTCTGCCGCCGATCACAGGTGTCGACGTGCAGGAGATGGTCGCGGCTGACGGTGAATCCATTGCGCGCGTGCGGGTCCGGCTCGATCGTCCGGCCGTGCACCGCGTCCACAGCTCGCGAGACGTGATCTATGTCGACGTCGAGCGGCCGCTGAGCGCCGCCAACGCCACGTCGCAATCGGCACAAGAGTCGACGCAAGCAAGAGCATCGGTTCCGCCGGCGCGGTCTACTCCATCGGCGACATCAGCCGCGCGTCCAGCGACGACCCTCCGCGCGGTCAGGTCTCTTCCAAACGGCGCCGGCGTGGTGCTTGTCGGCAACGGCGAGCTGGTTGCGTCGAAAGTTGAAGAAGCCAAGGACTTGCCGCCGCGCGTGTTGCTCGATTTCGCAAACGTCCGCGCGCAGGCTGTCCCGGCTGCCACAGAGGTCAATCAGGGAGAGATCAAGCGCGTGCGCGTTGGCCTGAACAGCCAAACGCCGCTCATCACACGGGTCGTAATCGACCTCGTCAAACGGATGGCGTATCACGTCGAGCGCGCCGGCGATGAGCTGCGCGTGTTGTTTGATGCGGCAACCGGCGTGACCGAAACGTCAGTGGTTCCGACAGTGCTCGACCCGCCGCCGGCGCAAGACGCCGCGCAGGCAGCGCAGACTCCGGACCCGATTGTGGCGGATGCTCCTGCACCCGCTGGGGACGCCCCTTTGGCGCCTTCGGTTCCTTCCGCGCCTTCGACGGTGTCCGCGACACAGGCCACCGCCGACGTACTACAGCAGCCCGTACCGCCTCCGACTGTGCAGAACGTGCCGCCGCCGCCGCCGTCGCGGCAGCAGCGGTTTTCCGGCAATCCGATCAGCCTCGATTTCCAGGGTGCGGATCTCCGCGCCGTCCTGCGCACGTTTGCCGACATCAGCGGAATGAATATCGTGATCGACCCGACCATCAACGGCACGGTCGACGTCTCGCTGCGTGATGTCCCGTGGGATCAGGCCCTCGACATCATCCTCAAGGCGAATCAACTCGGCTACAGCGTCGACGGCACGGTCGTGCGGATTCAGCCGCTGAAGCTGCTCGCACAGGAACAAGAGGAGCGCCGGAAGCTCGCCGAAGCGCAAGCGCTCGCCGGGGATCTGAGCGTCCTGACGATCCCGCTGAGTTACGCGAAAGCGCCCGAGCTCGTTCCAATTCTCACCCGGAGTGCGCTCTCCGCGCGCGGTGAAGTCCAGGTCGACACGCGCACCAACACGTTGATTGTGCGCGATCTGCCGGACCGGCTCACGACCGCGGCCGATCTGGTCAAGGCGCTCGATCGTCCGCAGCCGCAAGTCGAAATCGAAGCGCGCATCGTCCAGACGACACGCGACTTCGCGCGATCGATTGGCGTGCAGTGGGGCTTCAACGGGCGCGTGGATCCGGCGCTGGGCACGAGCACATCGCTGGCATTTCCCAACAACGGCACGCTCGGCGGCCGAACCGGCGGCGTGCAGGGTTCTCTTCAGGGCGGGACCGTCGAGCGCGCCGTCAATCTTGGCGTGCCTGCGGCGACAAGCGCCATCGGACTTGCACTGGGCTCCGTCAACGGCGCGCTGAATCTCGATGTCGTTCTGTCACAGCTGGAGAGGACCGGCCGTGGCCGCCTGTTGTCGACTCCCCGCGTCTCCACGCAAAACAACGTGGAAGCGGAGATGACGCAGGGTCTGCAGATTCCCATTCAGACCGTCGCGAACAACACCGTCACGGTGACGTTCAAGGACGCAGCGTTGATTCTGCGCGTCACACCGCAGATCACCGCAGCCAACACGGTCATCATGCGCGTGTTCCTCGAAAACGCCACCCCCGATTTCAGCCGCGCCATCAACGGCATTCCGCCGATCGACACGCAACGCGCGGTGACCTCGGTGCTCGTGGCTGACGGAGAGACAACGGTCATCGGCGGAATTTACGTCAGCCGCGAACAGGCAACCGAAGGGCGCGTGCCGATGCTGCACCGGGTGCCGCTGCTCGGATGGTTGTTCAAGCGCGATGAAACCAGTGATGAAAGCCGCGAGTTGCTCATCTTCATCACGCCGAGGATTACGCGGAGCTAATCACGACCGTTTCGTTCATCAAGGTCCCGTTCTGGCTGGAGAGAGAGATGCTGATATCGAGATTCAATCGGACTTGTTGCGCCGCGCTCGTATGTGCTGCCGGCCTGGCCACGACGTCGTGCGGCGAGGTGGCGCGAACTGGACGTTCACCCGCGTATCTGATTGTTGATCTCGTCGAGGCGGCGAGCGGCGCCGAACCCGACACCCTTGTCACCAACCTGCTGTCTGACGTCCAGACGCTGGTCCAGACGACCGTCGGCACCCAGACGATCACCACGCCGACGTTTTTCAACGACCTCGGTCGCGTCACGTTCCGGATGAGTGTGAAGAACCCGGGGACGACGACGAACCCGCTTGGACCGACGACGCTGAATGAGATTACGGTGAGTCGATACCACGTCGAGTTCGTTCGCGCCGACGGACGCAACACGCCGGGCGTCGACGTGCCGTATCCGTTCGACGGCGCCTTCACGATTACGGTTCCGGCGAACGGCGCCGCCTCGATTGGCTTCGAGCTGGTTCGCAATCAAGCGAAGCTCGAGCCACCGCTTAGAAACCTGCGCGGACTCGGCGGCTCCGTTCTCATCAGCACTATCGCGAACATCACTTTCTACGGACGTGATCAGGCCGGCAATGACGTTCAGGCGGTCGGTCACATCTCTGTCAACTTCGGCGATTTCGCGGATCCGCAGTAGGCGCGTCGATGACGAGTGGAGCACACGAGATGAGCACGATCACACGAACCGGACTGGTTGTCATGGCCCTCCTGGGCGCAGCGTGCACGGTGCACGACCTCGACGTGCCGCCGCTGACGGGACCGTCCGAGTTGTCATTGCGCCTCAACATGCAGGCGGTGCCGGACACGATTCTTCAGGATGGCATTTCGCAGACCGTGGTCAACATCGAAGCGACCGGCTCCGACGGACGGCCCGTCCGCGGGCTTTCGCTGCGGGTTGAAACAACGTTCAACGGAATCATTCAGGATTTCGGCTTCCTGTCATCCAAAAATGTGGTGACCGGAGACGACGGCCGGACGCGCGTCACCTATACCGCGCCGCCTCGTCCGACGAGCCCGATCGATCCGGTTACCGTCGTTCAGATCCAGGCGACACCGATCGGCACCGATTTCGGATCGCAGGTGCCGCGCTTTGTGGACGTTCGATTGATCACGCCCGGCGTCATTCTGCCGCCGAACGATGCGCCGGTTGCGAAGTTCACGTTTACGCCCGGCAACCCCGCCGCACTGACGACGGTGACATTCGATGCGTCGACGTCCACCGACGAAGGTGCACCGTGCGGTGCAAACTGCGCCTACACGTGGGACTTCGGCGACGGCGAACGGGGCAGCGGCATCTTTGCCACGCATCAGTACCGCAGCGCGGGAACGTTTCAGGTGCGCCTGACGGTGAGCGACGCGCGTGGCGCGGCCGGCGTGACGGCGTCGAGCATCACCGTTGGCGCAGGCACACCGCCGACCGCGGCGTTCAGCTTCTCGCCGACAAGTCCGGCGATCAATCAGGCGATCTTCTTCACGGCCGAAGCTTCACGACCGGCCACGGGCCGCCGCCTCGTCTCTTACGATTGGAGCTTCGGAAACGGCAGGACCGGATCGGGCGTCACCGCGAGTCAGGCTTACAGCGCCGCCGGAACTTACACGGTCACCTTGACGGTGACCGACGATGGCGGACAGCAAGGCACGGCCACGCAGACGATTTCGGCCGGCACGGCAGGGACCGGTCCAACGGCCAACCTCGTCGTGTCGCCGACGCAGGGCACCACGGCGACCAACTTCTTCTTCGATGCCAGTGCCTCGCGGCCCGGACCATCGCCAATCGTTGGTTATCAGTTCTCGTTTGGAGATGGCGAGATTACGCCTGAAGGCGGCAACCCGACGGCCTTGCACAAATACACCCTCGCCGGCACCTACGTAGCGCGCGTAGTTGTTCGCGACAGCCAGAATCGCACGGCAACCGTCACGATCACCGTCACCGTGCAATAGTTCACTCAAGGATTCAAGGGTTCAAGGGTTCAAGGGTTCACAGGTTCAAGGGTTCAACGGTTCCGGGTTCAAGGGTTCAACGGTTCCGGGTTCAACGGTTCTGGGTTTCAAGGGTTCCGGGTTCGAGGGTTCAGACTTCCCTCGAACCCTCGAACTTTGAACCCTCGAACTTTTGAACCCTTGAACTCTCGAACCGTTGAACCCTCGAACTCTTGAACCTTCGCACCTTTGAACCCTCGAACCTTTGAACCTTTGAACTTTTGAACCCTTGAACTTTTAATCTGATACCGTATTTCTTCTGACCGACAATTCCCGAATCGCCGAACTTCGCGCGCGGGTCGATGCCGATTCGACGTCGATTGCCTTTGCGCAACTTGCCGAAGAGTACCGACGCGCCGGCGATCTCGAAGCGGCCGAGCGGTGCTGCCGCGCAGGTCTCGTCCGTCACCCAGGCTACCTCTCCGCGCGAGTCACGCTCGGGCGGACGCTCGTTGCTTTGGCGAGGCTCGACGAGGCGCAAGCCGAGCTCGAGTCGGTCCTGAGCAGTGCGCCCGACAATCTCGCCGCGCTCCGGGCGATTGCGGACGTGCATGAGCGGCGCGGCGATCTGCAGCAAGCAATCGAGTATCATCGCCGCGCCGCACCCCTCGCGAGCCGCGATCCCGCCATCGAAGACGCAATCGAACGGCTCCGACGCGACATCGAGAGCACGTCGCAACCCGCGCCTGGTCCCGATGTTGCCGGTGCGTACGAGAACAATCCAGCGAGTCAGGCTGCGACATCGAAGGTCGATTTCGATCGTCTGCTCGAATCTCTCGGCGCGCCTAATCGCGCTGCGCCCCCGATGATCGAAGCGCTGCTCACGACGCCTGGATCTCGACTGCCCAATTCACTCGAGTCCATGATCGGGGTTCGGCTCATTGCCGAGCTCGAGCTCTGGCTCGGCGCGCTCGACGCGTAATCGCGGCAATCCATGCTGATCGCGCCGTCAGAATTTCTCGCGGCCCGCTTGGCGCGTCTGCAAGCGAGTCTCGATGAACACCAGCTTGACGCCCTCGTCGTCACGAGCCTTCCAAACATCGCATATCTGACGGGCTTCTTTGCATCGTCTGCCGTGCTGATCGTGACAAAAGATCGACTCGATTTGATCGGTGATGGACGATATGCCGACGTCCTTGCGCACAGAGCCGCCGATTCTCCGATGGTGAGGCCGCTGGTCATCGAGCAGTCGTCGAGTTACGACGAGACACTGGTCGGCGTCCTCGCATCGCTCGCGGGACTGCGAACAGGGTTCGAAGCGTCGCACATGAGCGTTCAACGGCACCGCTCGGTGACGGCGCGTCTTGTCGCGATCGACGGTTGGTCGGCGGGTTTGGTGGAGACTGATGGTCTCATCGAGCAGCTGCGTCTGCGCAAGGATGCCTGGGAGGTTGAGCGATTGCGCGACGGCGCCCTGAGACTTTCCAGCGTCGCTAAGGGTATACTCCCGAAAGCCTTAGCGGGTCGGACCGAATCGGACGTCGCGGCGGAGCTCGAATGGGAATTGCGGCGCGTCGGGTTCGATCGGCCGGCCTTTGATACCATCGTCGCCTCCGGGCCGAACGCGGCGGTGCCGCACGCCCGAGCATCAAGTCGCCGCATCGAAGCGGGCGAGCTCGTGGTGATCGATTTCGGAGGAATGCTGGACGGCTACTGCACCGATCTCACCAGAACAGCGGTAGCCGGTGCTGCAGGAGAGCGCGAACGACAGCTGCTGGAGCGCGTGGCGGAAGCCGAGCTCGCAGCGTTTGAAACGCTCAGACCCGGCAGCCAGCCTGAGGCCGCGGATTACGCTGCACGGCAAACGTTGGCTCGCTACGATCTGGATCGAGCGTTTACGCACGGCACTGGTCACGGTCTGGGGCTCGAGGTTCATGAAGGCCCGCGCGTCACGCGGGCACGCGCCGATCGCGTCGAGCCGCCGCTCGCGCCAGGCGTGGTAATGACGCTCGAGCCCGGTGTGTATTTTCCCGGCTGGGGCGGTGTACGTATCGAAGACGACGTGCTCGTTACAGAGGTGGGTGCCGAATGGCTGACCGATGTGCCGCGCATGTGGTGACCGAACGTTCGTGCCCATGACGCTGGACGAGATCAAGCGGCTCATCGAGTTCGTCCGGTCGCAGGACCTGGCGGAATTCGAGCTCGAACAGGACGGCGTGAAGCTGCGCATCAAGAGCGGCGCCGCTTCTCCCCAGTCCGTCCATGTCATGCCGGTGGTTCCCACCCTGGCGACGCCCGCAGTCGAGGTGGGCACCGCACCCGTTGCACCCGGCGCACCTGAGCATCGCACTGCACCGGCACACCCGAGCGCACCTGACGAACTCGAGGCACCTGAAGAGGGTGCCGAGCTTGCGATTGTCAAATCGCCTATCGTCGGCACGTTCTATCGCGCGGCGGAACCCGGCGCTCAAGCCTTTGTCGAAATTGGCGATATCGTGAAGAAAGGGCAGGTGCTCTGCATTATCGAAGCGATGAAGCTGATGAATGAGATCGACTCCGAGTACGACGGCGAGATTCTGAGCATCTATGTGGAAAACGGACAGGCGGTGCAATACGGCGAGCGCTTGTTTGCCATTCGGTTACGTACGTAGTGGCGGGGCGTCCGCCGTCGCTGAAGCTTTGGCGAGACTCGCCGAAGCTCGCGCGCGATGTCGCCGCGAGCGAAGGCGGTCAGCCCCGCCGGCTGCACATGTTTAAGAAAATCCTCATCGCCAACCGTGGAGAGATCGCGCTGCGCGTGATCTTCGCCTGCCGCGAGCTCGGCATTCGAACTGTTGCCGTGTATTCAGAGGCCGACGAGAACTCGCTGCACGTCCGATTTGCGGACGAGGACATCTGCATTGGACCGGCGCCAAGCGCCGACAGTTATCTCAACGTTCCGGCCATTATCAGCGCCGCGGAAATCACGGGAGCCGACGCCATTCATCCCGGCTACGGTTTCCTCTCCGAGAGCGCGTATCTCGCCGAAGTGTGCGAAGCGTGCCACATTCGATTCATTGGCCCCGATCCGTCGGTGATTCGGCTCCTGGGAGACAAGGCCAAAGCTCGACGCGCGATGAAGAAAGCGGGCGTGCCGATGCTCGTCGGCAGCGATGGTCCGGTTGAAACCGAAGAGAAGGCGCTCAAGGTCGCGAAAGATATCGGGTATCCGATCATCCTGAAAGCTGTCGCCGGCGGCGGCGGCCGAGGCATGCGCGTTGTCGGTGCAGCAGGCGACCTGCCGCACGCGTACAAGACCGCGCAACGCGAGGCCGAGGCCGCGTTCGGACTGGGCGACGTGTATATCGAGAAATACCTGGAATCGCCGCGTCACATCGAGTTTCAAGTGCTCGGCGATCACCACGGCAATGTGATTCACCTCGGCGAGCGCGAGTGTTCGATTCAGCGCAGGCATCAAAAACTGCTCGAAGAGTCGCCGTCGATTGCCGTATCCGACAAAGTGCGGCGCAAGATGGGCGGTGTCGTGGCGGACGCCGCTCGCGCCGTTCAATACACCAATGCCGGGACGTTCGAGTTCCTCATGGACGAAAAGGGGAACTTCTTCTTCATGGAAGTGAACACCCGTATTCAGGTGGAGCACCCCGTCACCGAAATGGTGACGGGTATCGATATCGTAAAAGAGCAGCTTCGTATCGCCGCGGGCGAGCGTCTGTCATTCAAGCAGAGTGAAGTGATGTTTACCGGACATGCGATCGAGTGCCGCATCAACGCCGAAGATCCCGACACCTTTGTGCCGTCGCCGGGGACAATCCACGCATTCAGCTTGCCGGGTGGACCTGGAGTCCGGGTGGACACCGCGGCACATTCTGAATGCACCATCTCGCCGTACTACGATTCGATGATCGCGAAAGTGATCGTGCACGGCATGGATCGGCAGGAAGCCATCGCGCGCATGCGACGGACGCTTGAAATGGCCGTGATCGAAGGCATTCGAACGACGATTCCGCTGCATCTGCGGATTCTGGCTGACGCGGACTTCATCGCCGGACGCCTCAATACCCATTTCATGGAGCGCTATCAACCGAAGTCGAAGGCCCGCCTTGCGGAGAGTGCTTAGGCCACAGATAAAACCAAATGCGCCGCTGCGTTCATCTGCGGCTTCATCTGCGTTCATCTGTGGCTCATCTGCGTAAATCTGCGTGAATCTGCGGCTGTCGTCGGACTTTCCTCGTCTTTACGCCATCGTCGACGTTGACATCGCGCGTCGCGCGGGGTGGCCCGCCCGCGAGCTGACCCGTGCGTACCTCGCGGGCGGCGCGCGTCTACTGCAGTTGCGCGCGAAGTCGATGCAGAGCGGCGAGTTTCTCGATCTCGCCAGCGCCGTCGCTGAAGACGTGAAGGCGGCGGACGGACAACTGATCGTGAACGATCGTGCGGACATCGCGCTTCTCTCCGGCGCGGAAGGCGTGCATGTCGGACAGGACGATCTGGCGCCCGACGATGTGCGGCGCGTCGTGGGCGCGGACTTCGTTGTCGGCTACTCGACGCACACGGAGGCACAAATCGCGAGCGCTCTCCGGGAGCCGATTACGTACCTGGCCGTCGGGCCCGTTTTTTGGACAACGACGAAAGAGACGGGTCATGAGCGAGTCGGTCTGTCGCTCATGGCCGCAGCCCGCCGCGCGACCGCCGAGAGTGGACGAGCGGTCGTGGCGATTGGCGGCATCACGCTTCACACCGCGCGAAGCGTCATCGAAGCCGGCGCGTCATCGGTTGCGGTGATCGCCGATCTTCTCGAAGGCAATCCCGAAGCGCGCGTCCGCGAGTATTTGGCAGCCCTCGCCTGAGTTGCCTCTATAATCGGCAACGTTTGCTGCCTGAGTGAGTCCAGCCTGTGGCGATCCTGCCAGGGCCTGCGAGGGAGGCGGAATGGATTCGAATCTGTTCGCGACGAAGTCTATCGAGCAGCTGGTAAGTGATGTTGAGCACAGCGGGCGCTCGCTCAGGCGCAGCTTGTCGGCGTCGGATCTGACGCTGCTGGGCATCGGCGCCATTATCGGCACGGGCATTTTCGTGCTGACCGGAACCGCCGCCGCCAATCAAGCCGGACCCGCTATCACGATGTCTTACCTCGCCGCGGGTTTGGCGTGCGCATTTGCGGCGCTCTGCTATGCCGAATTCGCCTCGATGATCCCAATCGCGGGAAGCGCCTACACCTATGCGTATGCGACGCTCGGTGAGCTCGTTGCCTGGATGATCGGCTGGGATTTGATCCTGGAATATGCCGTGGGTTCGATGACGGTGGCCATCGGATGGAGCGGGTACATGCAGCGCCTGCTGTCCGGCGTCGGCATCGTCCTGCCGCTGTCGCTCGCGGCAGCGCCG
>WNFU01014014.1_pt1 | contig 12421 bp, 6 predicted proteins | sample 5400121 | NCBI WGS metagenome assembly WNFU01 (sample SAMN13153360, study PRJNA577476) | soil metagenome | isolation source: 100 cm soil or saprolite under grassland replicate 1 | place: USA:California | collected 2016-06-15 | reverse complement strand
CGTGAATCCGGAATCATTCCAATCTCGTTTTCCACTTGCACCATGATGACCGTGTGATCGTTGCCATCCACTTCGCGCAAGTGACGCATGAACGCCGCGAACGCGCGCGAGTCGGCATCGAGGTTTTCTTTCCTAAAGGGCGAAAGGATCTCTATGCCCTTCCCAGCCTGGTCTTGCGAGCGAGGGAAGCGTTGTTGATTTGTTTTTACCCAAGCCGGGGCATAGCACGACATGCTGTTCTTCCAGGAGGCAAACCACAACGGTACGAGACGAAGTTTGTGCTTACGAGCTTCCTGGATTAAGGCATCCAGCAAAGTGAAGTCGAACTTTCCCTCGGCCGGTTCCATAAGCTCCCAATAGACCGGAATAAGAACTGTATTGAGATTTAGCGAGGCGAGTTTCGGCCAGATGGGACGCATGTACTCCAGGCTGGAGGACGTGGAGTTACCCAATTCGCCCGCAAGAACGAGAAAGGGTTTATCGTCAACGACAAGTTGTGTAGCAGTTCCCTGTTGGCGAAGGTATGGGGTTCGATATTGCTGCGTGCCACGAACGCGCATAAAGCAGGTTACTAAGATGGCACCGGTGATGACGAGAGTCACGACTCTTTGTTTGCGCCTGAGCCCATGTATTTTCATGTTTACGTATTACCTTTCGCGAAGCCAATATTGTTAAATCATGGCAAACTGAGAGCCGGGTTTGTCGGCTTTGTCGCCCGATGTGCGGAAGCGGCTACGCCCTTCCGGAGAGCCGTCCCCTCTATGTTGGCTGCTCCCCGGATGAAGGTCATAGCCCCAGAAATTAAGGTCACTGTTTGCGTCGGTGCGAAGCCGCCGCCTTATAGTTACTCCGTTGTCTCACATCGATCGGCAAAGCCGTTACGGTTGAATCGCTTCAAGACGCCACAACAAGATTCTTGCACAAAAACCGGGAGTTAGACGTTGCTTCGCAGACGCCTCTGCTAGGGGCACCATGTTTGAAACACGCTCCGAAGTGGATTCAGGCAGGCTGTAAGCGAGCGGGAATTCCATTTGGTCAGAACGTCGAAGGCAGTCTGATCTGACACGACCTGCGACGCACTTTTGCGACAGAGTTGCCTAGAGAGACGAGTACACGCCGTTGGAACAGTGAGATTAGGACTGGTGCCGAGGGCGGGAGTCGAACCCGCACGTCCTTGCGGACAACGGATTTTAAGTCCGGTTTCCCGCCGCCGACCTCATGCTACTACACGTTACCAAGTAGTATTTACCGACGTTTCAGCCGTCAAAGCAAGCTAACGTCTGGCCTGGTAGAGGCACATAACCCCCTCATCTTCCCCTCATCTTTTAGAACATCGCGTAAAAAAAGTCCTTCGGAGTCTCCCGTCTTGGAGAACTTGAAAGAAGTCGTAAGCTTCGGGTCCTGGATAGTTGGTAAACCGCTGAGTTGATGCTTTGTTCTTTGGTATGATCGTATTTAGGAGGTAATGGCTACGAAAGTAGACTGTCGGATAACGCGTATCGAGAGCGGCAAGCGCTACTGCGGTGGCTCGGCACCATGCGCGCACCGTTTTTTTTTGGCCGGTCTTTTTTGAGTGAGCAGAATTGCGTCCTCGCGCCCTCGTTTGGAGATAAGTTTGCGCGCTTCGCGCTGCAGCGTGGGCAATAGAAAACCAAATGCCATCGCGCCCATGACACAGGCCATACCCCCGGCCGCAAAAGTTCTACGGGCAGTGAAATGTTGAGCTAGAACACCGACGAGAATCGATCCGAATGGAGCCAGACCAGAAAGCATCATGGTCCAGATGGCCATCACCCGGCCACGCATTTCATCTGGGACTATTCTTTGAACCAGCGTGTTCGAGGCGTCCAGTTGCGTCACCATGGTGAAACCGATTATGAGCATGACCAAAAGTGAAACCCAAAAAGAGTGGGAGAAAGACAGCAGCACTAAGCTGCCGCCAAATCCGGCTGCGGCGAGTCCCACCCAATCTCCCAGCGTCCGCAGATTCCCGAGTGTTGCCAGTACCAGTGATCCAAGAATTGCGCCCACACCTGAAGCGCCCATCAACAAACCAAACTCTTTCGGCCCGCCGTGCAGCATCTCGCGCGTGTAAACCGGCATGAGGATTTCATAACGCAAACCCATAATACTAATAAGGCCGAGCAGTAGTAACAAAGCACCAACTGGTCCAGTGTGTCGTACGAAATTAAAAGCCTCGGCTATACCGGCGCGAAAGTGCTGCGCGGGCCGGCGTGGCTTGGATTCGCTTCTAATCATCAAGAGGCTTACGATGACCGCCAGGAAACTGATCGAATTGCCAAGAAAGCACCATCCTTCACCAACGCTCGCCACTAGCACACCGCCGATGCCTGGGCCGATCGTGCGCGCGCTATTGATCATTGAAGAATTCAATGTGACAGCACTCATCAAATCCTCACGGTTCACTAACTCGGCCACAAATGCCTGCCGCACGGGACACTCGAACGCGTTAACAACGCCGAGCAGACCCGCCACGGCGAACACATGCCAGACTTGTACTTTTCCGGTGAGCGTAAGCATTGCCAGCGTGAAACTAAAAACAGTCGATGCTATTGAGGTGGCGAAAAGCACTGCGCGACGCGACTTCGCGTCGGCGACAAAGCCGCTGATGGGCGCAAGCACGAAGATCGATATTTGACCTGAGAACGCGACCAGTCCCAGCAAAGTAGCCGAGCCGGTGAGCCGATAAACTAGCCAGGCCTGAGCCACAGTTTGAATGTAGTTGCCAGTAATTGAGATGAACTGGCCGCCGAAGAATAGTTTGAAGTTTCGATAATGTAGGGGTGTAAGGCTGAGATCAGCTTTCGTTCGATCTTTTGTGCGTCCGAAGTAATCAAGATGTGACTGTCACTTGAGCCTTTGCAAAACACCTCAGGATAAGGCTCGCGTCTTCGTTCATACAAGACTCGCGCGAACTGTTGAGCAGTCGGATTCTCTTAGAACTTCCAGCCGATGCCGGTGCGCACCATGATAAAAGGCGTAAAGTTAACGTGCGGATCGAAGTACACCTTCCAAAACCAACGCGGACGATCGTAGTAAACGCCGATGCCGGCCGTGTGAATGAACGCTCCTGAATCACCGTGTCCGGTTTTGAACACCGCATCAAAGGTAATTCCGTTGTTGCGGTTCAGTTTGCACCGATAGAAGAGGCCCCTATAACGTACTTGGAAAGGTCGGCGCTACCCTTGTTGATGTTCGCCGCGACCGATGCGGTAATACATTGAGTACTGCCCATCATTATTCCAAGATGCGATTTGGCCCAATGACCTTCAATTCCATCAGCGGAGTAAATTAGGCTAACGTGGGGCTTACCTGATTCAAATCGCATGACAATCGCGCCATCATTTCTTATAGAGACAATCACGGCGTGCGGTAGTTTATTCTCGTCAAGTCTAGTTGCGAGTTCTTTGTACAAGGGCCCTGAAACGCCTCGGCAACTGATTCCCCAGACAGCGAACCGATCGGTGGTCCTATATTCATTCTTCGGACCGTGCGGATGCTCATTATTACGATGTGTCGCTCGCCAAATAAATCGTAAACACTGTCATATAGGAAGGAGCGGATATAGCCCGCAGATTCCATTTTTACGACGGTAAGATCCGCTCAAACACTGCGGCGGCTGTGCCGCTGACCGCAGATACCAAAATAACTGAAGACACCCATCATAACTCGACCAGCAATGTCATCAGTACCACGTACAAACATGAAAAATGTCAAATGACCAATGACAAATAATTTCGTAGCACATCAACCCAACAAAAATCTTTATCCAACCGCGCTTTCCAGCCCCAACTCAAACTCAATGACTGTTCACTGGCCGGTAACCGATCTGAATTCAAATTTTCCCCAAAAGCAGCATTTCATATCTGGAGCCTCCGGATAGAAGTGCGTTCGACCTGGTTATTAATGCGGGCAGGACTCGAGCCAGTAGTGCAGTGCACATTGTATTTCAAGTTCCGGTATTCGTTGGCGTTTTGAGATATGCTTAAATTGATGATGGCCGACAATTTCGCCGTGATGATTGGCAATGAAACTGTGTTCGCGGAGGCTTTACCAGCGGAAGCGCGCGGCACTATCCTCGCCGTCGGTTATGTCCCGCTGGAGATCGGCGATGAGATCTTCAAATCGGTAAAGCCGCGCGGCTCGAATGTGCGAAAGGCTTGCGCGAAAGCGTAAGCACTACTGATTTGCCCGGATTAAGGAAAGGCAGCTCTGATCACCAAACGCTTCTCTAGCTCGAGCGTCCAACGTATCATCCTAATCCTCATGTGGCTAGGTTGGCTGACGCTCGGAAGCGTCTGGGGCCAGGAGCCCAGCCCGCACAAGGTGCTGGGCAGGTATCAACTATACGTCTGGCAGGATCAGCATGGCTTGCCACAAAACGGCGTTCTCTCCATTGCCAGAACACGCGACGGTTATCTCTGGCTTGGCACTGTAGAAGGCGCCGCGCGCTTTGACGGAGTGCGCTTCACGGTCTTTGACAGCAACAACACGAACGAGATCAGAAGCAGCCAGATCACGGCGCTGCTGGAAGACCACGCGGGGAATCTTTGGCTGGGCACTAATGTGGGCGGCTTGAACCGGTATCGCGACGGACGTTTCACTCTTTTCACCACTCAGCAAGGCTTATCAAATGACCAGATCAGGTGCCTGTTTGAAGACCACGCTGGTGACCTCTGGATCGGCACTTTTGGAGGTGGTCTGAATCGTTTCAGTGATGGGCGTTTTTCAGCCCTGACGGCGCGGGACGGATTGCCCAGCGATCAAGTATGGGCCATCGCCGAAGACCAGAAAGGCGCCATCTGGATTGGTACCGGCAATGGGCTGGCCCGCTTCAAGGATGGCCGTTTTACGGTCTTCACGACGCGCGACGGGCTGGCGCGCAATACAGTATACGCGCTCTGTCTGGATCGGGCGGGAGATCTATGGGTAGGTTCGGACAGTGGCAAGGTGAGCCGCTTCAAGGATGGTCGCTTCACCGTCTACGATCTCAGCGGTGTGTCGCGCAACAGGATTACAACCATCTATGAAGACCGCAACGGCATCATTTGGGTCGGCACTGCGGGTGATGGATTGTATCAGCTCAATGACGGACGCTTCACCGCCTGGACAACGAAAGACGGACTTCCAAGTAATCGTGTGCTGACGATTTACCACGACCCGGATGGAGACCTGTGGGTGGGCACTGAAGACAGTGGGGTGTGCCAACTCAGAGATGGGCGCTTCAGGGTCTATACAAAAGCGGATGGGCTGCCAAGCGACTTCGCCAGAGCGATCTATGAGGACACGGCGGGAAACCTCTGGGTAGGCACAGTGGGAGGAGGACTAGGCAAATTCAGAGCAGGGGTCTTTACGGTTTACACCACTAAGGACGGTCTCCCTTCCAACACCATCAATTCGATCTCCGAGGACGCGGCAGGAACTCTCTGGTTCAACGGCGTGAGCCGCTACAAAGATGGACGCTTCACGAACTGGGCAGCGAAAGAGGGATTATCACCTCATGGCGTCACGGTTGCCCTGGCAGATCGCGCGGGCAACCTCTGGATGGGCACTTCCAACAGCGGCCTGAACCGGTTCCGGGATGGCCACTTCACTACCTTCACCACACGCGACGGGCTGGCCGACAATTACATCGTCAGCTTATTCGAGGATCGCAGTGGGAATCTCTGGATCGGCACGCTCAATGGAGGCGTCAGCCGCTTCCGCGATGGAAGCTTCGCCACCTGGACCACCAAAGACGGACTCGGCAGCAATCACGTGCTTGCGTTCTTTGAGGATCGCACGGGTACGCTGTGGATCGGCACGCACGGCGGCGGCCTGACCAGGCTCAAGGACGGCAAGCTGACAACCATCACCGTTAAAGACGGCCTATATGACAATCTCGCTTTCCAGATACTGCTTGATCGTGAAGACGAGAGCGGGAATTTATGGATGAGCTGCAATAAAGGTATCTACCGCGCGAGTCTGAAAGAGTTGAACGATTTCGCCGATGGCCGCATTCCGCGCGTGACCTCTTTCGCTTACGGAGTGGCCGACGGTATGCTGAGCCGCGAATGCAATGGTGCCAATCCAGCTGGATGGAAAACACGCGATGGGCGGCTTTGGTTTCCGACCATCAGAGGCGTAGTCGTGATCGATCCGCAAAACCGCGATTTGCAGCCGCCGCTGGTTGCCATCGAAAGCGTCACGCTGGATCGCGTCGCGCTGCCCATTGAGGAGTTGGCGCGGCGCATTCAGATCGGGCCGGGCCAGGCGAATCTGGAGATTCAATACACGGGCTTGAGCTGGAGCCGGCCTGCGCAGATCAAATTCAAATATCAACTCCTCGGTCTGGATAAGACCTGGGTGGAGGCGGGGACGCGGCGGACGGCTTATTATCCGCATCTGCCGCCGGGCGAATACACCTTCAAAGTCATCGCCGATAACGGCGAAGGCGTATGGAATATGACGGGCAAAGAGTTGCGCATCATCGTGCTGCCGCCGTTCTATCGCACCTGGTGGTTTCTGACTCTCGTGGCGCTCAGTGTAGTGGGAATGATCGTTTTCGCTTATCAATACCGCGTCCGGCAGCTTGAACGGGCGCAAGAAGCACAGCAGGCTTTTTCGCGCCTGTTGATCGCTTCACAGGAGAGCGAGCGCAAACGCATCGCTTCGGAGTTGCACGACAGCCTCGGACAAACGCTGGCGATCATCAAAAACCGCGCGCTGCTGGGCGGCAGCGCCAGCACCGACCTTGAGTCTGCCAAAGAGCAGTTCTCTTCGATCGCGGCGCAATCCACGCAGGCCATCGATGAAGCCAAGGAGATCTCGTACAATCTGCGTCCTTACCTGCTCGACCGGTTGGGTTTGAGCAAGGCGCTCGAATCGATGATCCGCAAAGTCGCAGACTCTTCGGGCATCCGCTTCACGATTGAAATCTCCGAGGTGGACGGGCTCTTTGCGCCTGACGAAGAGATCAACCTCTACCGCATCGCGCAGGAATGTCTGAACAATATAATCAAACACTCCGGCGCGAGCGCCGCCGCAGTCCGCTTGCGGCGCGAGCAAGACTGGGTGGAGCTGGTTGTCAGTGATGACGGCAAAGGCTTTTCGATTGCGGATTGGGAATCGCGGGTTGCGGATTGGAAAGCGGCGGAATTGCCTGGCGGGGAGAATCCGCAATCGCCAATCCGCAAACCGCAAATCGGTGGGGGATTTGGGTTGATGGGCATCCGCGAACGCGCCCGCTTGTTCCAGGCCGTGCCGACTCTGCTTTCGACGCCGGGTGAAGGCACGACGATCACCATCAGATTTACGCGTCAGATGGCGCACACAAAGGCTAACGGCAATGGACAATGAGATTCAAATCGTGATGGCGGACGATCACCCGATCGTCCGCCAGGGATTGCGCCAAACCATCGAAGCCGACGCCGCCTTAAAGATTGTCGCCGAAGCCGGCGATGGCAAAACCGCGCTCGCCCAGATCATCCAGCATCAACCAGCAGTGGCCGTACTCGACATTGACATGCCGGCGCAGGACGGATTCTCAGTCGCGCGCGCCGTCCGCCAGCAGAAACTACCGGTCGAGATCGTTTTCCTGACCATCCATCGCGAAGAAGAACTGTTCCAGGCGGCGCTCGACCTCGGAGCGAAAGGCTATGTGCTCAAAGACAGTGCCGTCACCGACATCGTCGCCGCCATCAAAGCAGTCAACGCTGGCCAGCCCTACATTAGCCCGCAGCTTTCTGCCCACCTGCTCAAGCACAGCCGGCGTACCGCCGCCTTGAACGCACGCAAACCCGGACTCGAAGACCTCACGCCCAGCGAACACCGCATCCTCAAGCTGATTACCGAAGACAAAACCAGCAGAGAGATCGCCGAAGAGCTATGCATAAGCCACCGCACGGTCGAAACCCACCGCACCAACATTTGCCGCAAACTCGAACTCCACGGCACCCTGGCGCTAGTCAAATTCGCCCTCGAACATAAAGCTCAACTCTGACACGCTACGTATCCACGCGTAGAAAAATACGTAACCACACGTAGCCCAAAATACGTGTGCTCATGGATACCGCTCCGCCCGCCTGCCGTGGATACTGTGGCCTCGCGAAATGCAGCGTGAGAATCAACGAAATGAGACTGCTGATTGTCGAAGACAATGCCCAGATGCGCGAGATGATCAAGTTTTTTTTGACCGACTTGGCCGAGGAGATCGCCGAGTGCGACGATGGAGCGGAAGCATTGGCCGGGCAAGCGGCGGGCGCCTGTGGTTATGTCCTAAAGGAGAACCTCATTGAATTGCGGCGCTGGCTGCAGAAGCCACGGTGAAAATCATCACTCGTCTGGGAGGAATTGCAAACTATGCAGACCATGACATCAGGCCCATCCACACAGAAACTCTCCGCCGAAGACTCCGCCAGCAGCGCGCGCGAAGCGCTCTCCGGCGGCCTGCGCATCAACTACGCCGACGCCGAAGCAGGCGAACCGGCGCTGCTCTTGCTGCCTGGCTGGTGCGGCAGCCGGGCCGTTTTCTCTCATCTCGCTGCGCAGTGCAGCACACATCGCCGCACACTCATGCTCGATTGGCGCGGCCACGGCCAATCCGAATCACCCGCTGGCGACTTCGGCAATGAAGACCTGGTCCAGGATGCGCTCGCGGTGATTGAATCCAGCGGCGCGTCATCAGTGATTCCGGTGGCGCTCTCGCACGCGGGCTGGGTCGCGCTCGAATTGCGCCGCCGCTTGGGTGTGCGTATTCCCAAGCTGGTGCTGCTCGATTGGATCATCACCGATCCGCCGCCGCCTTTCCTCGGCGCGCTCACCGCGCTGCAATCACAGGAGACGTGGGAGCAGACGCGCGCGCAGCTTTTTGCACTGTGGCTGCACGGCGTGGAACACGCGGAAGTCATTCGCTACGTGCGCAAGGATATGGCTTCTTACGGCTTTCCGATGTGGGCGCGCGCGGGCCGCGAGATCAGCGCCGCCTACGCGCAACAGCGTAGCCCGCTCCAAGCGCTCGCCCAGCTAACGCCACCAATCCCAACCTTGCATTTGTATAGCCAGCCGAATGAGCCGGGATATTTCGCCGCGCAGCAATCATTCGCCGATGCGCATCCCTGGTTCCGCGTGCACAAGCTGACGGCGCCCAGTCACTTTCCCTGCATTGAGGCGGCAGACGAGTTGAGCGCCGCAATCGAGAGTTTTGTGGCTTGAACCCCATTAACCCAAGCGAAAGGATAAAAAGCATGCAGCGACGCATCACCATAACCTTACTCACCCTGTGTCTGATCGCGGGCCTCACACTATGGAGCGCGACACGCGGCACACAGGCGAAAGGCGCGCTGGACGTCAGCTCTGCCCTCGACCCAAATAGCTTTACTTCGTTGGGCGAGTTCCCCACGTTGGGGGCGGGCGACTATTTCATCAATACCAGCAAGGACAACGCCAACCCGGTATTGACGCAATCCGATGGCGTGACGGTAATCGCGACAGGCGTCTTTTACGACCCAACGCCGGGCGACATGGCCAATCGGGATGAGCTGGCCGTCTTCACTTTCGACAGCATCAACATTCCGGCAGGAGTGACGATCTATGGGCTGGCCAATGCGAACTCGCGGCCCGCCGCCTTGTTATCCAAAAACAGCATCACGCTGGATGGCGTGATCAAATTCAACGGCGGGGATGGACACGGCAATGGCGCTTCTTTCATTCCCCCGCCGCCCGATCCCGGCCGAGGTGGCGCAGCGGGGCCGGGTGGTGGCGGTGGTGGGGGCGGCGGTGGCGGATGGCCAGGCGGCGCGGGCTACGTCGCAGGCAACAATGGCGCGGTGGGACAGAGCTATGATGATCTACTGGGTGGCGATGGTGGCAGCGTGAGCGCGAACGGCGGAGGGAAAGCTGGCGACTGGAACACAGGCGGGAGTGGCGGCGGTTTTGGGGGCAAAGGAGGCAGGGCGGAATGCTTCTCTTGCGGCCCGCTTGGAGCTGGCGCAGGTGGAGTAGCTTACGGCGACCTAACAGTGCGTTTGCAAGGCGGCAGCGGCGGGGCTGGCGGTGCGGCAGGAGGAGGTGGTGGGGGCGGCGGCGGCGGCGCGATTGAGCTTGGCGCTCTCGCCAATATCACAATCACTGGGAGTGTACAGGCGCAGGGAGGAAGGGGCGGCGACTATGCAACTTTCTGGTCGGGCGGCGGTGGCGCGGGCGGCAGCATTCTAATTCACGGCCAGATAGTCAACTTCTCCTACCCCGGCAGTTTGATCGCGGATGGCGGCGTGGACGGCGAAGTCAACACCAATGGTGGTGGTGGCGGTGGCGGACGTGTGTCGATCGTTGCCGACACGGTCTATGACGGTATCGTTAATGTGGGCGGTGGCTACAGCCGCGTTGGAGAAATCGGTGACTGCGGTGTCTATACGACCATCGGGACGGTCATCCCGGACATGATCTTTGGCTTCGTTCAGCAACCGGTGAACTCGACGCCTGGCCGATTGCCAGCCGTCACCGTGGCGATTCTGAATAAGTGCAACCAGTTGGACACTCACAGCAATGCGCCGATCACGCTCGCGCTCGGCGACAATCCCGGCGGCGCGACGCTGGGCGGCACGCTGACGAAAACTCCCGTCAATGGCGTCGTCACATTCAATGATCTCACCATCAATCGGCCGGGCACCGGCTATACACTCGTTGCCAGCAGCAACAGCGGGACGATAGGTAGGCCTTCCAACAGTTTCGACATCGTATGTTCGACCATTACTCTTCATGGTGTCGAAGGTCAAAGCCCAACTTGTAATGGCGCCAACAATGGCTTCATCCTCGATGTAATTGACCCAGAGGGGGGTGTCGGCCCATATCAATATTCGATAGACAACGGCCAGACCTTTGACGACGGCAATGGCTTCTTCCCGAATCTGGCCGCGGGTGTCTATCAATTCGTGGCCAGGGATGCCTCCGGCTGCCTCAGCAACGTTCGGACACTGACGTTGACTGAGCCTCCAGCCATCACCTTCACCACTACTCCCGTGAATCCGACTTGCAGCGGAGCCAGCAACGGTCAATTGACGATCAACGCCAGCGGCGGTACCGGGGTTTTCCAGTACTCCATCAACAATGGCGCGACTTACCAGGCCAGCAATGTCTTCAACAACCTGGCGGCAGACAGTTATCAAATCAACGTCAAGGACGCTAACTGCTGCCCTACCGCACTTGCGTGTGTAGTGTGCACCGCTAGTCAAGCCGTGAGCTTGACGGCTGACACATTACCGCCGCCGACAATTACACCTGGCGGCTCGACGATGTTCTGCGCTGGCGGCAGCGTCACGCTCACTTCGAACAGCGCCAGCGGCAATCAATGGTATCTGGACGATAGTCCTATCAGCGGAGCGACTTCGCAGTCATACAATGCGACTGTGGCCGGCCACTACACCGTTCAGGTGACGACGAGCGGCTGCACGAGTCCGGCTTCGGCGGCGACGACGGTTACCGCCAACACCGCGCCAACTCTGGTTTATGCAACCCCGCAGTTAGTCACATTCGGCGGCTCGTTGAATATCACAGCGACGACGGCGACCGATGATGTATCAATTACAGGTTACAGCGTGCTAAGCGTTGTGCCGGCCTTAATGACTGCGCCGACAGTCAATTCAGCCGGCATGGTATCAATCACAGACGCGCAACCCGCGGGCAGCCACGTCATTACGATTCGCGCCACCGACAGCTGCGAGGCTACCACAGATGCGAGCTTTACGGTGAATGTCAGTAAAGGAAATCAAACGATCACGTTCAATGTTTTAGCGAATAAGACGTTCGGAGATCCTGACTTCACGGTGAATGCGATGGCCTCTTCGGGATTGCTGGTAAGCCTGGCGGCGTCGGGCAATTGCACAGTGACCGGTTCGTCGCCGGGAACGGCTCATATTACGGGCGCAGGATCGTGCACGATCACGGCATCGCAGGCGGGCAATGCGAATTACAACACGGCCTCGGATGTGGCGCGCACGTTCAGTATTGCCAAGGCGATAACGAGCATGGTTCTGACAGCGAGCCCTTCGAGCGTTCAGTACAGCGATCCGATTACACTCAGAGCATCCATGATCAGCGTTTCTGGAGACGCGTTAATCGGCTCAGTTGAGTTCTTCATCGATGATTTCCCGGTCGGGGTTGCGGCTGTGGATAGCAGTCGAGTTGCGAGGTCTTTCCCGGTAATCAACTACGTCCCAGGCATGTATTCCGTGACCGCGAAGTTCACCAGCCCCAATGTCAACTTCACAGATTGCACTGGCGGTCCATATAAATTCACGATTCTTCAGGAAGACTCGCGCGCGACTTACAACGGCAACAACCTCTTCTGGACGTCATCAGTTACCAGTAATAACGCAAGTGCTACGCTTTCGGCGACGGTACAGGATATTGCTATCGTCGATCC
>WNFU01016031.1_pt1 | contig 12422 bp, 16 predicted proteins | sample 5400121 | NCBI WGS metagenome assembly WNFU01 (sample SAMN13153360, study PRJNA577476) | soil metagenome | isolation source: 100 cm soil or saprolite under grassland replicate 1 | place: USA:California | collected 2016-06-15 | reverse complement strand
AACGTGTTGCGCGTCAGCCGCGCCGCCCACATGGACCGAGACGAGCCACGGGACGAATGCAGCTTACAAAATGCGTACGATCTTGCGGCCGCATAGCGGCGTCGACTGCACGCGCTGGTTGGGCGTGGGCTGGGTCGAGCATCTTCACCCTTCATCCACTGGCTGATCGCCTGTGAGTCGGTTCGTCGCTCCGGCGTCATGATTACTAGAGCTATCAATGGTATCATAGCATAAGCTTACGACCAAAAGAAGGTGCTCGGTATGAACGCTCGTTTAGCCGTTGGCGTCCTGCTCGTTCTCCTGCTCACCTCTGCTGGCATATCTGCCAAAGCGCCGCCGTTCGTGCAGGTGACGATCGCTGGCCCACATGTGCCAGGGATACTTGTGATCACCGATCGGGCGACGTTGGATACGTTGGCTATGGATGTGCTCGAGGACTTCAGTCGTGAGGTGGTGCCTCCGGCGCTAAGCGAGCCAGGGTATGAACTGGTTCGTTATGTGCAAGGGCCGGATGGCGTCGTGCGCGTGTTTGACCGGCTGCGCTATCATACCAATCCACGTCCAGGATGGTGTGGCTACCTTAAGTATCTCGGGTCTGGCGCGACGACGCAGTCGTTCTATGTTGGCAAATGGTTTTTCGCGACAGCTGAGGGTGATGCTGCGGTGCAGCGGCTGTTGCGGAGTCAAGGTGTAGCGCTGCCTGGGGAAAGTTGAATTGGAGCGTGATTGCGGGTCTGGTACTGCCGGTGGTGATCGCCCTGCTGAGTCATTGGTCACCTGCTGCCAACAGGAAGGTGACTGATCAGCAGCACGAGTCGCGGCAGGGGCATTGATGGCCCACGCCCAACGGATTGCGCATCAGCCGCCGCGAGCGCGCCGCATACGAAAGCACTAAAATGCCAACGATCTCGCGCGCGAAGCGGTCGGGCTGCATGCGCAGGTTGGGCCACGTCGAGTCATACTTGATCGTTCCATGTGATCGTACACGCGATGATATCTGCTGGCGCATACAGCCGGAGTGGCAATCCGCCATACCCAATCCCGCGACTCACAATCATCTGTTGGTGTGGCTGTGGTCCGATCTGAAAGTGTCCCGCTGCGTAGCGTCGATTCAGCCTCCCTCGCGGCATCCATATGGGTTGGCCATTCGGCAAGCAGATTTGGCCGCCATGCGTATGGCCGCACACTGCCAGGTCAAACCGGTGGGCGGCAATATGAGCCAAGCCTTCTGGCGAGTGCATCACGACGATCCGCGACCCAGTTGCTCCTTCAAACATGGCCTGTGCCTCCGGTCTGCCAGAGGTTGGATCATCGAGGCCGCAAATCCAGATATGATCATACGGAGGTGGTAATTGCTGATGTCGATTGATCAGCACATGAATCCCGGCTTGCGCTAAACGCTGGATAATCGGTGTGTCGTCAGCCCACAGGTCATGATTGCCGATCACGGCGTAGCGCCCAAACGGCGCTGGGACGTGCGCCAATGCCTCAGCGATGGGCTCAATATAGCGCGCATGGAGGGAGACAAAATCACCGCCAAGTAAGAGCACATCGGGTTGTAGGTCGCGCAAGGCATGACAGGCGTTGGCAATCGTTTCAGGATGCGTGGTTGGTCCAGCATGGAAATCGGAGGCAAACGCGATTCGTAGACGAGGAGGCGAAGGGTTTGGTGCAGGGAGAGACAGCGTACACCGATCGATCTGAAGATCTGCTTGCCACCCGAGGTGATGAGCAATAGCGGCCATCCAGCCATTGCCAGAAATGCGCGCCAGAATAGCTTCGGTGAGATGGCGAACGTGGGTGTAGTCAACGGCGCGACGACTGGGTAGCATAGCAACGTGGTTCCAAATCAAGCCGAATACAACGATACCATCATACCACAGGCGAGATAGACAATGATGCGTGGCCCAACGGTGAAGCTCAGCCGCTGGCTGGTGTACAGGTTTCTGAAGTGGTACAGCAAAAAGCACGGTTCTGAATCGCAAAATTGCACCGATTCAGCCAGTCGGCTGCAGCGCAATGTTGGACAGCAGCGGTTTGAAAGATGTTGTGGTTCTATCACTCCTCGGTCACTATCACGGGTAGACGATCTGCAAAGTAGTGTTGCAACTGCTTCACAACGGCTCCAACTCCAGCAACACTCAGCACGGGATAGTGTTTGCTCTCCTCATCTGATACTTGTCGAACAGGAATGTCTTTGTAATAGAGCGTTGATACCACCAACAATTCTGGGATGATTATGGCCTTTAGAAGCCTTTCACTATGGCCAACCCGTGGCCATAATCCTGAGCTGATCGCTTCAAGAGCGGTGTAGTTTGGAGGTGCGATGAACGATGCAGGCAGTGTTTTGATGGATATATGCTCTGGCGAAGAAGCCAGGAGATCGAAAAATCCAACCATAATACACTTTCGGAAATAGGTTGATTTATGCAACACCAGACCAGCACAATAGGCGTGTGGAGCGATAGTAGCATAAAACAGGTCGCCAGCACGAACGCGCACTGCCGCTTTGGTACGCTCTTCAACAGTAATGGTTGTGATTGTGGTGAGCTGATGGTGGTCAATCAGTTGTTGGATCAAGCGCAAGGCTGGCTGCCGGCGCTTGACGGCCACAACAATATCCATGACACCTCCACCAGAGCCAATTCCTGTGACGACAATCCCCCGATAGCTGTCCAATGCCTCTTCAAGCTCATCACGGATGCTCAGGTCGGCTTCATTTGGAAAGTGTGGGCTATCAAGCTGAATTTGAATGAATATCTCCATAGATTGAGTATAGCACGGCGTGAGCTGCTGTCCAACGTGCTGCGCTTCAGTTGCCGCCGGAGGCGCGCGGCACAGGATCACGCTAAAATGCCTTCGATCTCGCGCGCCGAAGGCGGTCAACTGCAAGCGCTTGTTGGGCGGATAATCGGGGCGAGTAGTGGCTACGGTAGAGTCGATCGCTCAGCATGTCAGCATTCTGCTGCCTCGTGTACAAGTTCCTGCCATACCACGACTTCCGCCAGCGCACTCCCAACGTACGCATGTGCGCAACGTGGCTGCCACTGCCAGCATGCCAGAATGGCTTCGCCACAAGCACGCAAGACTCGCACGCGTGCTAGGAGCAGGTTCTGTGCGAGATCAAACGGTAAGGCGTCGTCATCCTCATGGGCTTGGGCTCGTCGACGGGTAAGCTGTGCTTCATGCTCAGCGAGCACTTCGGTTGTCGCCTCCATGCCAACATACATGGCCCATCGATCATTTGCATTGATACTAGGGAACTGCTGCCAAAAAGGGACACTTGTTGCGATGGCTTGCCAGCTATCGAGTGCAGCCACTGCTTGTTGCAGGGCCACTTTGGTCGCAGGTAACCTCTCGGCTGCGGCGGCTGTCATACCGGTATTAATGCTTTGGAGAGCGCCGAGGGCAAGTAGTGCCTCGTGCGGTGTGGGGTACTGCTGTTGGAGATCGCTGTACCAGGCGGCAAGCGTATCATGTTGGTTGTGAGCACGGGCGAGACGTAGCAGAAGGTCAGGAAGCTGCATGATGTGTTCCTACAGGAAAGTCAAGGTAGGACAATTATACCGCATCTGCCGAATATGCGATCCGGCTGTGGAAACGCAAATCCGCCCAACGGCGTGCGCTTCAGTTGCCGCCGAGGCGCGCTGCATCAGAAAGCGCTAAAATGCCTTCGATCTCGCGCGCCCTCGGGCGGTCAACTGCAAGCGCGTGTTGGACGGTACGCACCGATTCCACTCTGCGACGGCCTTAAAAGAGTTCTAGCACACCCAATGTCGCATCCGCTGCGAACGCTTCAATTGTCTCGTAGTTGTTGCGCAAGGTGTGTTCAACCTCCGTGGTCGTGCAATTCCCAAGATGCAGCCAAATAATCTTGGGTGGAAAGCCACGCAGCACACTCACATCATTAAAATCGGAGTCTTTGGTGACAATTATGTAGTCGTGCGTTTGGGCATAGACCCAGACCGTGAGGTCAGGTGCGCGCTCTAACCCAACCGACGCAACATGGGTGGTGTGAGGATAGCGATCATGTAGACGCTGCACCAATCGCGGAGAAAGATTGTGATCAAAGAGTAAATTCATCCGTGTGCGACCAAGAGATGCCGTTCGCGATCGGCGGCGTAACTCAGGCAGGCTTGAATATCCGCTTCAGTCAGCGCGGGGAAGTCATCCAAAATGGCCTGTGGGGTCATCCCTGCGGCGAGATAAGACAGCACATCGTACACCGTAATACGCAGTCCGCGAATAGTTGGCTTGCCGCTGCGCTTACCGGGTTCAAGCGTAATAATGCTTTGATAGGAGGTGCTCATCCTACCCTCGTCTTTCAAAAGTGTCAGCACTTCAATCACGCGACGTTGGCACTATTGTACCATAGCAAAAGAGGACGTGATCGCACCGCAGGCGATGATGGCGTACCGTCCAACGTGCTGCGCTTCAGCTGCCGCCGAGGCGCGCTGCCTTAGAAAACGCCAAAATAGCAATGATCTCGCGCGCCGAAGGCGGTCAGCTGCAAGCGCCTGTTGGGTGGCGGTCTGCTCAGTTGTAAGCGCTGTCCAGAAATAGTATACTCTACGCGGCTACGACCTGTACCAGCCGAGAAGGATCGGGATGTATCTTTGTTATGCGAATGAATCGGGTGATTCTGGCCGTCTAGGATCACCAAGTCATACCTTTGCGATTGCGTGTGTGGTTGTGCGCCGTCCATCTGACGTGCTGGTCCGCGACGACTACACCCGATTTCGGAGCTATCTGCACACCTATTTTCGTATTGCGCCAGATTGGCCACTGCGTGTCCACGATTTGCTGCATCACAAAGGACCGATTGCCGATCTGCACTTGTCGTCAGCTGCACGGGTGAACGTATTTCGTGCCGTCATGCGCTTTCAACGAAATTGTACCCACCTCAGAACCTTTGCAATTGCGGTTGATAAGCGCAGACTCGCTGACACCTGGCTGACACCTAGTCGCTGGAGCGAGCCGCGTTTAGCGCTGCGCCCCGTTTCGATGCGCATGTCAGTGTGGCTGTATGCCTTGAAATGGATCGAGCGATTGACAGTCCGTGATGATGTGTTTCTGCGGCTCAGAGAGGACTGGCTCATGCAAGATACCGGTCTGGCGTTTGCGAGAGTCGTGGATCATGGCGGGCAGCATAAATACGTATCTGCTGATGAACCATTGATCCAACTGGCGAGTTTCAATGCCTATGCTGCATGTCGGGTGATCGAACCGAGCCGGCTGATCGATGCGCGGATGTGGGACCAATTAGGAAGGGCACGGGTCAATGACGAATATGAAGATCGGGTCGGACTGCAGATCCTGCCAACGAAAAGCCCCCAGACTGGGGGCAGGGTGAGTCCGCGCTGAGGTCATTTCAGGTAAGACTCAAACGATAGTATAGCACATGGGCGCTGCGCTTGTTCAGCACGAGAGCCACCCAACGTGCTGCGCATCAGCCGCGCCCCTGCGAGAGTGACATTGGTAGATCGGGAAAGCTCTCTTCAAAAAACGCCCGATCTTGAGCGCCACGGCAGGGGCGTCGGCTGGATGCGCGTGTTCGGCGGCGGTCTATCTATGCTTTCAACCTAGGGCTTTCAATACCAGAAGCGCTTTTTCAGATCTCAAGCTCTTTTGGATAACAACCTGCAGCCACCCTCGACATGCTCGCGCGGTGAATCGTTACTACTCGGCCTGACATTCGTGCGGACCACCACCGCCTGCATTCACGAACGCAGCGATGCGGACCGGATCGTACGTGAACAGGACCTTGGTGGCGTTTTTAGGCATAATACCATTCGTAAACCCCAAACGCTGCAGCGTCGTACTGGTGCGTCTGGCGTATTCGATGCCCGCCACCAGCTCATCATCAGGATTTTCATTTACAATCTGGCTGATATGCAACTGATCATGATCGGCGATGCGCTGGCGGAGCCATGTGGCAACCTGAGACTTGCCTGTAAACAGTACCGCATTCACCGCTTGATAGTCGCAATCGCTGACTCGCACCGTATCGTCCAGGAGCGCTAAGGCCTCGTCAAGGTGTCCCTGATTGTACGCCCGAACAAACGCGACAATGACCGCGACTTCCTCGGCCTGGCGTGCGGCGACACTGAAGCGCGGGTCATACCCGAACGCATTTGAAGCTGGGGTAGTGACAAAGGTGATCGCTAGCGCTTGCGTCGGCGTGGGTGGGAGTGTTGGGGAAGCCAGTGCGGTCATCGTCGCCGGGCTAGCAGCGGCCGGGGGCGTACTTGTCGAGGCAGCCGATGCAGTTGTCGTCGCCGCACGCGCGGTGGGTATAGGAGTGAGCGCACGCGTGTCAGTGGATGATGTGGCACAGGCAGCCAACGACGTGAGTAGCGCGGAAGACAGGAACAGTCGCGCTATGCGGTGTGTGGGGAAACACATAGTCGATCCTCGTGCATTGGACTAAACTGCTCTTCATGAGACGCACGGGAAGGTAGCATCCTCACACACTCCCAGCATCATTCGCTGCTCGTAAGCCGCCGAACGTCTTGCGCTTCAGCTGCGGCGCACCAATAGATCGAGACGACAGTTGAGCTGATTTCCGCTTTCAAAAAAGCCCTGATCTCGCGGGCGCAAAGCGCCGTCAGCTGCAAGCGCCGGTTGGGTGGCATCCGCGAGAGAGTAACCACGCACAAACGAATCTTGCCGTTCACACTGGTTTATTTAGACGTCTATCGCTAATGTTCGACTGTTTTGGTGTTCGCTCTGCTCGTACTCTTCGGTTACCTTGATGATCATCTTCCAAGTGCATACGAGCACAATGCCAGTTGGGATAATGGTTGTAATGATGCGTGGGTATGCAAGATATCCTGCAAGTATTGGGGCAATCAACCAGGTAAGGATAGCATTGATCGCACTGCTAGCCAGCCGGATCGCACGGTGATATGTCACACTATCACGTAATGGGAAGAACCAGCCAGCAGTGATGGCGCTCAACACTACACCGTCTAGTAATCCAGCCAGACTACCAAGAATGACTCCGATGAACAGCCCACCTACCAATCCGAGAGGAAAGCCGATTACGGAGATCAATAACACTCCACCCTGCTCCCATCCATCACGCAGCAGAACGAGGAGCGCGAAAAGCAAATGACACACAAAGCCGTAGAGAGCGCCGATGCCAGCACCAAACATCAGACCGAATACAAATCCATGACCTGTGATTTGTTTGAAGACGTGCAGGCGCGTCATACCATCCTCAACGGTTTTGCGTAGCTGATGATCTGTTTGCGCATCGCTTGTCGAAATGTAGCACAAGCGCACGTTTTGTCAAGAACTTTAGACGAGATGGAGTATGATGGGATGCCACCCAACGTGCTGCGCTTCAGCTGCCGCCGAGGCGCGCAGCATCAGAAAGCGCTAAAATACCAACGATCTCGCGCGCCAAAGGCGGTCAACTGCAAGCGCTTGTTGGGCGGGCCGGCCCAAGTGCTCTCGCTAGCAGGTTTAGCTGATTCCAACGGGCAATTCGAGAAATGTAAGCATATCGCGGTAATACGCTGTCCACTGCCCTTCCGTGTTGTCGATTTTCAGCGTAGGAATAGGAAGTGTCGCACTGATCGTGTCACTCATTGAACGATAGTCCTGATACAAGTGAAGCAGACCTGCAAAGTTAGCCAGTCCTCGCTGGACACCATACGGACTAGGCAGTTTCCAATTGACTTGATACGCTTCCCACTCTGCTCCTCGCGCGTCACAAACCACGCGGAGCGCATGAGCCACATCGGCTTGATAGAAATAGATCAGAACCGGCCTAAGGGCGCGCAGACAATCGGTGACCTGGGAGACATAGGTTTGCAACACCATTAGATCAGCATTCATCAGGAGTAAGTCGGTCATATTGCCGTGAAATAACTGGCCGTCAAACACGGTCACGCACTCTGATCGCTGTGCTGTTTGCACGAAAGTCTGCCATTTGTCCAAGCTGTGTCTGATGAATTGGTCGATCGTCAGATCGCGCCAGACTTGAAAGGGATGCGGGAGGGTGTTGGCGAGGCGGAGCGGGTGGTCGCGCCCTCCTTCGGACATGAACTGTGCGGCAATCTGCTGCTGATTGAGGAAGGTGGTCAGAAATCGGGCGGTGTATCTTTTCCAGCGATCGAATTCGTCGCTTAAGTGCATCATTTGGGCGGTTGGTGCAGTGAACATGGCTCACTTTAGGCGCCGTTTACATCGTTTCAGCCTATTCAGTTCACTTCCAGAAAATACCGGTAACAGTTAGATCGCCGAGGAGGAGTATATCACAGGCGCTCTTCGGACTGTACCGCATTGAGTTCGACTTCGATGGCCCGCCCAACGTCTTGCGCGTCAGCCGCGCCGCCTCATAGATCGAGACGAGCTTGGAGACGAATCCATCTTTCAAAATAGCAACGATCTCGCTCGCCGCTAGCGGCGTCGGCTGCACGCGCTGGTTGGGCCGCCGCTTCGGTTGAGCTATGCAATAGGTTGCCTGTATTTCTATGTGGTTATAGGCGGGCGCCATGGCGCGCATAGTGCTTCTGTTTCAACACTCGCGGTTCTATTGCTGTATCTGGCCATAACTCGATCAGATAATGGTCAGTGCCTTCTAGAAAGAGCGGGGGAGGCGCACTATCCAGACTTCCATAATAGACACGTACGCGATACGTGCCGGGATGTACAGCAATGACGGGTACGTTCTCACCAAAGAAATCCGGACTAGTGAGTGTGAGTTGTCCTGACCTGACCGCGATGCTACACTCGACGATATGATCCCACAGATCCGACGGGCGTTCGGCTAGTTGGATTGGTTGCACCTCAACGACAACGGTCACATCGCCAGCATAGCGGCTCGTTCCGACCGCAATCAGACCTGGCAAAACGTCTAGCCGATCGGTATCAGCGAGTGTTTGCCATAACAAGCCGGTGTCGTGGTCTACGCTTGTGTCCTCAAGATAAAACTGATGGTGATCCGTATTGACCGTAAAGCTGAACGCCGTCATTGTCGCACTTCCTTATTGGGGCAGTAATGACTGGCCATGACACCACAAAGATAGGGCTAGCCGTTTGGTTGAACTGGACAGGAGAGCTTGCTCGAGCAAGGCTGAAAGTAGGGATTGGCTTGGATGAGCGGCGGCCCAACGGATTGGCATTCAGTTGCCGCGAGCGCGCTGCACAAGGCGGATTCAAAAAAGGTACGATCTCGCGCGCGAAGCGGTCAACTGCAATGCCGTGTTGGACGGCGGCGCTGGTATGGGCATTTTCATGCGATCCGGTATGTTTACCGCAGGATTTATAGGACATGGCATGGTATTTGTCCTTCATCACCTTCTTACCGTACATTTCACTATTATGCTGGATATGCAGTCAATCCTGCCTTCATTGCCCCCTCGATTGTGCCATCCACATGTTCTGAACCGGGGAAAAACCATTCGGATGGATCATATGTCTCAGAGCTATATTTAAAGATGGCAAACTCCCAGTTCGTAAAATCACCGGTATAGGTTAATCGACAAATCGAACCTCGTCGGCCATAATCGGAGCGATCAAGGTAGAGAAAGTTGCCTTTATAGCGGGCAGTGTAATAGCTACTAGGATTTTTGATTACGGTCTTATTGAACTTGCTCACGACCTCATCCACACGCTGTTTCATATCATCGGGAATACCCTTCTTTGGCATCGCTGACGCTCCCTTATCTTCTATCGACACGATAAAACTGGCCTGTGCTTCCATATCCGTATCGGTGATGCCATCACAGGTAGGTTGCAAGCGTCGTGTGTCAGATGTTGCGACAGTATATCACTCGTGCGGTATCGAGCGGTGATCTTCGGGTGTACTCCTCGAAACCATTCGCCCGGCTTTTGGCTTTGATGCGCCGCCGTCCAACGGATCGCGCGTTAGCTGCGCCGCCCAGATAGATCGAGATGTCAATCGAGCTGGAATCTGCTTTCAAAATGCGCACGATCTTGGAGCCGCGTAGCGGCGTCAGCTACACGCGCTTGTTGGGCCGCCCGCGGGCTAGGTGTCATTTTTGCGACCTTCTAACCGATAGTTGCTTCTCGAAAACTCTTGAGATACGCATATCCTTCAGTGATTGAGTCGCGAATTAGCGTAGCTACTTTTGGCATTGTAACTTTAGCCAACTCCTTCTCAAGTTTGCCATCCCTAATTTGATATGGTCGTCGCAAAATGGAATACTGCTGTGCGACACGATGATCTTGAAACTGATCGGGCTGAAAATGAGAGGCTTTATGTCTCGCCAAAATAACCTTTTTTGGCTCTCGATGTGTTCTTCGCAGAATTGCAAACGCCCTTTCTTTGTCGGCAAAGCCATCAAGTCTTACCCAGGCATTCGATAGTTGATAGCATAATTCCAGAAGGTTCGATGCAAAAAATTCCTCAATATCAATTTGCCAAAAGTCCCAACCAAGCGAGCCGGGTTGTGGTACGCCTGCGAGTCGCTCAAGTGCTAGACGCGAAAAATATGCACCAATCTCAAAACGAGTTAATACCGTTTCCAGCAGGTCAAGGGAATAAAGAAAGCTGCGTTTCATCTCCAAATCAACGATAGTCGGATAGTGTTCTGGATGATCTCTATCACTAATCCAGACACGAATCTCATTTGCGATTGCAGCGATCTCGTCAATGCGAGCAGCATCTAAATTCGATTGCACCATATCGCCTCCCAGCCTTCACATACTGATGTGTCAAAATAAAATGGCCTAATACTGGTTCTGAGCTTACGCTATTATAATACCTGCTCACGTGAGTCGCTTGGCACTATGCTTGATGGGCGGCCCAACGTGTTGCGCGTCAGCTGCGCCGCACTGATAGATCGGGATAATAATCGGTACGAAATCTGTTTCTAAAATGCGCACGATCTTGGGCCGCGAAGCGGCGTCAGCTGCACGCGCCTGTTGGGCGGCGAATAGCTGTGGCTAGATCCACTCAGATCACGGCATATTGATGATGATTAACCGTTTGTGAAGGTTTTGACCGTAAAATTCTCGCACCGACCCAACGTCCCATCCTTTCCGATGATAGCAGGCGCAATATCGCCTTTGGTTACTTGCGTCAAACCATTTATCGTCGCGATATATTGCCCATTGATCAACAATACTGCGTCGGTCTCATGCACAACAAGCTGTAAATCATTGTGCTCGTTAGCTGCCACATTGAAGTTGCTGACTGTGCCTTGTCCCAAAGGTTGATCTGGTTTGACCCGATTCGTTTCTGTCCCCACACCTTGTGTGAGTTGCCAATTGGCATCAGAGTCGATCGTGACACGGTAAAATCCATCCGCACGCGTATAGCGAAATACAAAGCCATAGGCCCACTTTTTCGTACCTGATTGACCATAGGGGTTGTAGCAGCGCATCTCTGCGACAAAGTCGGTGAAGGTTTTCCCGGTGCCATACCCGTTAAATCCGCGCATGGTCAGATCAAGCGTTTGGTTCTTTGGGCCGAACTGCACGCGAGCGTCATGCGTCAATGCTTGAATAGTTGCCACAATAGGTGTTACGCTTGGGGATGGAGATTCGGTAGGCGTTATCGAGACAGTTGCAGGTATCGGGGATAGTGTAGTGGTAGCCACAGCTGAAATGTTAGCTGGGGCAGCCGTTGGTTGGGGCGGCGAGGCTGCTGGATAACAAGCGGTCAGCAGGACGACGATGATAAGCAGAATGAGTGAGCGACGCAAGTTAACCTCCGGTTGGTAAGGATGACACTTGAGTAGCTAACACTTTTTCTCGGCGGTGCAAAACCAGCCATCGCTGGCAGCAAATCTGACGCCCATGATTGGCATTACTTGCCATTGAGCACGGCTCTTTCTAGCCCGGTTTCAGAAAGTGTAAGCTACTCAAGGACTCAGTAGATCACGGATTCGCTTTCTGATGCGCTATACGCAAGATTGAATATGTCAAGTTGCTTGCCCAGCTGGCTTTGAGAAGCGATCTAACCATCACGAACAAGGGTTCGGATCTGTTTATTCGAAGGCGTCTGGTTGCGAATCCGTGATCTACTGAGACTAGGCCAGAACAGACGTAAATCGGGACGAGACCAGGTGAGCCGCCCAACGTGTTGCGCTTCAGTTGCCGCCGAGGCGCGCGGCACAGGACGACATCAAAAAAGGCACGATCTCGCGCGCCGAAGGCGGTCAGCTGCAAGCGCCGGTTGGGTGGCAGGCTTGATTATGCCTTTCTGATGCGATCTACTTCCTTCAATTAATCAGATGAGACAACCGCGAACTTCGTCTTATCTAGTCCTGAGATAAGATTCCCAAGGTCCGTTCCTTCCAATTTTCCTTCCAGGTAGGCTGCCGAGAAATGGAAGAAGGTAATCAAATCAAAGGTATCATTCCAGCGCGCATAGCCCATCGTGCGCATTTCTTCGAGGCCAGGGTCGTCAGCAATCCACACTACGCCGTGGGGCAACCGAATAT
>WNFU01025232.1_pt1 | contig 12429 bp, 16 predicted proteins | sample 5400121 | NCBI WGS metagenome assembly WNFU01 (sample SAMN13153360, study PRJNA577476) | soil metagenome | isolation source: 100 cm soil or saprolite under grassland replicate 1 | place: USA:California | collected 2016-06-15 | reverse complement strand
AACAACATCAATGAAAAGACACTTGGTCTACACTACAGACGATTTGCGAGCGCGCCCCTTTGATGCGACTCACTATTTTGCGTCTACACCCCACGAAAATTGCTATTTGACAGCCCCAGTTGAGAAAGTTGGGCTAGCGTAGCGGCCAATACAGAACAAGCGCGGATAAGGGGAGTGAGCATGAGGGCCGGCCCAATCATCTCATCGGCGAGGTCACGCCGGCTCGCGCGGGCGATCGGCGCGCTGGTGCTGGCCTGCGCGCTCCCCACCGCGGCTGCCGCCGACTATCCGGACAAGCCGATCCGGCTGATCGTGCCGCAGGCGCCCGGCAGCGCCACCGACGTGGTGGCGCGACTGCTCGGTGCCGAGCTCGGCGCGCAGCTCGGACAGACCATCGTGGTCGACAACCGGCCGGGCGGCGCGCTCACGCTCGGCCTCGACCTGACGGCGAAATCGGCGCCCGACGGCTACACGCTGTGCATGGGGCCGATCGGCGCGCTGGCGATCACCCGCCACATGGTGGCGAAGCTGCCCTACGACATCGAGCGCGACTTCCAGCCGATCGCGCTGGTCAGCCGCGGGCACCTGCTGCTGGCGGTGGCGCCGGCGCTGCCGGTGAGCTCGGTGACGGAGCTGATCGCGCACGCCAAGAAGAATCCGGGCGCGCTGACCAATGCCTCGTCGAGCAACGGCTCGCCCGGTCACGTCGGCGGCGAGCTGTTCAAGTTCATGACCGGCACCAATATCCTGCACGTGCCGTATAAGGGCGGCGCGCAGGCGATCAACGACTTGATCGCTGGCCACGTGCACCTGATGTTCGAGAGTCTCAATTCGATCTCGTCGACCGCCAAGTCCGGCAAGGTGCGCGGGCTCGGCGTGAGCGGGCCGCGGCGCTCGCCGGCGTTTCCCGATCTGCCGACGATCGCCGAAGCCGGCGTGCCGGGCTACGACGCCGGCACCTGGAGCGGCGTGATCGCGCCAGCCGGCCTGCCGAAGCCGATCGTCGACAAGCTCAACGCGGCGATCAATCGCGCCATCACGACACAAGTCTTCAAGGAAAGGTTCGGCGCCATCGGCGACGAGCCGGCGGGCGGCACGGCGGAGGAATTCGCCGACACGATCCGCAAGGATTCCGCCAAGTGGGCGGACGTGGTGCGGCGCTCGGGCGCCAAGCTCGATTGATGCGGGCGGCGCCGCGCGCGCTCTATCGTCAAAGGAACGTTATTGGAGCGGGCGAAGGGATTCGAACCCTCGACCCCGACCTTGGCAAGGTCGTGCTCTACCCCTGAGCTACACCCGCATCCGAGAGGGTATGGCGGCCTGGGCCGCACTGCCGAAGCTATGCCAAAAGGCGTCCGCCATTGCAACAGCCCTAGGTCGCGGGCTTAATGGCCGGTCCATCCGTCGTCATGGCCGGGCTGTACACTTGGCCCGGCCATCCACGTCTTTGATTTTTCTCAGCGTTGAAGACGTGGATGCCCGGCACAAGGCCGGGCATGACGATGGAGAGAACGAAATCCATTAACCGCGCGCTGGCACGTTGCGGCGCACTCCGACCGCGATTACGCGGCCTCAAAGCCGGTCTTCCCATGGCCCGCCCCACGACACACCCTACGACTCTCGGCACCGACTACATCCTCAACGCCCTCGCGGAAGAGGGCCTCGGTCACCTGTTCATGGTTCCGGGCGGCCTGGTCGATCCGTTCCTGCCGGCGCTCGCGCGGCAGCCGAAGCTCAAGCCGGTGGTGGCGGCGCACGAGGGCGGCGCCGTCTACATGGCGGACGGCTATGCGCGCGCCGCCGGCAGCTTCGGCGCGGCGATCGGGATCGGCGGGCCGGGCGCCTGCAACATGGCAACCGCCGTGGCCGCCGCCAAGACCGACGGCTCGACCGTGCTGGTGATGACCGGCGAGGTGCCGGTCGACATGGAAGGGCGCGGCGCGTTTCAAGACGCCAGCCAGGCGACGCTCGACGACACCGCCGTCATGGCCCCGCTCACGCGCCTATCGAAAACGGTCGCCGACGCCAAGAATCTGAATCATTGGTTCCGTCATGCGTTGACGATCATGTGGGCGCAGCCGCGCGGGCCGGTCCATCTCTCGCTGATGCACGACGCCCTCACCGGCGAATGCGCGGCGGATTACGTCAAGGTCGGCGGCTTCTTCGCCGGCGCGGAGGCGTTGAGCCGGGACGCGGCCGAAGCGGCGCTCAAACTGCTCGCGGAGCCGAACGACACGAAGATCCGGATCGCCTTTCTGGTCGGCGCCGGCGTCGAGCACGACGCGGCCGCTGCGCGCCTGAAGGAAGTGGCGGAGCGCTGGTCTTTACCGGTCGCGACCACGCTGCGGGCCAAAGGCATGTTTCCGGAGGACCATGCGTTGTCGCTCGGCGTGTTCGGCTATGCCGGCACACGCCACGCCACCAACGCCATCTTGGGCGGCGAGCTCGATTGCCTCCTCGTCCTCGGCTCGGGCTTCAATGAACGCGACACGATGCATTGGACGGTGCGCGAGCGCGCCAAGGCATTCATGATCCATGTCAATACCGACATGGACGAGCTGACCGCCAACGGCGATCTGGGCCATGTGGTGCCGGGAAGCTGTCACGCCTTCCTCGACCTGATGCAGGAGCGCGCCGCGATGATCGCGCCGGCGCTGCAAGCGGGCCAGGCGCGCCGGCGCCAATGGCTCGAGACGATCAAGGCCGGGCCGCGGCTCTACGACATCGAGAACACCGGCCGGCTGGGGAGCCCGATCCATCCGGCCACCGCGATCGCGGCGCTGCGCAAGGTGTTCCCGCGCGACGGCGCCGTCCTGGTCGATTCCGGTGCGCACCGCGCCTTCGCCGGGCATTACTGGACCGCCTACGCGCCGCGGACCTACATCTCGGCCACCAATCTGGGGCCGATGGGCTGGGCGATTCCGGCGGCCATCGGCGTCCAGTGCGCGCGGCCGGACAAGCGGGTCGCGGTCATCACCGGCGACGGCTGCATGCAGATGCACGGCATCGAGGTGCAGACCGCGGCACGCTACGGCCTGCCGATCCTCTACGTGGTGATCAACAACGGCGCGCTCGGCAATGTCTGGCTGCGCGCAAAGCAATATGGCCCGCTGCCGGCGGAGCTGACCAGCATTCCGGATCACGATTGGGCGGGCTTCGCGCGCGCGCTCGGGGCGCAGGGCTTCACCGTCCGCGATCCGAGGGAGCTCGAGGACACCTATCAAAAGGCGCTCGCCGTCGACACCACCGCGCTCATCGACGTGAAGGCCGACAAGGACTGCCCGACCCCGGTCTACGATTTCAGCGCCGGAGCACGGGCCTGGTCCTATCACGAATAGAGGATGCCCGATGACCGTGCTGGAGATGAATCCCGCAACCTTGCCGGCCGACGCGCAATCGCTCTACGAGAAGATGTCGGCCCGGCGCAAAGCGAAGGGCGAAGGCTTCGGCGGGCCGTATGTCGCGCTGCTCAACAACCCGGAGCTCGCGCGCCGCATCGAGGAGCTCGGGTTCTTCTTGAAATTCGAGGGCACGCTGCCGCGCCCGATCTATCAATTCATCGTGCTCACCATCGCGCGGGCGACCGGCGCCGACTACGAATGGCACGACCATATCGCGCACGCGCGCGCCGCCGGCCTGCCGCCCGAGGTGATCGATTGCATCGGTTCCGCGCGCACGGCGGCGTTGCCGCAGCCCTATGCGCTCGTGCACGCGATCCTGACCAAGACGACGGCGTGGCAAGTGGTGCCGGACGATCTGCAGGCGCAGGCCGCCGCCGAATGGGGCAAGCACGGACTGGTCGAGATCGTGGTGCTGTCGGGGTTCTATCAGATGTTCGCGGCGATCAATCAGGGATTCGATATCAGGCCGCCCACGACGACTGATTGAACCGATCCGTCATGCCCGGGCTTGTCCCGGGCATCCACGTCTTGTTTTGTTGCGGCGGCAAAGACGTGGAGAGTGTTACGGAACCCTGATTCCCGCCACCATATGCCCGCCACCCCCGCCGATCTCTTCGCCTAGACCGCCTCGGCATCGCGCATCGCACGGTGACGCACGTGCCGCTGTTCACGGTCGAGCAGTCGCGCGCGCTACGCGGCCAGATCCCCGGCGGGCACACCAAGAACCTGTTCCTCAAGGACAAGAAGGACGCGCTGTTCCTGGTCACCACGCTCGAGGACGCGGCGATCGAGCTCAAATCGCTGCATCGGCGGCTCGGCGCCGCGGGGCGCTTCTCGTTCGGCTCCGCCGAGCTCATGGGCGCGGTGCTCGGGATCGAGCCCGGCGCGGTCACGCCGTTCGCGGCGCTCAACGACAGCGCGCGGCGCGTGACCGTCGTGCTCGACGCCGCCCTGATGCAGCACGCCACCATCAACTGCCACCCGCTGGTCAACAGCATGACCACCTCGATCGCGCGCGATGATTTGGTTAAGTTCCTGGACGCCACCGGGCACCCGCCCCGGATCATGGCGGTGGCGGGTCCGGAGCCGGGGAATTGACGGACCGCATTGCAAACACCCCCGCTGACACCATCTAATTGAGCGGATATTCAATTGGGCCGATTGAGGTTTTCGGCCCCGCCGAGGCGATACAAGGGCACATAAGATGACGATGTTGCAGAGCGATGGGACGGCCGCGGCGGCCCCCGAGGGTGCCGTCAAGGACACGACCACCCAGACCTTCGTCAAGGACGTGATCGAGGAATCCAAGCGCCAGCCGGTGCTGGTGGATTTCTGGGCCGAATGGTGCGGGCCGTGCAAGCAGCTCACCCCGGTGCTGGAGAAGGTCGTCAAAGCCGCCAAGGGCAAGGTCAAGCTGGTCAAGATGGACATCGACAAGCATCCGTCGATCCCCGGACAGCTCGGCATCCAGTCGATCCCGGCGGTGTTCGCCTTCGTCAACGGCCAGCCGGTCGACGGCTTCCTGGGCGCGCTGCCGGAGAGCCAGGTGACGGCGTTCATCGAGCGCGTCACCAAGGACCGCATCGGCGGCGAGGAACAGGATTCGTTGAAGGCGGCCGACGCCGCGCTCGCCGCCGGCGACGCCGCCGGCGCCGCCGACCTCTATGCGCAGGTGCTGGCGCAGGACAGCGGCAATGTCGCGGCGCTGGCCGGGCTCGCGCGCGCCTATCTGCAGACCGGCGCGGTCGAGCAGGCGAAGCAGACGCTCGCGCTGGTGCCGGAAGCCAAGCGCAACGACGCCGCGGTGGCGGCGGCGCGCGCGGCGCTCGAGCTGATCGAGCAGGCGAAGTCGGTTTCGACCTCGCGGTGGCGTTGAACAGCAAGGGGCGCCGCCAGGAGGCGGTCGACCACCTGCTGGAGATCGTCAAGCGCGACCGCAAATGGAACGACGACGGCGCGCGCAAGCAGCTGGTCCAGTTCTTCGAGGCCTGGGGTCCGACCGACGAGGCGACGGTCGCGGGGCGCAAGCGGCTGTCGTCGATCTTGTTTTCGTGACGTCGCGACAGCCGTCGATCTTTTCGTCCGCTCGTGGTGCTGTGGTGGGAGTGCGACGATGCCGATGAATGCGGCCTATCACAATCCCGGCGACCTCGCCGACGTGATCCCGGTGTTTCCGTTGCCGGGCGCGCTGTTGTTGCCGCGCGGACAGATGCCGCTCAACATTTTCGAGCCGCGCTATCTGGCGATGATCGACGACGCGCTGCGCTCCGGCCACCGCCTGATCGGCATGATCCAGCCCGACACCGCGCATCCGGGGTCGGCGGAGAAGCCCAATCTGTTCAAGATCGGCTGCGTCGGCCGCATCACCCAGATCGCCGAGACCGGCGACGGCCGTTACCTGCTCCAACTCACCGGCATCGCGCGCTTCCGCATCGACGAGGAGCTTTCGGTTGCGACCCCATACCGGCAATGCCGCGTGGTCTATGCGCCGTTTGCCGACGACTTCGTCGCCCGCAAAGGCGAGGACGAGGTCGATCGCGAGAGCCTGCTGCGGGCGCTGTCCGCGTTCCTCAAGGCCAACGATCTCAAAGCCGATTGGGAGGGCATCGAGAACGCCCCCAACGAGGCGCTGGTCAACGCGCTCGCCATGATGTCGCCCTACGGTACGGCCGAGAAGCAGGCGCTGCTCGAGGCTCCCGACCTGAAAACCCGCGCCGAAATCCTGGTCGCGGTGACCGAGATCGAGCTCGCCAAGAAGACGTCGGGGGGCGAGACGCCGCTGCAGTGAGCAAAGTGCGATTCACCGCAATGCAATAAGGCCTTGAAATCACCGCATTAACTTGCTATATGACGGTCTCGTTGAGATTGATGGCCTAGAATCATAGATATAAAGGCCGTTTTGCGGGTCGCGTGAACGAATTCCACGTCTTGGTTTTCGACCCGTCTCATCCAACACCGAATCATCGACAGCCCAGACCACGCGGGGTGTCCAATTCCCCCGCGACACGCGGCCGTTAGCCATAAGGCACCGGCCCGTCTCGCCATATGATGAAAGATTCCTCAATTGACCTCTTTTCTCGATCTTGGCCTCTCTGAGCCGATCGCCCGTGCGCTCGTCGACGAGCAATATGCCACCCCGACGCCGATCCAGCTGCAAACCATTCCGCAAGTGCTCGCCGCCCGCGACGTCGTCGGCATCGCGCAGACCGGAACCGGCAAGACCGCGGCCTTCGCGCTGCCGATTCTCAATCACCTCTCCGCCGCCCGCCGCAGGCCGGACGCCCGCAGCTGTCGCGTGCTGGTCTTGAGCCCGACCCGCGAGCTCTCCGCCCAAATCGTCGACAGCTTCCAGACTTACGGGCGCTATCTGCGCCCGAGCGTGACGCTCGCCATCGGCGGCGTCCCGATCAACCGTCAGATCCGCGCGCTCACCGCCGGCGTCGATGTTCTGGTCGCAACGCCCGGACGCCTGCTCGACCTCATGCAGAACCGCGCCGTCCACCTCGATCGCGTCGAAGTGTTCGTGCTCGACGAAGCCGACCGCATGCTCGACATGGGCTTCATCCACGACATTCGCAGGATCGTGGCGAAGCTGCCGGCCAAGCGCCAGACGCTGTTTTTCTCGGCCACCATGCCGCGGGAAATCGCCGAGCTCGCAAACCATATGCTGCGCGACCCGGTCCGGGTCGCAGTGACCCCGTCGGCCACGACGGTCGAGCAGGTCGAGCAGCGGCTCGTGCACGTCGACCGCGCCGGCAAGCCGGGGCTGCTGGTGGAAATTCTGCGGCAAGAATCCATCGACCGTGCGCTGGTCTTCACCCGCACCAAGCGCGGCGCCGACAAGGTGGTGCGCGCGCTCACCAAGGCGGGTCTCGCCGCCGAGGCGATCCACGGCAACAAGTCGCAGGGCCAGCGCGAGCGCGTGCTCGCCGCCTTCCGCGCCGGGCGCGTGCGCACTTTGATCGCCACCGACATTGCCGCACGCGGCATCGACGTCGAGGGCATCAGCCACGTCGTCAACTACGACCTGCCGAATATCCCGGAGAGCTACGTGCATCGCATCGGCCGCACCGCCCGCGCCGGCGCCGACGGGATCGCGATCTCGTTCTGCGATGGCGAGGAGCGCGCCTTCCTGCGCGATATCGAGAAGCTGATCCGGATGTCGATCCCGGCGACCGACCGGCGCAGCGATCGGCGGCCGCAACCCGAGCCGCGCGAGCATCGCGCCAACGGCACCGCGAACGGGAAGCCGCCGCGCCCGCAACACCACGGCCGCAACGGCAAGCCGCACGACCGCAAGCCGCAAGATCGCAATCCCCAAAACCGCAAGCCGCAAGACCGTCGCAGCGACCAGCCGCAGCAGCGCGGATCAACCCAACACCACCGCCGCGATGAACGCCCGGCGGCGGCGCATGACGGCAGCATCGGTGCGATCCCCTTCATGCAGCCGAAGCGTGGCGCGCGGCGTCATTTCGGCGCCCATAACGCCCAGCGGCCGCCGCGCTAAACCCCATCGGATCGGAGTAGAGAGACATGGCCAAGGAAGAGCTGCTCGAATTCGACGGCACGGTGACCGAGGTTCTGCCCGACGGCAATTACCGCGTCACCCTCGACAACGATCACCAGATTCTGGCCTACATGTCGGGCAAGATGCGCAAGTTCCGCATCCGCACCGGCGTCGGCGACCGGGTCATCGTGGAAGTGTCGCCCTACGACCTCGCGCGCGGCCGCATCAATTTTCGCCACAAGTCGGAGCGCGCGGCGGCGGCCGGCCCTGCGCGCCGCCCCACTTTCCGCCGCCATTGAACGGCGCCGCGTGCTATAGGTTTGGCGATCCGAATCCGCCTGCATCACGTCCGGAGCACGCCATGACCACCACCGACCGCCCCGCCGGCGACGTCGATCCGAAGCTGTTGGAAATCCTGGTCTGCCCGCTGACCAAAGGCCCGCTCGAATACGACGCCGAGAAGCAAGAGCTGATCTCCCGCTCCGCCAAGCTCGCCTATCCGATCCGCGCCGGCATCCCGATCATGCTGCCCGAAGAGGCGCGCCGGCTGGATTGACGCCATCTCTCACGGTGTCATCATCCGCGCAGGCGGATGATCCAGTATCCCGTGGCAGTGGTGTGAGGCACAGCAGTACGTCATCGAAATTCCGCGATGACTGGATGCCCCGCTCCCCGCTTTCGCGGGGACAAGTTTCGCGGGGCATGACAATTTGTGAGGGAGGAAACAACCATGCTCAAAATCTGGGGGCGCAACACCTCCTCCAACGTACAGAAGGTGATGTGGGCGATCGGCGAGATGCAGCTACCGCACGAGCGCATCGACGTCGGCGGATCGTTCGGCAAGAACCGGGAGCCGCCCTATCTGGCGATGAATCCGAACGGGCTCGTGCCCACGCTGGAGGAGGAGGACGGATTCACCTTGTGGGAGTCGAACTCGATCGTGCGCTATCTGGCGGCCAAGCACGCCAACCGCACGCTCGAGCCCGCGGACCTCAAGACGCGTGCGCTTGCGCACAAATGGATGGACTGGCAACTCTCCGTCATGGGCCCGGCCATCACGCCGGTGTTCTGGGGACTGATCCGCACGCCGCCCGAGAAGCGCGATGCGAACGCGATCGCAGCCGGCAAGGCCAAGACCATCGAGGCCGCGCAAATCCTCGACCGCCAGCTCGGCAAGACCAAGTATCTGGCCGGCGACGCCTTCTCGTACGGCGACATTCCGGTCGGCATCATGATCTACCGCTATGTGCAACTTATTCCCGAGCGGCCGCCGACGCCGCACTTGGATCGCTGGTACGCAGCGATCTCATCGCGTCCGGCGTTCAAGGATCAGGTCGCATCGGTGCCGTTGACCTGACGTCATAGCGCCTCGCCCTTGAGCAGCTTCGGCACTTCGCCCACGAGGCCCGCCGCCTCGCGGATGAAGAGCTGCTTCAGCGCCGGCAGGCGATCGACCAGGCCGAGGCCGACGTCGCGCGCAAACCGCAGCACGTCCGACCGGTTGGAGAACAGCCGGTTGAGCCCGTCGGTGGCGATGCCCATCGCCATGGTGTCGAACCGGCGCCAGCGCTGATAGCGCTCGAGCACCGCGAGCGAGCCGGGATCGAGCCCGAGCCGCGCCGCATCGACGATGACTTCGGCGAGCGCGGCGACGTCCTTGAGACCCATATTGAGCCCCTGCCCGGCGATCGGATGGATGACGTGCGCGGCGTCACCGACGAGCGCGAGGCGCTCGGCGATGAACGCGCGCGCCACCGCAAAGCCGAGCGGATAGGCGCGGCGCAGACCGACCGCCTCGATCTCGCCGATCTTGCGCTTCCTCGGTCCAGACGATCGACGAGCGGCGGCCCTTGAGCGGCAGGATCGCGAACGGACCCGAGGGCAGGAAATGCTCCTCGGCGCGTCCCTGATGATCGCGCTCGTGCGCGACGGTCGCCACGATGCTCGACTGGCCATAGGTCCAGCCGTGGCTGGCGATGCCGGCGCGCTCGCGGATCGTCGAGCGCGCGCCGTCGGCGGCGACAAGGAGCCGCGCGGCGAGCGGATCACCGTCGGAGAGCTGCACCTCGATCCGGTTGGCGGCGAGATCAAAATCCGCGATAGCGGCGGGCCGCAGCACGACGCCCTGCTCTTTCGCCTTCTCGACCAGCGCGTCGACCAGCGGGCCGTTCTCGACCATGTGGGCGAACGGCTCACCGGGCTCGACGTCGCCGTCGAAGGTGAGAAAGACCGGCCGCACCGCGTCCTGCAAACGGCTGTCGGTGATGACCATGTCGAGGATGGGCTGCGCCTCGTCCGCGACCCTGTCCCAGACGCCGATGGTCTCCAACAGGCGCCGCGCCGCCGCCACGATGGCGGACGCGCGTGCATCGGCGCCTGCGCGGCCGAGCGCCGGATCGGCGACCGTGACGGCGAAGGAGGGGCCGAGCCCCTGGCGCAAGGCGATCGCCAGCGCGAGCCCGGCGAAACCCGCGCCGCCGATCAGCACGTCGACGCGTTCTGCACGATCAGGCAATGACGCCACGACAGCCTCCTGCCGTCTCTATATAGCATGGTGACGCCCCGCCCCTGATCCAAGTCTCCAATCGCCGCCGCGACTTCGATAGGATCGCCGGCATTCGTTGAAAGAGCGTCCATGCCCTCCGCCGTCCAAGACCTGGTCGACATCCTCACCCTCGAGCAGCTCGAGCTGAATCTGTTTCGCGGCCGCTCGCCGCAGGTCGGCTGGCAGCGCGTGTTCGGCGGGCAGGTGATCGGCCAAGCGCTGGTCGCCGCCTGCCGCACCGTCGACGTCGCCGGCCGGCCGCCGCATTCGCTGCACGCCTATTTCCTGCTCGGCGGCGACCCCAAGGTGCCGATCATCTACGAGATCGACCGCATCCGCGACGGCAAGAGCTTCACCACCCGGCGCGTGGTGGCGATCCAGCACGGGCAGGCGATCTTCACCATGGCGGTGTCGTTCCACCGCCACGAGCCGGGCGTGGAGCACCAGGCCAAGATGCCGCAGGTGCCGACGCCGGAAGACCTGCCGAGCGAAGCCGACCTCAAACAGCGCGTGCTGCCGATGATGCCGGACTCGGTGCGGCGCTATTACGAGCGCGAGCGGCCGATCGAGCTGCGGCCGGTTGAGTTCGATCGCTACCTCGGCAAGAAGCTCGACAACGGCAATTTCCACGTCTGGATCCGCACCACCGGACAGCTACCCGACGAGCCGGCGATCCACCAATGCGTGCTCGCCTACGCGTCCGACATGATGCTGCTCGATTCGGCGCTGATCCCGCACGGGCGCACCGTGTTCGACAAGACCATCATGGCGGCGAGCCTCGACCACGCGCTCTGGTTCCACCGGCCGTTCCGTGCCGACGACTGGCTGCTCTACGCCCAGGACAGCCCCAATCTCGCCGGCTCGCGCGGTTTTTCCCGCGGCCTCATCTTCACGCGCGACGGCACGCTGGTGGCTTCGGTCGCCCAGGAGGGACTGCTGCGGGAGCGGAGGAGAGAGGTTGGAAAACCGACAGAGTGAGGCCTTCCGTCCTTGGGGTCGTCTGTCGCCAGTCGCCCGCTTCTGGACAGCATTGCTGTCCTGATCTGCCCACAGACTGCGCGGATCGCCCATTGAAAAGGCGATTGTCCCGCTTAATTTTTGATCGCAACGCCGATATTGTGCGCACGCCGGCCGGGCCGCGAGGCACGGCCAGCGCAAATGGGCGTGTCGCCGAACGTCGAAACGAGTTGCGGTCCGTCAACGGGACCATCGCCACGGGGCAAATAAATGAAATTGGTCATCGCCATCATCAAGCCCTTCAAGCTCGAGGAGGTCCGCGACGCGCTGGTCGCGGTCGGCGTGCACGGCATGACCGTGACCGAGGTCAAGGGCTACGGCCGCCAGAAGGGCCACACGGAAATCTACCGCGGCGCCGAATATGCGGTGAACTTCCTGCCCAAGATGCGGATCGAGGTGGCGGTCCCGACCGACCGCGTCGAGAAAGTCGTCGAAGCCATCACCACGTCCGCCAAGACCGGCCAGATCGGTGACGGTAAGATTTTCGTGACCGCGATCGACCAGGCGCTGCGCATCAGGACCGGCGAGACCGACGTGGACGCACTCTAGCAACCGTCATGGCCGGGCATGACGACGGTGAGAAACGGGACGTTCCTAGGAGCGTCCGACCAGGGGGGACATCATGAGAATGCAGACGTCACCAGTTGGCGTTGTGGCCGGCGTCATCGCGGCCGTCAGCTTGGCTTTGTTCGCTGCGCCGGCGCTTGCGGAAACCGCGCCGTCGAAGATCGACGCGGCCGACACCGCCTGGATGATCTCGGCGACCGGCCTGGTGCTGATGATGACGATACCGGGGCTCGCGTTGTTCTATTGCGGAATGGTGCGCAAGAAGAACGTGCTCGCCACCATGGCGCAGAGCCTCGCCTGCACGATGCTGTGCTCGATCCTCTGGTTTGCGGTCGGCTACAGCCTGAGCTTCGCCGGCGACGGGCCCTGGCTTGGAACATTCGAGCGGGCGT
>WNFU01013275.1_pt1 | contig 12429 bp, 7 predicted proteins | sample 5400121 | NCBI WGS metagenome assembly WNFU01 (sample SAMN13153360, study PRJNA577476) | soil metagenome | isolation source: 100 cm soil or saprolite under grassland replicate 1 | place: USA:California | collected 2016-06-15 | reverse complement strand
GGGGCCGGCGTCGCCGTCCAGATGATCGGCGTCTGTGTCGCCGGAATGGGTGTCGCCGTCCAGATGATCGGCGTCTGTGTCGGGGCTGTCGTCGCGGTCGGCGACGGCGTCGGCGTGTCAGTCGCCGCGGTCTGCGCCAGCGCCGGATCGGCGCTGGCGGCGAATGATGCGTACAGGAAAGGCGCGCCCAATGCCCCGAGGATAATGGCGGCGACGATCCCGAGCAGCGCCAGGCGTAAACGAATGCGAATCACGATGTACCTCCAGAGCCGCCGCGGGAGCCGTTACGGCGTCGTTCCCGATTTTTCCAAGGTCGTGGTTTGATGGTCCGCGGCGTGCCTGCCGCGGAAGACGATGTGCGTTCTGATTCCCCTACTTTTGGGGGAACCATGGATGGATCGAGCCGGCCCACGGGCGTTTCGGCCGGCGGAACCGGGCGATCCGCCGGCCGCGCATGCGGCGGCACCATGGACGGATGCAGCGGTCCCGCAGGGGTGACCGGCTGTGGGCCCACCACTGGGGCCACGACCTGGCCAGCGCCTGGCGCGGGCAGGCCGCCGAGGGTGACGCGACCGGCTGGACCGCCGGCGCGATCGGTGGAGTAGCGGGCTGAGCCACCGGCGTGGGCGCTGCGGCCGGCTGGACCGCCCCTGGCTGCGCTGGCACCATCACCGGCTGAGCCGTCCCTGGCTGCGCTGGCACCATCACCGGCTGCCCGCTCGGAGCCTGCTGGAGTGCCCCTGGCTGGCTTGTCACCGCCGAGGCGGCGGGCGCCACCGTGGCCGTCGCGGCGGCCTCACCAGACGGCGCCTGGACCATCACTGGCTGAGCCGTCGCTGGTTGCGCTGGCACCATCCCCGGCGTTCCGACCGCGATTTGCGGGGCCGGCGTCACACCAGCGGGCGCCTGAGCGGCGATCTGGTTGTACTGCGCCTGGCTCCGCTGCAAATAGTTCTGCGCCTGCGCGATTTGCTGATCGAGCGCCTGCGCCGCCGCCGTATCGCCGCCATCGCGGAGTTGCTGCTGCTGCTGCTGAAGCGCCGCCAGCCGCGCGCTGCTCTGCTCGACATAAGATTGCCAGTTGCGCAGGCCGGACTGGTAGCGCTCCTCGGGCGTGAACCCACTGCTTGCCCTGAGTTGCTCGACGCCGGGTGGCGGCACAAAGGCCAGATCGCCGGAGGTGGCCGCGCTGGGTGAGAGCGAGACCGCGCTGGTCGCGACAGGAGGTGGGGCCGAAACCCGAACCGCCGCGCCGCCCGCGCGATCGATGCCTGCCAGTGTCTTGCGATCGGTGACCATCTGAGCCCGCAGGGCATTGATCTGCTCGCTCAGCTTGCGCGCGTCGGCGAAGCGGTGCTCCTGGAAGGCCGTGTCGCGCTGCTCCATCAGCCCGCGCTCCTGGCGCTGCGCCTCCTGAATACGCTGGGTCAGCTCGACACGTCTGTCATCATCGGCCGTGCTCGGCGCCACCTCGCTATCCCCGTTCGGGTCGCGCACGTTCGCCGGGACGGTCAGCACCTTTCCTACCTCCAGGCCGTTGGCGGCGGCCGCATCGTCGCGGCTGATGTCGATCGCGCGGTTGCCGGCCGACAGCGTCACGCGGTGGCCATCGGTGCTGAGCTGGGCGCTCGCGATGGCGTGGCCGTTGACGGAAAGCTGGCCGCTCGCCGCGCGGCTGATGTCGACCTCCTGGAGGCCGATCGCCAGCGGCGCGGATCGCTGGCTGCTCACGGCCGACGCGCCGACCGTGCCGTTGGCTGCCTCGACGGCCGCGGACGGCACGCCGCGCAGGAAATCGATCCGCTCCTGGAGCTTCGGAATGGCCGCCATCTGCTTCGGATCGCCGCTCTTTCGGGCCTCGTCGATCTTCTGCTCCAGGCGATTGATTTCCTGCTTATCCGCTTCCTGCTGTAGTTTGTCGGCCCTCTCCCAGGCGCCACTGCCGCGCGCCTGCTGGATGTTGCGTTTGGTAGAGGCCGCCTGCCGGCTCTCGATCTCGGTGTCGATCTCGTCGGTACGGCGCAACGCCCGGCCTTTTTCGTCGTCTGTGAGGCTGGGGTTCTTCAGGCGCTGCTCATACCACGTCGCCTCGTCTTCGCGGGCCCGAATCGCGCGCTCGTCTTTCTCGTCCTGCACCCAGCGCTCGACCGGTCCCATGGCCTTGTTCAACAGCAGCCGCTCGCCGGCCTGGGCGATCAGGTTGCCGCTGGTGCTGAATGCGAGCCGGCGGCGCATCTGCTGAAGACCGGCCTCGACCAGCTCACCGGTATTGCCGGTTGCCGCCGCGGCGCCGATGATCGCGCCGTCTTTCGCCAAATTCCCAAACCCGCGCATCATCCCGCCCACGGCAGAGGGTGCCTGGCCCAAGGTCGCGGACGTGGAAACCATCGCCCCTCGCAGCGTCAGGACCGCGCCGCGGATCTGGAAGATGTACACGACGAACATGCCGATGCTGATGCCGTTGACCGCCAGCGCGTTGCCGGTCGCCGCGGCCATCGCGACCAGGGACAAGCCGATCCCAACCCAAAACGTGGCCAGCCACGAGGCTTTGAGCGTCGCCAGCATGCCGTCGATCTGGGCCTTGAACATCCCCTCGGTGGGCAGGAACAGCGAGAACATCATTGAAACGACCAGCCCGAACCAGAGCGACGCCAGCGCCAGCGCGAAGACCAGGTGCATCACCTGCTCCAGCACCGCGCCGACGGTGGGCAGCACCGCCTGCGCCTGGCGCGCCAGCCCCATGCGTGCGAGGATGGTCCGGCGCGCTCGCGCGTCCGCGTCCTCATTACTGATCTGATTGGTATCGATCTGGAATGTGTTGACGAAGTTGTCCGGCAGCGCCGGGCCGGCTCCGCTCGGGCAGTGAATGTCATGGGCATCGGCAAACAGAAAGTTCGCCAGATAATCGTTCATGAACATCGACTGTGTATTGGTGCGCGTCAACTCGACGCCCGGGCAGGTATCGGCCCCATCGTAGATCGAGTGCGGCTGCTCGATCGTGTCGCCACGCGAGGATGCGCTGCCGACATAGAAGCCGAGCTGGGTCGTTGCATTACCCACGCTGGTCGCGCCGATCGATTGGAAGCCCTGGCCGACCATGATGCGGATCTGCTCCATGCCCGCCATCGCCTGGCTGCCGACCTGGAACAGAATGACCGCCAAAATGGCATTGCGGATACCCTTGCGCAGGTCGACCCAATCCAGCCGCACCACCGCCTGGAGCAGGAAACTGACGGTAAACACGATCCAGGCGATACCGACCGCCATCCAGAAGGGGAATTTCATGCCCGCGATCGTGGCGTCGAGCGCCGTCCCGAGCACGTCGCTGATCAGCCACACCCGCAGCCCTTCGATCAGGCGCGCGAGGTAGAGCATGGAGCGATTCCAGGCCCACAGGCCCTCGCTGACCCCTACGATCAGCGAGTAGATGCCGACATCGACTGGGCACCCGACATCAAACGTATCACAGGCCGACGCGCTATGCGGGAACAGCGCCACGTACAGCAGGCCGAACAGGACGACCAGCCCCGCGGCGCGGATGATCAGGCTGGCATACAGCCGCTTCATCGAGCCCTCCGCCGCGCGGACGCGCTCCGCAGCCACACAATGGCGCCGATTGCCGCGGGAACGCCCAGGACGAGCACGACAACCCACCAGAACCAGGATGGCCTGCTCGAAGTCGGGATCGGCGGCGTAATGGCCGCGACGGGCGTTCCCGCGCCCGCGCTCGACGGCGCTACGCTCGATGGCGCCGCGACCGGCGTGGCGCTGAAGACCGTCGACTGCTCACCCTCGGCGACCGGCTCGACAAACAGCAGCGTGCCGGTCAGGCGCAGCGGCAGATGTGCCGTCTGTCCCTCGGTGAGCGGGATCGTCAAGTCGCCGCCGGGCGTGTTCTCATCCATCGTCAAGGGCTGCCCGGCCGCTGTACGCGCTGCGACGAGCCGCACGGCCTTGGTCTCCAGGCAACTCACTGTGAGCAGGCCGTTGGCGTCCGTCGCCATTGTGCGCTGCGCGCCATCGACATCGATGTCGAACGTGACGGCGGCCACCGGCTTGTCGTTCAGATCGCGCACGCCCACCTCCAGCACCGTGGCACCGCATGCCGCCGCGGGACGCGCGGCGAGCAGGACCGCCAGAAGCGGCAGCACAAGCATCAGCACAGCCATCCGTCTCATAGACCACCTCCCCGCGGCGGCCGGGTCACGACCACAAGATGCGAGAGATAATATGGGTTGCCGAGCACATTCTTCGTTATCACCACCCCGGTCGGGTAGTTGGCGGCATGGATCATGTCGCCCTTCCCATCGCCGTCGAGATCGCCGGCATAGAGCCCGACGTGGGTGATGCGCGCGCCGCTGTTCTGCGCGTTAATGGCGCTGAACAGCATCAGATCACCGGGTCGAATATCGCTGACCTGCACCGGCGTGTAGTTCTTCTGGTTGGCCGTGCCCTGCCCGATCGGGAGATTATTTTCCTTGTAGACAAACCAGGTGAGGCCCGAACAGTCGAAGCAGGGGTAGCTCGCGCAGGCCGGCGTGACTTGCATCGGCTCACCACCGTAGCCATTGCACGGCGAGAAGCCTTTGCCGCCCCAGCAGTATTGAACGCCCACATACTTCAGGGCCGTCGCCACAATCGCGTCGGCGCCGGGCGGGGCCGCCACACCGCTGAACTGGCGCGGCGCGGAGGAGTAGACCGCCGCCCAGGTGCCGTCATCGCCGCACGCGGGCGCGCGCCCCGGCGTAAAGTGCAGCCGCAGGCCGTTGGCGCTGCTGGCGCCGGGCTGGTCGAGCTGGATGTCGATCGAGCCGACGTTCCCGTCAGGTGCGATGATCGGGATCTCCTGGATGGTGGTGCCCTGCGTCAGCGCCTGCGCCAGCGTGGAGGGATCAATGCCGGCGAGCTGAGCGGCCCGATCGCTGTAGCGCCACTCGCCGCCCGTCAGCCGCCCATCGCTGCGGCTGATCGCCGTCAGGACAAGCTGGCGCATAGGCGTGAACGGGAACGGGTTTCCGTAGTTGCGCCACTCCAGGCGAATCCGGTACAGCCGCTCGTCCGCATCCAGCCCCGTGGTATCTGAGCCGGCGACGTCGACCCGCACGTCCATCGACCGCCAGTTGACGATCTGGCCGATGAAAAAGGCGGTCTGCGACTGGAAGCCCGCGCCCTTAGTGTAGGGCGTGGGCCGCGGCGGCGGGCGGTTTCCGATGCCGTACTCGCGCTCATACGGGTCGGTCTCCCGATACTTCGGCTCCGGCGTGCCGAGATCGTTGTCCTTGGTGCCGTCCTCGACCTCGATCGGCGGCAGCGGAGTCGCGGTCGGACACGCCCAGCGCGGGATGTCACTCATGGAGGCCAGCGCAATGGGCGTCCCGTCGGCGCCGCGGACAAATGTACTGCCCGCGCCACACGCCAGCAGCAGCAGCAGTACGGGGATCAGCGCCAGCACCGCTGCAACGCGGCGATGACGCGATAGAAGCAGGTTGGCAAAGGTGGAATGGAGCGATGTCACAGCTTCCTCACGAACAGCGGTGCGGCGAATCATGACTCGGCGTCCTTGAGCAGTCCCGGCAAGACCAGCGGCTGCACATAGACACGCTGCTGGGAGTTCTGTGGGTCTACGCCCAACAAAACATGCGCGCGGCCGTCCGGCGTCCCGTAGAGGCGCGACCGGAAGGTGATCGGGCCAAGCGTCGGCGGGCGCTCGGTATCGACCGTCTCCGGGCTGACGCCGTAGCGCCACAGCGGAACGGTCACATCGGCCAGCGCGCGAATAGCGTACATGGTGGTGAAGGTGCGCGGCTTGCGCCCGCCATCCATCTCGATCCAGCTCACCGCGAGCTGGTCGGTGACCGCGTCGTACACCACCCACGGGTCGAAGCCTGCGCGAGGGCTGCCCTCGCCCTGGTTCTCGAACGCGCGCCCGTTCATGTTGTGCTGCGCAATACGCTCCTCCTGGCCCCACGTGACGCCGCCGTCGAGGCTCACGGCCGCGAACACGCCGCCGCGCGCGTACTGCCCCCAGGTGAGGGCGACCAGGCCGGGGCCGCGCGGGGCTACGACCATGGTCATGGTGAAGATGGTTTCGGGCGAGAGATATTGCGCCACCGGCAGCGCCGACCGGTTCCACGCGAGGCCGTCCAGGCTGGTGTAGAGCGTGATCGCATTGTCGGTCTGGATAGCCACAAAGCGCTTGACGCGCCCGTCGTCCTGCGGCAGCAGGCCCAGCGCGCCGCGGTAGTGCATACCGCCGCCTGCTGGGGTAGTCATACGCCAGAAGGTCTCGTTTGGCGCGCGGTATGCGTAGCCAATCTGCTTGCCGGCGACGCCGCCCAGGCGGTAGAGCAAATGCAGGCCGCCGTTCGGATCGGCTGCGAGCGCGATCACGGCGCCGCTCTGCGACTCGCCGCTGACATCGGTCGCGGAATCGTCGGCGGGCTCGGGCGTGGCAGTCGCGGCCGGGTCGGCGGTTGGACTTGGGCCGGGGGTCGGGGTCGCCGTCGGCGCGCCGCCCGGAAACTCCTCCAGTGGGGCGGCATCGGCGTCGACGCCATCGAGCGTGGCCGGCAGCGACCAGGTCAACCCATCGTCGTGGCTCTCGACGAACTGCACCTGCCGGTCATCCGAGCGCCCCATGCCGTACACGACGTAGACCGCGCTGTCATACCCGATCGTGAGTGCCAGGCCCGCATAGGGGGCCTTCCCAATGAACCCGGTGTTGACTGTCTGGAGCGGGTTCCAGGTGCCGTCGGCACCCTGGACTCTGACCCACACCTGGCCGTCCTTCGAGTCGTCAAATGTCGATCCGTTGGCGATCCAGGCCACCGCGACAGTGTGGCGAACGGGATGGATCGCCAGGGTGCGGAACCATGCGCTGCCGGCCTGATTGCCGACTTCAGCCGGGCCGCCGACCACAGACGCCGGAACGGGCGTGCGCGGCGGGCGCGGCGTGAGTGTCACCGTGGGCTTGGGCGTAACGGTTGGGGTGAGCGGCGCGGGTGTGCAGGTTGGGTACGCGACGCCGGTCGGCGGCGGCGCCGGCGACGGTGTCGCCGTGCCGTAGCGGATGTACGGCGTGCGGGTTGGCGCCGGCTGATCGTAGCCATACGGCCAGCAACCGCCACTAACGGCGGTTGCGCGCTGCTGATCCACTGTCAAAGGAGCCTGGCATGCGACGAGCAGTCCTGCCAACAACAGCGGAATAATGAAGATGATCCACGGACGGCGCATACCACAATCGTTTCGAGGCCCATGTCATAGGGCGAGCTGCAAGCATTCGGCCCACAGGTGACCTGGTCTCAGAGTAGCAGTTAAAAAGGGGTTTGTATCGCCGCGACTGTGCCACTTTTGGCCCCCCCCGTCCTAGTCGCTGGCGGTACTCTTGGGGGATGCGAAAGGTTGTGGGCGGTAGGAGAAAGGGTATCTTGCCGGTTTTGAGCGGTCTGGAGCGGTTTTAGTGTTTGGGCCTACCGGGGCAAATCTCGCCAATGATCCTTGCCATATACACGGTAAGAGGCCCGTGATCGGGATAGTGACTGCTCCCAGGGCTAAAGCACCTAGGCTTCAAGGCCGTGCAGCCCCACGGCACATACTTACAATCGAAGGTTTTGGAGGCCCAGGCGCAGAATGTTGATCGCCGCATTCTGATCTCGGTCTAAAACAAGACCACAATGGGGACAGGTATGCACCCGAACGCTCAAATCCTTCTCGACCAGCTTGCCACAGTTGGGGTTAGAGCAGATCTTGGATGTGTCTCTGGGGTTGACCAGTACCACCGTGCGCCCAGCTTCTTCCGCTTTATTGCATGTATACTCGATCAACTGTGTCCAGGCGACATCCGCAATGCTTTTGCGCATCCCACGGCTGCGGCCCATCTGCTGCGGCTCAAGTTCCTCGAACGCGATCACCTGATAGCGGTTGACCAGTTCCCGGCTGCGCTTGTGGGCGAAATCCTCACGGCGAAACCGAATTCGCTCGTGGATGCGACTGAGCGCCTTCTTGCGATGCCGATTCTCATCCCACTTCTGCGCGTTTTTGGCGGCGTCTTTGAGCTTTTGCGCTCGTTTGAGATCGGCTTCATCGCGCCTGAAAAAACGCGGGTTTTCGGCCTTCTCACCATCACTCGTCGTCAGGAACGACTCAAGACCCATATCTACGCCGACCACATGCGGAGAAGGTGGCAGACGTTTCGGCTCAATCTCAACCGAGAAGGTGACATACCACTTGTTCGTGCGCGAGCGTTTCAGGCTAACCGTCTTGATCTCTCCCTCGATAGGGCGATGCCACACGACCTTAACTCGCCCGATCTTCGAGATAATCAGGTCGTTGCCTCGGATCGTCACCCCGTTTCCATACTGCGGGTAGGTGATGGAGCGGTAGCGGTCGAACTTCTTATAGCGCGGGTAGCCGGTATCTTCCGCACCTTCCTTCACGCGACGAAAGAATGCCTGAAACGCCAGATCGACACGCACCTGAACGTTCTGCAACACCTGACTATGGATCAACTTGAGCGATGGGCGCGTTTCTTTCCAGCCTGGGAGCATCGCCTGTGTATCGTACAAGCCACACTCGATGCTGTTCTCGTAGGCGAACTCGCGCGCCTCAAGGGTCTGGTTGTAGACCCATCGACATTCTTCCAGCATCGTATTCAAAATACGCCGCTGGCCGTTCTGCAAGTAGATGCGGTATTTGTAGGTCTTGCGCATATTTTATGTATAGCACAAGCCAACGTAAATAGCAAGTTTGTGCGCCTTTGGGCTAAAGCCGCTAAAGTGGCGCGCTTCATCCCACCGCTGAAGGAGACTGCTTAAAAAGTCCCCTGAGTACACAACCTGTAGTTGATTAGGTTCTCCTCGACCCTACATATTGTGGTGTCATTGGTAGTTTTTCAGCAGTCTCTCGGGACACACAGACCCTCACTTCGGTGGTCGGAGCAGCGTGAGCAAATCCGACGACTGCCAGCCTCACGGCGGTCGGGGCGTGGGATGGACGCTATGGCTAACGCGAGTAAACCGTCATCTGAACCCTCGTCAAAAGCACTGGGCTAAAGAGGCTGACAAGCCCAAACCAAAAGGTAGGTGGTCAAGACCAGACGCTTAGGCGTCGTCTGGCGCGGATGTGGCACCACCGGGGGATAGACGGAGCCTACGGCGTCCGGTTGGATCTGTGGAACGTGGTAATCCCGATGGGGTCTGGGAAACCAGTAGGACTCTCGTGAGGGAGAACAAAGCTCCAGCGGGCACAAGATGTCCCAAGAAGCGAAGGCCGGCAGCCGAAAGGTACGGGGAAAGCATAACCCGCCGGATCGGTCGTATGACCAACCTGAAAGGGTGCAGACGTGGGACAGGGATCGAAGGAGACGGACCAGGAAAACGGAAACGAACCCATATGCAAGATAGAGACAATTTGTCATCGGAGTATGGGAGAGCTTGGGCTCTAGCTTCCGACCCAACTGGAACATCGTATTCGACCTGGGAGCCGTGTACTCGGAAACGGGTACGCACGGTTCTGCGGAGGGGGGAGCGGCGTGAGCTGCCTTCCCTATTCCACTAAGGCAAGCATCGGTAAGGCTGTCCTAAGACCCATTGAGAGGCCCCGTTGTCGCTTCTTGGGATCGCTCTGCGCAATCGGCAGTATAATAGGGGTTGGACTTGGCCACATGACGCTTGTCATCTCTGAGAAGAAATTTCCTCCCATGTGCTGCGGTCCAAAGTGCGTTATTCCGAAGTTATACCGAACGTGCGGTTTAACCGCGCTGCGCGATCTCACAAAGGCTTCACAGAGCCTTAAAATCAATCTCGACCGGGGGGCTATCTGAAGGGGTATAATAGGAGCGAGTTCGGCCAACAGCTGCTTGGAGGTGGGATATGAAGGCGATCTGTCTGCGCGCACGCGGTGGCCCCGAGGCGCTCGCCTACGAGGAGGCGCCGCAGCCCCATCCCGGGGAAGGCGAGGTGCTCGTACGGGTCCACGCCGCCGGCGTCATCCACACGGAACTCTCCTGGGTCCCGACCTGGACCACACAGGCGGGAGAGCCGCGCCCGTTGCCGGTCATCCCCGGACACGAATTCTCCGGCGAGATCGCCGCCTTGGGGGCCGGGGTCAGCGACGTGGGCGTGGGGGACCTGGTGTACGGACTCAATGACTGGTACCGGGACGGCGCCTCGGCCGAATACTGCGTGGCGCGCGTCGCCGATATCGCCCACAAGCCGGCCGGCGTCGATCACGTTCACGCAGCCGCCACACCGATTTCCGCTCTGACGGTATGGCAGGGGTTGGTCGAGCGTGCCGGTCTCGCCGCGGGCCAGCGGGTGCTGATCCACGGCGCGGCCGGTGGCGTCGGCACCTTTGCCGTGCAGCTTGCCCGCATTTTCGGCGCGCGGGTGACAGGCACCGCTTCGGCAGCCAACCTCGACTTCGTGCGCAGCCTCGGGGCCGACGAGGTGATCGACTACCGGGCCGAGCGGTTCGAGGACGTGGTCCGGGACGTGGACGTGGTCTTCGATACGGTCGGCGGGGAGACGCTGGAGAGGTCCTGGGGCGTGCTCAAGCCCGGCGGAAGGCTGGTCACCGTCGCCGCTTCAGGGGAACAGACGACCGACGAGCGCATCCGTGCCGCGTACTTCATCGTGGAGCCGAGCCGGACGCAGCTGGCGGAGATCGCACGGCTGATCGACGGGGGCACGCTCCGCCCGGTGGTTGGCGCCGTGTTCCCGCTCGCCGAGGCGCGGCAGGCGTATCAGCACAAGCCTGTCCGCGGCAAGGTTGTCCTAGGCATGGTTGACGGCGGGGGTGCGACGTAGTCCGCTGATGCTCGACTAACCACGGACAGGCCGAACCAGCCGTTGCAGCAGACGGGGCCGGCATGACGGCTTTCCGAGGCATGAAGTCCTCGCAGCCGGCCGCGCTGCTGAACTCTGTCGTTGGGTTGCGCATCATCAACTCTCCGCCCGACAAATCCTTTGCTATTTCATTTTGTGTAAGTCCATCACTTGAACACTGCCGCCATGGCTGTATACTCCATACGTGTTTGATCGAACTGTGCTGATCCTCATCGCACAGAAGGAGCGACGTCATGCGCGAATACCTGGATATCTATATTCGGGCGCCCCAGGTTGGTGATGGGGTTGGCCTCGCCCGGAGTTGGGTTGATGTTGGCGCTTATTATGCCAAGCTCAACCCCGATCTCTTTCAAGTGCCTGCGGCCGATGGACTTGCCGATGCGCTCGAAGCAGGGGTATTGAAGAGTGCCTCGGAAAATCATCTCATCCGTGTGGCCGAGATTGACAGACAAGTTGTCGGCGCAGTTGGCGCCTCGTTCCATGCGCCGGCGCTTGATGCGGCCCACCAATTCGTGCGCGATGTCACACTCCCACGAATTATCATTGACCTCCTGTTTGTTTGGCCAGCCTATTGGCGCCACGGCGTTGGCAAGCAGTTACTAGAAGCAGCCGAGACATGGGGGCGGAACAAGGGTGCGGTGATGTCATTGCTGGAAACCTACATCGATAGCCCGGTTTCCGTCCCCTTCTACGAGCACGGCATGGCCTACCAGCGACGGGGATTATGGTACCGCAAGCTGCTGACTTGAGCCTGTGTTCCTAACAGGATACTAGCAACCACCGAAAATGATCCGAACAGGTGAGAGAGTAACTTACAACTTCCTGAATGACTGTTATCGTGCGCCACCCAACACGGCGTTCCAGTCCGACCCGCGCCGTCCGGCGCTCTACAAGATCGGGCGCATTTTGACATGCAGTTTCAATCTATCGATGCTGGCTCACGGCGCGGGCGGCTGAACGCCAGGCCGTTGTACGGATGGAAGGCGGCTGCGTGTCGTTGCCGGTTCCTTGAGTCAGCGCGGGTCGGCGTCCGTCCGCCTGAGGGAAAGGATCATGCCGCATGACGTCAATCTGGGTGGAGAGCCTCGCTCGCAACTTCGATGCGGCGCTGGATCTGTTGGCCGCAGCAATGCGCGACTGCACCGACGACCTGTGGGAATCGAGCATGTGGCAGGTTCCGGCCGACGTGTTTGGCCCAGCGCCGCCCGGCCCCGATGGAAAGCCCGTCACTGACCCAGCAGCGCGCCATGCTCTCGCCCAGCGACGCTCAACTCCGTGGAGCGTGGCATGGCACGCGCTCGAAGCCCTCGACTACGATCTCACCGGTGAGTTCGGTCCGTGGGCGCCACCGCCCCCGTTCGCGGGCAACCCGCACTGGCTGTTGACGAGCTTGCCCGCGCCTTGGACGCGATCCGAGCTGCTCGGCTACCTCGACTATTGCCGTAAGCGGGTACGCGACACGCTCGCGGGCATGACGGACGAGAAGGCGGCGAGACCCCTGCCTGAGGCTCACCGCTATAGCGGTCAGCCGCACGCCTGGATCATTACGAGCGCCGTAGGGCACACGATCGAGCACGCGGCGCAG
>WNFU01009476.1_pt2 | contig 12431 bp, 8 predicted proteins | sample 5400121 | NCBI WGS metagenome assembly WNFU01 (sample SAMN13153360, study PRJNA577476) | soil metagenome | isolation source: 100 cm soil or saprolite under grassland replicate 1 | place: USA:California | collected 2016-06-15 | reverse complement strand
AGCACCTTGTCCTGGAGGCCGGCCGTTGCCCGCTCGGCCGCGCCCTCGGGCTGCCGGCCGAGGTGGCGGTGAGCCGCCGGGTGGCCGACCGGCTCGGGCTTCGGCTCGGCTCGACGTTGGGGGCCAGGGGCTTCGGCGCGGGCGTGGCCCCCCGCGACCTGGTCGTCGCCGGCATCTACCGTCCCAACCCCGGCGACCCGTACTGGTTCGGCGCCCACAACGCCTACTTCCCGCCGCCGCCGATCGACGACCGGCTGGCCCCGCTCGACGCGGTCTTCCTTAACGTCGCCGACCTGCTGCCGCTGGTGGAGGGCGGCGGCCTCGACATCCGCGCCCGCTTCGACCACTTCCTCGACCCGGACCGGCTGCGGCTGGCCGACGCCCCGGCCGCACCCGCCGGCATCGCTCGGATCACCGAGGCGCTGCGGATCAGCCACGCCGAGGCGACCGTGCTCACCGCGCTCCCCGACCTGCTCCGCCAGGCCGAGGCCGACCGCGAGGCGCTCACCGTGCCGGTGGTGCTGGCCGACCTGCAGCTCGCGATCCTGGCGCTGCTGATCCTGATCGTGGTCGCGGCGATGGCCGCGGAGGCGAGGGCCGGCGAGGTTGCCATGGCCAAGGTCCGCGGTGCGACCACCGCGCAGGCGTTCGGCCTTGCCACCCTCGAGCTGGCGACGATCGCGGCGGCCGCGCTGCCCGCCGGGCTCGGGCTCGGCTGGCTGGGGGCGCTGCTGCTCGCCCGCCGCCAGCTCGAGCCGGGCATCCCGGTGGTGGTCACCCGGCTGGCGGTCGCCGCCGCCCTGGCCGCCAGCCTGGTCGCCCTGGCCGCCGCCGTGGTGGCCAGCCTCGGTGCGGTGCGCCGCGGGGTGCTCGAGCAGTGGCGCCAGGGACGCTCGGAGCGGAGCGCCCGCCAAGGTCCCGTGCTCGACGTGGCGCTGCTGCTGGTCGCGGTCGCCGCCCTCGCCAACCTGCGCGCGTCGGGCACCAGGCAGGCGACCGGTGGCTACGACGTGCTCGCCGTCCTGGCTCCCGGCCTCGCGGTCCTGGCCGCCGCCCTGGTGGTCGGCCGCTCGCTGCCGGCGGCGGCGGGCTGGCTGGTGCGGCTCACCGCCCGCTCGCCCGGCCTGGCCGTCCACGTCGGCAGCCGCCAGGTCGCCCGCAGGGGTGGGCCGGCGCTGCGGGCGGTGATCGCCCTTGCGGCCGCGTTCGGGCTGGTGGCGTTCGCGGTCACCGTCCGCCAGGACCTGGTGCGCAACCGCCATGACCGCGCGCACACCGAGGTCGGGGCGGCCCAGCGGCTGCTGGTCGCGGTGCCGAGCCCGGCGCTCGGCCCGGAGCGGGTCGCCGCCGCCGACCCGGACGGCGGCGCGGCCATGGCCGTGCTCCGCTACCCGGGCCTGCTGCGGGAGGCGCCGGGTACCGACGCGGTGGTGCTCGGCGTCCAGCCCGACCGCTACCCGAAGGTCGGGTTCTGGCGGGACGACTTCGCCGGCCGGCCGCTGCGCCAGCTGCTGGCACCGATCGCCCAGCCGCCGGTGCCGCCGGTCGAGCTCGGCATGGCCGACCACCTGGAGGTCGCGGTCGGCGCGGGCTCGCTGCACGCCGACGGTCCGGTATCTCTGGTCGCCCTGGTCAGGGGGCGCGGCAACCAGACCGCGCGGCGCTCCCTCGGCCACCTGGAAGCCGGCGGCATCCGCCGCTACCGGGCCACGCTCGACCCGGCAGGAGGGCCCTGGCGCCTGGAGCGGCTGTGGCTGGTGCGCGATCCCGGCGTCGGCGGTTCGGTGCTGGCCACGCTGCGGTTCGACTCCGTCCGGGCCGCAAGCAACGGCACCTGGCGGCTGGTCGACGGCTTCGACGACCCGGCCCGCTGGTACTCGCTGAACGACAGCTCCTACGAGCCCGACGACGAGCTGGCCGGAGGCCAGGGAGCCGACGGCAAGGCGCTGGTGGTCACGATCGCGGCGCCCTCGTTCGCGACCACCCTCGGCATCGGCCACGCCTCCGTGCCCGAGGCCCTGCCGGCGCTGGTCACCCCCGCCTTCCTGCGCGCGGTCTCGGCCGACGTCGGCCGCGTGGTCCGCGTCCGCGGGTCGATCACCGGCGACCTCGAGCTGCTGGTGACCGGCGTGGCCGAGCTGCTCCCGGGAACCAACGGGGTAGAGGCGGCCGCCTTCGTCAACGTCGACTGGCTGCTGGTCCACGCCCAGCGCGACCCGCTCGCGCGGCCCGCCACCGGCGAGGTCTGGACGGTCGGCGGCGCCCCCGGCGAGGCCGCGACGACACGGCTGGCTGCCCTGGGCGTCCGGCAGGAGGCCCGCGGCACCGCGGCCGAGCGCGAGGCCGCCTTCGCCCAGCAGGCCCCGTCGCTCGCGCTGCTGCTGCTGCTGGTCGGCGCGGCGGCCGGGGCGGCGCTCGCCACCGGCGGGGTCATGCTGCACCTGTACCTGACCGGTCGCCGGCGCGCCTTCGAGCTGGCCGTGCTCGGGGTGTTCGGGGCCAGGAGACGCGACCTGTGGGGGCCGCTCGCGGTCGAGCAGGGAACGCTGGTCGGCTACGGGGTGCTCTGCGGCGGCCTGGTCGGTCTGGTGGTCGGGGTGGTCGCGCTGCCCGCCATCCCCCTGTTCGCCGACCGGCCGCGGGTGCCACCGCCGATCTACACGCCCGACTGGCCGGTCCTCGGTGCCGCTCTGGCGCTGACCCTGCTGCTGGTCATGCTCGGGCTGGCGGCGGTGGTCGCCGGTCTGGTGCGCCAGGCCCGCCCGTCCCTGCTCCGCGAGGAGGAGTTGTGAGCCGGAGGGGTCCGGGGAACCCCAGGGGGGTGCCCCGGTGAACGTGACCGTGGAGCGGGCCCGGGGCGGGGACCTGGCCGCCGAGCGGCGGGCGCGGGCCGGCGAACGGCTGCTGGTGGGCGAGGGCCTGTTCCACCTCTACCTGCTCGAGGGTCGCGAGGTGGTGGCCCTGCAGGGGGTCGACTTCGGGGTCGACTGGGGCGAGATGGTCGCGTTGCTCGGCCCGTCGGGTTCCGGCAAGTCGACCATGCTGTCGATCCTCGGCGGGCTGGAGCGCCCTTCGGCCGGGCGGGTGGTCCTCGACGACCTCGACATCACCAAGCTGACCGAGGTCCAGCTCACGCTGCTGCGGCGGCGCCGGATCGGCTTCATCTGGCAGGGCGCGTCCCGCAACCTGCTGGGCCACGCCTCGGCACTGGAAAATCTCGAGATGCCGATGCTGCTCACCGGGCTGCCGGCCGGCCGGCGCCGGCGGCGGGCGAGGGTGCTGCTGGAGGCCGTCGGCCTCGGCGACGCCGGCCGCCAGCCGATCCGGGCCCTGTCAGGCGGAGAGCAGCAGCGCCTGGCGGTCGCGGTCGCCCTTGCCAACAACCCGCCGCTGCTGCTGGCCGACGAGCCGACCAGCCAGCTCGACCGCGGCAACGTCCAGCGGGTGGTCGAGCTGCTCAAGGAGGCACGCGAGGACCTCGGCACCACCGTGGTGGTGGTCACCCACGACGCCGAGGTGGCCGCGGCGATGGACCGCACGGTCACCATCCGCGACGGGCGGGTCAGCGCCGAGGGACGCGGCGGCACCGAGTACGCGGTGGTCGGGCCGACCGGCTCGTTGCACCTGCCGGCCGACGCGCTCGGCGTGCTGCCGCCAGGAGCGCGGGTCACCGTCGAGGTGGACCGCGACCAGGTGGTCCTCCGTCCTGCACCGGTTGATCGGGGGGGCAACCAGCGCCCCCCCGAACCCCCCCGGGGGCTGGGCGACCGCGCCGGGGGCGCGCCGTGACGACCCTGGTGGCGGAGGGGCTGGTCGCCAGCCGCGGCGGCCGCAACGTGGTCGACGGCGTGTCGCTGGAGGTCGCCGGCGGCCGGGTGGTGGGCCTCGTCGGCCCGTCCGGGTCGGGCAAGTCGACCACGCTGCTGCTGCTGGCCGGGCTGGAGCCGCCGGACGCCGGCGTGGTCCGGCTGGACGGGGAGGACCTGGCCGGGCTCGGCGAGGCCGGCCGCCAGGCGCTGCGCCGCCAGCGGGTCGCGCTGGTGTTCCAGGGCTACGGGCTGCTGTCGCTGCTGACCGCCAGGGAGAACGTCGAGCTGCCGTTCCGGGTGGCCAGGCGCGACCCGGCCGCCGCCGCCGAGGCGGCCACCCGCTGGCTCGGCCTGCTCGGCCTGGCCGACCGGGCCGACCAGCGCACCGACGAGCTGTCCGGCGGCGAGCGCCAACGGGTCGCGCTCGCCCGCGCCTTCGCGGCCGAGCCGGCGGTGCTGCTGGTCGACGAGCCGACCGCCGAGCTCGACGAGGAGAACCGCGACCGCGCCGTCGGCCTGCTCAGGGACGCCGCCGACCGGGGCGCCGCGGTGGTGGTGGCGACCCACGACCCCGAGGTCGTCGGGCTCTGCGACCAGGTCGTGCGGCTCGTCGACGGCCGCCCGGTGGAGCTCGACCCTGGCCAGGTCGGTGGTCCGGTCGCCTGAACCGGCCGAGCCGGCAGCCTGGCTGGAGGCGCTGCTGTCGGCGGAGGGCCGGGCGCTGCTGGCCGAGCTGCCACCACCCGGCCCGATCGACCCGGCGGAGGAGCTGCGGCTGGCCACGCGGCTGCGGGCCAGCCACCCGCCGGCGCTGGTGGCCGCCGCCCTCGCCCAGCGCGAGCTGCGCGGCCGCGCGCTCGTCAAGTTCCGCCTGGCCGCACAGATGTGGTTCACCCGCGAGGGCCTCGAGCAGGCCTCGGCGGAGCCGCTGGCACGGCACCGGGCCGCCCGCTACCAGGCGTTCGAACGGGTGGCCGACCTCTGCACCGGGATCGGCGGCGACCTCTGCGCGCTGGCGCCGGGAAGGGCCGCCGTGGCCGTCGACCTCGACGAGGTCCACCTGCGCATGGCGCTCCGGAACGCCCGCCTGCACGGCGCCGAGCGGGTCGCCGCCGCCCGCGCCGACGTGCGCGAGCTGCGCCTGGCCCGCTCGCTCGCGGTGTTCGTCGACCCGGCGAGGCGGCTCGGCGGTCGTCGCCTGCCGGCGGGGGAGAGCCGCCCGCCGCTGGCCTGGTGCCTCGGCCTGGCCGGGCGCGTGGCCGCGGTCGGGATCAAGGCCGCCCCCGGCCTGCCGCTGCGGCTGGTCCCCGGCGGCTGGGAGCTGGAGCTGCTGGCCGACCGGCGCGAGCTGAAGGAGGCGGTGCTGTGGTCGCCGGCGCTGGCGACCACCAGCCGCCGCGCCACCATCTTCCCCGGCGGGGACAGCCTGGTGGCCGCCCACGGCCCGCCGGTGCCCTGCGCCGAGCCGGGCGCCTGGCTGCTGGACCCCAACCCGGCCGTCACCCGCGCCGGCCTGGTCGAGGAGCTCGCCCGCCGGCTCGGCGCCTGGAAGCTCGACCCGCGGATCGCGTTCCTCACCGCCGATGCGCCCCTCCGGAGCCCGTTCGGCCGCCTGCTGCGGGTGGACGCCTCGCTGCCCTGGAACCTGAAGCAGCTGCGCCAGCTCCTGCGCCAGCGCCGGGTCGGCGCCGTGGAGGTGCGCAAGCGCGGCTCGGCCGTGGACGTCGGCGAGCTCACCACCCGGCTGCGCCTCCGCGGCGAGGAGCGCGCCGTGGTGGTCCTCACCCGCGTCGCCGGCAGGCCGTGGGCGCTGGTCTGCACGGAGCCCGCCGCCCTGGCCTAGACGGCCACGCGTTCGGCCGCGATCGCCTACTTGCCGGGAGATGCGAATCAATCTATGTTGATCTGGATGGCTTCCGTGCTCGCACCGACCGCTCCACCCGCCAGCCAGGACGCGCTGCCGGTCGAGCTGGCGCGGGCGCTCGGCGACCCGCTTCGCTGGCGGATCGCCGAGCTGCTCGCTTCCGAGCAGCTGTGCGTCGCCCACCTGGCCGACGAGCTGGACGCCGCCCAGCCGCTGGTCAGCCACCACCTCAAGGTGCTGCGCCAGGTCGGTCTGGTGGAGACCGACCGCTACCGCTACTGGACCTACTACCGGCTGCGTCCCGGCGCCCTGGTCAGGCTGGCCGCCACCCTCGGACTGCTGGTCCGCTCCGCCCCGAGCGGGACGGCGTGTCGGCGGCTGCCCCCGGGGCCAGCTCCCGTCCCGTCCCCCGCCGCCCGTTCCGCAGTGCCCCAAGGAGGCAGGCCCGTGCCGTTCCGTGACGCGCCGATGGACCCGCTCACCCGCCAGACCTTCATCCGCTCGATCGAGTCGCTGGCCGACGAGTTCCGCGGCATCTACTCGCTGGAGACCGTCGAACGCTTCGTGGACGAGTCGATCGACCGGCTGTCGGGCGCCCGGGTGGTCGACTTCATCCCCCTGTTCGTGCACCGCTTCGCCCGCGAGCGGCTGCGTGCCCTGGCCCAGAGCCAGGGAGCCATCGCCAAGGACGTCCCCGAGGTCCTGTTCGTCTGCGTCCACAACGCCGGCCGCAGCCAGATGGCGGCGGCGCTGCTGGACCATCACGCCAGGGGCAAGGTGCACATCCGCTCGGCCGGCTCGGACCCGGCCGACCAGATCAACCCGGCGGTGCTCGCCGCCCTGGACGAATGGGGCATCGACCTGTCCCAGGAGTTCCCCAAGCCCCTGACCGACGAGTTCGTCAAGGCCGCCGACGTGGTCATCACCATGGGCTGCGGGGATGCCTGCCCGATCTACCCGGGCAAGCGCTACGAGGACTGGGAGCTGGACGACCCGGCCGGCCAGCCGGTCGAGGTGGTGCGCGGCATCCGCGACGACCTCGACGCTCGCGTCCAGCGGCTGCTGGCAGAGCTGGTCCCGGCCGGCACCTGCCCCGACCGGGCACCGCGGGAAGCTGAGCGGGGCTGCGGCTGCTGGTGATCGGCGGCAGCGACGCCGGCGTCAGCGCCGGCCTGCGCGCCCGCGAGCTTGACCGCGGCGTCGAGGTGACCCTGCTGGTCGCCGACGCCTACCCCAACTACTCGATCTGCGGGCTGCCCTACTACCTGTCGGGTGAGGTGGCCGACTGGCGCGCGCTGGCCCACCGCAGCATCGGCGAGCTGGAAGCGGCCGGGATCCAGCCGCTGGTGAACACACCGCCCACGCCATCCACCCGTCCACCAACCGGGTCGCGGTCACCGACCCTGGCGGCCGCGAGCGGCTCCTGGGCTACGACCGGCTGGTGGTGGCCACCGGGGCGGTTCCGGCCAGCCCTCCGATCCCGGGTCTGGACCTGCCCGGGGTGCACCTGCTGCACACCATGGGCGACACCTTCGCGCTGGAGCACGCCCTGGCGGTGCGGTCCCGCTGCTCGGTGGTGATCGTCGGCGGCGGCTACATCGGCCTGGAGATGGCCGAGGCCCTCACCACCCGCGGCCTCTCGGTCACCCTGGTCGAGCAGGCCCCGACCGTGATGCCGACCGTGGACCCGCAACTCGGCAGGCGCATCGGCGCGGAGCTGGCCAGCCACGGCGTGAGCGTGCACACCGGGCTGACGGTCAGCGCCATCCGCGGCGCCGACGGCCAGCTCCGGGTACTAGGCGAGCCCAGCTTCGCCCAGGCCGCCGACCTGGTCCTCGTCGTCGTCGGGGTTCGACCCGACGTCGAACTCGCCGCCGCCGGCGTCTCGACGGGGGTGCGCGGAGCGCTCCAGGTGGACCGGCAGATGCGCACCAACCCGCCTGACGTGCTGGCCGCCGGTGACTGCGTGGAGACCTGGCATCGGCTGCTGGAGGCGCCCGCCTACCTGCCACTCGGCACCACCGCCCACAAGCAGGGCCGCGTCGCCGGCGAGAACGCCGTCGGCGGTCAGGCCAGCTTCGCCGGCTCGCTCGGCACCCAGGTCGTCAAGGTGTTCGAGCTGGCCGTGGCCCGCACCGGCCTGCGCGACCAGGAGGCGGCCGCGGCCGGCTTCGACCCGGTCACGGTGGGCTCGGCGGAGTTCGACCACAAGGCCTACTATCCGGGCGCCCACCAGCTGCACCTGCGGATCACCGGCGACCGGCACACGGGGCGGCTGCTCGGCGCCCAGCTGGTCGGCAACCACCATGCCGAGGTCGCCAAGCGCATCGACATCACCGCCGCCGCCCTGTTCCATGCGATGACCATCGACGGCCTGTCCGAACTGGACCTCAGCTACACTCCGCCGTTCGGCAGCCCCTGGGACGCGATCCAGCTGGCCGCCCAGGCGTGGACGAACCAGGCCGGTCGACCCCGACGCGAGCATCTGGGTCTTGACGACCTGGCGGATCCCAAGGCTGAGGTCCAGCGCGACCGGCCGCCAGCGGTCATCCGCAGGCTGTGGCGGCCGCGTGCGGCTGGGGGAGACCAGGGTCGAAGGTGACGTTGGTGCTCCAGACACCTGGCCCGGTGGCGGTTCAGGCGGCCCCGGCGCGCCAGCGGTCGTAGAGGTCGGCGAAGCGCCCATCGGCGGCCAGCAGCTCCTCGGGCGGGCCGGCGTCCACCACCCGGCCGTCCTCGATCACCGCGACCTGGTCGGCCTCGATCGCCGTGGACAGCCGGTGGGCGATGATGATGGTGGTGCGGCCCTGGCGCAGCCGCCGTAGGGCCCGCTGCACCCGCGCCTCGGTGACCACGTCCAGGTTCGAGGTGGCCTCGTCCAGAAGGAGCACGGCCGGGTCGGCGATCCAGGCGCGGGCGAAGCCGATCAGTTGGCGCTCCCCGGCCGACAACAGGGCACCGCGCTGGCCGACCTGGGTGTCATAGCCGTTGGGCAGATTGGCGATGACCTGGTCGGCCCCGACAGCGCGGGCGGCTGCCTCGACCTCGGCGCGACTCGCCTCTGGACGACCGAAGCGGATGTTGTCAGCAACCGTGGCCGATCCAGTGTTAATGCTTGAGAACAGGAAGCCCTCCTGCGGCACGTAGCCCATCGCCCGGCGCAGGTCGCCCAGGCGGATCTGGCGCAGGTCGACCCCGTCCAGGGTGATGCGGCCGGCCAGCGGGTCATAGAACCGGGCGATCAGCTTGGCGACGGTCGACTTGCCGGCGCCGGTGGGCCCGATCAGGGCGAGGGTGGTGCCGGCGGGCAGCTGGAGATCCACCCCGTGCAGGATCTCCGGCCGGGCGCCGTCCCCGTCGCTCGACGGGGGAGCTGACCCTGCGCTCCCCGTATCGCCCGCGTAGGCGAAGCGCACCCCCTCCAGGCGCACCTCGCCCTGTGGCTGCGGCAGGGCGACGGGATCGGGAGCCTCCCGCACGCTCGGCGTCTGGGCCAGCACGGCCCCGACCCGCTCGGCGCCGGCGGTGGCCGACTGGAAGGTGTCGTACAGCTCGGAGAGCTGCTGCACCGGGTCGAACAGGTTGCGCAGGTACAGCAGGAAGGCGGCCAGGGTCCCGATCTCCAGGTCGCCGCCCAGCACCCGCGCCCCGCCGAGGCCGAGCACCACCACCGTGGCGGCCGTCCCGAGGAACTCGACGCCGGGGAAGAAGACCGATGCCAGCGCGATGGTGCGCCGGTGGGCGGCGCGCTCGGCCTGGTTGGCGGCGGCAAGGCGGTCGCCGGTCGCCCGCTCGCGCCGGAACGCCTGGATGGCCCTGACCCCCGCGAGCGCCTCCTGCAGCTGCACGGTGACCACGCTGTGGGTCTCCCTGACCTGCCGGTACGCCTCCGCCGACCAGCGCCGGTAGCCGCGGGCCGCCAGGGCGATGACCGGGGCGACCACCAGCGTGGCCAAGGCGAGCCGCCAGTCGAGGGCGACCACGATGACCGCCACCCCGACCAGGCTGATCAGGGCGGTGACGAGCGTGACCAGCCCGTCGGTGACCAGGTCGCCCATCGCCTCGATGTCGGCGGTCATCCGGGCCACCAGGCGGCCGGTGCGCTCCCGCTCGTAAAAGTCGAGCGACAGGCGTTGCAGGTGCCGGAAGAGCTGGTTGCGGATGGCGAACAGCACCCGCTGGCCGGCCCTCGCCACGGCCAGGGTCTCCACCCGGCTGGCCAGGAACTGCACCCCGACCAGGCCGAGGAAGGCGATGGCGACGCGGTTGAGCACGTCCAGCCGCTGCGGCACCACGCCCTGGTCGATGGCGACCTTCACCAGATAGGGCATGGCCAGCCCCGCCCCGGTCTGGACCAGCACCGCCAGCGACCCGAGCGCGACCAGCCTCCGGTGGGGCCGGACCAGCGGCCACAGCCACGCCCGCGCGCGCCGTCCGGCGCCACGCTCCCGCCGGCCGTCCTCGGCCGGCGCGCCCCAGGTGTGGGTGTGGGTGCTCACAAGGCGGCCTCCTCCACCAGGCGGTCGATCCCGCCGCCGGCGTGGGCAAGCACCGCCCGGTAGCGGGGCTCGCTGGCGACCAGCTCCTCGTGGCTGCCCTTGGCGACCACCCGGCCGCGCTCCAGCAGCACGATCCGCTCGGCCAGGCGCAGGCTGGCCCGGCGGTTGGCGACCAGCAGCACGGTGGCGCCGCCGAGGGCCTGGTCGAGGCCGGCCAGGATCTCGGCCTCGGTGGCCACGTCCACGTGGGAGAGGGCGTCGTCGAGGATCAGCACCCGCGGTTCCATCAGCAGCGCCCTGGCAAGGGCGACCCGCTGGCGCTGGCCGCCCGACAGGGTGTAGCCCTGCTCCCCGACGACCGTGTCGAGGCCGTCCGGCAGCGTGCCGACGACGTCGAGGGCGGCCGCGGCCGCCAGCGCGTCCAGCACCTCCCGGTCCCCGGCCCCTGGCCGGCCGAAGGCGACGTTCTCCCGCAGGCTGGCCGAGAACAGCACCGGCTCCTGGTGGACGATCCCGACCGCGGCCCGCAGCGAGTCGAGGGTGAGGCCGGCCACGTCGTGGCCGTCGACCAGGACCCGACCCGCGCTCGGCTGGTAGAGGCGGGGGATCAGGCTCAGCAGCGTCGACTTGCCAGAGCCGGTGCTGCCGACCACCGCCACCCGCGACCCGGGCCACACCTCCAGGTCGACCTCGGCGAGGCTCGGCCGGCCCGTCTCGCCGTAGCGGAAGCTCACCCCCTCGAAGGTGATGCGTGCCCCCCTCGGCAGGTCCTGTCCGGGGGGCGGCAGCGGCGGGCGGCTGGTCGAGCACCTCGAAGACCCGCTCGCCGCTGGCCGCCGCCCGCTGGGCGAAGCCGAACAACATGCCAAGCCCCTGCAGCGGCCAGGCCAGCAGCAGCAGGTAGCTGTTGAAGGCGACCAGCGTGCCGAGCGTGATCTGGCCGTCGGCGGCCAGGCGCCCGCCGTACCAGAGGATCGCCGCCAGGCTGAGCTGCGGCAGGATCGAAAGCAGGGGGTTGTAGAAGGCGCGCAGCCTGGCGGCGCGCAGGTTCTCGTCGCGGATGGAGCGGGCCTCGACTTCCAGCCGCCGCTCCTGCTCGGCCTCGCGCCCGAACGCCTTGACCACCCGCACCCCGGCGGCGGACTCCTCCACCACCGTGGTCAGGTCGCCCATCTCCTGCTGCACCTGCCAGTAGATCGAGTGCAGGCGGCTGTTGAAGCGCACCGCCCCGTAGACCAGCGGGGGCCCCAGAGCGAGCACGACCAGGCTGAGCCGGGGCGACAGCGCCCACATCTGCGCGGCGGCGATCGCGAAGGTGATCAGGTTCAGGATGCTGAACACCAGCCCCCAGGAGATGAAGTAGCGCAGGGCGCGGACGTCGGAGGTCGCCCGCGACAGCAGCTGGCCGGTCTGGACCCGGTCGTGGTAGCCGGGTTCCAGCGCCAGCAGGTGGCGGCCGAACCGGTTGCGCAGGTCGTACTCGACGTCGGTGCCGACCCGGCCGGAGAGGTTGCGCCGCAGCCCACCGGCGACCCAGCGGACCAGCGCCAGCAGCAGGAGCAGGGCGATCTCGCGGCTCAGCACGCCAGGCACCCGCCTGGTCAGCCCGTCGTCGATGATCGTCCGGGTCACCAGGGGGATCACCGTGATGACGGCCATCATCGTCACCCCGAGGGCGAACGCCACCGTCACCCGCCGCCAGTAGGGCCGCATCAGGCCGACGATCCGGCGCAGGGTGCCGAGGGCGAGGCCGTCAGGGGGCGGCGCGTTCGGACGGTAGGCCAGCGGGCGACTCCAGGAGGTCAGGAACTGGTGATGTGAGGTTCAACGTACGGCAGCGGTGGAACAATCCGCGACCGCATTCCCGCTGACGGCCGACCCACGTTCCTGGTATCGTAATGGAACGATAACAATTATGTACTGTTACATTTTCTTCCGAGGTCAATGACCTACCGGCCGACGGCCAGGACCAGGATCAGGCGGCTGCCCGAACGGGCGGCCTACGGCCGCGCGACCGTGCACGCCATCCTGGACGAGGGCTTCATCTGCCATGTCGGCTTCGTGGTGGATGGGCAGGTGTACGTCATCCCGACCGGGTACGCGCGCCTCGGCGAGACGCTCTACCTGCACGGCTCGACCGGCAGCCGGCTCGGCCTGCGCCCCGGCATGCAGGTCTGCGTCACCGTCACCCTGCTGGACGGGCTGGTGCTGGCCCGCTCGGCCTTCCACCACTCGCTGAACTACCGCTCGGTGGTGCTC
>WNFU01007893.1_pt1 | contig 12434 bp, 13 predicted proteins | sample 5400121 | NCBI WGS metagenome assembly WNFU01 (sample SAMN13153360, study PRJNA577476) | soil metagenome | isolation source: 100 cm soil or saprolite under grassland replicate 1 | place: USA:California | collected 2016-06-15 | reverse complement strand
ACGACGACCGCCTGTAGCTGCACCGCCGCGAGCGGCAGGGTCACGTTCACAGTTTCACCCACACCCAGCCGGACGCCGGTGCGCCGCGTCTCGCTGAAGCCCACGGCGCGGGCGGTGACGTCGTATGTGCCCAGCGGCATGAGGGGCGCGACGAAAATGCCGCGCTCATTGGTGGCGACTTGGCGTTGGAACCCGGTCTGCGTCTCGCGCAGCACGACGCTAGCGCCGGCGACGGCAGTGCCCGACGGGTCGGTGACCGTGCCGCGGATGACGCCTGTGGTCGCCTGCGATTGTGCGGCCAGCATGACGGGGAATACGAGAGCCAATACGACCGGCCCGAGGAGCTTGCGCACCATGCTTCGGCCTCCGACGGGTTGGGAAGAATGTTTCGGGACGGCTAGCGTATCACCCATGAAGGACGTCCGCAAGGCTTAGTTTCAGACGATGCAGAACGCCGAAATCGCCCGCCTCCTCACTGACGTCGCCGATCTGCTCGAGATCTCCGCGGGCAATCCGTTCAAAGTGCGCGCGTATCGCAACGCCGCTCGCACGGTCGCCGATCATCCCGACCCCATCGCCGAGCTCGTGTCGGGCGGAGAATTCGACCTGACCGAGCTGCCCGGGATCGGCGGCGGCATCGCGAAAGAGATCACGGCGTTGGTCGCAACGGGCACCCTGCCCCAGCGCCAGCAGCTCGTGGCGATGGTGCCACCGGGATTGCTCGAGTTGCTGCGCATTCCCGGCCTCGGCCCCAAGCGCGTCAAGCTGTTCCACGAGCGCCTGAAAGTGAACAGTGTGTCGGACCTCAAGGACGCCTTGGACAAGGGGAAAATCGCAAAGCTCGGCGGATTCGGCCCCAAGCTGCTCGAGAAAATCCGCGAGGGCGTCTCGGGTGCCGCCACGGCGCCGAACCGAATCGTGCTCCACGAGGCCGAGCAGTACGCACGGGCGATCGTGGAGTACCTCAAGGCCGGCGGCGGAATCGATGCGATCGAGGTCGCGGGCAGCTTCCGGCGGCGCAAAGAAACGATCGGCGACCTCGACATCGTGGTCAGCTGCGGCAACCCAGCCGCGGTGATCGGGCGGTTCGGAAAGTTCGGAGAGGTCAGGCAGGTCGCGGCGCAGGGTGACACTCGATCGACCGTGCGGCTCTCGAGCGGACTGCAGGTGGACCTGCGCGTCATCGAACCCGCGGCCTTTGGCGCGGCGATGCAGTACTTCACCGGCTCCCAGGCGCACAACATCGAGCTGCGCAAGATCGCGCAAGCCAAGAAACTCAAGCTGAACGAATACGGGCTGTACCGGGGATCGAAGCGCATCGCCGGGCGCACAGAGCAAGAAGTGTACGGCGCCCTGGGCCTCGACTTGATCCCGCCCGAGCTGCGCGAAGGCCGCGGCGAGATTGCGTTGGCGCAAAAACACGAGCTGCCCATGCTCGTCACGCTCGAAGAAATCCGTGGCGACCTGCAGATGCACACCGACGCGAGCGACGGCAAGGCCACACTGGTCGAGATGATTGAAGCAGCCCGCGCGCTCGGTTACGCGTACATCGCGATTACCGACCACTCCCCGCGCACCTCGATGGCCGGGCAGAGTCCCGCGGAGATTCGCGCGCAATGGAAGGAGATCGATCGGCTCAATAAAGGAATACGAGGACTGAGGGTCCTCAAAAGCGTCGAGATGGACATCCTGGAGAATGGCACGCTCGATCTTCCCGACAACCTGCTGGCAGACGCCGACTACGTCGTCGCGACCATTCACTACGGCCTGAAGCAGAGCGAGCGGCAACTGACGGACCGGCTGCTTGCCGCGATCGAGAACCGTTGGGTGGATGCGATCGGCCACCCGACCGGCCGGATCGTGCCGGAGCGTCCTTCCTACCCGCTCGACTTCGACGTCGTGGCGAAGGCCGCGGCGAACGCGAAGTGTCTCCTCGAGATCAACGGCAGCGAGCGAATGGACTTGCCCGATACGCTGGCCGCGGCCGCCAAATCGCACGGCGTGCGGTTCGTGCTGTCGACGGATGCCCACAACCAACGGGAGCTTTCGTTCATGCGGTTCGCGGTCGCTGTGGCACGGCGTGCGGGACTGACGGCCGCCGACATCCTCAACACGCGCGCCCCGGCGGAGTTTCTGAAGGGGCTACGTCGCAGCAGAAACCGTTAGCAGCTCGATCTGCGCCACCGGCTCGAAGCTGTAGCGGTGGTGCCGGGTGGGACCGAGCCGGTGAATCGCGTCCAAGTGCTCGGGCGTCGCGTAGCCCTTGTTCGTTTCCCAGCAATAGCCCGGGTGGCGCGCGGCCAGGCGATCCATGAGGTAGTCGCGCAGGACCTTGGCGATGACGGACGCCGCCGCGATCGAGTGGCAGCGCGCATCACCGTCCACAATGGCTTCGTGCTCACACCCGAGCTCCGGGCATGGCAGCCCGTCGATGAGCACGTGGGCGGGGATGAATCCGAGGCGGCGCAGCGCGCGTTCCATCGCGAGGATCGAGGCGCGGCGGATATTGAGCCGGTCGATCTCGCGAACGCTGGCGGCCCCGACCGCCACGGCGAAGGCACGCTCCCGGATCTTCGCGGCGAACTTCTCGCGCTGCAACGCCGTGAGCACCTTCGAGTCGTCGAGCCCGCGGATCGGCTTCGCGCCCACCGGAAACACGACGGCCGCGGCGACCACTGGACCAGCCAGTGGACCGCGGCCGACTTCATCGATTCCGGCGACGATAGTCCGACCTTCGCACCACAACGCCGCCTCGCGTTTCAGCGACGGGCGGCGGTGCTTCACGTCTGCGTCGGCTCCTGTTCGGCGGTGCCGACGGTCGGGACTGTGATCCCGCGCTTCTCGCGGATCCGTGCCGCTTTGCCGGCGAGCCGGCGCAGGAAGTAGAGCTTCGCCCGCCGCACGCGGCCCTTCCGCAGCAGCCCGATCTCGGCGATCAACGGCGCATGCAGCGGGAAGATCCGCTCGACGCCCACACCCGCCGAAATCTTGCGGACCGTGAACGTCTCGTTGATGCCGCCGCCGCGCCGGGCGATGCAGATGCCCTCGAACGCCTGGAGCCGCTCCTTCTCACCCTCGCGGACGCGTACCATGACGCGCACCGTATCGCCGGGCGCGAACGCCGGGATGTCCGTCTTCAGGCCTTCGCGCTCGACTGCTCTCAGCTTTTCCATAACTAGTCCCCGTGTTTCGACCATATATCTGGTCTGCGTTCGCGCGTGAGGCGCTCGGCCTCCGCCGCCCGCCATGCCGTAATCTTGTCGTGATCTCCGCTCAACAATACGTCCGGGACGTCGAGCCCGCGATAGCTGGGCGGGCGCGTGTAGCTGGGCGGCGCCAATAATCCTTCGTAATGCGAATCACTCGACGCCGACTCGTGGTCTCCCAGCGCGCCGGGCAGCAGCCGTACGACCGCGTCCACGACGCTCAGTGCCGCCGGCTCCCCGCCCGAGAGCACGAAATCGCCGATCGAGACCTCTTCCGCGCCAAGGACGTCCACCACTCGCTGATCGACGTCCTTATAGTGCCCACATAACAACGTCAGCTCACTACCCAGCGAATAACGGACCGCGGTATCGTGCGTGAACAGCGTTCCGCGCGCCGACAGGAGGACGATTGGACCCTGCACAACCTTCAGATCCTCCACCGCCTCCACCAACGGCTCCACTTTCAGCACCATCCCGGCGCCGCCACCGTACGGCGCGTCATCGACCGTGTGGTGTTTGTCGTGCGTGTAATCGCGCAGCTGCACGACGCGGAAGCGCACCAGTCCGGCTGCTGCGGCGCGCCCCAGAATGCTCGATCCCAGCGGCGCGGTGAACCACTCCGGAAACAGCGTCACCACGTTGATCCGCAACATCGTCACTCGTCCACGGCGACCAGCTGGTCGCGCCATCCTTCGACCGCTGCCCGCGAGGTCACTCCCTCGAAGCCGAGCAGCCATTCGCGATGATAGGCACGGCGCCGCGTGACCACCAGCGGACCGGCCAGGACCTTGCGTTCTTCGTCGAGGACGTAGAGTCGCGCCTTCGGCACGAACACCGTCCCCGGCTTTTCCACGAGGGGGATCACCGCCACCTCCCCGTGCTGGCCGTGCGGCTTGCGCAGCCGCCCGACTACGCGGCGGGCGCGGCTGGCGGAGGCGCCGATTTGCCGAGTACGCCGGCCTTCTTGAGGAGCGAGCGCACCGTGTCGGTAGGCATCGCGCCCTTCTCGAGCCAGGCCCGCGCCTGCTCCGCATTGACATTGATCACTGCCGGGTTCGCGCGCGGGTTATAGTGGCCGATCGCGGCGACGAAGCGTCCATCGCGCGGCGATTTCGAGTCCGCGATCACGATGCGGAAATAGGCCTGACCCTTCCGCCCCACCCGGCGCAGCCGAATTCGAGTTGCCATAGTGTTCCCTACATCCTTTTGATGAACTTGCTCATCTTGCGCATCTGCTGGAACTGTTCCAACAGGCGATTCACTTCCTGCACGGACCGTCCGGACCCTTTTGCGATCCTCAGCTTGCGCGATCCGCTCAACACGCTGGGATCGGCACGCTCCTCCGGGGTCATCGACAGCACGATCGCCTCCACATGCTTCAGGCGTTTATCGTCCATCGACACACCCTGCAGCGCCTTGGCGTTGAGCCCCGGCAAGAGCCCGAGCACCTGCTTCAGCGGACCCATGTTCTGCATCTGCTTCAACGCCACCAGAAAATCCTGCAGGTCCATGCCCTTCTTGGACCGCACTTTTTGCTCGAGCCGCTGGGCGGCCTCGGCATCGACGGTCGCCGCGGCCTTCTCGACCAGCGCGACCACGTCTCCCTGCCCGAGGATCCGCCCCGCCATCCGGCCGGGATCGAACGGCTCCAGCGCGTCGGTCTTCTCGCCAACGCCGACGTACTTGATCGGCACGCCGGTCACGCCGTGAATCGACAGGGCCGCGCCACCGCGCGTGTCGCCATCGAGCTTCGTCAGGATCACACCGGTGAGCCCGACACCCTCGTGGAACCCACGCGCGATCTTCACCGCGTCCTGCCCCGTCATCCCATCGGCAACGAGCAGCACTTCTTTCGGCGGCACCGCGGCTTTCAGTGCGCGCAGCTCGTCCATCATCTCGGCGTCGATCTGGAGGCGACCGGCGGTATCGACGATCACCGTCCGCGCGCGCGCCGATTCGGCCTCGCGCAGTGCATCCCGAACTAGAGCCGGGACACCCTTCCCCCTTCCCTCGTCCCCCGTCCCCAACACCGGCACGCCGATCTGCTCACCCAATTGGCGCAGCTGCTCTGCCGCCGCCGGCCGATAAATGTCGGCCGCCACCAGGGCCGGCGCCTTCTGCTCGAGCTTCAGCCGCCGAGCGAGCTTGGCCGCGGTGGTGGTCTTCCCCGATCCCTGTAACCCGACGAGGAGAATGACCGTCGGACCTACGGAGGCGAATTCGAGGTCGGCTTTCGTGCCGCCGAGCAGCGTCGCAATTTCGTCATGCACCAGCTTGACGACTTGCTGGCCGGGACTGACTGCCTTGACCTGCAGCGCGCCGACGGCCCGCTCGCGCACCCGCTCGACGAACCCGCGCGTGACCTCGAAACTCACGTCCGCCTCGAGCAGGTGGCGGCGGATCTCGCGCAGCGCGTCGGTGACATCGCTTTCCGAGAGCACCCCCCGACCTCTGAGCCGGTTCAGTACCCCGGTCAGCTGCTCGGAAAGGGCCGTAAACATAAGCGTAGCAAGCTAAATGGCGAGTACCCTTAAACCAAGTGGGGGTCTTATTTTGGCATCTATGGCAGGCCAGATCCGCGAGACGCAGCAGACGCCGCAGACGCCGCAGGTAATCCCGCAGTGGTCGCGGCCGGACGACGCCGAACGGCAAGCCCGCCTGGATGCCATGAAGCGGCGGGCGACCGCGCTCCTTGGGATCGCGCTGCTCGTCTTCGTCGCCGCAAGCCTGTACGAGGTGCAGTTCCCCTGGCTCGGCTACGTTCGCGCGACCGCCGAGGCGTCGCTGGTAGGCGGACTGGCGGATTGGTTTGCGGTGACGGCGCTGTTTCGGCACCCGCTTGGCCTGCCGATTCCCCACACCGCCATCGTCGCCACACGCAAAGAGCGGATCGGACACATCCTGGGCAACTTCGTACAGAATCACTTCCTGTCGCGGGATGTGATCGCGACGAACCTGCGGCGCGTGCACCCCGCGGAACGGGCGGCCCAGTGGCTCGCCGATCGCGAGCACGCGCGACAGATCTCCCGTCAATTCGCCAGCGGGCTGGTGAAAACGCTCGATGGATTGCCCCCCAACGAGCTCCAGGATCTCGTGAGTCAGGTCGTTCGGAACCGCGTGCGGACATTTCGCGTGGCGCCGGCGCTGGGCAAGACACTGGCGTTGGCGCTCGCCGACAACCGGCAGGAAGAGCTGCTGAACGCCACGGTGAAACTGGCGGCCGAGGCGGTCAGAAACAACCGCGATCTCATCCGCGAGCGCGTGCGCGCCGAGACGCCGTGGTGGGTGCCTCCGGTTGTCGACGACAAGATCTACCAAAAAATCATCGTGGCGGTCGAGCGGCTGCTGCAGGACATGGTGATGGATCCGGCGCATCCGTTACGCACGGCGTTCGATGACGCGATTCGTGACTTCATTGAGCGGCTGCAGCACTCACCGGAAGTGATCGCGCGCGCGGAGGCGTTGAAGGAAGAGTGGCTCATGGGTTCGCAGACAGACGAGCTGGCGCGCAAGCTGTGGGAAGGAATCCGGCAGGCCGTCAGCAAGTATGCGACCGGGACCGACGGAGGTACTGGTCCAAGCCCTCTCGACAGCGGCTTGAGCGAGTTCGGGATTGCTCTGCTATCGAATCCTACACTCCTCGCCGACATCGACGATCTGCTGATCGATGTGACGGCGAATGTGGTGGAAAAGTACCGGCACGAGATCGGTGACTTAATTGCCAAGACGGTGGCGAGTTGGGATCCTGGTGCGACGTCGCGGCGATTCGAGCTTGCGGTGGGAAGAGACCTGCAGTTCGTCCGAATCAACGGCACGCTGGTCGGCGGGCTCGTCGGTTTGTTGATCTACTCGATCACCCACCTCTTGCACTGAGACGAACCACCGGCAGCGCCCGCCACCCTTGCCAATCGTTGGGCGCATCTACGAGGCGAACAACCGACCGGCCTTCGATTGCTAGCTGTTTTATCTCCGACCGTCGGGCCCCCCCCGTCCGGCCGTCCGGCCGTCGTTTCCCCCACGCGCGCTGCAGTCCGGCCGCAAAACGCGCGGCGGCCGTGCCGTCGTCCCACACGCTGTACCAGATCAGCGCGTCGCTCTTTGGACCGAGCACCTGATAGCGGTCCCCGTCCCATCCCGTCGCGAGATTCACCGCTTCCATTTCATCACCCAACAGCTGCTGAAACAGCAGCCGAGTCTCGAATTCACCGAGGTTGTCTTCCCACTGCACCGTATCCGGCTCGCCGGGCGCAAAAACCACGTCTGTCGGCTCGTCGTGCGCCGCGTAGCGTTCGGGATGCAGGATCTGCTCCGTAGATCGGGGCATCGAGTCGAGCACGGAACGGCCGAAGTATTTGTGCCGGAACCAGACGATGAAATCGGCTCCGCCGAGATAGGGGAAAACGAGCCCTTCCCGCAGCCACAGCGGCGCACGCGCGAATTCCTTCATCTGCGCCTGCTGCGCTGCCATCGCCGATCGCTGCTTCCAGAACCAGCCCAGGGGGAACGTGTCCGGCTTCTGCTCCGGCATCAGCACGGGAATCTGCGCGACCGTCGCCTGGCCCTCGAGGATCGCCTGCGCCGCCGAGCGCCGATCGTTGGCGTGGCGCTGCGTGATGATCGAATCGAGATGGACGTACTGATCCTGCAAGGCATGTACGAGCTCGTGCGACACGACGATGCGCAGCTGAAACGGCTCGATATCGGCGGGGATGTACAGGGCATTCGAATCGGGATCGTAGTATCCCGCGATCTGTTCGGTGAGCAAGTCGATCATCGTGCGCCGGAGCTCGAGCGAATCGGGAATCAAGCCGAAGAGCCGGAGCGCCGATTGCAGTCCGGCGAGCTCGGCAGGCGGCAGGTCATCGTCGAACTTGTGGATGACGTAGTCGTGGACCTGCGCGCGGCTCCGGCGTAGCACCAGCGGCTCGTGCTTGAACCGGAGTCCGGTGGCCTGTGCGACAAGGGGCATCATGCGGTGCACCATGTCTTTCAGCTCCGCTTCGCCTTGCACCGCCTGCGCACGCTCACGGCACCCGAGGTTCAGTACCACGACACAGGCACCGCCGAACTGCGTCAGCCAGCCCACTCGATACCCTTGCCGACCGCTTGCCCGACGACCCGCGCGACTTCCTTGCCCGTGACGACGAGTCCCTGGCGCTCGAGCTCCGCGCGCAGGCGACGGTCGAGGTCGGCACGCTGGTCCTCTAACGACGGGCGGCGAGGTGAAGCAGCGGCGGGGGGCGGCGGGGCACCTTCCTGCGCCGCCGCCTCTCGTGCCGCCTTTCGCCGCCCTTCGCCGCCCCCGAGGAGTTCCTCGATCTCCTCACCGAATCTCTGCAGCACCGTCGCGAGATCCGGCATCGGCTCCTCGGGCGCCGCTCCTTCTTCTTCCGTCAAGCCGCGGCGAATCAACGCCTCGACCTTCTTGCGATCGCGAATCAGCTTGTCGAGCTCGGGAGACACGCGCGCCGTTGCCTGCGCGTGTGCACAAGCCTCGTCGAGCACGTCGATCGCTTTGTCGGGGCGGGCGCGGTCGGTCACAAACCGGTCGGTCAGCACGATCGCCGCCTTGAGTGCATCGTCCGAAATCGCCACGGCATGATGGCGCTCGAACCGCGGGCGGCGGGCAACCAGGACCTCCCACGTCTGTATCTCGTCCAGCTCTTCGATCGTGACCGGCTGAAAGCGTCGCTCGAGCGCGGGATCGGTCCGGATCCACTTGCTGTATTCCTCGCCGGTCGTCGCGCCGATCACACGAATGTCCCCGCGGACCAGTGCAGGCTTCAGCATGTTGGCGGCGTCCATTGCAGCGCCCATGGCCGTGCCCTGTCCGATGAGGTTGTGCAGCTCGTCGACGAACAAGATGAGATTCCGGTCGGCTTGCAGGGCCTGTACGAGACGACGGATGCGCTCTTCGTACTGACCGCGGAACGACGTGCCCGCGAGCATCGAGACGTGATCGAGCCCGAGAATCCGGGCGTCTTTGAGCGCGGGAGGGACGTCCCCCGCCGCAATGCGTTGGGCCAGCCCTTCCACGATGGCCGTCTTGCCGACGCCGGCCTTTCCGACGAGCGCCGCATTGTTCTTTCCCTGCCGCAGCAGGATATCCACGACTCTCGCGATCTCGGCGTCGCGGCACTTCACCGGCTCGAGATCGCCGCGGCGCGCCTGCCCCGTGATATCGATACCGACGCGCTCCAGCACGTCTCCGGAATCGAAGAGCCCCTCGAAGGGATTACCCATCGCTATTAATCACCTTTGAGAAAATGCCCGTACCAGGCAATGATCGCGTCACCGAACACGAACGCCACGACCGCGCCTACCGCGAGGAATACCCCGAACGGCACGAGTCGCTTCTTCTTGATCGACAGCGGGATAAAAATGAGCGAGCCCAGCGCCGCGCCGGCGAACACGGTGAGCAGCACGCCACGCCACCCCACGAAACTCCCGACCATCGCCATCATTTTTACATCACCGCCGCCCATCGCCTCTTCTTTGAAGACCCACGTCCCCGCCATACCGACGAGCCACAGCAACACGAAGCCAACGGCGGCGCCGAGGAGCGCCTGCAGGAAACCATCGACCCCGCCGCCGAGCGCGAGCAGCAGACCGATGACGAGCCCACCCCACGTAAACTCATCCGGGATGATGTAGTGGCGTGCGTCGGTGATCGCGATGCCGAGAAGCAGCGTGCCGAACAGCGCCGCCGCGACGGCGTGCAACGTCATGCCATATGCCAGCAACGAGACGCCGAACAGCACGCCGACCAGCGCCTCGATGAGAGGATACTGTTTGGAGATGGGCTTGTGGCACCAGCGGCATTTGCCGCGCAGCCACAGCCAGGAAAAGACGGGGATGTTGTCGCGCCAGGCGATGGGCTGTTTGCAATGCGGACACGTCGAGCGCGGCCGCAGCAGCGACTGGTCGCGCGGCAGCCGCAGGATACACACGTTGAGGAAGCTTCCGACGCAGAGGCCGAGCAGCACGGCGCCGATGCCGATGACGATATCAGTGCCCACGCAGGACCTCGTAGAGCAGAATGCCCGCCGCCACGGCCACGTTGAGCGACTCGGCGCCGCGGGCCAGCGGAATCGCGACGCGTTGGGCCGCGATCGCGTTGAGCTGCGGGCGGATTCCCGCTCCTTCGTTGCCGACGATCACCGCAATGAGCTCCTGGCGTGAGTCCCGGGAATCGAGTGCGCGAGCGAGCGGCACACCGTCCGCCGCGGCCGCCCACAACGTGATACCGCGATCCCGCGCCCAGTCGATGAACGGACCATCGTCGAGCTGCACCACGGGGTGCCGGAACGTCGCCCCCATCGCCGCCCGCAATGCTTTCGGGTTCATCGGGTCCGCGCTGCCGCGGAGCAACAGACTTGCCGCCGCCCCGAGCGCATGCGCGGTGCGGATCAACGTGCCGACGTTGCCGGGATCCTGCACGCCGTCGACGACGAGCAGTGGGCCGGCGGGGATATCCGTCAGCGCCCACGCGCGCGGCTGGACGATCGCGAGGATGCCTTGCGGCGTGTCGGTGCCCGCGAGATCGCCGAACGCGCGCGCTCCGACTTCCTCGACTGCGACCGCGTGGGTGGCGAGCTCGGCCGTGAGCGCCTGGCCTCGCGTCGTCCGGGCGAGCTCGGGGGAAACGAGCGCACCTTTGAACTCGAGGCCGGCTGCCAGTGCTTCTTCCACCAACCGCACGCCCTCCACGACCGCCAGCCCGCGGCGTCCGCGAGCCTTGCGGCGTTGAAGATCGCGCACAGTCGACTGCAGATTACTGCGAATGCGTGTCCTCGTGTCTGTCACAGGTGCCCCTAAGATTGCGCCCGTCCTTGCTTTCGCCAAGGCACCGTTGGGCAACTCATGAGAATCGCCCTTACCATTGCGGGTTCGGATTCGGGAGGCGCCGCCGGAATTCAGGCCGATCTCAAGACGTTCCATCAGTTCGGTGTCTTTGGAACCAGCGCGATCACAGCGGTCACCGCGCAGAACACCCTCGGGGTCTCCGCCTGGCAGGCGCTGCCTGCCGCGCTGGTCGCGCAGCAGATCGACGCATTGGCGGATGATCTGCGCCCTGCCGCGATCAAGAGCGGCATGTTGGGTTCGCGAGAAATCGTCGAGACGGTGGCGGAACGCATCGGCCGTCATCACCTCACGACGTACGTGCTCGACCCCGTAATGGTGGCAACGTCGGGCGACCGGCTGCTCGAGCGCGATGCCGAGCGGCTGATCGCACGGCGGCTCGCGCCGCTGGCGCTACTCGTGACCCCGAATTTGAACGAGGCGGAGATTCTGGTCGAGGAAGCGGTGCGAACACCGGATCAAATGGAGAACGCGGGGCGCGCGCTCGTCGCGATGGGGGCGCGCGCCGCGCTGGTAAAGGGCGGGCACCTCACGCACGCGACGACGATCGTCGACGTCCTGGTGTACGACGGTGCAGCGCGCCGTTTCATCCATGACCGCATCGACACGACGTCGACGCACGGCACCGGCTGCACGCTGTCGGCGGCGATCGCCGCCGGGCTCGCGCTCGGTCGCTCGCTCGAACAGGCGGTGGCGGACGGGCTCGACTTTGTGCATCGGGCGATTGCCGCGGCGCCGGGGCTCGGGCGAGGCCATGGACCGCTCAACCATTTTGTGCCGGGGCCGCCCAGGCCACCGAGTGAGGGATTGTGACGTAGGGGCGCAGCATGCTGCGCCCCTACCAAAACCATCTCGGTACCTACCCTGCCGTTACGGATTCCACCAGTACGTCGCCTTGATCATGAAGATGTTCTCCGCCGGCGCGCGCAGCATGCTTCCCATCGACGAGCCGAACCTGAAGTCCCCGTTGTCGTCGGCAGCCGAGCGGCTCTGCGTCCACACGAGGAACAGCGTCGAACCCGGCATGTACTCCCAGCGCAGCACGGCGTTGCCGCGCAGCGACTTGAAGTTGAAGTCCGGCCTGCCGAACGAGAACGGCTGAACCGGACCGGCCCCGTCGGGATCCACCGTATAGGTCTTGGTGGAATCCGAGTAGGCGATGGTCGAGCCGTTGTCCCGGCCGTAGCGTGTGAATGTGGCGCTGCGGGGCCGGGCCAGCTCGTGGAAGTAGTCGTAGCGCGCGGCCGAGATGAGCGGCTGCGCGTAGAGCTGCAGCGACAATGTTGGACTGTAGGTCCAGTTCAGGCGGATGCCCGCCGACAGCTCGGTCTGATTGAGTCCGCCGAAGATGTAGCGGCTGCCGTA
>WNFU01017856.1_pt1 | contig 12436 bp, 17 predicted proteins | sample 5400121 | NCBI WGS metagenome assembly WNFU01 (sample SAMN13153360, study PRJNA577476) | soil metagenome | isolation source: 100 cm soil or saprolite under grassland replicate 1 | place: USA:California | collected 2016-06-15 | reverse complement strand
ATTGCCTCCCAGGTAGGGCAGGCCGTGAGCGCGATCCAAGGAGTGCGCTCAGCCGATATCGTGACCGGGCCCTACGACGTGGTCGTCCGCGTCGAGGCCGCGAGCATCGATGCGCTGGGGAGGCTGGTCGTCTCGAAGATCCAGGCGGTCGAGGGGATAACCCGGACCCTGACCTGCCCCGTGGTGCGGCTTTGACTGCAGCCCGCCGCTTCGAACCGCATCCTTCGCACCAATCAAAGGCGCTCATCTCAACGGTCCCGATCATGTCCGACGGCTTCCAGGTCTGCCGCCTGTCGGACGAGATCGCTGACGGCGAGTGGCTCGCCTACTTCGAGGTCGAGGACTCTGCCGAGTGAAGACCTTCTTGCCCGTCTTCCTGATCGCCTTCTTGGTGCTGATGTTAGCGCTAGGGGTGTACCTCACGTTAGGGGGACGATGAGCATGCCGGATGGGTAGCGCGCTTCAGGCGTGCTTTGCGTGGCTTCCGTGGCGGAACAGTGGGTCGTCACATCGACAGCGGCTATCGCCTCGCGAGCCCAGCGGCAACGAAAGTCGACGCCCATTTCTTCCAGCAGATTCATGCGGGTGGCCAACGTGGTCGGGGGGTCCGCACCCTGAGCGGACCGGACAACCGCGGCGGCGAGTATGACGCCCGCGAGTGCCGACTGGTCAGCCAGCGGCATGTGGAGGTCCTGCGGCGTAACTCAACAAGCGCTCCGAGCGATCCGAACTCGATGAATTCGGCCAGGCGAGGTGCGCCCGCGCGTTCACCCTATCCGGTGGCCCGCATCGATGACGCGGCCTCGGCCGATCTCGACTCCCTCACCGCTTTCTTGACTGCGCGTCAGAACGTAGGGAGCGGCGCCCGCCGCGTTCTCGTGAAGGGCAATGGGGTCGAGGCATTCTCCCGTCTTGCCACCCACGCCCCGATCACCCCGAAGGTGTTGGAGGAGGGGAGATCTGCGGCCGGGATCACCAGCGCGTGTGCTTGACCTTCCTGCGAGCATCCTATTCAGTGAGATGGGCAGTTCGCAGTTCGCCGTTCTGTCGTCCGGAGCGAGAACGTCCCGTGGGACAGAGGAGGAACGAGCTTCGAAGACTACACTGCAAAGGACAAGCCGAGTGGGAACGCGAGCTGAGGGAGAGGATGAGCGTAGAAGCCATGAAGGTCTATCACCTGACGATTCAGGAGAACGGGCACTCCCGACGGTTCGTGTACGAGGACCGAGATCAGGCGCTGACGCGCCTCGCCGATGCGATCACTGCAGGACTCGACGCAAGGCTCGACGAGGTTGTGCGGGACGCCGCGGGCCTGCGATACAGTTCGCTTGCTTCCTCCCCATCGAGTACCGTCGAGAAGAGCCATGGGCGAGCGAACGGAATCGGAACTCCGGCCGGATAAGGTGCCACGCCGTCCGGCGTGCCCGATATGCGGGTCAACCCGAACGCAGCCCTTCACCCACGCTGGGCCAGGGGCGCGGGTCAACATGAAGTGCACGAACTGCGGCCATCTGTTTCGCGGTCCGGCGAAGTCCTAGCTCCGACACAGCGGACGGCCTGTGGGGGTCAAAAACTCCGATCACCCTTGGTGACCCTGCAGCGTCGGCCGAGCTGGCCGCCAGTCAGATCGGTGTGAATCGCCTTCCTTGAAGGCCCGAGTGAGGCTGAGGGTGCATTTAGTCCGATCCGCGGCATGACTAGCAGGTTTCCTTGGGCCGTTCGGCCTGCCCCGAACCCTGAAGAGGCTGTTGCAGAAACCTGAAGCGACGCTACATGTTGTGGGATGGCAAGACCGTCACCCACAACATCGTGTGTATGTGGGCGTCTGACGGCGGTTTATGCAACAGCCTCTGAAGGGCACACAAACCTTCGATCCAGCTCAAGCGACAAGCTCGTACTCATGGATGAGGCCACCGAGGAGATCGTGCCTTCGAACCCGCCCATCAAGTGCCGAACGTGGAAGCGAATCCGGCCGCGACTCCGGCATCTTCAGATCGAGACCTCGGTGGGGCCTGGCCTCGTTGTAGTGAGCGGCGTAGGTTCGAAGCACCCGCTCCAGGTGGCGGCGGCCGAGCACGAGCATCCAGTCCAGGCACTCGGTCCGGACGGTACGGACCCATCGCTCGGCGAACGCGTTCGCTCGCGGAGCCCGGATCGGGGTCCTGACGATGCTCACGCCTTCTGAGCGGAAGACCTCGTCGAAGGGACCGGAGTACTTGGCGTCTCGGTCCCGGATCATGAAGCGGATCCCTTCAAGCCGCTCTCCCATTGCCAGGTTGCGGGCTTGCTGGGTCACCCACGCCGAGTCGGGGTTCCTGGTAGAGCCGAGGACGTGGACACGACGGGACCCGAGCTCGATGGCGAACAGCACGTACAGGGTTCGGAGCATGAGCGTTTCGACAGTGAAGAAGTCGAACGCCAGGATCCCCTGAGCCTGGGCCCGCAGGAACTCGCCCCAGGTGGGGCCGCCACGGCGAGGAGCCGGGCCGAGGCCGCTGGCCCGCAGGAGCGTGCGGATCTTCGTTGCCGACACCCTGATGCCGAGCTTGGCGAGCTCGCCTCGGATCCTGAGGCATCCCCATCTGGGGTTCTCCCTTCCGATCCGCAGGATGAGCTGTCGAACCTCGCCACTGATCGGAGTCCTGCCGCCGGCCGACCTCCGGGCGTAGGTCCACTTCCTTCGCACCAGCTCCCGGTGCCAGCGAAGGAGCGTCTGGGGCGTGACCACGAACGAAGACGACCACCGTGCTCGGGGGAGGGCCCTGCTCATCGCGGCCATGAACGCACGGTCGCGACGGCGAAGACATGGGCGGCCCACCTGGCGCTTGAGGACCTTCAACTGGTGGCGAAGGACCACTACCTCGACGTCGCTGTTCAGATGATTGGAGGAGCAAGCGACAAGTTGAACAACGCGGCGCAGCAGCAGGTACGCGAACGCGAAGAGCACGTGACCGAACCTCCCAGGAGAATGAGGCCCGATCCTACGAACGCGCTGGCTGAGGCGCTGATCGTTGGTTTCTGTGCCTTCAGGCCGGCCAACACGGCGCTTGAGCACGGCGAGCTGATGACGAAGGACTAGGACCTCGATGTCGTTGTGCCGATCCTCGGTGGAGCCGCCTGCGAGCGCGACGAGCCGGCGCAGCAGTAAGTAGAAGACATGGAACGGGCCTCCTTCGGAACGGAGGTGCGATCCTACGAACGTGCTGACCTCCTGGCGATCGGAGGTTTGCGTGCCCTTCACGCCATCGAAGAGCAATCCGCGCGGAGTGCGTATCACGCATCGGTCGGACGAGGGCGTCGGAGGGCCAGCGGGCGGGAGCCACGCACCGATTTCGCGGCGTTGGCCGGTGGGGCGATCGCGACGATGATCGAGTGCGCACACGGAGAACCGCCCGCGGCCCCGAGCCGAGATCGGTGGCGTCCCGCAGATCTGCAAGGATTCATGAGCCCGCCCGTGACGAGGTCGTGTACGAGACGGGACCCCGACGGGACCCCTGGCTCTCGGGACGGTCTCGGACAGAACGAAGGGTCGGCTCGCACCGGCCCTGACCAGCAGTTTCTCTGGAGCGGACGACGGGATTCGAACCCGCGACCCCCACCTTGGCAATTGGATGGTGAATGTCTCATATCTCTCCGCCAGTCTCACAAGGGTCCCTGAGCTGCGCATTCTTGGCGCTCTTGTCTCATGCGTCTCACCAGATCGCTGGAGTCGACTCCATTTCGTTGGTGATTTCGCGGACTCCTCGGGTTCGCGTGGGTCTCTTCGCCGCGTGTTGAGGAGCGGCCGCATCGACTGACCAGGCCGTTCGGTTGTTCAGAACGCTCCGGGAGAGGACACGAAAGACGCGCACGTGTCGCTCCCGCGGTAGGTTCGGCGCTTCCACAGCGAACCGACCCTTCCCCGGAAGGGGAGACACGTGCGCGTCAGCACCGCATTCAACAAGATGTTGGCCATCCCAGGCGCCAGCGTGGCCTCGGTGAGCTTCACCCCCGCCGGCGTAGTCGTGACCCTCAGGCGGCGCTTCAAGCGGCTCACCTGCAGCTGCGGACACCGGGCGCGGGCCGCCTACGACTCCTCGGTCCGCCGCTGGCGCCATCTCGACCTCGGCGCGTGCCGGCTCATGATCGAGTGCGAGATCCGAAGGCTCTCCTGCCCCCGGTGCAAACGGGTCCGCACCGAGCAGGTCCCCTGGGCGCGTCCGGGAGCCCGGCAGACGCGTGACCTGGAAGACGTCGTCGCGTTCTTGGCTCAGCGGGTCGACAAGACCACCGTCGCCCGGCTGCTTCGCGTCTCGTGGGAGGCGGTCGCGAACATCGTCACCCGAGTGGTCTCGGAGCAGATCGACGACTCCCGTCTCGATGAGCTCTACCGCATCGGGGTCGACGAGGTCTCCTACCGAAAGGGGCATCGCTACCTCACGATCGTCGCCGACCACGACCGGGACGCCGCGGTGGTCTGGGCCGCAGAGGGCAAGAAGGCCGAGACACTGAGGGCCTTCTACGACGAGCTCGGAGAGGAGCGAAAGGCCAAGCTCCAGGCGGTCTCGCTCGACCTGGGCAGCGCCTACGAGGTTGCGACGAGCGAGGAGGTCCCCCACGCCGTCCAGTGCGTTGACCCCTTCCACGTCGTGCAGCTCGCCAACGAGGCCATCGACAGGACCAGGCGGTGGGGGTGGAACCTCGAACGAACAACCAACCCCAAGCCGAAGCGGCCCACCGGCCGGCCGCCGAGGGGATCGTCCCCGCCGCCGGACCGTCCCCGGTTCGTCAAGCACACCCGCTGGGCGCTGCTCAAGGACCCGGATCACCTCAGCGATGCCCAGCTGGGTGTCCTGCACGCGCTGCACCGGGACCGGTCGGTGCTCTACCGGTGTTGGCAGCTCAAGGAGGCCCTTCGGGACCTCTACAGGCTCCGCCGGCCCCAGGACGCCGGGCTGCATCTGGACTGGTGGCTGGCGTGGGCCTGCCGCTCCCGCATCCCCGCGTTCGTGAAGCTCTCGAGGACCATCAGGGCCAACCGAGGCCGGATCCTGGCGGCGGTGGAGCTCGGCCTTTCGAACTCGAAGCTCGAGGGGCTCAACAGCAAGATCCGGCTGATCAACCACCGCGGCTACGGGCACCATTCCGCGGCTGCGGTGATCGCGATGATCTACCTCTGTTGCGGCGGGATCACCGTCCAGCTACCCACGGAAAGGTGAGGAGAACCTTTCGCGGGTGTTTGTGCGGCCGATCTACTGTCCGTGACCCGGTGCCGCCCTGGGCCGATACCTCGTCGAGGTCGCTGTGGGTCCCCTACAATGTCGGAGCGCACAGGGTGATGCCGGACTCCATGCTGAGCACCGGGATCAGGCGACCGGACTTCTTGACTTCACCGTCTCCGGGAAGCTGTGCCTCAACATCGCAGGATGAGTGGGTCATGATCGGTTGGGGAATCTCTCCTGGCCGATATCCGGTCGGGGTGGTGGATCTTCTCTGGGATACCTGCGAAGTCTCGATGCAAGGAGCAGGATCGAGCTCCCAACGACGAGGTTTAGGCCACTCACGAACGCTATGATTACGACAGCTTCAATCGGATCACCATCAGAGACAAGAAAGTACGCAGCGATACCTACCACGTATGGCAGCAACGCCCACGCCACAATCGAGACCGACCAGCCAATCGTCCTGAAGTCTCTCTTCCTCATGAAGGGGACGAGCAAAAGACACGTTAGCGTCGGTTCGCCGTAGAACAGAATCGTGAATAGCGCCGTCGCTGAATCGCTCAAGTCCCTATGTTCACGTGACCCAACGACCAACAAGAGCGTGACAAGCGAAGAAGACACGGCAAGCGTGAAAACCACGGGCCGTTGTTGTTTCGTCATGCTCAACCTAGTGCCTCGTGGCTGATGTACCTGGACCCTTCGCCTTGGCGATGACGTCCGAGGCTTCCTTCGTCCACACGAGCCGTTCGCACGGCTCGTTCCATGCATCGACCAAGCGGCGGATCCCTGCATGAGCTCCATTACGAACGGGATCCGCGCCCGGCGACCTCGCGAATGACCCACGTGTTCAGATTGCATAGCTTGAAAGGTCCCCTACTTGCTATCTCCGTCCCGTCGCTGGTGGTGGCGATCATCTTCACCGACCCGCAGTCGTCCCCGGTCGAGGCAGACTCATGGGCAGGGACAGTCGTAAGCACAACCCTTTCGCCGGACGGCTTGATCACACCGTAGACCATGAGCGACTGATCCGTTCCATTCTCGATCTGAAGCGACCGTCTATACGGATCCCCCTGCACGAGCGCGATCGCAACGATAAAACCGACAAACAACAGACCAGCCAAGACCACCAAGATCGACACGATCCAGACAATCCGGGAGGCGAGCGAACGTTTTGCACGAGCGGGTCGGTCGTCGTCGTGCCTCGGACCATCGGTCATCATGCTCGTCCTATGCGCTCTGCGGCGTTCGTTCGCTCCGTTCGCTCGATCAGGCTGCAGCGTAGCAACCGATGACCACCGATGCCGAAAGAATGTTGCGCAAACGAATCCTTCGCGCCGAGCAGCGGGTCGGACTGGGTCGGGGCGAGAAGATGTCTAGTGAAGAAACGCGTCCCAGAGAGCAAAGGCTCCAAGGGCTATCAGCAATATCCCAGCGACCCGAGTGGGGAACGCCTCAACGGACACAGGTCGCAGGAGCGTCGGCATCTTCGGGTTGCCGAGCCACCTCCAGATACGCTCGACTCGCCTTGGCCAGGTGAGGTGCACGGTTTCGAGCAGCAGTGCCGTACAGCCAAGGAGCCCGATCAAGTCGACGTGGTGTCCGGCGGACGCTTGATCTTCGGGATCGGGGTCGGATACATCGAGCGTGAGTCTGCTGCGCTCGGCGATCCGCGCGATCTGGATGCAGGAGCATCCGCGGTATGAGGGAACGACCGTGGCGTTCGAAGGCGTGCAGGCCCACCCCCGGCCCGCGCAACGCCCCCGGCCGCCCATCGTCATGGGTGGGTACGCGCCGGTCGTGATGCGACGGACGATCCGCGAGGCGGACGGATGGTACGGTCGGGGGCTCGACCTGGCCGCCATCATCGCGTCGCCTCGAGATCCTCCGCGAGACGTCAGCGCGCGTGCCTCGCGGTGAGGGTCTCGGACCGCTCGAGATCACGATCACGCCTCCTGGGGACGTCGACCCGGTCCAAGCCGAGCGATACGCGGAACAGGGTGTCTCGAGGCTCAACCTAGCGCTCCCGTGGGAGCTTGATCGGACCGGACTCAACAGTGACTTCGACCATGTCGTCGCACCGCTGGTGAATCTACAACGCTCCTGACCCGCGGAGGCGTGGGCCTGCAAGGAAAGCAGTCCAACCACTCGGGGTGTTCTCGTCGGAGGCAGTAGCGAGGGCGCCGCACAGTTGTTCCTCAGCCCTCGAACGATCGAGTATCACTCGCGAAAGATCGCGGGGCGCGAGTGATGCTGCCTATCAGCGCCAATCACGCGCCGAACCGAGTTTTGGAGCCCACAGGCACTTGTTCCTAACGTTGACGCAGCCGCCTCTTAACCACCCGACGCGAGCCTGCCGAAGATCCGACGCCGAGGGCGGCGCTTAGAGTCGCCAGGCGCGCACCTCAGTCCATCTCGAAAAGTCGGGTGTCCGACCGCTCCCGATCTCAGCGATCCACCGATCCAATTGACGAGCGCCTCGCCTCCATATCTCCTTCATGGCCCTGAGATAGTCGACGACCGCCCCCCTCTCACCATGCTGCAGCAAGGCTGCTGCGAGTTCGGTATCTGGCCCCAGCGAGCGGAGCGTTGGGGATGATCTTGAGGCGGCTCGAGATGCCAGGCTAAGATGCTCGGATGCAGGTCCGACGTCTCCGTGAGAAAGAGCGATCTTGCCCAAGACGATATGTGCCACGTATGACTGATCGGCCCCCCAGTCAACGTGTGCAGGAGCACCCCCAGACACCGCAACGTCGTGTGTTCGAAGGACGTCATTGGCGTACCGCGACGCTTTGTCGAGATCTCCAGCAACCACTGCCACCGGCGCAATTTGAGCACGGATCAACAGGTCCCCAAACTCGTCAAGCTCTGTCCACCGCTCCCGACGCTTGTTCTTGCGCTCACGCTGACTGCGTCTCGCCCCTTCGAGCCAGTCCATCGCTTCCTTCGCCTCCTCGATCCTGCGATCCTCCGTGGAGGCGGAGTGCATCTTCCGAATGTGCCAAATGCCAACCCATCTCGCATAAGCGGACGAGTAATACCGTCTCCTCATGAGTCTCTCTCTCTTCCTTGCCCACGGCTAAGCAGAGCTTGATGTCACCACACGCAGCCCAATATTGGAGTAAGCCCTCCGGGCCACTCCGGTATTGGCTTCGACCTGTATGACTGTAGCTCTGGTGGGAGGATGACGATGCCTCCAGGAGATGGCGACGGCTTCGGTTGAAACCAATCCGGCGGTGGCTCCGGCGGGAGGATGATGATGCCTCCAGGAGATGGCGACGGCTTCGGTTGTGGTTTTGGTTCGGTCTTCGTCGGCGGCACCGGCGGGAGCTTCTTGCACCCGATGTAGCGAGCAACTGCTAGGAGGACGCAAACACCTCGAGCAGCCCATCCTATGATCCCCGGCGGGGCGGGCGTCCCCAGACACTGACCGAAACTATCGAAGAACTCTTTCTCGCAACGGCCGACGGAGGAGCGTTACCTGCGTACCCTTGCACCAATTCTCTGGCGCCGGTATGGGCAATTGGCGTCCTACGGCCTAAAGATCTAGCCTGCATTTATGAGTCGCCAGCCCTGCGGCACTTCCCATGCTTGGACGGCGGCCCTGTAAGGAGCCAGAAAAAAGACGCCGCGGCTGCCTCCAGTCCGCTAAGCGGCTGTGGGCTTGTCACCCACCGACAGCACCCGTGCGCCGACACTCATTTTCCCACGTCAGGCGATGATAGGCAAGGATCGGCTCGAACCGCTGCTAAGAACCTCCTAGGAACGCGGACCCCACCGGGCTGCGCCGCCAGCGTAGTTCCGAGCCCACCGTCGAACGTCTGCGGCCGCCCACAGATCCCCTCGAGCCCAACGATCGACCGGCGCCGGGAAGTCCGGCTCACGGCGCAGCTGGTCGGCACGCTGAGGAACATCCAGACGAGGACGCCGCCGCTGCCGCCGTTGCTAAGGCTGAGCAGATGCTTGGGTGGTCTTGATTCAGCGGTGCTGTGGGCGGCGGCTGATCCATCCGGTGCCGATGTAGGGGAGTCTGCGGCGGTCAGTCTTCCAGGAGCCATCCGGCGAAGAGCAGCGCCGCTGCCCGCGAGCAGTCTTCCTCTTCGGAGTGGAAGGCGACGATGTGTGAGAACTCCCGTGCGAGCGCCACGAGGCGAGCAGACGGTGACAGGTCTGGCCGAACGATCACCCGAAGGGTTGCGAGGTCCGTCCACGCGTCCACGCCTTCAGGCATATCCTCCGGCCCCACATCGACGCTGAAGCCGTTCAACTCGAGCTACTGGATCAGGCGTCGCTCGGGACGGACCACTCCAAGCCCGAACTGAACCACCTTGCGGTCGTTGGTTCCGAACATGCCCCCGCCTTCGGCTCAAACCTTAGGTATCGGACGCGACGCGGGACTTCTGAAGGCGCTCCACTGCGGACCGTTCAAAACCGATATGACGGCTGCTTCCTCTCGTCTTCTTCGCAATCGCGTTTGGGAGTCGAGCGAGACGCTGGCTATTTGATGAGGCGATCAACGGATAGGCGGCCGAATCGTGGGTGGACACCACTGGAGTCACGCGTGGAACCGAAGCCACAGGACGCCGTGATGCGCCAGGGTCACTCAATGTACCCGGAGCAATAGCGTGGCCGGTCCGGTCGCCCGTTCTTCACCACCGGCGGCCTGGCCGAGCCGCTGCGGCTAGAGAACCCCGACCACGATCGTGCCACTCGACCGGGCCACCCACTTGGTCTACGACGTGTGCACGGGATAGCGCAGATGCGTGACACCCACACCGGTGACGACTGTCGGATTCCACGCGACGACCGGGCGGGCGTCCGACCGCACCCAATGAGTGCCTCTGCGGAACTCGGTGAACCGTCTATGAACAGGATGCCCGGGTGGCCGAGTGTTTGGGGATGTCGCCCGAGTCACGTCTAGACGTAGGGCCCGAGTCTGACACACCCCACAGCGAGGCAAGCACCCTGTAGGCCATGAGCTTGAATCTCAGTGAAGGACGGCCCCTTTGGCCGTGGCCAGCTCGTTCATTCGATCTACCAGAACCCCTGGTCTGATGTCGAGAAACCCGAGACTGATTCGAAGGTCGGGGAGGCGGCGACCGCCGTGCGATTCGGGCCGCTCAGCAATGATCATCGCTCTGCCCCCACGAGGAATCGCTTGGAAGGAGACACCCGCGATGGCATCCCAGGCAACGGATCGGTGTTCGGCCCGGAGGAGCACGCCGCGCCGGGCATAGTAGGTCAAACCGGAGTCGGAGAGCACCAGCATTGGGCCTCGGTGGCGAAGAACAATCCATGCCGCGCCGTAGAGGAAGAACAGCGAGCCTCCGGCCCCCGCGATGAGCCCACCGATACTCGTTTTTGGAGGAGCTAGGGATGCCCACGCGCACAGGCCGGCAATGGCAGCTGAGCCTCCCGCGAAGTAGAGCACCGCCGCCCTCTTCGCGTACACCACAAGGGGCCGCTGGCTCGGGGAGGGGGGTCGTTGGTCCATATGCGCAGTTCCTTACTGATCATCCTACGGCTGACCCTCCGGCGCCGGCGCGTTCAATGCGGAATTGGAGGTGAGGATTCCGAGCCCCTTCCTCGCTCTGCGGGCCCATCGAACGTCTGTTCTACGGGTGCAAAAGGCGATTCTGAGGCGCTTTGGCGAGGGAGCTAGGTAGAGGAGCGAGAGTGTTCAGCGGTCCGGCCGAGGTGGTACGTAGCCGCTCCGATGCCGACGCCTGGCCTCATCACCAAGAGCGCCAACAAGGGCCCCAACAAGGGCGGCCGGAAACGTGAACATCATCAAGGCCGGCCAGAGGAAGGTTAGGATCCCGCCCTCCACGGTTGTGCCGAAGTCGCAGTGATCGCCGAAGAACACCAGGAGGCCAAGTAGCGCTGCGAAGGCGAGGGCCACCTGTCCCGCGAGCCGGGCCGGCCGATTCGTCCGAAACGAGATCCACCCAGCCGACCAAGCCACGGAGGCCAAGGTCCCCCACACAAGAACCAATCCGAACTCATGCCTCGCTCCGGGACGGCATGAGAGTAGCCCGCTCAATGCAAATGCCAGAGCGCTGATTGCTGTCGCCGTGCCCAGCGGCATCGCCAGGGCTTCAAGAACGCCGGCGCGGAAGGCAGTGCGCAAAGGAATGGCGAGTCCCGGGAGGGTCCAGAGCCCATAGAAGACGGCGATACCCGGGAACGAGACCCTTCCTGGGGCGCCGAAGGCGGCATTCAGGCCCATCAATGCCGCGTACCAGAGCACCAGCACCGCGGCCAACGTGGGCCGAGGGAGCCGACGAGGAGCGGCGTCACTTGACCCCATGGCCGGAAGCACACAAGAGAGGGACTCTGAGCATAGGCAATCCTCAAGAATCCTCGGATGCCGTCGCGAATATCTTGACGCCCTGGGCCCCCGCTCCCCGCGCCGGGCTACTCCACGTCCTCATGCTCCCGGACTTCGATCGGGTTGACTGGATCGGCTCGCGTTGGGGGAACCCGGCGACCCGCACGTTCGCCGAACTCCTGATCGACTCCGAGGAGAACCGGACGCTCCGGGCAGTGCTGGTCGCATGTTGCGGGAGGACGAGAGACGTAGCGGAGAGCGCGGGCACTCTACACTAGAAACGAATGTCACCGAGGTACGGATTGCCATTGGCCGCGCTCTTTACGATCGGCATCTTGGTCCTCCTAACAGCCCTCTGGATGGTTGTCTCCCCGGCTCGAGTTGAGACGGTCAGAAGGAACTTGCACCGGCCTGGTCCGAGGACCGCCGTGGTGGTCGGGGGATCGTCCGCCGCACTCAGCCTCTCCGGAGCGGCAGTCTACGGCGGTGGCGAAGCGGGAAGATCATTTTGGTTCTACGTCGGCTACTGGGTGTTCCTGGCCGCGATTCCCGTCTCGCTCGCCCTATGGATACTGGCGTGGTGGGCTAAACGGACGAGGCCAGGTGAATGGGCAGCCGTCTTAGAGGGCGTCAGATGGTCCGAACTCTCGCCGGCCCTGCGCCGAGGGTATGTAGCTGTGGTTGTGGTTGGCCTATTGCCAGCAGCGATCGCCGGAAGCGCAATCTTTCGCACCTAGGGGTACTTCGTGCCCATAGAGCCGCCGTAGGGGTGTTCGGTACACATCACGCGCCCATAGCCCGCGAGTTATGAACAGAAGTTGTGGATCCGGGACTTGGTGAAGGACGTGGCGTACCTTCCCGCTTGACGAAAGCGATGCCGGCGGAACGCCGGCGGGAAGGAGTACGC
>WNFU01007891.1_pt1 | contig 12436 bp, 6 predicted proteins | sample 5400121 | NCBI WGS metagenome assembly WNFU01 (sample SAMN13153360, study PRJNA577476) | soil metagenome | isolation source: 100 cm soil or saprolite under grassland replicate 1 | place: USA:California | collected 2016-06-15 | reverse complement strand
GCCGCGTCTCGCGCCACCGAAATCGAGGGCGCTCGCAATCGCATTGATGCCGCCGGACGCGGCCGGAATGACCGCGACCTCTTCGGCGTCAGCGCCGATGGAGACGGCAAACGCCGCGCGAAGAGCCTCCACCTGGTCGACCCAGAGCTCCCACGGCGACCCGCCGTCGTGCCAGGTGTGGATCCATTCCGTCAGCGCCGTCTCGACGTCGGTTGAGAGCGCGCCCTGCGAACAGGAGTTGAGATATACGCGGCGCTGGAAGATCGGGAAGTGGTCGCGGAACTCGCCGGGCGAAAGTCTGGACATGACAGCCACAAGCCTCTAGAGTGCAGCGGGTGACAGATTTCTTTCGAGTGAACGTTCGCGTGCATTGGGCGGACACCGACGCCGCCGGCATCGTCTGGTTCGGAAATTTCCTCCGCTTCTTCGAGGAAGCGGAGGACGAGATGTTCCGCGCGCTCGGCCGGACGCGACTCGAGCTGGTGCGCGATTTCGGCATCCTCATGCCTCGCCTCGAAGCCACATGCCGCTTCCGATCTCCTGCCCGCGCCGAAGAAGTGCTGTCGGTCGGCATCGCCATCGTGGAGCTCACCGAGCGGCGCATCAAATACGACTTCGTCGCGCACGAGCGTGACATGCAGCGTCTCGTGTGCGAAGGCAGTTATCGCGTCGCCTGCGTGACCGCCGACACCTTCAAGCCTCGCGATTTTCCTCCCGCCATGCGCGTACTCATCAAGCGGCTGCCGGAGCTGATTACCGAGCAAGTCTCTCCACGCCGCCGGTCCTCACCGGGCTGGACCTGACGCCGCTCAGGATTGCAGAGGCGCGCGCGCAGCGCGTCGCCGGTAGAAGAACGAGATTACCAGGAGAAACGGCAAAAACGACGGGACCGTGTACCTCAAGCCGTCGACGAAGAACGTCGTCCCGGCGATCGCGATCAGCATGACGATGCCAAAGCCTGCTGCCGCCCTGTGCGCGGGCAGTCGAATCGGCAGCGACGCGACCCGCTCGGGTGTGAGCGACTTGCGGAAGCGCAAGTACGTAAACAGGATGACGATCCAGATGAAAAGCATTCCGGCGACGGCCGTGCCGAAGAGCGCGAGAAAGGCGACGTCCGGCGAAAGAATCGCGAGCAGAATGGCCAGACCCATGCCCGCGCTCGCAGGGCCAACAGCGCCCAGCGGGACGCCCGCCGGCGACACCGCCGACGCCCACGCGGGCAGGTAACCCGATCGCGAGAGCGAGAACAGCATTCGAATCGTCGAATACAGGTTCGAGTTCGCGCTCGAAAGGGCTGCCGAGATGACGACGAGGTTCATCACCCCTGCGGCATAAGGAATACCGACGGCGGTGAACGCTCGCACGAATGGGCTTCCAGCAACACCGCCTTGCCCGCCGGCGATCTCGTCCCAGCGCGTCATCGTGAGCATGACGCTGATGGCGAGAATGTAGAAGAGGATCAGCCGCAGAACCATCGTCCGCATCGCACGCGGAATCGACTGTTCGGGATGCTGGGCCTCGCCGGCCGTTACGGCGATCACCTCCACGCCCATGTAGCTCGTGATCACCAACGTCAGCGCCAGCCAGACTCCGCTCCATCCATGTGGCAGGAATCCGGCGGGTCCCTCGACGAGATTGCGAAATCCCGTGGCGGGCACCGGGCCAAAGCCGAGGATGATAATCAGACCGACAAGGATGAAGACGATGATCGCGACGACCTTGATCAGCGCGAACCAGTACTCGAACGCGCCGAATCGGCTCACCTTCGACGTGTTGATCAAAAGCAGACCGGCTGAGGCCGCAGCCACCCAGATCCATTGCGCGACGTCCGGGAACCAGAAGGCGATGTAAATCGCAACGGCGGTCACTTCGGCGCCGATTGCCAGAATCTGGATGAACGCGTAGGTGGCGCGCACCGCGAAGCCAAGCCACGGCGACAGGTAGCGCTCGGCGTAGACCCCGAACGAGCCGGCCATGGGGTGTACCACGGCCATCTCGGCGAGCGCGTAGGCCATGATGAGCGCGATCACTGCGCCGATGACGTAGGTGATGATGACCCCGGGGCCGGCGAGGCTGATCGTGAAGGTGCTCCCCAGGAACAGGCCTACGCCAATCGCGCTCCCGATGGCGATCATCGTGAGCTGTCGTTGCGTGAGTCCGCGGTGGAGCCCCTCTTCGGTCACTCCAGCGGGCGAGGCGATCTCAACCTCGCGGCTGGAGCGGCGCAGCACGAAAGAAGGACGGCCTGTGCGTCACGGCGTGCGCACGTCGGCCGATGGCCGGAGATAGCGGGCGAACCATTCCAGAATCCGATTGTTCACGTCGATGGCGTCGGCGCGAGAATGGCGCGACAGGCTGTGATCGCCGTTCGCATACGAGACGAACTCGGCGGTCTTGCCGAGTTGCCGCAGCGCGTAGAACATCATCTCGCCCTCACCGAACAGAATGGTGAGGTCCTTCTCGCCGTGCAGGATCAGCACCGGCGTGGTGACGTTGTTCAGATGAAAGAACGCCGATTGCGACAAGTAGCGCTCGGGAAACTCGAACGGACTGCCGCCCATGCGCGCCTGACCCGTCTCGATGTTCCGCGAGTCGCGGTCGCGGCCACTGGCCCAGTTGCGAAACAGCTCCGGTGGTGTCGCACCCGACACCGCGGCGGCAAAGATGCTCGTGCGCGTGATCAGGTTCGACGTGGCATACGCGCCGAAGCTGTGACCCCATAATCCGAACTTGCCGTTCGTGAACCCCATCTGGCGCACCGCGTTGACGGCGGGAACGACGCACTTCTCGAACGAGTCTGCCGTCCGTCCCACTTTCACTTTGACGTTCGGCATCAGCATGGCGTAGCCGTGGCTGATGAACATCTGATCGCGCGCGTTGAAGCGATTGCGGCCGGGCGTGAGCTTTTCGTATACCCACGTGATGACCGGAACTTTGTCACTCGGACCCAAACCAGCGGGCTTGTAGAGCAGTGCTCCGAGCCGCTCCCCATCCGCGTTGTCGAAATAGAACAACTCCGGCTTGCTGAAACTGAAGCGCGCCAACTGCGGATTCAAGTTCGTGATACGCGTGCGTTGCCCGCCGGAGGCAAGGACCCAGAGATCGGCTGGCCGTGTGGCGCTTTCGATTGGCGCGACCACACCGGCAACGGCCGCCTGCAACCGCCCGAACGACTCTTCGCCGCGCGCGATGGGCTCGAGCTTTTGATCGGCCACCGTATACCGATAGATGGCTTCTTCGTACGTCGTGTTATCTATCGTCCGGAAAAACAGCGTCGTGCTGTCGGCGCTCCACACCGGCCCGCTGACCTGGTGCGTGAAGGCGGTCGTCAGATTCTTCGACGATCCGTCCATCTGGACCACGTAGAGATCCATGAAGGGCTGCGCCGTTGTATACATCCCCGGCTTTACGGGCTCGATCTCCGGGTCTGTGACAGAAGGGTCGGCGACAAGCGTCGCAAAGCGCGTGCGATCCGGCGCCCATACAGGGTCGCCAATGGAGAGCGTCAACGACTCCTGCCAGGGCTTCGGCTCGCTGGCGCCGTCGATCGGCATGACCATCAGCCGGCCACCGCGGACGTATGACATGCGCTCGCCGTCCGGCCACCACGAGAAGCGGCCACGTTCTGTGAGCTTGCGCGCGGGCTGCGATGTCGTCGCCGTACCCGGCACGGTCAGCACGAACGTGTCGTTCTGCTCCTTGCCGATGACGCCGAGCGTCTCGGGACTCGGCGCTACGTAAAGGATGTGCCTGCCGGCCGGCGACATCTGAAACGAGCGCAGAATGATCGGCTGCGGAGTCAGCATTGTCGCCGCGCCGGTCGTCACATCGATTGATACGAGCTTCGCTGTATCGGTATCGGTGAAGAACTGATCGCCGGGAATGCGGGCATCGGTGTTCTTGACCGATCGCACGCGATACGGTGCGGGCGGCGTTTCTGGCAACGCAGCCGCGACGACGACAGCCTTTCCTGACGGATCCCACTGCGGCGCCATCGTGATGGGCGCGGTGAATGTGTCGCCGACGGGCGTCATCTGATCACGCTCGGGATCCCAAATGACCGTGCGTCCGGCGCCCTTCTCTTCCCGTATGAAGGCGAGACGCCGGCCGTCAGGCGACCAGACGGGAAAAGAACTGTGGACGGTGCCGGATGACAGGGCGCGCGGGGCGCCCGGCTGCGCACCGAGGGCCTGCACGAAGACGTGGCCGGTGGGCCGTCCTTCCTGCACGTTCCACTCGTCGTCCATGTCGGTGAGAACGTAGGCAATCCACCGCCCCGTGGACGACAGTGCAATGGGCTGGCCGCCAGCGAAGGTCCGGACCGCCAGCATGTCTTCGACGGTGAAGCGCGCCGGCGCCTGCGCAACCGCGGCTGTCGTCGCCGCGAGCATCGTGCACAAAACGATCGACGACGACGTGCGCATGCGCATGGTGCCTCCTGATCCCGCTGTTAATGTCGACCGCGCTAAGGGAATCTCACAATTTCAAGAACCCATAACTGAAACTGAACTTTGAACTGGGAACTGGAAATTGGAAACTAGGAAGAGTTCACGCTCCCTACTGTGTTGCCGGGCGCCGGTTGACTGGCAGATCGAGCTTCGCGCGGTCGACGATCTGTCCGTTCTTGATCACGCTGTCGATCTGCTTGGCGTTTTGAATATCCCTTGTCGGGTCGCCGCGGAGCAACACGAGATCGGCCAGCTTTCCCACTTCGATCGTGCCAAGCGTTTCGAGCTTACCGAGCGCGCGCGCGGCGTTGCGGGTCGCGATCACCACGACATCGGCCGCACTGATGCCGCCGGCGGCGAGCAACTCGAGCTCGCGGTGAAGAGCAGCGCCTGACGTCTGATCGGTGCCGGTCGCCACGATGTCCTTTCCGACTTGGTTGAGCCGCTTCAGGTTGTCCTGCGCGACCGGTGTCATGACTTTCATCCAGGCGGCCCACCGGTTTTCTTTCTGCGTCGCCGATTCTTCGGTTTTGAGACGCTGCCGTTCATCCGCCTCGAGGATGTCGCGGTAAAGGGGCTCGTCCAGAAATTCGGGATGATCGGCCAGCCGGCTGTAGTTCTCGCCAATGGTCAGCGTCGAGACAGTCGGGACGTGCTTGACCGCCATCATGTTGAGGTATTCCTGGCTGACCGGCGCCTGGATGACCGGGTGCGCGATCGTGTCGGCGCCCGCGTAGATTGCTTCGATCGTGTTGTGCTCGTTTGAGGTGTGGATGATGACCCGCACACCTTTGCTGTGGTAGTAGCGGATGATCTTTTCGAGTAGATCCTCGGGCAGTTGATTAATCAGTGGACGCGTGCCCCAGCCGTGCTCGTCCTGGCCGATCTTGGCAAGGTCTGGTTTGGTCGCCAGATGCTCGTCGAGCAGCTTGCGGTCACCCGGCCACGCTTCCACCTTGTAGGGGCCGCCGTGACCGTTGGGACTCGCCACCGTTCCGCCGGTAGCGAAGATGCGAGGACTGACAATCGCGCCGCTCTGCTCCTTGGCGCGAAGGCCCATGATGAAGTCAGGCCGGTTGCCGGCGTCGAACACGGTCGTGACGCCGGCGTACAAATAGCCTTGGAGCGCGCGAATTGCCTCGCGCTCCTGCTCGGCGGGAGGCCGGTTGCCCCCGCGGCCGCCGCGCAGGTGGATGTGCGCGTCGATCAGACCCGGCATCAGGAACTTGCCGGTGCCGTCGATGACACGGGCGCCCGCTGGCGCCTGGACCGTCGTTCCGACCGCGGTGATCCGATTGCCGTCGATGACCACCGTGGCGCCAGGCACCGGCGGCCGGCCCGTGCCGTCGATCAGCGTGACATTACGGACGGCGATCGCGCTGCCCCCCTGGGCAAAACCGATCGCGGATGCCGCCACAGCGATCGCCGCCGAAATCCAGATGCGTCTCGTCATCAGCGCTTCTCCGATCCGCGTGGCGAGCGGACTGCTACGTTCCACGTCGAGCGAACAACTCTAGAATCGGTACCGGATCGAGACTTGACCTTCGATCGCGCCCTGGCGGCTCGTCGCCTGTCCGAACGTCGCCGGCGGATTGTTGACGTCGAGGCCGATGGTGTTGTTGACGCCGGTGACCGCTTTGTTATTCGTGGCGTTGAACACCTCTGCGCGCAGCTCGATGCGGTTCGAGCCGGCAAGCGTGATCTGCTTCGACGCACTCAGGTCGAGTGTGGTCAGCGCGGGCAAACGGAATGAGTTGCGCGTGAGCGCGGCCGGCCGGTCGCCGAATGCGCCGCCGGTTACGCCGTCGCCGTCGGCGTCAATCCCGACGACAGCGGTGTAGGGGAACCCTTTGCGCGAGCTGAGAATGGCACCGACGTTGATGCCGAAGGGAATGCGCACGTAGCCGCTGGCGGTCAGGTTGTGCGGCGTATCCTGGGCGCTCGGGCCCTGCTGGTAGCTGCGGTCACCATCGATCGTGGTCTGTCCCGGCACGAACGACTCCGTCAGCCGGAAATTGTCGACGTCGCCGCGCGCCTTGCTGTAGGTGTAGTTCACGCGAACTTCGTAGCGCGACGAGGCGCGACGCGTGACTCCCAACTTGAGCGCGTCGTACTGGGTCTTTCCGCCGTTGAACTGCAGCTGGAGGTCGCGGAACCCGGTAAAGGGGATGTTGTACGGCCCGCCCGTCCGGTTGGGCACGCCAAGCGGCCGGAGCAGGTTCGCCTGCGCGACGGTGCGGGTCTGTCCTGGACCCAACGGGAAGTACGGCGGCGCGTTGATGTCGAGCGTGACCATCAGGTCGTAGGCGCGGACGCGGACGTAGTCGGCCGACATCGCCCAATTGGGCCCGAGCTCGCGCTGCAATCCGATGGTCGAGTTGAAGAAGTACGGCGCCGTCCGTTGCAGCGTGTCGCCGATGCCCAGCGGGAAGTCGTCGCCCTCGTAGACAGGAACGGTGACGGTCGCGCGCGGCACCACGGCGGCGCCCGACGGGAACGCGGCGAGCCGGTTCGGGAACGTCGGGAAGAGCGCATCACCTTGTCGGAAGTCAATCGAGGCCTGTCCGACCGGGCCGAAGTTGGACTCGCGGTTGATCAGCGACGATTCGAGGGTGTCGTAGAAGATGCCGGTGTTGCCGCGAATCACGGTCTTGCCGGTGTTGCCCACGTTCCAGGCGAATCCGACACGCGGCGCGGCGTTGTTGTAGTCGCCCTGAATGAGCGTATCGACGTCCCACCGCACACCCAGGTTGAGGGTGAGGCCGCGGGTGATTTCCCAATCGTCCTGGGCAAAGAGCGCACCCATCGTGTCGGTGAAATTCAAGCCGGAGGTGCCAAAGCTCTGCGTGTACTGAAACGGGTAGGTCGCGGGATTACTCGCATTGAACGGGAACGGCGTGCCGGCGGCGAAGGTGTACGTTCCCGCGAAGTTGTTGAAAAACGTCACGAAGCGCCACGACTGGATGACGTCGCCGCCGAACTTCCACTGGTGCGATCCCGCGTGAATGGAGAAGTTGTTGACAAACTGCAGACGCTTCTCGACAAGGTTCTGCGGAAGGCTTGTCGGCGGGCCGCTGTTGCCAATGCCGGGCCGGCTGACCGAGACGGGCACGCTTGAGAAATCGGGGTTGCGCGACGCCTTGCCGTTCTCCGCCGTGAGCGGCGAGTAGCTATCGGTCGTGTTGTATGACCACCGTGCCCGCGCTTCGTTCACCTTGGTGGCGCCCAGGATCGTGACGAGCGAGGCGACCACCGTATCGCTCTGCGACTCGTTGTTCGTGCGGCGATCGAACGTGTTCAATCCGCCGATGCCGCCGTTCTTGCTGCCGTTGCGCGTCAAGCTATAGCGCGCATCGAGGACGTTGTTCTGAGTGAAGCGGTGGTCAACGCGCCCGAAGCCCTGATTGATATGCGACTGCGTGGCGAACGTTCCAGGATCGAGGACCGAGGTCACGACCGATTCGCCGTTGACTCGAGTCGACTCCCACGAGCCGAAGAAATGCGTCCGGTCACGCACGATCGGCCCGCCGAGCACGCCACCCCACTGCTGCCGATCCTGTTTTGAAGGCGGGTTGCCGGTAATCGGGTTGTCGCCGACCAGCCGTGTCGGACGGAAGTAGCCGAACACCGTCCCCGCGAATCGGTTCGTACCACTCTTGGTCACCACGGAAATCGTGCCGGCGCCCGTCTGTCCGGTTTCGGCCTTGAAGCCGCTGGTGATGACCTGCAGCTCCTGAATCGTCTCGAGCGACAGGCCGCTGCCACCGCCGAACGCGCCGTCGAGGGTGCGAATCTCGCGGCCGGTCATGGACACGCCGTCGGCGATGTAATTGGCAGTACGACGTCCCTGGCCGGCGAGCGAGATGTTCCCGCCCGACTCCACGACCTCTCCGGTCGCCTTGAGGAGCGAAATGAAGTCGCGCCCGCCTCCGGCGGGCAGGTCGGCCAGCATCGCCTCGTCGAGAATCGCGGATCGCTCGCTCTCGCGTGTGCGTACCATCGGCGCTCCGGCCGTCACGGTGATGGCCTCCTCGAGCTTGGCGACACCCAATTGGAGATCGATTTGCGGCAGCGTGTTCGCCTGGAACTGCAGGCCTTCACGCGTGATGGTCTGGAACCCACTCAGCTCCGCGGTGAGTCTCCAGTTGCCCGTGGGCGGCACCGTCGGAAAATTGTACTTGCCAAGCTCGTTGGTCACGACCGTGCGGACGAGACCGGTGTCCAGGTTTCGCAGGGTCACGGTAACCCCGGGCAGCACCGCGCCCGTGTTGTCCGTAACCGTCCCTGCCAGGTCGAAATGTGTTTGCTGCGCCAGCGCCGGCGCGAAGCTCCCACCCGCCAGGAGTCCGCCGATCAGGCAAAGGATTACAAACGTACAGCGCATGAGACCTCCGATGCGAACCACCGGCCGCAAGAGATTCGAATGTCGATAGTTTAAGGTTCGACGAGTTGGCATTCTCTGCGCGCGATCAAGGCCTGTCAAGGTGAATCGGTCTCTGCGGTGCGTTACAGAGCCTGCCTCGCCGAAGCTCGTCTCACGACAGCGAGCGAAGGCGGGGACGATTACTTCTCGCCGCCGAAATGGAACTCGAATCGGGGCACGTAACGTTCGACGGACTTGTAGGGATCGGGCCATGGCAGCGCGTACCGCTGCATGTACGCGGCGTGGCGCGCCCAGTACGGATCGAACAGGTGCGCGCGCGCAAGCAGGCAGAGATCGGCGCGCCCCGCCGCGATAATCGTATTCACGTCCATGTACGACGAGATGTTGCCGACGGCCATCGTGTTGATGCACACCTCGTGGCGAATCCGATCGGCAAAGGGCGTCTGGAACAGCCGTCCGTAGACGGGGCGCTGATCCGGCACCGTCTGACCAGCGGAGACATCGACGACGTCGCATCCCTCGCGGCGCAACATGCGCGCGACTTCCACCGAGTCGGCAGGCTCGATGCCCCCCGGGACCCAGTCCACCGCGCTGATGCGCGCGCTCATCGGACGCTCCTCGGGCCACTCGCGACGGCACGCCGCGAAGACCTCGAGCGGAAACCGCATCCGCCCCTCGAGCGTCACGCCGTACTCGTCCTCACGCGTGTTGGTGAGCGGTGAAATGAACGACGCCAGCAGATACCCGTGTGCCATGTGAATCTCGAGCAGGTCGAAGCCCGCCTCGAGAGCGTATTTTGTCGCGCGCACGTAATCAGAGATCGCCTGGTCCATGTCGCCGCGTGTCATCTCGCGCGGAACCGGACTTCGGTCAGCGAAGTACGGAATCGGCGACGCCGACACAATCGGCCACTGCAGCTCCGCTTCGAGCGGCTCGCTGTCGCCCTCCCACAACTTCAGGGTTGCGGCCTTGCGACCCGCGTGGCCCAGTTGAACCCCGATCTTGCAGTCGGTTTCGCCATGGACGAAATCGACCACTCGCTGCCACGCGCGTGTGTGATTCTCGTTGTAAAGCCCTGCGCAGCCGAGTGAGATGCGCGCGTCGCGGCCGACGGCGGTCATCTCGGCCATCACCAGCCCGGCACCGCCCATCGCGCGGCTGCCAAGATGCACCAGATGCCAATCACCGATCGCCCCATCGTCGGCCGTGTACTGACACATCGGCGATACGACGATGCGATTCGGGATGACGAGATCGCGCAGACGAAAAGGCGTAAACATCGGCGGCCGCGAAGCGGCGACCGCTGTACATCGCTGGCGCTCGGCCGCGCCTTTCGTGGCGGGCATCGCGGTTGTCCCCGCTACCTGGCGCGCCGATTCGCATTCGACAAAGGCATCGAGCTCGGCGACAAAGGCGGGGTCGCGCCGTTTCAGATCCTCGTGGGTGATGCGCAGCGATCGCGTGAGCAGCGCAAACGCAAATTGCACCGGCGGCAATCGCATGTAGCGCTCGGTGTCCTCGAACCATTGGAGCGACGCCTGCGCCGCGCGTTGCAGGCTCTCAACCTGTGGACGCCGGGACGTTTCGTACGATTCGAGGGCCCGGCGCAGGGCTGCCGGGTCGTTGCTATCGCCGTGGTGTTCGACGACGGCGCGTTGCAGCGCGACGGCATCTTCCATGGCGAGGCGTGTTCCCGAGCCGACTGAAAAATGCGCGGTATGCGCCGCGTCGCCTATCAGGACGACGTTGTCAACCGACCACGGCTGAACACGTATGGTTGGGAACTGACGCCAGATGCTCTTGTTGACCGTAAGCGGGTGGCCCTGCAAATGGTCCGCGAACAGCGCTTCGAGGTAACGGACTGTGGCGTCTTCTGTCGCGTTCTCGAGCCCGGCCGCGCGCCACGTTTCTTCACGGCATTCGACGATGAAGGTCGACATGCCCGGCGCGTATTGATACGCGTGCACGCGCCACAATCCGTGGTCGTTGTGACGGAAATAAAACGTGAACGCCGGAAACGGCTTGCTCGTGCCGAGCCAGACGAACCGATTCGGCCGGAGATCGACCGTGGTTTCGACGGAGCCGTCCAGCAACCGCCTGATCGTGCTGTTCGCGCCATCAGACGCGACGACCAGATCGGCGTCAGCCGCCAAATCGAGAGCCGTGACCTCCCGCTCGAACACGATTTCAACGCCGGCGGTGTGCGCGTGATCGTGAAGCACGCGCAGCAGCGTGTGCCGGCTCATGCCGCTGAAACCATGACCGGTGGACGTAATCGCCTCGCCGCCATAATGGATCGCGATGTCGTCCCAATGAACCAGGTGCGCCGTGATCGCCGCAAACACCTCCTCGTCCGCCTCGGCGAGTCCGGCCATGGTCTGATCCGAGAAGACCACACCAAACCCGAACGTGTCGTCAGGACGGTTTCGCTCGAAGACGCGCACGCGGTTTCTCGGATCGGCTTTCTTCATGAGCAGCCCGAAGTAGAGACCGCCCGGGCCGCCGCCGACACAGTCGATGTGCAGCGGCCGCGTCATGCGCGTCCTCCGCTCACCAGATCGCCGCCGATGATCAAGCGCTGGATGTCGGTCGCGCCCTCATAAATGCGAAGCGATCGGACGGCTCGATACAGGCGCTCCACCGGGTGCCCCACGAGCACACCAGGGCCCCCAACGAGCTGCACGGCGTCGTCGACAATGCGCTGCGCGGCTTCGGTGGCGAAACTCTTTGCCATGGCCGCAGGCACGGTAATGCGATCGACACCGCGATCCTTCAACCATGCTGCCCTGTACACGAGCAGACGTGCGGCATCGAGGTGTGTCGCCATCTGCCCGAGCTTTTCCCGCACCAGTTGAAACGCGGAGAGCGGCTGGCCAAACTGATGGCGCGTCGAGGTGTGCGCGATTGCTTCATCCAACGCACGTGCCGCCATGCCGCACGCGGCAGCACCGACCGTCGGCCTGACGCGGTCGAGCGTCATCATCCCGAGTTTGAATCCGCGATCGAGCTCGCCGAGAACGGCGCCGGCCGGCAGACGGCAGTTGTCCAACCGGATGCGGCCCAGTGGATGCGGGGCCGACATGACTTGCGCTTCGAAGGACAGTCCGGGCGTGTCTGACGGCAGGATGAATGCGGTGATGCCTCGACTGCCGGCGCCCGGTGTCGTGACCGCGAACAGCACGTAGATATCCGCGATCCCGGCGTTCGAGATCAGATGTTTCTCCCCGTCGACGATCCAGCCGCCGGCGCCGTCACTCGTCGCGCGGGTTTCCATCGCCGCCACGTCGGACCCGGCGTGCGGCTCCGTCATTGCGAAGCCGGCCATCGCCCTGCCGGAGACAATTGACGTCAGCCAGGCGTCGCGTTGCGCTGGGGTACCGGCAATCGCGAACGCGGTGCCGCCGAGCGCCTGCAGCGCAAACACAGCATCGACGAGCGGGCTCGCACTCGCCACCGCGTCGCGCACGAGGCAAAGCGCGCGCACGTCGCCGCTTGCGACACCGTCAAACAGCTTCTCGGCCGCGAGCCGCGGCAGCCACTCCCGCGCTTCGCGACGCGCGGCTGCATCATCAGACGGCTCGGGTCGCGGCACGATCTCGCGGAC